>Ga0058869_1071751_pt1 | contig 12538 bp, 6 predicted proteins | sample TNRReaAaerobiRNA_FD_61086 | JGI IMG/M metagenome (GOLD analysis project Ga0058869, IMG submission 61086) | Wastewater treatment Type I Accumulibacter community from EBPR Bioreactor in Madison, WI, USA - TNR Reactor, Time I- 292min-Aaerobic_... | ecosystem: Engineered > Bioreactor > EBPR >...
CATGGTTTGCTGCCCGAAGCCCACAATCAAAGTGATGCTGAATTAAGTGCTTTTTGATTTGATTGGCGAATGTATTTGTCCTGGTTTCGGTTTAAGAATCGAAACCTTTTTTGTTTTGGTTGTGGGAAATTGAACGGATACATAATTTCTTAATTGACTGATTTCAAGCCTTTTCAGTATGGTTTTTATTACAAAAAAGCCTCATCTGTACAAATCTTATAACTGTGTGTACGATTGTGATACCACCCAGCCCTCAGTTTTATTTATTTTCTGAATATGTGTGTATTGTGTAGGCTTACCAACCCACAAAGCATAGCCACAAGGCATCATTCCATAACACTGTACCGTCGCGATGCTTCGCGTCTCCAAACCACACCTAAACCTTATGAAAAAACTCTTAACAACCCTCGCGTTATTCATCAGCCTCATAACGAGTGCCAACGCCCAACAAGTTTGCACAGATGGATATACGCCATCGGCAGGATTCGCTCAAAGCCTTTTCGCCAAGCAATTTCTACAAACGCCCCCAATACCTTCTTATCCAGAAGCACAAAGGCAGTTAGCCCAACAAGGCACAACCTTCGAGCAATTGCCCATTGCAGCACAATTAGCCATTCAAGAAAGTATCGCTAAAAACGATCTTACCTTTCATTTTAAAGCAACCGCAAACGGCTACGAAGCAGGCATTACCTCCATCAATCAAAGCGGATTGTCGCTTAAATCGGGAAAAGAGAATGTGCAGCTTTCTTTAAAATCCTTTGGTTTTGAAGGCAATCTGCAAGGCGTAACTGCAAAGCCGTTTCAAGGCGTTGCCAACCGTTTAGAGCGGCATTTTAGCAATATGACCGAGTGGATAATCCACACAAGAAAAGGGGTTCAACAAGGCTTTACCTTGGCTACACGCCCACAAGGTGCTACCGCTGGAAAAGTCTTAGAAGTTGTTTTAGGGATTGATGAACCTGCTCATTGGATAAGCGAGGTCAGTGAAAATGGTCGTGATATGGTGTGGAAAGCGGAAAATGGCAACGCAACCCTTTCTTACAGCGGCTTATTAGCCTTTGATGCAACGGGACGTACTTTTCCCGCAGAAATGGAGCGTCGAGGAAATAATTTGGTGCTATCCGTCCAAGAAAGCGGTGCAGTTTACCCACTTACCATAGACCCTTATGTCCAACAGGTCTACCTCAAAGCAAGCAACACAGAAAAAGATGATTGGTTTGGCATTTCGGTCGCCATTTCAGGGGAGACGATTGTGGTTGCAGCTCGTTATGAAAGTAGCAATGCCACAGGCGTCAATGGCAATCAAGCAGATAATTCTGCCAAAAATTCTGGAGCCGCCTACGTGTTTGTTCGTAATGGAACGACTTGGACGCAACAAGCCTACCTCAAAGCCAGTAATACGGAAATTGAGGATAGGTTTGGCACTTCGGTTGCAATTTCGGGGAATACCATTGTGGTCGGGGCTCTTGAAGAAGATAGTAATGCCACAGGAGTCAATGGCACAGAATCGAATAATAGCGCAACTACTTCTGGAGCCGCCTACGTGTTTGTTCGTAGTGGAACGACTTGGACGCAACAAGCCTATCTCAAAGCCAGTAATACAGGAGGAGGTGATGCCTTTGGCGTTTCGGTCGCCATTTCAGGGGATACCATTGTGGTTGGGGCTAATGGAGAAGATAGCAATGCCACAGGAGTCAATGGCACAGAATCGAATAATAGCGCTTCTGCTTCTGGAGCCGCCTACGTATTTGTTCGCAGTGGCAGTACTTGGACACAACAAGCCTATCTCAAAGCCAGTAATACAGAAGCAAGTGATCTCTTTGGCTATGCAGTTGCGATTTCGGGGGATACCATTGTGGTTGGGGCTTTTGGAGAAGGCAGCAATACCACAGGGGTAAATGGCACACAAACCGATAATAGTGCAAAGGAGTCTGGAGCCGCTTACGTGTTTGTTCGTAGTGGAACGACTTGGACGCAACAAGCCTATCTCAAAGCCAGTAATACAGAAGCAGGTGATAGGTTTGGCTGGTCGGTTGCGATTTCGGGGAATACGATTGTGGTCGGGGCTTATTTTGAAGGTAGCAATGCTACAGGGGTAAATGGCACACAAACCGATAATAGTGCAAAGGAGTCTGGAGCCGCTTACGTGTTTGTTCGTAGTGGAACGACTTGGACACAACAAGCCTATCTCAAAGCCAGTAATACAGGCGTAAGTGATTGGTTTGGCTACGCAGTCGCCATTTCAGGGGATACGATTGTGGTCGGGGCTTATGGAGAAGACAGCAAGGCAACAGGGGTAAATGGCACACAAACCGATAATAGCGCACTTTCTTCAGGGGCAGCCTACGCGTTTACTCGTAGTGGCAGTGCTTGGGCACAACAGGATTACCTCAAAGCCAGTAATACGGAAATAGCGGACAATTTTGGCTATTCGGTTGCGATTTCGGAGGATTCCATTGTGGCTGGGGCTTTTCAAGAAGATAGCAATACTACTGGGGTAAATGGGACGCAAACGAATAATTCTGCTTCCAGTTCTGGCGCAACGTATGTATTTAAGCTCAATCGTTCGCCCTCAAAAGCAGTAGTACAAACGCCTGCTCTTGTTACTATCGGGGGTACAACAAGTGCAAGTGCCACAAACACGACGGTTGATTTTTCGTGGATGGCTTCCACTGATGCCGAGGGCGATCCGCTGGTGTACAAATGGCAACTCTCCGATAAGGCAGATTTCTCGAATTTACTCTTTGATATAGAAGCAGGTACAAGTACAAGTGTCAAACTTACTTTTGCCCAACTCAACGACAAACTCAAGGCTGCTTTTGGCAAATCATGGAATAATCTCACGCTGTATCAACGGGTATTAACGGCTGATGGGGTAAATGCTGTCACGATAGGCGATGCGGTCAGTGCGAAGTTTGTGCATGGCTTATTGATCGCCAATGAAGGCGAGGCGCTTCCAACGGAAACGGCACTCATCGGTAATTATCCGAACCCATTTAACCCAAGCACGGAGATTCAATACCAACTTTCGGCATTGGGCAATGTAAAACTCTCTGTGTATGATTTACACGGTCGTGAAGTGAAAGTATTGGTCAATCACGTACAAGCGGCGGGCAAATATAGCGCTTCATTTGATGCAGCAGGCTTGTCAAGTGGTGCTTATCTGTATCGTTTGGAAGTGGGTAATTTTGTCCAAACCAAAAAAATGCTGCTCGTCAAATAATTCGATTGAATCCAAAATCGTCAATTCAAAAATCTAAAATCGTCAATAAATAGGCTTCGGTGTTCAATCATCGGGGCTTTTTTGTTTTAAACCACATTTTTAAGATGGAACAAATACGAATCTTTTCGCGTTGAGAATAACGAACTTAGCCAACAATCAACATGCAAGCCATTGTAAATCAGGGGCAAAACTGGGTTTTAACCATTCCCAAAGCCCTCATTTCAGATAAAGAAATTCAGCGTATTATAGAGCTAATTCGCTTTTATGAAGGCGTAAAAGAGAGTGAAATGACAGAACAAAGCGCTTTACTACTTTCAGATGAGCTTAAATCTGATTGGTGGGAAGCAAATGAAGCACGCATTCTATCCAAAATAAAAGGCGAGTGAAAATTGTTGTAGATACCAATATCATTTTCTCTGCGTTGCTCCGAGACAACAATAAATACGCCAATGCACTTATCAAAAATGCTGAAGGACACAATTACTTTGCCGTTTATTTTACGCTTGTAGAGCTGTTTAAGCGCAAAGAACGTATCAAAATGTTTAGCAAAAACGAAATGGATAACGAAAATACATTTCCTTCGAGAATGGACAAAACCATTGTTCGACGTGGGAAAATAGAAGAACAAGGCAACGATTTTACATATTGGCAATCCAAGCCTTATTCATATCGCTTGCAAGCTATTGAAGAGATTAGATCGGAATTTAACCAATGGAAATATGGTACTGAGCAAGGATTTCAAAGAGTTTATCGTCGCATTGAATCAACATGATGTTCAGTACTTGATTGTGGGCGGCTATGCCGTTGGGTTTCATGGATATCCTCGTTACACAAAAGATTTAGATGTGTGGATAAGGATAGACGAACATAACGCCAACGCCATGCTCCGTGCGTTATCCGATTTCGGCTTCGGAAGTGTTTATTCAATTAGGACAACCTCCCAATCGGATTGACATCATAACCTCGTGCAAGGGCTTGGTTTTCGATAATTGTTGGACGGAAAAAGTAAGCATTGAAGTAGAAGAAATAACCCTTCACTTTTTAGACTTGGAAAATCTACGTTTAAACAAAAAAACGGTAGAGCGACCTCAGGATTTAGGCGATTTGGATAATTTAAGAGCAAAATAAATATCGAGCCAGCCTTTAATTTGTAACCATTTAATATGTGTTTTGGGTTAATCAGATCGAAGTCTGCAAAGGGGCAGACGGGTCTGCCAACTGAGCGCAGATAAGCCTGCTGGTCGCAGACGGGCCTGCCGGCGGCCTCCTTTTGTACGGCCAAAAGAAGCTCGGTGGCTGAGTCAAGTCGAAGTCATCCTTGCTCCGGCGGATTTTTCCAAGAGCCGTCCTACCATTCGAGAATGGTGGAAGAAAGTTCGTGAATGCGTAAATGGAGGAGAAGATGATCTCCCACATTTGCAAGTGTACAGGCACACGATCGTATGTCTTAATGATTTAAAACCCGTAAATAACGTTTTTTTGGCATATTATTCCAACAGGTTTTCTATCCTGACGATGTATTGAGGTAATACATAGATATTGGATAGCGCATCATGCTATAAAATAGAGACAATCTCAATACATCTTACACTGTTATAGATTATAACCCATCCAGCCATCCCCAGCCATTTAGTATGCTCAGCGTTCCACAAGCGCCATGATCTGCAATCGGTAGTGGATCGGTAAGTGTGACATTGGTTGCACCCAGAGCACGCATGGTGTCGAATGCTTTTTGGGAGTTGGCGTAGGAAACCAACGGGTCTCCGGCACAATGATAGAAATGAATAGGTGCTTTTGGCTTCCAATTAAACAAGTCGTTTTGGCGCAAAGCTACCCGCAAGGTGTTGTTCGTATTATTCAAGACATCGTTCAAGAACTCTTGCGTCAGTAAATCGCGGGGGACTTTGGGTAAGGAAGTGTTAATTTGATGCTCGTATAGTTTTCTACCTAAGATACTGCTGGAAACCGTAGTTGCGTATTGCTCTTTGATCACCATGTTTAAGGAATTACGCAGTTTGTAACGATCTTGGTAAGCCAACAATAAATTCGCTAAGATGGCAGTGGGGCGTGTTGAGTTTGAGGAAAGCCAATCATTCATGATACTCGTGCTTAAATCATAAGGCCCGACAATCGGTAGCGAACCACGCAAGTTAAATTCGCCACTGTAACGTTCTTCAATTGCTTTGTGTGTTGCGACAGTTATATACCCGCCTTCAGATCCACCCATTAACTTTAGTTTGCCAGTCAATGCAATATTTCTTGCCGCACAGAATTGTTTTACAGCGCGGATCATATCCACACCTGCGTCTGCAGAGCGATCTGAGATGAGATAGGGATGTACATCGTTTGCTGGCGCCTGCCCAAACCCTTGGTAGTCCGGTACAATGATGATCGAGCCAGTTGTGGCCAATGTAATACCTAATTTTTGTGCATCGAAATTGGTAGAAGGGGCTTCGTTGTCGTGGAAAATTGTACCCCGACTTAATAAGATTAGATTGAAGTTTTCTTGTAATGTGCCGTTATTGCCTTTGTATGGGATAAAGACTGCTCCTGATGCGGTCGAAAGTTGGCCTTGGCTATTAAGGGTTTTATAGGTGATGCGATAATAGTGAACGGCATAGGTTGGGATCAGAATGGTGACCAAGTATTGCGGAATCACATCTTGGTTAAAGCTGGTTTTTCGGATAAACGTGGCAATTTCCCCACGAGTATTCGCATTCTGATTGGTAAGATCGTTAGGATATTTAGTCGTGTTACCATTGTTTGGTAGGTTCTGAGGAAAATCACACCGAGCCAATCCAAGAAGTATGGCAAAGGCAACAAGATAATGGTAGGAAAATCTATTATTCATGGTGCTTGATTTTTGCAAGATTAGAAATGTTTTGGTTAAAGGCTCTAAAGAAGAAACCGTACCTGCAAAGATAAGCACATGTTAGATTCATTGTGCAAACTGAAGTGATAAAAAAGGGAGGTCAAGCAGCGGTATAGAAAGTCGCAAAAGCCTCCCTTTTTATTTCCGTTATTCGACTACAATTCTTCCGGTCTTGATTTTCGATTTGGTTTGCGCCATCCAGAAATACATTCCGGCGGGCAAATCGGCAATGTTCATCTCCGATCGGTCTTCTACAAGAACTGTTTTTACTTTTCTTCCTTGCACATCGTAAAGCGTGAAGGTTGCCGTACCGGCCATTCCATTGGCAATGTTGAGACCCGTATTACGCGGTGCCGGATTTGGATAGGTCGCCAAGTCGAAGCCCAATGTCTCCAGATTGAGTTCTTGAATACTACTGAATTGGTTTGAGCCGTCGCGGTTCATGGTTTTGAGCCGATACCACGTGGTTCCTTTTCTCGGCATGGGATCGCGAAGTTCATAATTTTGGATCGTTCCAGATTCCCCTTTAGCAGGCAATGTCGCAACTTTTTCCCAATCATTTTGGTCTTTGCTTCGCTCCAGAATGTAGTGGTCTGTTTTTGTCTCGGAATGTGTCGCCCAAGTTGCGCTCACTTCATGATTTGTTGTGGCTGCAACCTGAAATGCGGCCAAGGTGATCGGCAGCGAGGTGCCTTCCTCGTTTGTAATCAAAAACTGGCTAAAAGACGTTATACTTAAACTGCCAAAAGTTACGCTCCCATCCGAACCCGCAATCGCTGAAGTTCCCGTTCCGACCAACGTCCACGTATTATCATCGGCGCGAGAATCTCGTTTATAGAGCTTAAAGCGATTAGGGGTGGCTACGTCCGAGGCGGTTACATTGCCGATATTCGAGAAGGTGATGCTATTTAGATTCGTAAAACTTGCATTTGTACCGAAGTTTTCGATAACCCAATAACTGCGGCTTTTTGTGCTAATGCCCGTATCTACATTTGGTGCGGCGTCCAAACGGGAAACGGCAATTTCCCCATTTGGTAAAGTACCACCGGATGGGAAGTCAATGGTTACCCCCGTTGCACTAAAGGATACCACACCGCTTGCGCTCACTGTTTGGCGATTACTAACACCCGTAGCGACAGGAGCCGCCGAACTGGCTCGGCTTGCTGAACCGTTCAAGGTGGCATGCGCCGTTCCAATACGATCCATCACTTTGCCGGAGCTTTCGTTAAACTGATAGTAAGAAACCAAGTTGGCATCGCTGCCCACATTGCCTGTTAAGTACATTCGTTCTCGGATTTCCTCTTGGCTTAAGGCCCGATTGTAAATCCGAACCTCTTCCATTAGCCCTTTGAAAGTACGGCTGGAACTGCCACGATCATTCCCCAAATTAAAGCCGCTGGAGAAGTTTACGGCATTATGGGTTGCAGTTCGTGTAGCTGCTTTTCCATTGAGATAGAGTTTTGCCGAGGTTCCATTGACGACCAGAGCAACATGAGACCATTTGTTGACTGGAACCTGTAAGCCAGATGAAAAATTATAGCTCCCTGAGCCATCTGCCCAATGATAGCCCAATTCACTTTGGCTGGATGTTGCGCCTCGCAAGTTCAAGCCCGTTGCCCCGCCACTGCCAGAGAAAATCAAGCCAGCATTTGATGCTTGTTGGCCATTCGGCTTAATCCATCCCATTAAGGTAATGGTATTCGTGGTTTGGTTGAGGGGAGCGGTTGTGGCATAGCTACTGGTGGTGCTTAGGCTAAGGGCATTCACAGGTAAGGCTTCGACAGCACATCCATCCGTAATCGTCAGTAAACCGTTAGCAGTATAATGGCTGGTTTGCCCATTTTCTGTCACCGATAAACTTACATTCTTAGACCCACTCGAACTAAAAGCAACTGTAGGATTCAGGGCATCCGAGGTTCCGGGGTTACCGTCCGAGAAGGTCCATGAACGGGTGGCAGAAGCACTTGCAACCGATTGGTCATAGATTGTGAAGGAATCACGAGCGCAATTACTGGTCGTCTCTGCAACAGCAAGTCCGGCTTGAACAGCGGATGCTTCGTATAGGTCTGCCCGATAGACACTACGCCCATACGTTGCAGTCACCAGTTTTCCATTTCGATAATCAATTCCTAAGTACCGAACAGGGGTAATCGCCGGCAAGCCATTGCTATATTGCACCCAATCGCTCATGCTGTTATTGCGATAATAAACCGTTTTGTCTGTTCCGATATAAACCCCACCGTTGGAGCCACGTTGATGAACAATGCTGTAGATATATTGATTATCTAAGGTTGAAGTCGTCCAATTTGTCCATGAAACCCCGCCATTGCTAGACTTATACACTTTGACCCCATTATAATAATCCCATCCATATTGATGGTGCTTGGTGAGCCATATGGTATTGGCATCTTGTGCATCTACTACAAAATCAAACCCAGCGTTATCGAGACCACCTACCGCTGTTGTAGGGGTAATGTCTATCCAGTTTTGACCGCCGTCATCCGAACGCCACAGTTTACGGTTATTATTATTATACGCCCCATATTGTGCCGCATAGATAACGTTTGCATTGGCATACGCCACCTCAATTCGGGTGACATTATATCCATTGCCAAAATCTTTTACCAGAGAAAAACTCACCCCATTGTCAGATGTGTACCAAATTTCATCACTAGACCCCAAATAGAAGCATTGCCCACAATTAGGCTTAAAGGCAAGATTAGAAGAATTCATCGCCGAAGCGCCTTGGTTCATGGTTTTGGCCACCGAAAAGCCATCCCAGCCATCTAAGCGAATCCCAGAGAGTTTATAACGGGTGAGGTTTCGAGCAAAAAGGGTACGGTCATCAATCGGGCTGGCTGCACCAAAGTAGTCATCTCCGCCGCCGACATGCACCCAACCACCATCAAAAGTTGCCCCATCTTTCATTAGGGTTCCATTGTGGTAGGTCCCACCAATCATAACTTCATTGTTAAATGGATGAATGGCAAAACCCCAAAAGTCAGAAGCTTGAATGCCATTATGCCGTTGGCGGAAGGTCGCGCCGTTATCGGGCGAATAAAAAGCGCCACCATCACAGGCCACCCAGATACTTCCATCGGGATAGATGTTAATGTCATGTACGTCTGCATGGATATATTTATCGGGTTGACTTGCGATCCAGTACCAGCGTCCCATTAAATTTGAGAAAGAACTACCGCCATTGGTGGACTTCCAAACCGCAATCCCACCTGTATAAACCTCATCCGCATTGGTTGGAGAGACCCCAAGCGTTAAATCATAGTAATATTGCCCTCCTTCTTCCACGCCATCTCCTGCATAACTTAGGATATTGGGATTGCTACTGGATGCAGCTCCACCAGGGCCTGTTCCACAGCATTTATGTGTCCACGTTACGCCGCCATCATCGCTACGATACACCCCCACCAAGCCCGAGCCACCATTCATTTCGCCAGAAAGCAAAGCATAAACCCGATTTGGATCTGCAGGTGTTACGGCAATTTCGGTTCTTTTTTGCTCGTCACCTGCGTTATCAAAAGATTCGGTTATACGGGTCATCGCTTGGTTGGTCAGCCAAGAAGAACCCGCTCCGCTCGCCGTTCCTGTATTCGTGCCTTTGCTATCACCAATGGTCGTTCCACTCCCTTCTGTAAACCGCCATTCATGCAACAGGTTGGCATAATTGGGGTGGTCGCTTGGTACGTTTATATTCCAATAGTTGTTCAGCGTTGAGGAGGACAGGGCTGTATTCCAAATACGGAGTTGCGCAATATCTGCATTGAGGTCGTGCCCTGCCCCAAAAGCAAACATCCGTAAAGGATCGGTTGAATTGGTTGCCGTGGTAATGTTGGTGCTGGAGGAAGCCGCCAAAGTCCCATCCAGCCATAGTTCTTTTTGCCCAGTTGCGCGATAAACCACAGCGATTTGATGCCATTCGCCATCAGCTATGTGAGAGGTACTTAGATTTATCCGTGTTGTACCATCGGCAATCTGAAATTGCAAACCACCACCTCCACCAACGCCGATTGCCATGCCTTTCGTGTTACGCCCATACCACCAGACATTCCCCAAGAAAGTACTCCAATACGTGTATTCATTTTGTCGAACCCGCATTTCAATGGTAAAATCAGTATTGCTACCAGAACCTAATTCGGGGTCTGAAGCAAATTGAATGGTAGAACTGCCTCCATTGGCAAAGGCAGAAAATCCAGATAGATTGGTTGCACTGCCAATGCCCGGCCAGCCATTTGCTTGAACCAAAAAAGTCAGTCCGGCATCAGTAGATTTCCAAAACTCTGTATGGTTATTGGAAACCCGGACGGCATACACGGTATTGTCATCCCCCGGTTTGAACTCAACTTCTTGCCAGTCTCCCCCCATAATGCGGGTCCAGTTACTACCCCCATCTGCAGAACGGAAAAGCCCTCCGCTTGTTGCTGCAACGAGCAGGTTTGTAGAAGTATTTCCCGCAACAATATCTTGAAAAGAAACATCAGCGTCAGAAAAAGTAGTACCACCCAACTTTGTCCAACTCGAACCGCCATTGGTCGTTTTATATATTTTTTGATCCCGACGATTACCAAAATAAACCGTATTGGCATCTACAACTGCCATTGCATAGACTTCTGTCACCAATTCATCTTTCGTGAGCAAAGACCAGTTGGCACCTCCATCCGTCGTTTTCCAAACACCGCAGTTTGCACATCCTGCATACACCACATTGGCATTCTCTGGAGCGCGACGTGTCACATAAAGATGCCCAGATCCCGGATTTCCTGCATTTGCAGAAGCTTCTTGGTCTGTTCGAAACGGCCCAACGGATTCCCAAGTCCCGCTCCCCGTTTTACTCATCGCATTTTGGGCTTGTCGAAAACGGTCTAAGTATTGGCGATCTTGTTGCTCACGTATTTTATAATCAGGTCTGGTTTGATACCCCTGCGGTGTGATTGGTTTTACTTTCCGAATCCAGCGTTCAAATTCTTGGTTCCACGCATCATCTCCACCCTCTTCGGACTCAAAGCCTTCCCGTTGTTCACATTCGCGGGTTTCGCACCATGCATCCCGAAGACGCATCACCTCAAGAACATTCGCGTTTTTAGTGCGCATCAACCTAACCCAGTCTGGTGTATTAGACTGCGACCAGACTGGGCCTGGTATAAGAAATAGTAGAATTAAAAAGGCACTAAATAGTGACAATTTTAATGATGAAATTGTTTGTTTCATGTGCAGACATATTTGAGGAATTAAAAGGAACGTCTAATAAAATACTACACTGAAATTGCTAAAGTAGCCATTCTTTGAGGATTTCATAAATATGTATTGTGCAATTAAACCATTGAAGAATGGATTATGGAGAAGGGATAATTGATAATGGGTTGATTGGGCTTCAACTTCGATTGGATGGTATTAAATTCCGATGGCGCGCAATATGTACGCCAACAATCGCAATAGGGGAATAAAAAAACGCCTTATACCAATTAGGGAAATTACTGCCCACAAGTTACTCGTTTTCAACCTTTCGACACCAAAAGGATTGCAAGCGTTGATGGATCAAGCATGTGCTTAATTCCTAATTGGTATTAGATTGCAATAAAGTGTTTTTATAAGCCACTTGAGACTCTTACTGGGGCAAAATCCCTTTTTGTTTCAAGATCGTTTCAGCAATTTCTATTCTTGAGGCACCAAATTTTGCATTTTCCGGCGTTCCATCCACACGATTTGCAAAAAGATATGCCTCTTCCCCCTTGGTGACATAGCCGACAAACCAACCTAACGACTTACCATTCCGATCAGACCAGCCAGTTTTTGCGCGGTAAGTGTAAGATGGAGTTTCTTTCCTCACCATAATTTTTTTGAGAACACTTACACTCTTCGTAGAAACCGGTAATTGATTTAGGTGTAACCGTCTAATAAAGTCAATTTGCTGGTACTGCGAGATTCGAATATTTCCATCTAACCAGAAGCGGTCTAATTGTCCATCCATAATGCGGTTGCCATAGTTCAGCTTTTGCAACCAATGGTTCATTTTTACGAAGCCCACTTCTCGTGCAATTTTTTGATAATACCAAACGGTTGAGTTTTGGAAAGCCATTTGCAAGGACGTGTCTTGGTTCCAGTTTTCTATGCTTCTCTTTACGCCATCCCACTTGAAAACGGTGTTTTCGTCTTGAACAACCCCATTTTCTAAAGCAATTAAAGTATTGGGAATCTTGAACGTGGAGGCTGGTAAAAAACTTTTTTCGCAAAGAGATTTGTTATAGACGGTGTATTCGTTTTTTCGTAAGTCATAAAGCAAAAAGGACCCAGATACCTGATAGGAATCATATAGTGCGGAAAAATCTTCGACAACCTCGTTTGTGTATGGTAAGTTATTAGGGCTTCCTAAAAAGGAGATAAGGAAGACAAACAAGAAAAATGAACTTTGCATATGGCATGTATTTTTG
>Ga0058869_1447307_pt1 | contig 12473 bp, 5 predicted proteins | sample TNRReaAaerobiRNA_FD_61086 | JGI IMG/M metagenome (GOLD analysis project Ga0058869, IMG submission 61086) | Wastewater treatment Type I Accumulibacter community from EBPR Bioreactor in Madison, WI, USA - TNR Reactor, Time I- 292min-Aaerobic_... | ecosystem: Engineered > Bioreactor > EBPR >...
AAAGCGATTAATCCACAATAACCTTTAGCGGTATGAAAAAAGCAAGAGATCACCCTTTGAAGAAAATGCTTCAGCGCGGATAAAAAGTATACTAAAAAAAGAGCTTACGATTGGTCCCTAACCTATCGCAAGCGATGCTTTGTAATCGAAAAATAACGAACCATTAAATAGTGCAAAAGGATGGATTTATCTACAATCAAATTGCATTGCCGGAAAGAGACCTGGATTTTGATTACCTCTCTGGCGGTATGTCTCTTCTTTTTTTCCATGCCTGTTTCGGCCGGTCCGGGACAAGTTGGAAATAATAGTGCTGAACGTGTAGCCGATGTTACGGGAAAGGTTTTGACCCGGACAGGCGAGCCGCTCATTGGCGCTGTAGTCGCGTTAAAAGGAACTACTCAAGGCGTGATCACCGATACGGAAGGAAACTATTCGATTGCCGTTGGTGAAGGGGCTGTCCTGGTCGTAAGCTTCATCGGCTATATCAGCAGGGAGGTGTCGGTCAACGGGCAGGCATCCATTGACATCATCCTTGATGAGGAACCGAACAGGCTGGGAGAAGTGGTTGTGACGGCCTTCGGTATCAGCCGGGAAAAGAAAACGCTCAGCTATAGTACACAGAGTGTTCCGGTCGGGCAGCTGTCTGAAGCCAGGGAACTCAACGTGATCAACTCCCTGATGGGAAGGGTGGCAGGGATCTCGATCGCTCCGGGCGCCACCGGCGTCGGCTCTTCTTCCCGCGTGGTGCTTCGCGGAAACCGCTCTATTTCAGGTGATAGTCAGCCGCTTTACGTGGTCGACGGGGTGCCGGTGCTGGATACGCCGGGAGATTTTAACCCCGAAGACATTGCCTCTGTCGATGTACTGAAAGGGCCGAATGCCGCGGCATTGTACGGCAGCGACGCGCAGAACGGGGTGATTATCATGACGACCAAAGCGGGCTCCGCAAAAAAAGGGGTCAGGACATCCTTCAGCACCACTTTGCTGGTGAGCCAGACAAACAACGGCATGGATCTTCAAAATGAATACGGCCAGGGAAGCAAGGGCATTTTCACACCGTCGTCATCCACCTCCTGGGGGCCAAAAATGGACGACAGGATGGTCGAAACCTGGAGCCTGGACCCCTCCCGGAAAGGAGAGACCTATGCGTTCTCGCCGCAGGAAGGCAACATCAACGATATGCTGAAAACCGGATTTACCCATACCGAGAATTTACAGGTCGCTTTTAACGGAGAGCGGACAAGGACCTTTATCTCGGCTACCAACACCATGGCTACCGGCGTTCTGCCGAACAACAAGCTTGACCGGAAGAACTTTCTGATGAAAGTGTCGGGCGATATTTCCAGCAAACTTAGCGTGGACGGCAAACTGGGCTACCTGTACGAGATCAACGATAACCCCACCCGTACGGCGGGCAACAACTATAATCCCTGGCAGCAGATCTATAACATCCCCCGGAACATCCGGACGTCAGACCTGAGGTCGTTTGAGTTCATGGGTCGTGACGGGGTGATGGTTCAGGATTTCTGGGCGCCGGGAGTGGCCTCGACCGAAGAAAATCCCTATTGGGTGCTATATCGTAACCTGAGCTATAGCAAAAGGCAGCGTACAACGGGTATGCTGGCGTTCAACTATAAGGTCAACGACAATTTCAATCTCCTGCTCCGCGGCGGATATGACAAGATCCACAGTAACACGGATGAGAAAGACTACAACGGAACTTATATCCGCGCGGAAAAAGGCCGCTTTACCAAAACCGTTTCGTCAAGGGAGCTGTTCAACGCGGACCTTGTAGCTACTTACAAAAAGCAACTCTCGCAGGACTGGCATGTCGAATTGAACGCCGGCGCAACAAAAAAGACGTATAGAAACTATACGTTCAGCTCCAATACCGGTATCGCGCTGCTGGTCCCGAACTTTTTCTCGCTATCGAATACCAACCTGCCGGCAACCAGCTACAATCCCGGATCTCCGATAGACATCCATTCGGTGTATGCGTTTGGAAAGCTGGGGTGGGAAAAAGGATTATACCTGGATGTGACCGCCCGGAACGACTGGAGTTCGACCCTGCCGGCCAACAACCGGTCCTATTTCTATCCGTCCGTCGGATTAACCGGCGTCCTCTCTGACCTGATTCCCGATCTGCCCGAACAAATCAGCTTCGCCAAAGCGCGTTTGTCTTATGCCAAAGTGGGAAATAGCCCGAGACCGTTTATGTTGGAACGTTCGGCGATTTTCACCGCGGGCGGGAACAACGGCTTCCTGTCTCTGAGCAGTGTTTTACCGAATCCCTCACTCAAACCCGAGATTACCAGTGCCTGGGAAGGTGGGGTTGACATGAGATTCTTCAAGAACCGGCTTGGCGTGGATATCACCTACTATAAAACCAACACCAAAAATCAGCTGTTTACCATAGAGGTGCCGGTAGGAAGCGGGGCGTCTTCGTTTTATACAAACGGCGGAGATGTTGAAAACAGAGGCATTGAGATTCTTCTGAACACTACTCCTGTCAGGAGGGACAATTTTCACTGGGACTTCAACGTGAATTTCTCCCGCATGAACAACCTGGTGAAGAAAATCTCCGACGAACGGCCGAGAGTCGTTGTCGGTACGGATAACTATATGCGCGACTATGTGGTAGAGCAGGGCCGTCCGTTCGGGGAGATGTATTCACGGGGCCTTGTCCGTGATGACCAGGGCCGGGTGATCGTAGGGGCAGACGGCCTCCCGACTTTAACCAACGGTAAAAGTTTCAACATGGGGAGCTTTATCCCGGATTGGCAAGGGGGCGTCATGTGGACTTTTGGTTACAAGCCTTTCAGCCTGACCATGGTGATCGACCACAGGCAGGGTGGTAAAGTGGCCTCCTATACCAACGCCTCCCTGGCGCGCAGGGGACTCTCGTCCGCTACACTCCAGGGGCGTGAAGGGGGATTGATTTTCGGGCAAAACTTTTTTGGGCATGAAACAGCGGTGCTGGCAGACGGCCGCACCAACGACATAGCCATGGATGCGGAAACTTTCTGGTATAGTATGGGAAACACGAGTGCTGTAGTGGGTGAGCTCTTTGTCGTGGACGCCACCAACACCCGTCTCAGGGAGTTCACCTTGGGTTATCAGCTTCCCGAAAGCCTGTTGTCCCGCGTAGGTATTGCCTCGGCCAGAGTTTCGCTGGCAGGCAGGAATCTGTTTTTCTTTTACCGTAAAGACGGTGGTCTGGATCCTGAAATCCTGGTCGGCGGCTCCGCTGTGGACGAGGGATTCTCCTCCTACACCCCGCCCTCTACACGGAGCTACGGTTTGAGCCTGAAAATAGATTTTTAGATACTTCAAAGGTTATTTCTCATCGATCAATCCTTAAACAAGTTTTATCATGAATAACTCTTACAGGCGTTACGCCCGTTATATATTTTCTTCAGCATTCCTGAGCATTGCTGCCGGAATGTGGTCCTGCACAGATGATTTTGATCTGCTCAACACGCCTGAGAATGTGATCACCACTAACAAGATCGACGTGGGTATGGTCGGCCAGATATTTGCCGGCTCGTTATACCATGGCTTACAAGGCGACAGGGGCGGGTGGGAGCTGATGCATGAGCTCCATGCAGATATCTACGCCCAGATCTTTGCTACCACATCTTCCGGGTTTGACACCGACCAGTTTGCAGAGAATTCATCATGGGTAAATTCGGGATGGACAGGTTTTTATTCGGGCCCGGCAGTATCCTTAAATTATGTTCAGCGATACACGGCGGAGAATAACATGCCGGCCGAGAATGCCGTCGCCAACATCTGGTCTGTTATGATGTACCAGCGAATGACGGATTTCTTCGGGCCGATCATCTACTCGGATTTCGGAAACGGGGCAACTTCGGTTGCCTACGACAAACAGTCCGATATTTATTATGATTTTTTTGATAAGCTGGACAAATCGGTAGCTACGCTTTCACAGCACACGGGCCAGGTGCCATTCGGAACCAATGATATTATTTTTGGTGGAAACGTTCAGAATTGGATCAGGTTTGCCAATACCATACGCCTCCGGGTCGCCATCCGGCTGAGCTATGTCGACCCTGCCCGGGCAAAAAGTGAGGCAGAGAAGGCGGTGCAGGCCGGCGTTATGCTTACCAAAGATCATGCAGCGATGATGAGCACCACTGAAAACAGCGTTAATATCGGTACCCAGTGGACCTACATCAATCCCTTCTGTATGAGCGCAACCAGCGAGAGCTTCCTGAAAGGGTATAACGATCCGCGCCTGCCGTTTTTCTTTAACCAGGGAGGAGGAAGATTGGGCGGAAACATGGGATACAACGGTGTCCGGAACGGGCTGCCGCGGTTGTCCAAAACCACCGCCATCAGAAGCGGAGCTGCCGGAAATTCGTTTGTCGCTACCCAGTTCCTGCCCATCGCAGACGGTGGGAGCAACCCTCCGTACCCCGTCATGACCGCAGCGGAAGCCTATTTCATCCGTGCCGAAGGCGCGCTCAGGGGGTGGAATATGGGCGGAACCGCGGAAGAATTGTATGAGCTGGGTATAAAGAGGTCGTTGGAACACTGGACCGATGCCGATGCAGCCAGGATTGAAGCGTATACAAAGAGTACGGCACTACCTTCGGCCGTTCCTGATGTGTACAAGACCCCGCCGGCTTCGGATATCCCCGTAAAATTCGACGCGGCAGGTTCCTTTGAGCGTAAGCTGGAACAGATCATCACCCAGAAATGGCTGGATCTTCACCTGACAGGCTGGGAGTGCTGGGCCGAGCGCCGCCGCACGGGATACCCCAAAGGATACGCCGTGATCAACTCGCTGAACCCCAACCTGAAGGTAACGGATCTGGTAAGAAGGGTCTCCTATCCTCCCAGTGAGTTCAGCAACAATGCACAGGCCGTCAACAGCGCGATTTCCAACCTGCTGGGAGGCGCCAACAACACGGTGACCCGTTTATGGTGGGATAAAAAGCCGCTGGCTGAGTACCCGGATCTTTCCGCTACCATTCCGAAGTAGTACGTCTGAAAATCCCGAACAACCCTTGACGCCGCGCTACGCAGATCTTATAGCCCCGCCTATGGCAACAAACCTCGGGGGGCTGTAAGGTCTGTCGGCACAGCCCGAAGAACTTTTAGCCACTGTTTATATAAAGCAGAAAATATAGATGAGAAATAAGACAATACCACTTTTAAGGATCGGTCTGATTTCAGGCCTCTGGATGGCCTGCTCCTCTCCGGAAACAAAAAATTGGTCGAGTATGGATCCGCTGAGCGTGCCCCTCGAGATCCGTGAGGCAAATTTTAAGAAGGGAAACATCGTCCCTAACGCCTCTTTCGAAGAGGCTACGCTCGGGAAAAACGATAGCACGATCACCGATTTTAACCTGGCAGGCTGGAATATAGTCGGAACCAACGTAGAATTGGTCGACATTCGGGAGCCTGCTTACGACAAAACGGAGGCGGCTACCGGGAACCGCGCCATAAAAATTACCAGGACCGAGGCAGATGTGGATGATCTGACCCGCGCGTCGTCCGGAGTGATAAGTGACTTTATCCCCGTTATTCCCGCCAATTACGAGCTTTACTACGATATCAAGCTCGAGAACGTCGTTCCTTCGACCAATGTCGATCGTTTTCAAAACAGGGTCAACGAGGACATCGATATCCGCCTGATCTATTATGACGAAAACAAAAAGGAAATGAGTCCGGCGGTGTATTTCGAATTTATGGGTAAGGATATCGACAACAGCTTCAAAGGGTTCGGATTCTCCAATTATTATTTCGTGGATCATTTCGACTGGGCCAAGGTTCACGGACGCACCTGGGAATACCCGTTCTCGGAAGGAGACATGCCTGAAGGATGCCGCTACATCAAAATTTTTGCAGGTCTCAAGTGCGGCGGAACCATGTGGGTCGATAACATCGACATGCGCATTTCCAAGTGGAGCTTCACCCCCGCCGAACGCATGGCAGCCCTGTTTGACAGCTCCTATAGCCTGATCGATCTGCTGATCCCCAAACCCAAAACGATCGACAACAGGCGAACCCTATCACTAGAGGGCAAAAAACTGGCTATTGTCGATAACCCGGGTGCTACACAGGAAAGAAAGGCTGCGGCCAGCTTGTTGTCGAAACATATTTCGCTTGCCGGCAAAACGGCGGAAGTCGTGGCGGGCGCGCCATCCGGGGCCGGTCAGGACGCGCTGGTAATTTACTTGACCAAGCCCGGCCAAACCTTCGGAAACGATCTTGGCGCTGAATTCGCCCGGATAGCCGGACAAGACCAGGGTTATTTTATCAGGCAGCGGGATAACCGGGTGATCCTGGGGGCTAATACGGACGCAGGGCTTTTCTATGCCGCTACAACGCTCAGCCAGTTGATTGACAAGGAAGGCGGAAAGCTGGAAATCGCGGATATCACCGATTCGCCCGACTTCGCAGGCCGTTCATCCCGGATGATGAATTACCAGACCGACTGGTACATTCAACACGCCGCCACGCTTACCCCGGCTGAGAAAGATTCCATCCGTTCGGAGCGGGACGCAGACCTGAAGCAGCAAATAGAAGATGTTGATTTTTATGCCTTTTACAAAATCAACAAACTCTATAATGAATACCATCAGCTGTCGGAAAGATGGTGGGGCAAAGACGAATTTTTCAACAAGCTTTACAGCAGCGTCGGAGAAAGATGCCGGCAATACGGGCTTGCTATCCGCCCCGCGGTCATGTTCAACCCCTATATTCACCTGGGGATGGAACAACCCGAACGGCTGCTTCCTGATTCGCTGAAGCAGATTTTTTCACATGTTGACGACCACAGTTTCACCATGGTGAAAAACCTGCTGAAGCCGGCGCTGGAAGCCGGGACCAGGACCGTTATGTTTTGCGCGGATGACTATATCCCGCACTACGGGATCCGCGGAGAGTATACGCTGTTTAACGCGAAAGACAAGGCCAGGTTTCTCAACCTGGCGGATGCGCAACACTTTTTCATCAACCGGTTGAAGTCCTGGCTGGAAACCGATTGGAACGGGGTAAGGCTGGAGTTTGTGCCGGCTCCCTACAACAACCGTTTTATCGACTACGGGCGGGGAACTGCCGACGCCTATTACCGTGATCTGGCAGCTCACCTGGACGAAGACATACCGATCATCTGGACGGGAAATACGGTCCGGTCACTTCATTACGACCTGGCCGATATCCGGCGTGCCGTCAATGTCTATCGGCGGAAGCCGATGCTATGGGACAACACGCCCTACGCCCGTACGGTGGAGACAAAAAATGGTGGGTATACCACGAATTATCCCGCAAAATCGGTGCTTTGCAACCTTTTCGAGCCGTATGATGTGACCTACACCGGCCCGTTCCTCGACCAGGTTGATTCTCATTTTTACAACAACGATATCGGTTTTGGTGAAATCAGCAAAATCAAGTATCTCACTTTTGCAGATTTTTCCTGGAATACCGCGGATTATGACCCGGAATTTTCGCTCTATAAAGCGATGGTTCATTCCGTTGGGGTACAGGGAGCCAGGCTGCTGCTGGAATTTAACGATGCTTTCTATCAGTTCGTCACGCATTGGTCGAAAGCCAGGACGGAGAAAAAGCATGACGTAAAATATGTGCCGACTGCTGCCGAAAAATCGAAAGGTGAGGAACGGAAAGAAAAAATGCTGTCTGCGTTTGAAGCGCTGGGGCCGATAGACAACCCAAACCTGAAAAAGGCGCTGAAAGCAGAGATGCAAAGGAAGATTAAAGAATGGAATGAAATAGCTATTTGATGAACAGCACATTAAAAATTATTAATGGTACGGTCCTGACACCTTTTCGGACGATTAAAGGTGCGACGGTCGTCGTTAAAAATGGGAAAATAGCGGAGATATCCACGTCGAATCCTGACCTGCCTGATACCTTGGAAATCGATGCATCAGGGCAGTATGTCGCTCCGGGCTTTATCGACATGCATGTCCACGGCGGCGGCGGCTACGATTTCATGGACGGTACCGAAGAGGCATTTCTGCTCGTAGCAGAGGCGCACGCACAGCACGGTACCACGGCGATGCTGCCTACCACGCTGACGGCGGAAGTCGACGAGCTGCTCCGCACATTGGATACGTATAGATCGGCTCGTTTAAAAAACAAATCCGGGGCCGCATTTTTAGGGATACACCTGGAAGGACCGTATTTCGCCATGAACCAGCGCGGAGCCCAGGATCCACGATATATCCGTGCCCCTGAACCGGAAGAATACCTGAAAATACTCGACTATTCATCCGACATCAGGCGATGGAGCGCCGCCCCGGAGCTGGACGGCGCTATCCGGTTTGGCCGGGAAATAAAAAAAAGAGGGATATTGCTGGCGCTGGCCCATACCGACGCCACCTACGAAGAAGTGCTGGCCGGCTTTGAAAACGGCTATTCCCTGGCGACGCATTTCTATTCGTGCATGTCAGGGGTGTCCAGGAGAAAGGCGCTTCGCTACGCCGGGGCTATCGAAGCGGCCTACCTGATCGACGATATGGACGTAGAGATCATCGCCGACGGCGTACATCTGCCCGCTCCGTTGCTCAAGCTGATTTACAAAATAAAGGGCGTCGACCGGACGGCCCTTATCACCGACGCCATGCGCGCGGCGGGGACCGATTTCCGGCAAAGTATCCTGGGTAGCCTGCATGACGGACTGGAGGTGGTAATAGAAGATGGTGTGGCCAAATTGCCTGACCGGACGTCTTTGGCCGGCAGTATCGCAACGACCGACCGACTGGTCAGGACGATGGTCGACGTGGCCGAAATTCCGCTGCTCGACGCTGTCAGGATGATGACCCAAGTTCCGGCGAGAATACTTGGTGTGGACGATACCAAGGGGGTGCTGCTCCCGGGGAAAGATGCCGATATCGTTATTTTTGATGAGAAAGTGCAGATCGACAAAACCATCATCGGAGGCAGGATTGTATATGAGCAAAAAGCGGAACTTATCCCATAAGAGAAACAAAAAAACTCAAAAAGAAGATGGAAGAAATAGTAAAGGACGAGTTGACTTTTAAAGTGCTGGCTGATCGCCCGGAAGTAGGCCGGGCTTCGGCTGATGAAGTAAGCCAGGCGATCAATGACCTTCTGAAGGTTCAGGATAAAGTTCGCATCATTTTCGCATCTGCTCCGTCCCAAAATGAATTTCTGGCGGAGCTGCTCCTTCGGCCGATCGATTGGGAAAGGGTTGTGGCTTTTCATATGGATGAGTATATCGGGTTATCTCCCGAAGCCCCGCAAAGCTTTGCCAGGTTCCTGGTAGACAGGCTGTTCTCTAAAGTGCCAATGGGTGAAATTCACTGTATCAACGGCGCTGCCCCTAATCCGGAAGCCGAGTGCAGCCGGTATGCAGAGCTGCTCACTTTGAATCCTATCGATATCGTGATCCTGGGCATTGGCGAGAACACGCACCTGGCTTTTAACGACCCCCACGTCGCCTTTTTCGACGATCCGCTCGTCGTAAAAGTAGTGAGCCTCGATGAGGAAAACCGAAATCAGCAGGTCAGAGACGGCGCCTTCCCGACGCTCGCCGAGGTGCCTACGCATGCCATCACGATTACCATACCCGAGCTGTTGAAGCCAAAATATGCCTTTGCCATCGTACCCGGCAAGTTTAAAGCACAGGCGATATACCATACCGCTTATGCCGAAATTTCCGAACGGTACCCCTCTACGGCGCTACGGAGGAAAAAAGGCTCCGTCGTTTTTGTTGACCGGGAGAGCGCCGAAAAGCTTTGAGTATGAAACCAGAAGATCGGATGAAAACTAATAATCGTGTCGTACAGGCCGGGACGCTCTCCCCAAAGGAGACCTTAAGGGGGATACTCATTATCGCTTTTTTGTTTTTCATGTTCGGATTTGTTTCGTGGATTAACGCGATACTCATCCCCTATTTCCGCATCGGATTCAGTCTCACCCATTTCAATTCCTACCTGGTTGCCTTTGCATTCTATATTTCCTACCTGTTCTTTTCGCTTCCGTCGTCGTACCTGCTGCAGAAAATCGGGTTTAAAAAGGGAATGATGTTTGGCTTCTGGGCGATGGCGCTGGGCGCTTTTATTTTTATCCCGGCGGCTATCCTGATGGCTTATCCGCTATTCCTGGTCGGTCTTTTTACCATCGGCGCCGGTCTGGCGATGCTGCAAACGGCGGCCAATCCCTATGTGACAATCCTTGGCCCCATAGAAAGCGGGGCCAAGCGGATGAGCATTATGGGGATTTTTAACAAAGGCGCGGGAATACTCGCCCCTCTTGTTTTTGCTGCGGTCATCTTCAGAGAATCGGATCACCAGCTGTTTCGGGAAATCGAAACGATGTCCGAAAGCATGAAGCTGATCGCTCAGCAGGAGTTGATCGGCAGGGTGATCGGTCCATATACGGGCGTGGGAATTGCCCTGGTTGTGTTGGGAATATTGATCCGTTTGTCCCCGCTTCCGGAAATAGATACTGAACATGAAACAGCGGATGTCGCCCGGACAAATTCCGACAAAACAAGTATTCTGCAGTTCCCTTATCTGATCCTGGGCGCTCTCGCCTGGTTTCTCCATGTCGGCACGCAGGTAGTATCTATCGATACGATCATCAGCTATGCCGGCACCATGGGAATCAGTGTAATCGATGCCAAAGCGCTGCCATCCTATACCTTGCTGGCCGCCATTTTCGGTTACCTGATCGGTGTTGCGACTATTCCCCGGCTGATCTCCCAGCGAACCGCCCTCATTATTTGTGCTTTGCTGGGGGTCTTCTTCACGCTCATGATCATTTACGCGCGTGGTTCGGTCAATTTGCTCTGGCTCACGGCCGACCGGTCGATCTGGTTTGTCGTATTGCTGGGTTTGGCCAATTCCCTGGTCGGACCGGCTATCTGGCCGTTGGCGATCCGGGGACTGGGTCGTTTTACCAAGATCGGATCATCGGTGATCGTGATGGGTTTGTCAGGCAATGCGGTACTGCCCATCCTATACGGAATGCTGGCTGACCGGTGGGATGAACGCTATGCCTATTGGGTTTTGATGCCCTGCTATCTGTATATACTTTTTTATGCGCTCCGGGGTTTTAAGATCACGAGCTGGAGTTGGGCCAGGAAGCCGGCGGCCGCTGCGGTACTGCTCATGGCGCTGCCTCTAAGCGGATCCTGTCTCGGTAACGGGGAAGATGCGCTTGAGCCTTATACGTATCGCGAAGATTTTGAAGACCGTGTGCTGGGAGCCTGGGCCTCCTATCCTTTGTGGCAGGATATCGCGTACAACCAGAATTTCAGGGTCAACGAGCTTGTCCCCGGGGATCCCAACATTTCGTTGGTACAAAAGGTTACGCCGTATTCTGTATCCGATAACTATGCCGGGGCACAAAAGCTGATCGACATATACCTCGTGCCGGGCGCTTCCCTACAGTTCCGATACTACCTGAAATCATCCGTCGCCTCGCAATGGCTGAAAGTCCGGTTTGCCGCCGGAACATTGGGGCAGCTCGACGTTACCGCACCGAATCCTTCCCTGAACGGGTGGCAGACGATCACGGTAACTTACGACGATGTAGTCAGGTCGAACGGGCATCTGAAGGGATCGGGGCCGATCAGGATCTACGCGCTGGCCATTTTTGCCAAATTTGCCTCGGCCGACCCGGATATGCCTGTCTATCTTGGCCTGGATGACATTGTATTGGCCGGGGCGAGGGAAACCGCTTTCCGGTTTGCACAACCTGAAGTGTATAAACTTCCGGAATTCAGGCAGTTTATTCCGCATCGCCATTACCAGCCCGGGGATCTTTTCACCATCAGCGGCACCTGGGCGCTCCGGACCGATCCGGTACAACTGGTTATCACCCCTTTGACTGATTTGTCAAAGACGGTATATGAAGGTCATTTGGAGCAAAAGGGAGGGGCATGGAACGCTGAATTCCCACTGACCTTTCCCGAAGGGCTCTACCAGGCCAGGCTGACCGCCCACCGAGACAACCGGAAAATCGCCGAGACCCTTTTTACCATCAGCATTGTTTCAGGCAAAACCGGGGGCCAACACCCTCGCCTGCTTTATGATGCCGCCGGACAGGCCGACCTGAAAACACGTCTTTCCACGGATAAAAAGTATGCTTCGGTGTTCGATAATATCCGTGTGCAGGCCGAAAAGCTTCGCGCCGAGATCCCAATAGAGAGCCTGGTGTATGACCTGGATCAATTCCCGGACGAAGACTGGCTCCCCACCTGGAGTGCATGGGGTTCCCGCATTTATCATACAGGGGAGGCTTTGCGGCTGAACGCCCGCGCCTATGCCTTTCATGGTGACAAAGCGGCCGCTGATTATGTAAAAAAAGTCCTTCTCAGGCTGGCATCGTGGCCGGATTGGACACACCCCTGGCAGACAAAAAGGGGAAGGTTCAGCGAGCACCGGACCGGCGGCTGGTCTCACCGGCTTGCCGAGGCCTACGATCTTGTTTATGACGAGCTAAACCACGAG
>Ga0058869_1037924_pt1 | contig 12467 bp, 6 predicted proteins | sample TNRReaAaerobiRNA_FD_61086 | JGI IMG/M metagenome (GOLD analysis project Ga0058869, IMG submission 61086) | Wastewater treatment Type I Accumulibacter community from EBPR Bioreactor in Madison, WI, USA - TNR Reactor, Time I- 292min-Aaerobic_... | ecosystem: Engineered > Bioreactor > EBPR >...
GTCATTCATTAAGTGCTTTGTAAATTAAGAAATAAAGTAATTTTATGATTATTAAGTACTATTAGGGACATATTGAGAATAGCTAAAACCTTTTATTACTATGATTAGGTTTAGGAAAAATCTTTTATAAATAGGTTATAAACGCAATTACCCTTAATAAACATATTTAATATGGATTTAGCAATATTAGTTGGTCAAATATTAGATAGCCAATACCAAATAGAAGCACTATTAGGGCAAGGTGGAATGGGTGCAGTCTACAAAGCTCGTCATGTGAAGCTAGGAGATATAGTAGCAATAAAAGTAATGCCTCCTCACATTAGCAAAAACCTAGAGCATCACCGACGGTTTTTAAGAGAAGGACAAGCCGCGAGGCGATTCAAACACCCTAATGCTATTACTGTGTATGATTTACGAGAGACCAATGATGGAATGATTTATATGGTTTTAGAGTATATTGAAGGCCACAATTTAAGAGAGGAAATAAATAAAAAAGGCTGTTTTTCTGCTAAAGAAGCTTTAGAACTAATTGAAGGGGTGGCCCATGCGCTTAATGAAGCTCACAAATTAGGGGTAGTCCATAGAGACATAAAACCAGAAAATATAATGGTTAGTCGTGGTGAGCGTAAACCAATTGTTAAATTACTAGATTTGGGGATTGCTAAAATTTCTGGTGCAACAGCATTAACAGTAGAAGGACAAGTATTAGGCACACCTTATTATATGTCTCCTGAACAATGGGGAATTACCTCTGAAGCAGAAACAGCAGGGCAAAAGCCTATAGAGATAGATGGTCGGGCTGATATTTATAGTCTAGGAGTAATACTCTATGAAATGGTGACAGGCCAAAAACCTTTTACGGGGAACACTATCCAAGAATTAGCTGTAAAACATATTACTACAACCCCTATTGCCGCTAAGGAATTAAATATCGATTTGCCAGTAGCTTTTAGCCGTGCAATTGCTTATGCGATTGCTAAAGAACGTGAGAATAGACCTTCTACTTGCCAGGAATTAATAGATCTATTGAATAAAGGGCTAACAGATCCGTCAGAGCTAAGTGATAGTAAGTCTAACACTTTGCCAATAAGCGAAATGACAGACTCCTTACCAAGAAAAGAGATTATTGATACTACTCCAATGGCTGCGAGATCTATTTTGTTAGTAAGTGTAGAGCCAATAGAACAACAAACTAACTCTAACTTACTGATTACTAAGAAAATAACGGAACCATTATTAGACAATACTAAGCCAATGCCAATAGTAGCTGATAATAGTTCTAATGACAATACTAAACCTATAGCAATTGAAGATAAAAAATCAAAAAAACTTGTAGTTAGCATAATTGTAATTGGTGGGCTGGTTTTATCGGGATTAGGTTTATATAACTGGCAACAAAGGAGTAATCTCAAACCAATAATAAATACAGATAACCCTAGTCCAGTAAAAGTAGGAGATAAAACTGTATTACCTGTTAAACCTGTAGAAGAAAAGCAAGAAATAATACGCTATTGGGTAGAGGTTTTTACAAAGGGTAAATCCTTACGCAAAATAAAAGATATAACTTTAAGCAAAGGTGAGAACATCCAATTTCATTTTAAGAGTAAACGAACAGGTTACCTTTATATCTTAATGCCAGGAAAGGACAATAAACTAACTGCAATACTAACAACAAAACCAATAGCTGCTACAGGGGTAACTACTAATTTACTTAAAGAAAATACAGAATATATATTCCCAAAAGGTAACAACGGGATAGAAATGCGTAAGCCTACTTCTAGGAGTAAAATTTCTGTAATTTTTTCAACTACACCTCTTAAATCAGTGCCATTTCTTGATTCATTAGCAAGTAATAGCTTGACCGAAGAAGAGCAAAAAGTTTTTCTGCAATTGAATGATAAAGCCATTAAACCAAATATAACAGAAATTACAGGGAATGAGCCTTACGCATTAGTTAGTGTTAGTGAAAAATTTAATGAAAACAAATATTTAACGTTTGATATAGATATTCATCCGAAGTAATTATTCTGGAGGATCGATAATGAAAAAATGTGTTTTATTACTAGGATTTACATTAAGCATTAATCTTTTAGTTATCGCTCAAGAAGCAAGAACTTTAGACTCACGAGAGTTTTTCTTAAATAGTCGGATAAAAAAAGCTGGTACTAGCTCAAGTGAAGCTAAGGCTACAAAAAGACCTGCTAAGAAAGTTACTGCTGATAAAACAGAAGAGGTAAAAAATGTTACTCAACCAGAGACTAATCCAATAGGGCTAGGCTATACGCTTTATTTACGTGATGAAAACGATAATGGAATAAGAGTAGATCCTGAGAGAATATTTAAATCAGGAGATGCAGTAAGACTATCTCTTGAACCTAACATAGATGGTTATTTGTATATTTTCTATGTAGAAAATGAAGGAGAGCCAGAACTACTTTACCCTAATGCTAGGTTAAATAATGGGGATAATAGCGTTAAAGCTCATGTACCTGTAGAAATACCTTCTAGAGATGTTAAAGAGCTAGACCTGAGATGGTTCTTTTTTAGTGGTGATCCAGCTAAGGAAAAGCTTTATGTACTGGTAGCAAAAACTCCTTTGCCTAAAGTACCTATAGGAAAAGAGTTAATTCTATATTACGAAAAAAATAAAATTGGCTTCAAACCAAGTAATGAGACTTGGAAAATAGTTAAAACAAAAGCTAATGAACCTAACTTGACCAGTAAAAGTAAGGACTATGGACAGAAACAAACAGAGATAGAGAACAAGGCAATAACCCGTAAACTAGGTTTAGGTAACAATGCTCCAGTGCCATCAATAATTCAAACTAGTAAATCAAGTAGCTCAGATATTTTTGCTACTTTGGTAGAGTTAACTCATAAATAATAAAATAGATACAGTTATTAGGATAAGGGTTTTATGAAACTAAGATTAATATTAGTAATAGTGCCAAGCTTAATAATAATGCCAATGAGTATTTTTAATGCACAAGGACAAACGGAAAAAAGGCAAATAATTAAAAGAGAAACAAACAAAGGACAAGAAAATAGAAAGTTTGGGATAAAAGAAGAAGATAAGAAAATAATAGAAAAACGAGTAGCACTAGTAATAGGAAACGGGGGTTATGAAAATGGATCCTTAGCCAATCCAACTAATGATGCTAAAGCATTAGCACAAACATTAAGAGAAGTAGGTTTTGATGTACAAGAAGGAATAAACTTAAATAAACGCCAAATGGAAGAACAAATTCGTGTATTTGGAACAAAAATTAAAAGTGGTGGAGTAGGATTATTTTACTTTGCCGGGCATGGGATACAAATAAGAGATCGTAATTACTTAATACCAATAAACTGCGTGATAGACAAAGAGCAAGATGTAGAGTATGAATCAGTAGATGTAGGGCGGGTTATTGCAGAAATGGAAGCAGCAGAGAACCGTCTAAACATAGTAATATTAGATGCTTGCCGTAATAATCCTTTTTCGAGAAGTTTTCGTAGCGGTAATAAGGGATTAGCTCAAGTAATAGCACCAAGCGGGACATTAATCTCTTATGCTACAGCACCAGGTTCAGTAGCTAGTGACAACCCTGATGGCCGCAATGGACTTTACACTCAAGAGTTATTGAAATTCATAAAACAACCTGGATTAGAAGTAGGAAAAGTATTTCGCCTAGTCCGTGAATCTGTAGAGGCTCAAAGCAATAAACAGCAAGTTCCTTGGGAATCTTCTTCGGTCAAAGGGGAATTTTATTTTGTTGGAGATAGCACAGTAAAAACGCCTACAAATAATGCTGCTCCTACAAGTGATACAGATAAAGAATCACTATATTGGAGTTCAATAAAAGATAGCGATGATCCAGAAGATTACAGAAATTATTTAAAAATATATCCTAATGGTATTTTTGTAAGTATAGCTAAGAGTAAGATAAAGAAATTTGAAGTAGCAAATAAGCTAGTCAATCCAGATACTTCTATAAAAAATTCAATTCCTAACTCTAATCCTAACGGTGCAAAAGAATCTCATAATGTGTTTGTTGAGAATAAATTAACAACAAAAATCAAAGTTAGCCAAGGTGACCAAATAAATATATCTGCAAGTGGAAAAATTATCCTTGGCCCTGTATCAGGAGCAGCTGGCCCTAATGGATTAAGTGGCGTAAGTGGGGAATTTTTTAAAATCTATAATATTGAACCTAACTTAAATCACGGAGCTTTGTTAGTCAGAATTAATCAGAATGGAAAAGAACAATGGATTTTCGCGGGTGATAGCCTCAGTTTTATAGCAGATAAATCAGGAACATTAGAATTTTTAGTCAATGATAAGTCTCTTACAAATAACAAAGATCATTTCAAGGTTAAGGTAGATATTACAAAAAGTAGTGGGTCAAATATAGCTAAATAGTGATAAAAGCAAACTTACTATAAAATTCATTTATGCTAAAATAAGTTAAATTACCATAGTAATTTAACTATAAATCAAAATTCTGCTAACTCAGTGTCTTATGTAGTTGCTGAATAACAATTTTCTTGTACTTAGGTTGCGATTATTACAACTTAGGCGAAATAGATTAAATAATGTTAGAACAAAGTACACATCAAATAGACAAAAAACCATATTTACTAGGTCTGGTTGGTAATTTAGCTGGCCGTAAATTTTTTATTGAGCAAGAACAAGTAACCATTGGGCGTGATGCTTCTCAGTGTAATATCGTTCTTGAACACATGTTGATTTCTAGATGCCATGCAATGATTCGGTTTGATAATCAAGGGATTGCTACTATTACAGATTTTGAGTCGAGCCAAGGTACTTTCGTAAATGAAAAATCCATAAAAGAGCAAATATTGAATGATGGAGACCGTGTTGGTTTTGGGCCTGGTGGTGTAGTTTCTTTTACTTACCACTCATTAAATCATAAAGAAGGAAAAAAGATACAGAAGACCTCTACCCCTCAAGCAAATGTACTGAAAGAGCAATTAATAGTAGCAGCACAGAAAGCCGCTACCGGGCCAGTGCGGCCTTCTTCAATTACATCAGTAACAGCTTTAACTTCCCAAAATTTTCACTCTTCTGATAAAAATGTTATAAATATAGGGCGTTCACCAGACAATGATATTGTTATAGATTCCCCTGGAATTTCTCGGCGGCAAGCCTCACTTACATACCGAGATGGTTTAGCTCCACTACTGGCAGATTTAGGTAGTACTAATGGTACATTTGTTGACGGTAAATTGCTTACCGAACCGTGTCCTGTTAATCCATCTAACATGATCATTATGGGAAGTTTTTTACTATGTGTGGATGGACGTAAAGTCAAACAATATGATCTAAGCACCAGCCGTATTACTGCATTAGGAATCACCAAAAAAGTTGGTAAAACCACAATCCTCAAAGACATTTCATTATCACTATACCCGCGTGAGTTTATTGGATTAATGGGGCCGTCAGGTTGCGGCAAATCTACATTGATGGATGCGCTCAATGGATTTAGGCCAGCAAGTGATGGCATGGTTCTCATCAATGAGCTAGACCTCTATAGCAACTTTAATGCATTACGTCGTTCTATAGGACACGTTCCACAACGTGATATCCTACATGATGCACTTACAGTTGAACGTACCCTCTATTACGCAGCAAAATTGCGAATGCCTACAGGAACAAGTTCAGAGCAGATGCAATCTATTATTAATGAGGTCATTGAAACAGTAGGGTTAAAGGAACGGCGTTTAACTCAATTCCATCAACTTTCAGGCGGGCAACAAAAACGACTTAGCCTTGCACTAGAACTGATTACAAAACCTAGTTTTATCTTTCTAGATGAACCAACTTCACCTCTTGATCCTGAAACAACTGAAAATATGATGCTGTTGTTTCGCCGCCTTGCAGATGAAGGCCGTATAGTTGTGATGGTCACGCATAAATTTGAAAAATTTGAGGAAATGCACAATGTTGCTATTCTTACAGTTGGTGGAAGATTAGCTTTCTTTGGCCCTCCCAAAGAAGCTTTGGAGTTCTTTGGGTGTCGTGAGCCAGGTGAAATTTATAAGCAAATTGGTGGTGCTGACCCTGACGAATTAAACCGTAATTTTACGTCGTCAAAAAAATACCAGCAATATGTGGCAGAACGTCTTACAGAAGCTAAAGAAGTTGTTGCACGTACTAAGAATTTAACTCAAAAAAACACAAGTTCTCGAGGAGGTAGTGGAGCTTTTAATATAAACCAATGGATAACACTTACACAAAGGTATCTTGAAGTTAAGTTGAAAGATACCCGTAATACAGTAATCCTTTTAGGTCAAGCACCTGTGATTGCTCTGCTTGCTGTCATAACAAGTAATGTTCTTAACGATGCAAAGATGCTTTTTATAGCAGCTATTATTTCGTTTTGGTTTGGTACTAATAATGCAATTCGAGAGATCGTTGCTGAAGTTCCTATCTATACACGTGAGCGAATGGTAAATCTTAAAATTCCTTCATATGTTTTTTCTAAGTTTGCTGTACTCAGTGGAATTGCTCTTATTCAATGTATTTTGTTTCTTGTTGTACTTACTTGGTTTGGGCGATTAGATAGCAAGGATTTCCCTGTTCTTTTGTTGATTGTTTATTTAACTTCGCTAGGTGGGGTTACTATGGGACTCTTTTTCTCAGCATTAGTCAATTCAACTGAGAAGGCCATGAGTTTACTACCGTTAATTTTGATTCCGCAGTTGCTACTTAGTGGTTTTCTCAAACCACTTGATGATTTATACATTAATATGAGAACACAAAAGCCAGACACTGCGGCTGCTTATCAAAAGTTTGAGGATGCAAAGAATACAAAGCCACGTGTTCCTCAACAAGTTGAGCAAACTCCACCAATACAGCCAAAAGGCCCTGAATCACGTAATACACCAAGTATACAAAACAAATCAGCTACTCAAAGTCTTATTGTCCCTCCAGATCCTGTTACTAAGTATGATGGTCTAGGCAATGCAAGCTTTGTAACTACCATCATGCTAGTGCGGTGGTCAATTGAGGCTCTCGCACATGCAGTTAGTATAAATGATGAGAAAGCACGGGATCAGTTGGCAACTCGTATAACTGTTACTGAGTACAATAATGTTTTGGATAAGAAACCTGATAAAGAAATTACTGATGCATATCGGGATCATGTAATTGAGGATGTTAGTATCATAAGCGGATTTATGGCTTTATTTTTGTTCTTAACGATGGCCGCACTAAAGCGTAAGGATGTTTTATAAACGCCTTGGACGATTAAATCACTATATATGGTTTTTTCAAGTAATAGAAATTCTTATTTTCCAAAATAAGAAAGTTTACAGGTGGGAAACAGATGCTTTGTATTAAGTGTAAAAGTCAAATAGTGGAAGGTAGCCTTTTATGTTCCAACTGTGGTAATGCTCAAAGTTCGACATCTTCAGAACAAAAGGTAGTTATTAAGGATGCTTTAATTGGAACTACGATCGAGGAAAAATACTATATAAATACCCTCCTTGGTGCTGGGGGTATGGGAAAAGTTTATCAGGCAACACGTCTGTTTATTGGTGATCAGGTCGCCATCAAGGTTTTGCACTCAGAGCAAGTTTTAAATACAGAAGCCATTGAACGGTTTCGTCGTGAAGCACAAGCAGCAGCGCGACTAAAACATCAGAATGCTGTAATTATCTATGATTTTGGTGTCTCAAGTGATGGTCTAATTTATTTGGTTATGGAATTAGCTGAAGGGCAAAGCCTGCGTTCTATAATCAAAGAACAGGGGCCTCTTACACCTTCTGCGGCAACTGAAGTGATAAGCCAAGTATGTAGTGCCCTTGACGAAGCGCATCGCCAAAATATAGTTCACCGTGACATAAAGCCAGATAATATTATTGTTGCTTTAGGTGCAACAGGTTTGCGTGCAAAAGTTCTAGATTTTGGTATTGCCAAACTCCGAGATCTTTCAACTAGTGTAAGTAATTTGACACAAACTGGTAGTGTTATGGGTACTCCGCATTATATGTCTCCAGAACAGTGTCTTGGTGAAGAACTTGATGGAAGATCAGATATATATAGCCTTGGTATTGTATTGTATGAAATATTGATTGGTGTTGTACCCTTTAATTCGCCAACTACAACCGCAGTTATTGTGCAGCATGTTAACCAGCCACCTCCTTCTTTACGTGCCATTAATATGAGCATAACTCCAGCAATTGAAGCTGTTGTTCATCATGCTTTAGAAAAACGGCGCGAATCCCGCCCACAAACAGCAGGAGAGCTTGCTGATGAACTTTTAGCATCTGTTAAAGGCTCAACAACAGTTGTTACCAAACCAAATGCATTAAATGTATTAGGCTCAATGACCACTCCAACCCAAGGACAAGCACAAACGGTTCGCATAGATGCACCTTGGATAGACAAAAATTCCCCTGCTGCTTCCAACGTCGCATCTTCTAGCACATCTCAAACGCAGAAAAAAAGCAATCTTGTACCTGTAGCTATAGGCATTGTCGCGCTTATTGCCGCTATAGGGGGCACCATGGCGTGGATGTCACAAAACAAAACTGATAAGCCGAAAGAGAAAGAAGTAATAACTCAGACTCCGAACAAACCAACACCTCCTTCTGGAATGGTTTACGTATCAGGAGGGGAATTTATTATGGGCAATGATGCAGGTAACGTATATGAGAAACCTGCCCATAAAGTCACAGTAAAGCCTTTTTTCTTAGATATGTATGAGGTTACTTGTGAGGATTACGAAAAATTTATAAACGCAACAGGCCGGAATGCTCCTCCCAAATGGGTAGATAAGCATTATCCTGCTAACACAGCCCGATGGCCTGTAACAGGAGTTTCCTGGGATGATGCTTATGCCTATGCTAGATGGGCAGGGAAAAGGCTACCATCAGAAGAAGAATGGGAGTTCGCTGCACGTGGTAGTGATGGACGACGTTATCCTTGGGGTAATGAATGGAAATTAGGTTTTGCCAATATGGATGCAACTAGTCTTGGTCATATGGCTGATGTGGGTGCTTACTCAGCAGGAACATCCCCATTTGGAACATTCGATATGGTAGGAAATGCTTGGGAGTGGACAGCAACCGATTTAGCTGTATATCCTGGGGGACAATTACCACCACCAAAAACAAATGAAGACAGGAAAATACTTCGTGGTGGTTGTTGGAGAAGCAGCCAAACTGATGGAACAACCACTTTCCGTTTAGGCTACCCAGCAAGAAACTCTGATTATGGTGATACCAGTTTTCGATGTGCTAAAACTATTGATGAGCAGAAATAGGAAGACAGCATTGCTTGGGTAGTAATATATTGTGAGAGGTGAAATATGAGTCAACGAATTACTTTATCTTTGTTATTGGTTAGTTTACTGATGTGCAGCACGATTTATGCTCAAGGAGCTAGAGGTGAAACTGAAAAAAAACAGCCCAAAGAAGATACTAAACCACGCCCAAGACCTGCTGCGCCTAGAAAAGAAGTTGCACCAACTCCAAAATCTTCGCCTAAACCGCTTTTTGCTGACCTCACTGTTAAGACTAACCAAGCAGGATGTTCTGTTTCACTAAATGGACAACCGAAAGGCTTAACAAACGAAAGTGGGTTTTTAAGTATACTTCAACTCAAGCCAGGGCGATTTATTATAACTGTAACCAAATCTGGTTATGGTTCACAGGAGGGTACAATTGATTTAAGCCCTGGGGAGGCAGAAGCTTTTACTATTACACTCAAACCATTGCCAGGGAAATTGAGTATTAAACCAAATATCCCTGGTGCCAAGATTGAAATAGATGGTATAGGAACTTACAATGAAACTGTATCGGAATTATCTCTCCCAGCGGGCCGTTACAGAGTTGAAGTGACAAAATCTGGTTACAAACCAACAATTCGTGATATAGAAATTAAACCGGCTGAACCATTGAGTCTTGATATAGCAGTTGAGCCAATTTCCGTTGAAGAGTTGCTTGAACAGGCTGAATCAGATTTTCTTGAAAAGCATTATAAAAAAGTTATTGAGACTTGTAAGAAAATACTAACAACGGAGCCAGATCAACCACGGGCAAACTTACTTTTAGGCAAATGCTACTATAACAGTGAGGACTACCTTAGTAGTGCTCCTTTTTTAGCAAAAGCTATCTCTATGGGCCAAGCATTTACATTAACAGTTTCTCACCGCCATAGAGGAGGAAGAGGGTTCGACTTTAGCAAGGTTTTTGATGAGGATTTATGTAAGGGTGAGATAATTTTGACTAAAGATTCTTTTGAGTTCAAATCAACTTCTACAACAATGAGGGGGAAAGCAGCACCCAAACATGATTTTATAGTGCCTTATAAGAAAATTAGTGGATTGAACCCAACTTTTGCTAAAGAACAATTGGAAATCAAAGTTAACCTTCTAGATGGTGGGAAGGAAAAGGCAAAACCATATGATTTCTTTCCTGAAGATGCAGCTTTGTATACTAATGAAAGAAACAATGCCGAAATTTATTGTAATAATTGTAAACATACAACACAAGTTCTATTTAAATTATTGCAACAACTCAAATAGTGATATAGCAGATTTTTGTTTAATTAGTTGTTTAATACGTCTATACAAATATATTTAACTTAGGGATTGTGCAGGAACAACTTAACCATGAGCTATACCCCACAAACGCTAGAATCACTGGGTAGGCTGTGCAAAAACTACAAGTGAAAAATACCAAATGGGTAACTTATTTTTACGCAACCCCTTAGTATAGAAGATTTAATAACACTAGCAAATGTAGAGTAAATACTTAATAAGGGAAATATGAAATTTAGCTTTGCTTAAGGCTAATATGGATAAAATATAGGCTCTGCTAACTTAGTGATGTTATTTTGTTGCTAATCCTTAGTTTTAACTGATATGGGAGGTTACTATGTTTTTCAATTTTAATAGCAAAAGTTTTGGAAGTAGTTTTGTAAAAAAATCCTTATTGTTTTTGTCTAGTGGGTTACTTATTTTATTGTTTTATTCTAGCTTTATTGTTTCAGCCAATCTAAATATTTTCTTCTTAAAACAAAAACATAGTTATACTGAGCCACCTACCCAAGAAAATTCATTAGTACAGAATGCTTCATTCTTAGGAGAAAAGATATATAGTTTAGCTCTTACTAAAACTGTTCCTAAAGTAATTTATGCTTCCACCTCAAATGGTATATTTAAAAGTTTAGATCAAGGAATGTCTTGGATACCTTTACTTAGTCAAAACCCTCTTGAGCAAATGGTTAGCCTAGTTGTTGCAGATAATAACTCGAATTTAGTTTTTGGTTTTGCAAGATCTTCTTCTAATAAGAATTCATTTTTACTTACGGAAGATGGAGGGCAAAATTGGAAGTTCATAGCGGATTCTACTTTGAAAGGTGCTTCAGAAACTTTAGTTTCTGTTACTTCTAACAATAAGGTTCTATATGTAGCAACTTCTAGAGTAATTTACAGTAGTTTTGATAATGGACAAACATGGAGTATTTTGCCTTCCTTAGGCTTAACTAGCCAAATTAGGTTGTTAACTTCTAGCCCTGAAAGACCTAATAATTTATATTTAGTTGATAAAGAAAACAGAATACTAAAAAGTAATGATGCGGGTTTAACTTGGCAGTTTTTGAATAAAGTTAATATCAAACGCAAAATTACTTCTTTGACAATAGATCCTTTTAATCCAGATGCTTTTTACATTGGCCTAAATAAAAACGGGGGAGTTTACTATAGTAAAGATGGAGGTAGCAATTGGTCTCCTATAGCTAAAGAGCTATTGAATATTTCCATTACAGCAATAGTTATAGATAAGCAAACATATAATTTGTATGTAGGCACTAAAAAAGGGCTTTTTATTATAAATATTAAACCACAAGCTTGTTCAATAACTCCCATTACAACTGGGCAAATCGTCAATGGTACTTTGCAAAATGATGACTGTAAATCTATGGATAGAGGCAATTCATTTTTTGCTGATAGATATACGTTTAGCGGTCAGACTGGTCAAAGAATAGATATCTTAAACACGGAAGCAAATTTTGATACGTTTCTTATTTTGTATAGTCCAACAAACAATCGAATTGCTAGCGATGATGATAATGGGGTAGGAAATTTATCTCGTCTCTCATTTACATTACCTACTACAGGTACTTATACTTTTGAAGTAACTTCTTCGTCTTCCTTAGTTACAGGGACTTATAGTGTAAGAATAAATATAGGTTGTTCAACTACTCCTAGTCAAAGTGGACAAATTATAAATGGAAATTTATCTGGGGATGAGTGTAGACCTATGACTGGGAGCGATAAGTTTGCAGATGGGTATACATTTAGTGGTCAGGCTGGTCAGAGAATAGACATATCTATTACTGAAGCAAATTTTGATACATTTCTCATTTTGTATAGTCCAACAGGAAACCCTATTGCCAATGATGACGACAGCGGAGCAGGAAATTTATCTCGTCTCTCATTTACATTACCTACTACAGG
>Ga0058869_1517136_pt1 | contig 12281 bp, 10 predicted proteins | sample TNRReaAaerobiRNA_FD_61086 | JGI IMG/M metagenome (GOLD analysis project Ga0058869, IMG submission 61086) | Wastewater treatment Type I Accumulibacter community from EBPR Bioreactor in Madison, WI, USA - TNR Reactor, Time I- 292min-Aaerobic_... | ecosystem: Engineered > Bioreactor > EBPR >...
AGAACGGACAACGGAGAACGGAGAACGGACAACGGACAACGGAGAACGGACAACCGACTACCCTTCCTTACAAAATTGATAAAAATCGTATGACAGCAGCAGGCTTTCTCCCATAAAGTGCTGATTTTCGTCGAGGCGGGCCCGGTGGGCGGCCATCAGCGCTTCATCTTTGGCCATAAAGCCGTAGAGTGTGCGCATCACTTTAAAAAAACGCCCGATATCATTGGCTGCCGGAATGTCGGTACTGCCCAGTAGTTGTAATAACTTGCGAAAAGCGTCGGCGTCGTACAACGTGTAAACTGCCGGGTAGCGAAAGCCGAGGTAGAGTGACACCATCTGGTAGTTGTCGTTGTGGTAGTGGCTGTTCTCTTTCGTGAGCGGGTGTCTTTCTTTATACAACTGGAGCAACTCGTCGCAATAATAAATAAAGCGGTCGGCACGGCCGGCCACGTCTTTGTTTTCATTAAACAAATCGCGAAAAATATCGTATACATAGCCGGGCTCCATTTCCATAAAAGCCGTCATCATCCGTTTGGGCTCGTAGCTTTCTCGGTTCCAAAGGCGGCGGGAGTACGTGCTTTGCAGACTGGCATCGTACATGACGGCCAGGTTGGAGGCCTCCAGATCCCAGTTTTCCTGGAAAGTGCGCTGCGAAGCCCAGATATGCAAGCGCTCGGATGAGCCGGGGCCTTCCAGGTACAGCCGAAATAATTGCAGATAGTGCGTGATGAGTTTGAGTTGCATAGAATAAAGGGGGTATGGGTTTATGAGGGTTTATGAGGGTTTATGAGTTTATGCGACTGAAAGCGAACGAAGTGAGTCCCGATTAAAAGTCGGGGGAGTCCCGTACTGACCAAAGGGAAGTCGGGAGGTTTATGGGGGAATAGGGGTCAAAATTAGCAAAGCAAAACGCATTGCAAAAGCAAAAAATATACCTTTACGCTGTTGAAGCGCTACATAGCAAAAAGACAAACTACACACTATGCATTTTGAAGATTTTCAATACCAACGTCCCGATTTGGACAATTTTCGGCAGAAATTTGAGGCACTACTGCTCGAGATGGACAGGGCCGGCTCAGCAGAAGTCCAAAATCAATGTATAAAAGCCATCGACAAGCTGCGCACCTATTTCCAATCGCAGTACAACATCTGCCATATCAGGCATACCATCGATACGAAAGATAGCTTTTACGAACAGGAAAATAACTTCTTCGACGAGCAAATGCCGCATTACGAAGCGCTCAACAACCGCTTTTACCGCGCTTTGCTCGACTCGCCCTATCGCGCTGATCTCGAAAAACACTGGGGCCGGCAATTGTTCGATATGGCCAGTATGAGCATGAAAACTTTCGATCCTATCGTGCTGGAAGACTTGCAGGAAGAAAACCGACTTAGTAGCGAATACACCAAACTGAAAGCGTCGGCACAGATCACCTTCAGGGGGGAGACCCACAACCTGTCGAGTATTTTTGTATACGAAGTTAATGCCGACAGACAGACCCGCCGAGAAGCGTCAGAGACCAAATGGTCGTTTTTTGCCCAAAATGCCGAAGCCATCGGTAATCTGTTTGACCAATTGGTGAAGGTGCGCCACCGCATCGCTACCAAACTCGGCTATCGAAATTTTGTGGAATTGGGCTACGCCCGCATGATGCGCGCCGATTACAATGCCGAAATGGTAGCCCGCTACCGCGAACAGATCAGGCAATATATTGTTCCCATTGCCAGCCAGCTCTACGATCGCCAGCGCCGCCGCCTCGGACTCGACCAGCTGGCCCACTACGACGAGGATGTGCGCTTCCTGAATGGCAATCCCAAACCCCACGGCAACCCCGAATGGATTATCGCCCAGGCCGCCGGCATGTACGCCGAGCTGTCGCCCGAAACCGACCGTTTTTTCCACCACATGCGCGACAATCACCTCATGGATCTGCTTACCCGCCCCAATAAAGCGCCCGGCGGGTATTGCACGTTTATCGGCGATTACCAGGCGCCCTATATCTTTTCCAACTTCAACGGCACCAGCGCCGATATCGACGTGCTGACTCACGAAGCCGGCCATGCCTTTCAGGTATACAGCAGCCGCTACGCCACGATCAGCGAATACCACTGGCCCACCTACGAAGCCTGCGAAATCCACTCGATGAGCATGGAGTTTTTTACCTGGCCCTGGATGGACCGCTTTTTTGGCGACGAAGCCGACAAACATCGCTTTGTGCACCTCAATAACGCCCTTTGCTTCTTGCCTTACGGGGTAGCAGTCGACGAGTTTCAGCACCGCGTGTATGAAAATCCCGAAGCCACTCCCGCCGAACGCAACCGGATGTGGCGGGATATCGAAAAAAAATACCTGCCCCACCGCCGCTACGAAGACAATGACTTTTTAGAGAATGGCGGCTTCTGGCACAAGCAAAGCCACATTTTCAACGTTCCATTTTATTATATCGACTATTGTCTCGCTCAGATCTGCGCTTTTCAGTTTTGGAAGCGCGACCGCGAAGACCATACGGCTGCCTGGGGCGATTATGTGCGGCTCTGTCAGGCCGGCGGCAGCCGGTCTTTCCTGCAACTGGTAGCGCTGTCGCAGCTCCGCTCGCCTTTCGACGACGGCTGCGTGGCCTCGGTGGTAGAGCCTATTGAAGGATGGCTGCAAAGTGTAGATGATAGTGCGATGTAATTTATTATTACTATAAAACCCATGACCGCAGTGGTACATCGATTACACGGCGAAGCACAGCATTATGCATGGGGCGGATACGAGTTTATCCCGGCCCTGATGCGCCTCGACAACGCAGCCCAACAGCCTTTTGCCGAATGGTGGATGGGCGACCATCCCCTGGCTCCTTCGTTCGTGTGGGTAGGCGGCCAATGGGAGGAATTGGGCGCCCTCATCCGCCGCGATCCTCAATATTGGCTGGGCCCCGACGCCCTGGCGCAATTTGGAGAGCGACTCCCCTTTTTGTTGAAAATACTGGATGTGCGCAGCATGCTTTCGATACAGGCGCACCCCACCAAAGCTGCTGCCGAGGCGGGGTTTGCCCGCGAAAATGCGCTGGGCATCCCACTCGATGCACCGCACCGCACCTTCAGAGACGACAACCACAAACCCGAGATCATGGCGGCGCTGACGCCGTTCTGGCTGCTGCACGGCTTCCGCCGGCCGGCCGATATTGCCGTTTTGTGGGCTGAGCGCCCAGGCTTGTCGGAGCTATACACCCAGCTGCCCCATCACGACCTCAAAGCCATGTACAAGGCGCTCATGGAAATGCCCCAGGAGGAGGTCGACCGGTGGTTGCAGCCCCTGGCACAACAACTATTGCCCGAATTACAGGCCCACCGCCTTTACAAAGACGAACCCGACTACTGGGCTGCGCTGGCTTTCGACACATACACCCGCGACGGCCACTACGACCGCGGCGTATTTTCCGTCTATCTGCTCAACCTGGTGCGTTTGAATCCCGGCGAGGCCATCTTCCAGGCTGCCGGGGTACCCCATGCCTACCTCGAAGGCGTCAACGTGGAGCTGATGGCCAATTCCGACAACGTATTCCGCGGCGGCCTCACGCCCAAACACATCAACGTGGGCGAGCTGATGGCGAATCTGAGTTTTGATCCGGTACAGCCGTTTATCATCCAGGCGAGTTCGCCCGAGGGCCTCGAAGTTTTTCCCGCGCCCATCCCCGATTTCGAGTTGTGCCGCCTGGCCCTTGCACCCGAGATATCTTATGAATGGCGTCCCCGCCGGGGCCCCGCTATCGGGCTGGTCCTCGAGGGCGAGTTGACGCTTTCCGATGCAGCCGGAGAGGGGGTGTTTCGCCGCGGCGAGAGCTTTATTGCGCCACATAAGGCTGAGTTTACCTGCCAGGCCGGACCGGAGGGGGTTGCGGTGTATTGGGCAGCGCTTCCGGAGAGGGAGAGAGTGAGAGAGTGAGAGAGTGGGAGATGCAAAATGAGAGCGCGGAACCCTCCCTCTCACCCTCCCAACAGTGCTTCTATACGGGGCATATCTGGATGCGAAACGCCGTTTCTTCGCAGCTTGTCAAAATCATCAAAAATATAATCCGTATTGCCGGGCTCATCGTCGGCAAAATCGAGGTAGGCGGCTTTGGCTTCTTCGAAGCGGTTTTGGAAAAGCAGCGTATGCGCCAGGGTGCATTTAATCTGGGGTTCGAGGTGGGTGAGGGCCATACTCCGACGTGCAGCTGCTTCGCCCGCGGCATATTGCCCGGCGAGCAGACTGAACCAGGCTTTTTGGGCGCAGGCTTCGCCTAAATCCAGGCGCAGTGAGGTGTCCTTAACAAAGCGTGTTTCGAGCGTATCGACGAGGCGGGCGTAGAGGGGGTAGAGGCGGGGTTCATCGAGCGTATTTTCAATTTTTCTATTAATTGCTTCCACAAAGTCCAATGCCACGTATGCGCCGTCGAAGCAAGGCGGAATGGTATCGAGGTCTATATTACCTTGGAAATCAATGCGGGCAGAAAGTTTACACAACTCTTCAGGTAAACTGCGTAATTCATTTCGATTCAGATCGAGTATATCCAATGAATTGAGCCGGCCGATTTGATTGGGTAGCTTTTCGAGAAAGTTGTCGTTTAAAAACAAGCCCTCCAGGTTTTTTAATAAGCCGATTTCGGCGGGAATTTCACGCAATTGATTGTTATCCAGCCGGAGCAAGTATAAATTCGACATTTTTGAAATTTCAGGAGGGATTTGACTAATATTATTTCCCGATAGTTCAATCATGTTTATTTGATCCATATTCCAAAACTCCAATGGAATTTTTTTTATTTCATTGACGCTTAAACATATATATTGCAATTTATGTAATTTTATAACCTCAACCGGAAATTCGCTAAATAGATTGTTTTCCAAAGTGAGGTTTTTTAAGCCTTGTAATTGTTTAATTTCAGGATCAATTTGTTTGAGATTATTATCACTCAAATACAAGCTTTCTAAATTGTTTAATTTATATATCGCCTTTGGAATTTTTTTTAACTCACAATTTGATAAATTTATATTTTTTAATTGCGATAAATTTGTCATTCCATTATTTGTTTCTTCCAACTTGTTATTGCTAAGGTCAATGCTTGTTAGTTGATGTAATTTAAAAACGGCATCAGGGATTTTATTGAATAAGTTTTTACTTATATGTAAATCCAATAAATTGCTTAGGTTACAAAAAGAATCAGGCAATTTTACCAATATATTGCTATTTAAATTCAGTGTTATTAAATTTTTTAATTTGCCGATATCAGCAGGTAATTCTTTTAAAGACATACCTTCTAAATACAGATACTCCAGTTGGTTTAGGTCGCTGATTTGGGGAGGCAACGATTCTAGAGGTGAAAAAGATAAGTTTAATGTGCGCAGACTTCTCAATTTTCCAATTTCGGCAGGAATAGAATTTCCATTGAAATAACTCAAATCCAGAACTCGAAGGTTGGCTAAATTACCTATTTCGACAGGTATTTCAGTGCAATCATTGTTTGTCAAATCAAGTACTTGCAAGTCAATCAACAGGCCTATTTGTGCAGGAATTTTTTTTAGCTGATTAAACCCCGCGTTTAATACTTGTAATTTATTTAATTGCCCAATATTTTCCGGAAGGGATTCTAGGGCATTAAAAGAAAGATCTAAATAATGCAAATCACTCAATTGACAAATAGCGACAGGAAGCCGTTCGAGGTGGTTGTTTCCAATATCTAATTCCCTAAGGTTCTGAAGTAATTGGATCGAAGCAGGTAACTCGGCCAATGAATTATGGCTAAGGTCAAGTCGTTTTAGATTTTTTAATTGACCTATTTCGGGTGGCAATCCTGAAATATTATTGCCAGATAGGAATAGGAATTCCAATTGATGCAATTTTCCGATTGCCGCAGGTATTTTTTCCAATGGATTAAAACCCACAATAAGTATTTTTAACTGGGGGTTCTCAAAAATGGCTTGGGGCAGACTATCAAGTCCCTTTAAACGTAAATCAAGGGCCGTGATGCTTGGCTCAAGTTGGTTGATTTCTGAGGCAAGTAGATATTCATTGCCAAGTGTGTCAATAAGCGCATACTGTTCATATTTATTTTTCACCTTAGCAAACCCGGTATAGTCAAAGGGCAGAGCTTCTCTATATTCAAATTTAATTTTCGTCTCTAAATTTTTATCAATAAACCCATATTTCCCATTTTCATACGCCAACCCAAACCTATCTTTATAAAAATAAATCTTGTCCAACACGGCCTCCGCTTTTTCCCGCTCGGCTTCTGCCAGGTTAAACAGTGAATCAGAGCGCAACTTTTCCTGCCGGGCTAATTTGGTTTGTTTTTCTGCCAGCTCTTTTTGCTTTTTGGCTTCATCTCTTGCTGTGATAGCGGCTTGTTTGTCTTTTTCTACGGCATTGAACAATTGCTTGCGCAGGGCGCGCACCTCGCTGATTTTGGCATTGGGGTAGCCTTCGGCCGATTCCAGGTAGTCGAATGCTTCGCTGTAGTTTTTGGCGGCAATGGCAGCTTTGGCGCGTTTGATGGTGCAGTCATACGACTTGCAGGGTTGCTGCTGGGCATACAACTGAAATAGGGCCGACATAATCAGAAGCAACACGAGCAGATGTTTCATAGCTATCGGCATTTGGTGAGTTGATCGGTAATGGTTTTTATTTTTTGTTGCAATACGGCATCGCCTGCATGGCGGGTGCTCATGGTATCGAGGTCGAGGAGTTGGCCCTGGTCGGGGCAGTTGCCGCCGCGCAATACCTGGCCCATGCGGTCGAGGCGTATGCCGAATTCGGCTTTTTCTTTGGCCTGCTGGGCCTTTAATACGTTTTCAAGGGCCCGCTCGGCGTTTATTTTCTCTTTTTCGGCTACCTTGCGTGCTTCTTCGGCGTCGTTGCGCAGGATGATGACGTTTATTACTATGGCAATTACCGTGGCCAGACTGAGTAATGCCAGTCCAAGCGCCGTCAGCAATCGACGCTGGCGGCGACGGGCGGCCTGGCGCTCGGCCAGGGCGGCTTCCTGGGCTCTACGCTCGGCTTTGAGCTTCAGTATAGGCGCAAGCAGGGTGTCATGGCTGAGTTCGTAACTAAAGCCCCCCATGGAGTTGGCCTCTCGGCGCAGCAAAAAGGCGTTTTCCAACTGCTGCAGGGCCTCATGGCTGATGCCTAAGTGGGCGTAACGCTGCACCAACACATCGGCATCCACGCTGAGGCGCCGCGATTCGCCGGTCTGGTCGTCTTCAAAAATCAGCGCCTCTCCAATCAGGGTATGCGCTGCGCGGGAGGTTTGTTCCGGCAATTTGTCCAGCAATCGCTGGTAATAACCTTCGTAAATGGCGTTGATTTTATCGGCAAAATGCAGCGGCTCTACCGTACCCCGGATATGGCCGGCCAACACCTCGCCTTCGAGGTATTCACACAGGATCTGCAATTGAAAAGCCTCGATGCCGCTGCGCTGCTCCCCGCTTTTGTTTTCACCCAGTTTTTGTACCATGAGCCGCAACGCTTCAGGGCTATAGCCAAATGGTGGCGACGCAAAGTCGCCCGCTTGTTGCGCCGGTTTTTCGATGGCCTCCCTGGCTTGTTGCTCGCTCAGGGCTTTGAGTTCGTAGCGCTTATGTAGGATAGCCGGCAGCCGGTCTTTCATAGTGTCGAGCTGACTGAGCCTGTCGGCCCTGATCACAAAAATGGCCCGGATGTCGAGCGGCTCGGAAAGCAGTTGCCGGTCGGATTTGTCGAGGCTTATTGCGGCTTCGCGTACTTGTTGCGGCAGATCGACGTAGAGCAACTCCGCAAGCTCGGCTTTGAAGGTATCTTGTTGGACTAAGGGGTAGGTGAAAAATTCTTCAAACTGATCGAAAACCAGCAAAAAACGGCTGGGGCGGCTTATTTGCCGTTGTTTGAAGGCATGCCATAACAAGGGGTTTTGTGGCAGTCGACTCATAAAACCGGCTTCAGCCGGCGCCGGCGATTTTTCGTGCAAACGGGCCAGCAGATTATCAATGGGCGCCGGGCTAATCCCATCTATATAACTTCCCAGCCTTAGAGTAATCGGCATCCAGCTTATTTCATTGCCGGCGGATTGAGCAACAAGGTGCGGGATAATACCTGCATTGATCAGCGAACTTTTACCGTAGCCCGATTTGCCGAATAAAACCACCATTTTTTCCAGCGCGATCAGCACGCTCAGGTCCTGCACGTCCCGTTCCCGCCCGAAGAAGAGGTCTTTATCGGCCGTTTCAAAAGGCCGTACGCCGGGATAGCGTTTCTTGCTCATGCGCTACAGGTGGATTTTGATGGTTTCCAAAATGGCGTCGACGATGCGGTTGTACTCCACCGAATAATCGCTGTGGTCGATCACCTTGCGCGACTCGCGGTCTTTGAGGTCGTGAAAGCGCGCCAGTAGTTGGGTCGCGTCTTCGCGGGCCTTGTCGTTGTCTTTCAGTTGATTGAGGGCGCCCAGCACGTCGCCGTTTTGCAGATAGCGGGTCAGGCGCACCGCATCGGGCGTTTGAGCGGCGATGATATCGCGCAGGGCGCCTTCGGCGGCGGCGCGTTGGGCGAGTTCGGCGAGGAAGGCCCCTTCGTCATCTATGAATTCGATACCGAATTGCTTGACCAGGAAGGTGGTGGTATTGTCGTTTTTTTCGGTGTGGTCGACGGCGAATTTGCGGATGGCTTTTTCGCCGCTGAGGATACGCAGGATCAGTTGCGAATACCATTTGTCGAAATCAAAACCTACAAACAAAAAGTGTTTGGCCTGCTGGAGGGCCAGGGCTAAGTTGTTGGGCAGTCCGGGCGCGCCCAATAGCGAGCTGAGCAGGCGGAAGAGGTCGTCGTAGTCGAGCACCAGCGAATCGTCGCGTTGCAGGGAGCCGAAAAGGTTGTAAAACAGGGGCATATCGGCGCTGGGGGGCTCTACGTCTTGCACCGCGACGCCGCCGTGTTGAAAATAAGCAAAGCGGTGTTTGATGCCATATTTGTAGGCTATTTCTGAAAGAAAATTATCGGGATTGATCGATAAAAAGAGGTGGGCGCGCAGGCGCAGCAGGTTGAGCAAGGCGGTTTCATCAACATCGGCGCCGGGCTGGCGGTCCTGGTAAAACAACACCACCTCGCGTTCGATGTCTTCTTTGGCTATTTTATCGCGAAACAGAAAAAAACCGTCGCGTTCGTAGTAGTGGGCGATATCGTCGGCGTTGCTAGCCATAAGTTGGTCGCGCAACACCTGTCGCAGGGGCTTGCCCCCGGTTTTCACGATTTCGGGGCCTACCAGTACCACGCATTTGCCCTGTTTGATATCGGCAAGGATGCTCCTGAACTTGCGGTCCCACTCCGGCGACTTGAAATCGGTCATGGAAATTTAGGTGTTGATGTGGTTCATTTGAAATAAGGGGGTTTATTATTAACGTTTCTCGTGATGATAACAGTGCGTTAGAATCAAATATACGCTTTGTGGGAATAAAACGGATGAGAGTAATGGCTTAAGCCTTTTCTAAAATAAACTCGGGGCTGATTTTAAGTATTGAATAGAGCCGTTTAGCCAAATCAAGATTCACTTTGCGTTTGCCTTGCAATACTTCAGAAAGGCGGGTTGGTGAAATGCCAAGTAGAGCAGCCAGGTCTTTTTGTTTGAGCTTGCGTTCATACATTTTTAACTCAATCATCTCTATTAATGTTTGTGGTTGCCGTATGGGCATTAAGGGAATATTATCCTCCCAAGCTTCGGCCAACATGGAGAGGCGTTGTAAATCATCGCGCTCTTGCGGAGCAAGTGTATGAAATCCGCCACCTCGAGTTGCTTGTTGCAAATAGGTCTCGATTTTCTCCATAACCTGTCGATATTCTTCTTCTGTGCTAATGTTGTAGCTCATCGGGAATTCAATTTGTTAAATATTAGAAGCATCAATATTGTCATACTCTTTATGCGTTCCAACAAATCGGATGTATACAGTACGAATATCAAAGAAAATCATAGCGATTAATCTATATCGATTCCCACGTATGTTAAACACAAAGCGATCATTGCCTACATAGTCTACGGAATTGAAAACATTACGAATATCAGAAATCGAACGCCAGTCTTCATCTTTCACGATCCTGTACCATATATTAAGCGCTTCAACTGCATCGGGGTGAAGTTGTCCAAAATCACGTAGTACGGCTTTGCTTATAATAACCAATTTTCATAAGGTTTGTTCCAAAAATAAATACAAAATTCCACAAATCAAAACTTTTCTACAAAAATGTCACTCTTTTAACTTACAAAACTTCCTACCTTTGCCCCTTCAAATCAAAACACCCTGTACCGTGTCGCTGCTTGACGTCATCTTAACCGCCATAGTTGAAGGCATCACCGAATTCCTTCCCATCTCTTCTACCGGGCACATGATATTACTCTCCTACTTGTTGGGCAACCACGAGGACGAATTCACCAAAACCTTCGAGATATTTATCCAGCTCGGGGCTATCCTGGCCATCGTGGCGCTTTATGCCCGTCGTTTTTTGTTAAAGCCGGAGATTTACCTCAAATTATTCGTCGCTTTTTTGCCATCGGGGGTATTCGGGTTTTTATTGTATAAAATAATAAAGAGCTACCTATTCAACCATTGGGTAGTGGCGGTGTCGTTGATTGTTGGCGGGGTGATCCTCATCTGGCTCGACAAGCGCCTACACCTTGGCGAGCCCAACGACGAGGAGCTTTCCAATATGTCGTACAAAAAAGCGCTGTATATCGGCTTTTTTCAGTGTTTATCCATGATTCCCGGTGTATCGCGGGCGGCGGCCACCATCATCGGAGGTATGAGCAACGGCTTGTCGAAAAAAAGCGCTGCCGAGTTTTCTTTTCTGCTGGCCATCCCTACGATGGCGGCCGCATCGGGTTATGATTTGCTGAAGTTTGAAGGGACTATTTCTGCTGAGCAATGGCAACAGTTGGCCATCGGCTTTATACTCGCTTTTATTACGGCTATTTTTGCAGTAAAGTGGTTTGTGTCTTTGCTCAACCGGCACGGATTTACCGGGTTTGGGTATTATCGCATTGTGGTGGGGGTGCTGTTTTTGGTGTTTGCGATGATTAAAGGCGGAGGCTTAAATTAAACGTGCACAAAATTTTAAAAATTTTGTGCACGTTATGCGTATTTGCACAAAAAAGTTACTCTCTTTGTGCATATCCTTTACGAAGTAGTTCAAACAAATCCTTATTGATATAATAGTTGCTTCTTCCCAATTTAACCTTTTCAACCAGCTTGATTTCAGTTAGTTGGTTAAGATAAAAAGCAGCAGTATTTCGATGTACTCCAAGCCCTTCCTCTACAAACGCAATCTTCGTATAAGGATGTCTAAATAGATTTTCCAATAGTTCTTTGCTATAAAAACCGGTTTCGGCTCGCATTTTTGCCTTATACAAAGCCATCAACTCCCTTATAGCTTTAATAATCTCAATTGTTTGATAGGCTGTTTCTTCAACCCCAATCAGCATATACATGATCCATTGCTCCCATGCGTTTTGATTGCGGACCTCTTGCAATAATCTATAGTAGTCCTTTTTGTGCTGAATAATATAGTGGCTCAAATACAGAACGGGAATATCCAGCAGCCCTTCCTTCACAAGGTAGAGGATATTGATAATGCGCCCGGTTCTCCCATTGCCGTCATAAAAGGGATGAATGCTCTCGAATTGATAGTGTATAATCGCCATTTTGATTAGGGGATCGAGATCTTGCACCGTGGCATCATTGATATACAACTCCAGATTCGACATGAGATCCAAAATTTCTTTCTCATCCTGTGGCGGTTTATATACGACTTCCCCCATATTATTTTTCAGCACCGTACCCGGTAGTTTTCGAAAGCCTGCATTGTTTCTCTCCAATTCCTGCTGGATAGATAAAATAGTGCGGTTGGTCAAAAGCCCCGTATCACGTACCACTCGAAAACCGGTAATGAGCGCCGAAATATAATTTTGCACTTCTTTGGCGGCTGCATTGACGTATGATTCATCTACTGCCGCACGAAAAAGTTCATCATTTGTAGTAATGATGTTTTCAATAGCTGAGCTGTCTTTCGCTTCCTGTAACCCAAGGGTATTTATAAGAATATTTTCGTTAGGAATAGTCTTGGCCTCTCCCTTAAGCTCAGCTAAGGCCCGACTTGCTTTGTTAAGCTGGCGTAGTATCTGCACTGTTTCGACAGACTGTTCAAGCGGGAGAGCCCTTAGAATAAATGATTCATTTGGATTTGACATTTTTTCTCTCATTAGGAGGTTAAGAGAATTTCGGGCGATTCAGTATTGAAT
>Ga0058869_1060344_pt1 | contig 12127 bp, 11 predicted proteins | sample TNRReaAaerobiRNA_FD_61086 | JGI IMG/M metagenome (GOLD analysis project Ga0058869, IMG submission 61086) | Wastewater treatment Type I Accumulibacter community from EBPR Bioreactor in Madison, WI, USA - TNR Reactor, Time I- 292min-Aaerobic_... | ecosystem: Engineered > Bioreactor > EBPR >...
CGGCCTTCCATCTTCGGCATCTGCTCAACCACCGCCAACTCCAGCAGATCGGCCCTGATGCGCTCGATCTGCCGCATGCCGATATCCTGGTGGGCCATTTCCCGACCGCGAAAGCGCAAAGTCACCTTGACCTTGTCTTCTTCCTCGAGGAATCGCGTCATGTTGCGCAGCTTGATCTGGTAGTCGTTTTCGTCGGTACCTGGACGAAACTTGACCTCCTTCACCTGCACCTGCTTCTGCTTGAGCTTCTGCTCATGCTGGCGCTTCTGTTCCTGGTACTTGAACTTGCCGAAATCGACGATACGACAGACAGGAGGCTGAGCCATCGGCGCGATTTCGACCAGGTCGACTCCCGCTTCCTCGGCCAGAGCCAGTGCTGCCCTCGAGCTCATGATTCCCAACTGTTCGCCATCCAGCCCGATGAGACGGACTTCCGGTGCGTTTATTTCTTCGTTAACGCGTTGCGCCTTTTGCAGTGCGATGGGTCCACTCCTTGTTTCGACAAAAGTCAAGCCGTCGCACTGCGCGCTGCGATTTCATCGAGAAGTCGCCTGGTCAGGGTGTCGAGCGGCATTTGCCCGAGATCCCGACCCCCGCGTGTGCGCACGGCCACCAGATTGGCTGCCACCTCCTTGTCGCCTACGACGATCTGGTAGGGCAGCTTGTTCAAGCTATGTTCTCGTATTTTATAGGTAATTTTTTCGTTGCGCAAATCCGCGTCAACCCGCAGGCCGGCGGCACGCAGGGCTGACGCCACCTGCGCGGCGTACTCGCCCTGTTTTTCGGAAATGTTCAGCACCACTGCCTGCATGGGCGCCAGCCACAACGGCATAGCGCCGGCATAATGCTCGATCAGAATCCCGATGAAGCGTTCGAGCGAACCGAGGATTGCCCGGTGCAACATCACCGGAACGTGTCGTTCGTTGTTTTCGCCGACATAGTGCGCTTCCAGCCGCTGTGGCAGCGCGAAATCAAGCTGCAGCGTGCCACACTGCCAGACCCGTCCAAGGCAGTCCTTGAGCGAAAATTCGATCTTCGGCCCGTAAAAGGCTCCTTCCCCGGGTTGCAGATCATAACTCAGGCCCTTGGCCAGTAAAGCTTCCGCCAGAGCCGCCTCGGCTCGGTCCCAGACTTCGTCCGATCCGATGCGCTTGTCGGGACGGGTAGACAGCTTGACGAGGATTTCGGTGAACCCGAAATCGGCGTAGATTTGCTGCAGAAGATCGATAAAAGCCGCGGTCTCCGGCAAAACCTGCGCTTCCGTACAGAAAATGTGGGCGTCATCCTGGACGAAAGCACGCACGCGCATGATCCCGTGCAAGGCTCCGGAGGGCTCGTTGCGATGACACGAGCCAAACTCGGCCAGCCGCAGCGGCAGGTCACGGTAGCTGCGCAGGCCCTGATTGAAGATCTGGATGTGGCCTGGGCAGTTCATCGGTTTGACCGCGTAGTCGCGGCTTTCCGAAGCCGTGGTGAACATGTGTTCGGCGTAGTTCTGCCAATGGCCGGAGCGCTCCCACAGCGAACGATCCATGATCATCGGCGTCTTCACTTCGCAGTAGCCGTTCTCGCCCAGGACGCGACGCATGTATTGCTCGACTTCCTGCCAGATGGTCCATCCCTTCGGGTGCCAGAAAACCATTCCCGGCGCTTCGTCCTGCAGATGAAAGAGGTTCAGTTGCCGGCCGAGCTTGCGATGGTCGCGCTTCTCGGCCTCCTCGAGCATGTGCAGATAGGCATCCTGATCTTCCTTCCTGCTCCACGCCGTGCCGTAAATCCGCTGCAGTTGTTCGTTGCGCTGGTCGCCGCGCCAATACGCCCCGGCCAGCTTCATCAGCTTGAACACCTTCAGCTTGCCGGTCGACGGGACGTGTGGGCCACGGCAGAGATCGACAAACTCCCCCTCGCGATAGAGCGAAACTTCCTGCCCCGGCGGGATGGCGTCGATCAGTTCCGCCTTGTAGTGCTCGCCGATCGACCTGAAGAAGGCGGTTGCCTGGTCGCGCTGCCAGACCTCTCGCCGCACCGGCAGATCGCGCCGCGCGAGTTCGCTCATGCGCTTCTCGATCGCTGCCAGGTCATCGAGGGTGAACGGACGCTGGTATGAGAAATCGTAGTAAAAGCCGTTCTCGATCACCGGACCGATCGTCACCTGCGCCGCCGGAAAGAGTTCCTTGACCGCGTAAGCCATCAGGTGCGCAGTCGAGTGCCGGATGATCTCGAGCCCCTCGGGATCCTTTTCGGTGATGATGTCAAGACGTGCGTCGCTGGTGATCGCGAACGACGTGTCGACCAGACGACCATCGACCTTGCCCGCCAGAGCGGCCCGTGCCAGTCCGGCGCCGATGCTCTGAGCAACCTCGGCAACCGTCACCGGCTGCGCGAACTTTCTTTGCGAACCATCAGGCAGTGTGACCGCCAGCATAATTTACCCCAGCAAAATAATGGAAAAGCCAGAGGCCCGCGTCTTTGGCTCGTCGGTCGCCCAACACTCATGGCCTTGTCAGATACCCCGAACAATGAAAGCCCTGACCTTTCCCCTCACTCCCCGACCCCTCTTCCACGAGCGGGCGAGGGGAGGTTCCCGAGTCGCTGGCGCGACTTCCATGGTGAAGCCAGTCCTGGCTCTATTACGACTCGCTTCGGCAGCGCTTCGCGCCCGTCGCCACAGGGCAGAAGTCTGTCGTCCAGGAAGCGGACGGATCGGCCGAGCCATGGCCCGCTTGTCACATCGACAACACAGCCCTAACTGCGAGCCCACGATTCTAGCACAGCGAAGGCAGGCAGCCTGATGGAGTTGCCCGCGCCGGCGGCAAAAAGTGGGAAAGCGGCCCACGTTTCGTCGGCTTTCGCTGTCGACCGACGCCCTGTGGACGCGAAATCCGCAAAAATCTGCGCTCGCTTCCCATTTTTTTGCTACGGCCCCTCAAGTCAACGCGCGCGGCTGAGCAACTCGATGGAGAAATCCGACTCGTAGGGCGGCACGTGGACTTCGACGATCGATCCGTGGGCCACGTCGAGCCTCATCCCGGTGATGTCGGCATGGATCGGCAACAGGCTCACGCCGCGGTCGACCAGTACCACACTGCGAATCTCGGCCGCTCCGCGCTGGGCCAGATACTCGACGACGCGGAGCAGCGAATGGCCCCGGTAGAGTACGTCGTCCACCACTACCACGACCTTGCCCGACAGCTCGATGTCGGCCTGCGCCCCGTTCGCGGTGAGCAGGGTTTTCGGGTAGAGCAGCGTGAGGTCGTCAGCATAGCGCTTCACCTTCAGCTCCAGACGCTCGACGAGGCGGACTCCCAGCGCGGGCAGGCGCTCACCAAGCAGCGCGGCCAGTGGCACGCCGCGTCGCAGAATTCCGACCAGGACGATCTCGCTGTCGTCAGGCAGCAGTCCGGCCAATCGCCGGGCCATGCCGTCAAGCACGCCAGCCAGTTGCTGCGCGTCGTAGATACCGATCCGTGTGCCGTCGTTCATGCGTTCAGGTGCCAGGAGACACCGGCAGAATCAGCCGGCTCAGCACGGGATGCCGGTCGCCCCGGTCGGCAGCGCGCGCCAGGGATCGCAAGGCCTCGGAGACCTCGACCGGATACGCGGCGACGAGGACGAGATTGCGCAGGGGATCGGGCAGGCGTGCCAGCTCCTCGTACGCAGGCTTGCGGCTGGCGGCAAGATCGGGCGACGCACCGAGGGCGCCATTCTGCACATCGACGACCAGCAGGGCATCGCCGGGCTGCAAGTGCAGCTTCTGCGGGGTGTTTGCTCTCCTGTCTGCATTCATGTCGCTCATTCCAGGCAACCCGGCGCGGCTCAACAGGTGACGTGAAACAGCCCGATGGTCTTTCCTCCGGCGTGATTGTAGGTCTTGATCGCCGCGGCCGTCGGCTGCAGGAGGACACGGCATTGATGTTGCTCGAAGAACTCTGCCGCTTCCGGCGAGAGATGGACGTTGCCGTACTGGCCAGCCCCCAGCACCAGGGTCTCGCCGCCCTGTTCGTAGACGAATTCGGCCTCGTCACGGGAAATGGTGTGCGAGCTACCGTAAACCTGTTTCGACAGCTTTTTCTTGCGTTTCACCACTTCGCCGGACAGGCGGATGAGCACATCGTGAGGATAGGTCCTGCCCGCGATGGTGATGCTGCCAAATTCGGTCGAATCGATCTTCATGCGATTGCTCCCTTAAAAATGGCTGTGCGGTCAGCGGCAACAACGAGCTGCCGCACGGCGACTGCGCCTGCCCTCGACGAGCGCTTCCAGCAGGCTGTGCTTCACCCGCCGAGCGGCGCAAACAGCGCCGCAATGTCGTCGCTGCCGAACTTCGCCTCGATGCTGCGGTCCGCCGAGAGAATGTGGGCGGCAAGCTCGGCCTTACGTTCCTGGAGTGCGAGGATCTTTTCTTCGATGCTGCCCGCGACGATCAGCTTGTAGACAAAAACGGGCTTGTCCTGACCCAGGCGATGGGCACGATCGGTCGCCTGGTTTTCCGCCGCAGGATTCCACCAGGGATCGTAGTGGATGACGGTGTCGGCAGCCGTCAGATTCAGTCCGACGCCGCCGGCGCGAAGGCTGATCAGAAAGATCGGCACCTCGCCCGCCTGAAAGCGACGAACCTGTTCCTCGCGGTCCCTGGTTTCGCCGGTGAGCAGGACGTAATCGAGGCCGGCGAGCTTCAGTTCCTTTTCGATCAGGGCCAGCATGCTGGTGAACTGTGAGAACAGCAGGATGCGGCGACCCTCCTCGACCTGCTCCGGCAACATGGTCATCAGCAGATCGAGCTTGGCCCGCTCCTTGACCTTCTGGGCTGACTTGGCCTTGACCAGGCGCGGGTCGCAGCACACCTGGCGCAGCTTCAGCAGGGCGTCGAGAATGACGATCTGGCTGCGGTTGAATCCCTTGCTGGCAATCTCGACGCGCACTTTCTCGTCCATCGCGACGCGAACGGTCTCGTACAGGTCGCGCTGTCCGCCGACGAGTTCCACCTTGCGCACGATGATCGTTTTCGGCGGCAATTCACGCGCCACCTCTTCCTTCTTGCGGCGCAGGATGAACGGGCGGACGCGGCGGGCGAGCAGGTCACGACGGTCGGTGTCGCCCTGCTTCTCGATCGGCGTCCGCCAGTAGCGGTTGAAGGTCTGACTGCTGCCGAGAAATCCGGGCAAGAGGAAGTCGAACTGACTCCACAGCTCGCCGAGGTGATTCTCCAGCGGGGTACCCGTCAGGCACAGACGATGTCGCGCGGTGATCTTGCGTACTACCTCGGCCCCCTGGCTGCGCGCGTTCTTCACTGTCTGCGCTTCATCGAGAATCAGCAGGTGATAGGGGTGCCGCGTCAGCTCGGCGGCGTCCCGCCAGAGCAGGGGGTAGGTGGTCAGCACTACGTCGTGCAGCGCGATCTCGGCGAAGCGGCTCTTGCGTGCCGGTCCGTGCAGCGAAAGAATCGACAGGCCGGGCGCAAAACGCGCCGCCTCGTTCTTCCAGTTGAAGATCAGCGAGGTCGGCAGAACGATCAGCGCCGGTCGATCGAGTCGCCCGGCTTCCTTTTCGAGTAGCAGATGCGCCAGCGTCTGGGCGGTTTTGCCGAGACCCATGTCGTCGGCGAGAATTCCCGCGAGCTTCTGTTCGCGCAGGAATTGCAGCCACGCCAGACCCTCGGTCTGGTAGTGGCGCAGTTCCAGCCCGAGTCCGGCCGGCGGGTCGATATGGCTGATCCCCTGCGCGGCCGTCAACTGCTCGGCGAGCGCCAGCAGATCGCCTTGCCCCCTGAACTGCCAACGGCTGCCATCGTTGAGTTCCACTAGGCGCGGTGCGTCGAAACGCGATAGCCGCAGGCTGTTGCCGCCGGAAAAGCCGTCGAAGAGATCGATCAGCGTCGCCGCCAGAGCTTTCAGACGCCAGGCCGGGGCACGAATTCGCAGGCTCGCCGGCGTCACCAGTTCGATCATCTCCTGGTCGCCGATCTGCGCCAGCAGGCTGGCGTCCAGCCAGCGACCGTCACGGCGGAACAAGGAGGCGAGCAGCGGCGCCAGCGGCAGACGTTCCCCTTCGACGATGATTCCCATGTCGAGGTCAAACCAGCCGTTCTCCGATTCAACGAGGTCGGCCTGCCAGGCCTCGACCTCGAGCAATCGATGGCGAAAATCGTCAGCAAAGTCGATTTGCCAGCCGGTGCCGCGCAGGTAGGCGATCTCCTGGCGCATGAACGCCGGCCAACGGCTCTCCATCGCCAGGCCATAAGCATTGTCGGGTGGCCGGCCGAAAGTCTGCAGCACGTAGCCCGGAACCTTCTCGAGACCGGCTTTGGCCAACTCCGACATCAGATGCTCTTCGCGTTCGCGCCGGCGCTCGATGCGGACCATTTCGCCGCTGGCCAGAGTCGCAAAGTCGCGCGTGTCATCGGGTATCACCTCGACATCGGCATAGCAAAAGACGGGCAGGGCGACATCGAAGGGGCCGCCGCCGAAGCTGGCGGTGTACTCACGCCAGCTTCGGTTGCCGTGCGTCTGCAGGGTCTGCAGGCGCAGCAGCGGCAACGGCTCGGCGACGATGCTGCGCAGGCTGGCGCTGGCCTGTTCCGGGTCGCTGGGCAACACGCGAGCGGCTTCGCCGAGTGCCTCGCTGACCAGTTCGGCGGCGTTTGCCGACAGCGGGGGCAGCGAGAACAGGCGAGCAACGACGGCCGGGTTGCCGCGCACCTCCAGCGGACCGATCAGACGCTTCTCCAGGTCGACGAACCACGGCAGCGGCAGCGGGATGACCAGACTGGCTGCCGGTTCCACCCGCAGCAGCGGCAAGCGGCGCCCGGCGCCACTCTCGCGCCAGGAGACCGTAGCCGGACGCGGCGCACTGAGCAGCAAAGCGGAGAAGTCATCCTTGCGGCAGAGACGACCCGTCAGTGCCAGGAGCTGCAGCACCTCGCCGCCGTTGCGCGGCCCCAGGCCGAAAGCGCGCAAGCCGCTGTCGAAAGAACGCTCGGCCCACAGCAGACGCAGAATCGCCCGATCCTCATCGCTGACGAAACGCGGGGGCTTGCTGAGTGCGCGATCGATGCTCCACAGCTCGTCGCCACTTTCCGGGTCGCGGCCCTTGCGGACGGTGACGCCGAAACCGCGCGCGTCGGCGGTCCAGTGCAGCAGGTAGAAAAGCTGCTGGCGGTTGGCGGCGGGATCACGGTCCTTCTTGCTGACCGCCATCGCCACCCGGCGCAATTCCTCCGTCCAGGACAGCATGCCGGGCTCGCTTTTGCCCATCGGCTCGGGATGCTCCACCGGCTTATCCAAGATCAACGCCCTGCCGCCAGTCCGCCGCCCTGCGGGAACAGAGCAAGGATGGGTGCGGCAAACTGATCGGGAACGTTGTCAAGGTGTGGACTCGTAACAGAACAGTCATCGGCCAGGCGTGACCAGGGAGCGCGGGCCACGGCATCAGCGGCCTTCAGGCAAGCTCCATACCGTAGCACAGGGCAGTGCGCGGCAGCAAGAACACCACACGAGGGCACGAGGGTCCTGCTGGCCAGTACTCGCCGTGGTCAGTCGCGGAAATTGCCGTATTTGATCGGGAAATCGGTAATTGCCTGGGTCACCAAGGTGATGCAGGCCTGCAGCTCATCGCGCTTGGCGCCGCTGACACGCACTGCGTCACCCTGGATCGAGGCCTGCACCTTGAGCCGGGAGTCCTTGATCAGCTTGACGATCTTCTTCGCCAGTTCGGACTCGATACCCATCCGGATCTTGAGCTCCTGCTTGACCTTGTTGCCGGAGACCTTCTGCACCGGCTGATCTTCGAGCCGCTTGGTGCTCTCCTTTTCCTTCTTCTCCATCGCCGGATAGAGCAGATCCTTGATCTGGCCGAGCTGGAAATCGGAGTCGCCGTAGAGGGTGATGATCTTGTCCTTCTCGTTCAAGTCCACCTTGGCACTGGTGCCCTTGAAGTCATAGCGATTGTCGATCGCCCGCCGGGCAACGTCTATCGCATTGTGCAGTGCAGCCATGTCGGCTTCGGAAGAAAAATCGAATGAAGGCATAGGAATCCGGTCGTTGTTTCTATGAAAGTCGCGCCAGCGACTCAAGGCGGTCCGCGCCGCCGCCAGGCGGTGCGCCCACCCTAGCCGAAGTGGCAGACATAGTGATAAGGCTCATCACAGGCGATGTCGAACGACGAATCGGCTGGCACGGCAAACGACTCGCCAGCGCCGCAGGTCGTCCACGCATCTTCGCCGTGCCGGCGAAAGCGGCACGCACCGGCAACGCCCTCCATCACTTCCCGGGCGGCGGTGGTAAAGGTCAGTGTCGACGGCAGGATGACCCCGAGCGATTTCCTGCTGCCGTCTGCCAGCAGGACGGTGTGGCTGATGCACTTGCCGTCAAAGTAGACATTCGCCTGCTTGACGACGCTGACCTGATCGAATTGCGACATGGCTTACATTCCCCAGAGTTTTTCGATGATCGTCTTGGCAATGAAACCGAGCATGCCGAAGGACAGGACAAAGAACAGTATGATGGTGCCGGCCTTGCCGGCTTTCGACTTCCAGGCAATTTCGCCGATGATGAAAAGCATGAAAAGCATGAAGGCACCGACCCCGAAGGTCATGCCGAACTCCGAGATCTGCTCTTCGGTCAGCCCGAACATCGACCGATCACCCCTCGATCATCTTTTGCGACTCGCCAGCCTGGCCGCAATGCGCATGCGCAGAGCGTTGAGCTTGATGAAACCGGCTGCATCCTTCTGGTCATAGGCCCCGGCGTCGTCCTCGAAGGTGGCGATCGTCGAGTCGAACAGTGAATCGCTCGGCGAATCGCGGCCGACGACGATCACATTGCCCTTGTAGAGCTTGACGCGCACCCAGCCATTCACCGCCTGCTGCGTGTGGTCGATCAACTTCTGCAGCGCCAGGCGCTCGGGACTCCACCAGTAGCCGTTGTAGATCAGGCTGGCGTAGCGCGGCATCAGGTCATCCTTGAGATGTGCCACTTCGCGGTCGAGGGTGATCGACTCGATCGCCCGGTGGGCCGGCAGCAGGATCGTTCCGCCGGGGGTCTCATAACAGCCACGCGATTTCATGCCGACGTAGCGGTTCTCGACCAGGTCGATGCGACCGATGCCGTGCTTGCCGCCCAACTGGTTGAGCAGAGCCAGCAGTTCGTGCGCCGGCAGGCGCCGGCCGTTGATCGCCACCAGATCGCCCTGCTCGAATTCCAGGTCGACATACTCGGCAGCATCGGGCGCCGCCTCCGGTGCCACCGTCCAGCGCCACATCGATTCCTCGGCCTCGGCGGACGGGTCTTCGAGGTGGCGGCCTTCGTAGCTGATGTGCAGCAGGTTGGCATCCATCGAATACGGCGAGCCCCCCTGCCGGTGCTTCATCTCGACCGGAATGCCATGCCGCTCGGCGTAGGCCAGCAGCTTCTCGCGCGACAGCAGATCCCACTCGCGCCAGGGAGCGATGATGCGGATGTCCGGCCGCAGTGCGTAGGCGCCAAGTTCGAAACGCACCTGATCGTTGCCCTTGCCGGTCGCCCCGTGCGCCACGGCGTCGGCACCGGTCAGGTTGGCGATGTCGACCATCCGTTTGGCGATCAGCGGCCGGGCGATCGAGGTGCCGAGCAGATACTCGCCCTCGTAGACCGTGTTGGCGCGGAACATCGGGAAGACGAAGTCGCGCACGAACTCCTCGCGCAGGTCGTCGATGTAGATGTTTTGCGGCGCAATACCGAACTTCAGCGCTTTCGGGCGCGCTGCCTCGAGCTCTTCACCCTGACCGAGGTCGGCGGTGAAGGTGACCACTTCACATTGATACGTGTCCTGCAGCCATTTCAGGATGACCGAGGTGTCGAGACCGCCCGAATAGGCAAGGACAGCTTTCCTGATGTCGCTCATGGTTCTTTCCTGCTGGAATGGGGTGTGGATGGATCGACGCGGCCGCACAGCAGGTATTCCAGCAGAGCCTTCTGGGTATGCATGCGGTTCTCGGCCTCGTCCCAGACGACGCTCTGCGGACCATCGATGACCTCGCTGGTGACCTCCTCGCCGCGATGCACCGGCAGGCAGTGCATGAACAGCGCCTGCGGATGGGCCAGCCGCATCATCTTGGCGTCGACCTGCCAGTCGGCAAAATCGCGCCGCCGCTCTTCGTTCTCGGCTTCAAAACCCATCGAGGTCCACACGTCGGTCGTCACCAGATCGGCGAGCCGTGCGGCGTCCAGCGGATCGGCGAACTGTTCGAAGTGGCCGCTGCCGTCGCTGCCAACGCGGTCGGGCGCCACCTCGTAGCCCGGCGGGGTCGCTACGCGCACCTGGAAATCGAGCACTGCGGCGGCCTGCAGCCAGGTATTGCAGACATTGTTCGAATCGCCGATCCAGGCGACCGTCTTGCCCTGGATCGGACCGCGGTGTTCGATGAAGGTGAAAATGTCGGCGAGGATCTGACAGGGGTGATACTCGTTGGTCAGACCATTGATCACCGGCACGCGCGAATTGGCCGCGAAGCGCTCGATGATCGCCTGCTCAAAGGTTCTGATCATCACCACGTCGCTCATCCGCGAGATCACCTTCGCCGCATCCTCGACCGACTCGCCGCGCTGCAGTTGTGAATCGCGACTGTTGAGGTAGATCGCCGAACCACCGAGTTGCTGCATGCCGGCTTCGAACGACAGGCGGGTGCGCGTGCTGGCCTTCTCGAAAATCATCACCAGCGTGCGATCGCTGAGCGGCCAGTATTTGCGGAAGGCCTTGAATTCGCCCTTGATCCAGCGCGCGCGCGCGAACAGGTGGTCGAACTCGACACGCGTGAAGTCCTTGAACTGGAGAAAGTGTTTTTGGCGGTCCATGGTGAATCTCTAGGCCGCGGCAAGAAAGCCGCGAATCAGTGGCGCCAGGCGCTTCACCAGCTCGTGCGCTTCGTCGACGCTCAAGGTCAGCGGTGGCAACAGGCGCACGACCTTGTCGGCCGTGACGTTGATCAGCAGCCCTGCCGCGAGGGCACGGTTGACCAGTTCGCCACACGGGCGATCGAGTTCGATGCCGATCATCAGTCCCTGGCCACGAATGTCGACGACCCCTGGGCAATCCGCCAGCGCCTGCGCCAGCCCCGCACGGATCAGACCACCGACAACCACCGCCCGCTCGATCAGGCCGTCGTTCTCGATGACCTGGACGGTGGTCAGGGCTGCGGTCGTCGCCAGTTGATTGCCGCCGAAGGTGGACCCATGATGGCCCGGTTTGAACAGCCCTTTCGCCAGGCCCGCAGCCAGGCAGGCGCCGATCGGCACGCCGCCGCCGAGGCCCTTGGCCAGCGTCACCACATCCGGTCGAATTCCCGCATGCTGGAAGGCAAACCAGCGACCGGTCCGGCCCATGCCGCACTGCACCTCATCGCAGATCAGCAGCCAGCCGCGGTCGTCGCACAGCGCGCGCAGACCGCGCTGGAAATCGATGTCGGCGCTGTTGATGCCGCCCTCGCCCTGGACGATCTCGAGCATCACGGCGACGATATGCTTGTTCGAACGGGCAATCGCGCGGATCGCCGCGAGGTCGTTGTACGGGACGCGGACGAAGCCCGCCACCAGCGGCTCGAAACCGGCTTGCGCCTTGCGGCTGCCGGTGGCTGACAGCGTCGCCATGGTGCGGCCGTGGAAGGCCCTCTCCATGACGATCGTCGCCGGGCTGTCCACTCCCTGCCGATGGCCATAAAGGCGCGCCAGCTTGATCGCCGCTTCGTTGGCTTCACAACCCGAGTTGCAGAAGAAGACCTCGTCCATACCGGACAGGGCCGCCAGCTTGTCGGCCAGTTGCTCCTGTTGCGGAATGCGGAAGAGATTCGACGAGTGCAGCAGACGCCCGGCCTGGGCAGCGATTGCGGCGACCAGCAGGGGGTGGTTGTGGCCGAGGGTGGACACGGCTATTCCCGACAGGGCGTCGAGATAGACCTTGCCCTCGGTATCGGTGACCCAACTGCCATCGCCATGGCTGAAGGCGACCGGCAAGCGGGCGTAGGTATTCATCAGGTGAGACATGGACCACCCATGGCGGAGGCTTTGAAACTGAAACGGCGGCTCTCGCCGCCGGACAACTTAACGCGCACTCGGACCCCTGACCAGTACGCCCCGGCGCTTTGCAGAAGGCAGAC
>Ga0058869_1076420_pt1 | contig 12068 bp, 5 predicted proteins | sample TNRReaAaerobiRNA_FD_61086 | JGI IMG/M metagenome (GOLD analysis project Ga0058869, IMG submission 61086) | Wastewater treatment Type I Accumulibacter community from EBPR Bioreactor in Madison, WI, USA - TNR Reactor, Time I- 292min-Aaerobic_... | ecosystem: Engineered > Bioreactor > EBPR >...
AGTGGTGACGACGACCAGATCCTGAGTGTTGCCGATGACAAGAGCGACTTCGGCATGGCCCTGTTGAAGCTGGCCGCGCACATGGGGGAAACGCTCACCGGTCAGATCAACCGCGTGCCGGAAAAGAATTTCCTGGCGTTTCTGGATTTTCTGGGAATAGACCGAAAGCCACCCCAGCCGGCGCGCGCGCCGCTGACCTTTGTCTTGTCCGACAAGGCTCCGACCGACCGACTGGTGCCGAGAGGCACGCAGGTGGGTGCCGCCAAACGCGAGGATGTCGTCTTCGAGACGGAACTGGACCTGATCGTGACCCGCGCCATCTTGGCGGGAGCGTTCTCGGTGGACCTGCGCAAGGACCGCTACATCGAATTGAGCGGACTGCTTGCAGCTCCTGACGCCGCTGGCCTGGAAGTGTTTGGTGATGCGGGCGGGCCGTCTGCGTGGCAAGCGAATCCGCATGCGCTCTACATCGGGCACGACAGCTTGTACGCAAATGCCGACCGGGCGGGGGCGGGCTTGACCGTTGAATTCACTCTGGCAAAGGACGATCAGTTGCCGATCTTGCGCTGGGAGTATTCAACGGCTGCGGGTTGGCGGGAGCCGGAAGAGGTGACTACAGGCAATTCAGGATATTCCCTGAAGACACCGGGCATTGCCCCGGTGACGGTTGCCGGCCACGATGACGTCGGTGCCATGGTCAGCAGATCGAGCTATTGGCTCCGGGCGAAGACCAACGACGCCGTGCCAGTGCAGGTCAGCAGTATTGCCGTCGGCACGGTGATCGACGATCGGCTGGTACCCGCATACCTGGCCTTTTTCAACAATGTTCCTTTGGATATCAGCAAGGATTTCTTCCCGTTTGGCGAACGTCCCAAATTTAACGACACCCTCTATATCGCCAGTCTCCAGGCACTCAGCATCCCCCATGCCCTGATCACGCTGGACGTGGACCTGTCGCAAGCGCTTCCCCAACCGGTCGAGACGGTGAGTCTGGCCTGGGAGTACTGGGACGGTTCCATCTGGCGCATTGTCGGCACGACCACGCAGGGCGGTGCGCCCACCGCGGGTGACTTCGAATTTTCGGACACCAGCCAGGCCTTTACACAAGCTGGTGCCGTCACTTTCCGTTGCCCGCCGATCGTACCAACGTCGGTCAATGGCATCGACGACTACTGGATTCGCATCCGAATCATCGCGGGTGATTACGGTAGGGAAGCCGGGTACCAACAGACGGCCAATGCCGCTCTGCAGCAGGAATTGGCGGAAATCGAAACCGATTCCAAAAAGTACCAGAGCATCCTGGCCTTGCTGACAAAGAACGGACTGGTCGATACCTTCATGTACGTCGCCGCGACTTTCGCGGTCCCGTCGATCAAATCCATGGATCTCAGCTATAGCGTGACGAGCAGCGGGAAGGCGCACGCCCTTTTGACGGAAAACAGCTTCACCTATCGGGACGTGACCGCGCCCGGTCCGTTTCAACCGTTTTTCGGATGGAACGAAAACCGGCCCGCGCTCTACCTTGTATTCGACCCCGTCACCACCCCGACCGGCACCGCGCTGAGCATTTACCTACAGGTCGTGCAGCCGCTCTATGGATCTCGACAGCCGGCCCAGGCCATTGGGTCGGCAGGCGCAGCGATCGTCGTCTGGTGGTATTGGAACGGCACGGACTGGCAGCGGTTGCCGGCCGAAGACGAGACGACAAATCTCACCCGCAGCGGGCTCCTGCGCTTCATCTCGCCGGCGAATGCAAGGGAGCGATATCTGTTCGGCAGGAAGGGCTTGTGGATTCGCGCCAGCCTCGAGTCTGGCGGCTACGCTGCACCACCCCGACTGGGCGCAATCGCCTTGAACACGGTCTGGGCCAGCCACGGCGTAACCTTCAGGGACCACATCCTCGGCTCGAGCAATGGCGACCCCGATCAAAGGTTCCAGTTCGCCAAGACGCCGATACTGGCGGGCCAGATCATCGAGGTTCGCGAGCCCACGCCGCCGGGCGACGCGGACCAGCAGCGTATTGCGGCTGACGAAGGTCCGGACGCGGTTCGCACCGTTACCGATGCCGCCGGCAATGTCATCGAAGTCTGGGTGCGCTGGCATGCCGTGTCGGCAATGAGCCTATCGACACCTGCCGATCGCCATTATGTCGTGGACCACGTAACCGGCACCATTACCTTCGGCGACAGTGTGCACGGCCGGATTCCGCCGGCAGGCAAGGACAGCATTATGGTCAGGATCTACCGCGCGGGTGGCGGCGCCAAGGGCCAGTGTGCGCTGCGCACCTTGACCGAGTTGAAAACCACCATCCCTCTCGTCGACCAGGTCTTCAACCTCGAAGCGTCGCACGGCGGCGCGGATGCGGAAGCCATCGCCAATGTGGCGATCAGTGGTCCTTTGCGCATCAAGAGCCGGAATCGCGCCGTCACCGTCGAGGACTACGAATGGCTGGCGCGCGAGGCCGCGGGAGAGGTCGCGAAGTCCCGCTGCCTGGCACTGACCAGTGCAGATTCCCTGACCAAGGAGAATCGTCAGGGCACTGCGCCGGGATGGATCACGGTGATCATCGTGCCGCACGGGGACGAGGACCAGCCGCTCCCGACCGAGAACCTGCTCCACACCGTCAAGGACTTCCTGACGGATCGAGCGCTGGCGACCCTGGGCAGCCGCATCGACGTGATCGGTCCGCGCTACGTTCCCATCGACGTCGCAGCAGAAGTGATCCCCCTGCGCATCGAGGAGGCGAAGGCGGTCGAGAAGCGGGTGTTCGACGAGTTGCGGGCGTTCCTGCATCCGCTGAGTGGTGGCCCGGATGGCGAAGGTTGGGAATTTGGTCGCGCCATATATTTATCTGAAGTTGGCGCTGTGGTGCAGGGAACCGAGGGCGTGGACCGGGTGCGCAATCTGAGCATCCGCAAATCCGGCAGTGATCAACCGCAGGAACGTATCGCAATGGCTAGCAACGATCTGGCTGCATCGGGACACCACACCATCGTGGCGACGGGAGCTTAGTCATGCCATTGCCGCTGCCAGATCTCGACACCCGCCGCTTCGACGATCTGGTCGGAGAAATGCGCGCCATGATTCCGTTGCTGGCGCCGGAGTGGACCAACCACAACCTTTCCGACCCCGGCATCACCCTGCTCGAGTTGTTGGCGTGGGTGAGCGAAGCGAACCTTTATCGCGCCAACCGCATACCCGCCAGGACCCTGGCCAACTTCATCTCGCTACTGCTCGGCGAGTCGTCCATCCAGAGTGAGGACTTCCGACAGGCAATGAGCGGTGTCACCACCCAGGATATCGAGCGCGCGGCAAGACAGGTGAGCGGCGAGGTCGACGAGGTGCATGTCCGCTACGCCGAGCGCGAGAACCGCGTATCGGTATTGATCGTATTGCGCGCCGGGGCGATGCAGGCCGCCGACATCGTCCGCGCAGCGCAGATGCGACTGCAGGGATTATGGGTGTCTGGACCGCGGCCGGTCGCGGAGTCTCTGGATGGCGCCAGACAGCGCGCCCTTCGCTTCTTCAACGATCCCTATCGAGCCATTACCACCGCAGACTTCGAGCGTGAGGCGATGTTGGCCAGCGCCGATGTCGGCCGCGTATCCATTGCCTCCTTTCCGGAGGCTGGCACGATCACGGTCGCGGTCGTTCCAGCCTCCGGCGCCGTCCCGGACGCAGCACTCCTGCGCACCGTCAAGGCACGACTTGACGATCGAAAGCTGGTCGGCACGCGCATCGTCGTGCGGCCACCGCGGTATACCGACATCACGCTGAAGGTCTCGCTTGTGACGCGACCCAATACCGTGAAAAGGGAGGTGGTCGACACGGTTACCGGCGCCATCTCGGGTTTTTTCAATCCGCTCGGCGGTGGCCGCGACCGCAGGGGCTGGCCATTCGGCAGGCCGGTGTCGGCCTACGAACTCTATTACCTGATCGAATCGCTGGCGGGAGTGGACCATGTCGAGGGTCTCGAAATCAACGAAGATCTGCAGGCTCGAGAGGTGCCGATCGACGATCTGCCAAGCTTGCGCAGTTTGACCATAACCCCGGTGAATTGATCATGACAACCAAAAACGCCGCCTTCAACTATGCATCGCTGCTGCCCGAGTTGTTGCAGCACGCTGACTCGGGTTCGGGTTCCGACGGCGATGCCGCACCCCCGGCGACGCGCCTGCTCAAGGTCATCGATCCGATGTTCACGGATTGGGAGTGTCTGCTCGACCAAATCCCCGACTACTTCGACCCCATGCGCGCACGCGAGGATTTTCTGCCGTGGCTGGCCAGCTGGACTGCACTGGTGCTGCGGGCGGACTGGTCGCCGGAGCAGAAGCGAACGGTGCTTGCAAAGATTATCCCGCTGTATCGCAAACGCGGCACCAAGGCCGGGCTGGAAGAGTACTTGAAGATCTACGTGGGCGATGGCGTGTCGATTTCCGACGAACACGACCCGATACAGGTTGGCACGATTTCGACAGTCGGCGTCGATACTGTTGTCGGCGGCATGCCGCCGCACCTGTTTCACGTCAATGTCGCGTTCACGACGCCGGATCCGGCCGAGTTGTCCCGGAAGACGGAATCGGTGCGGGCGGTGCTCGATATCGAAAAGCCGGCACACACTTCCTACAGCCTGAGCATTTCCGGTCCGACCTTTCAGATCGGCGTGCAGTCGACGGTTGGCATCGATACCCTTATTTAGCGTTGTTGAGGAGGCGAAACCATGGCAATCCAGCGGCTCAATTATTTCACTGGCCAGTTTCTGCGCGAGGATGATTTCAAGCTTGAGCAGGACTACCACCTGTCGATGCGCCGAAAGCACAACAAGAGCGCGCATACGCCGGGAATCGTCTATGGTCTGGAAGTGGTTGCGGGCGCCAGCCAGGTGATCGTCAAAGCCGGCATGGCAATCGACAACGACGGACGTGAGATCGTCCTGGAGACGGATGCCATGGTGGCCATCAATGCGACCCATGCCAATGCTTACGTCGTGATCGCTCTCGAGGAGAAGAAGACCGATAAAGCCGTTGATCCCGACCCGATCAAGCTGGAAACGCGCTGGACGGAGACTGCGCTGCCGGCGGTGGTCGTCGACCTGCCGGCCGGCGCAGTCGGCCTGGCACAGGTTGCGGCCGTCGCCGGGAACGGTGCGGTGACCCTGAAAAGCGACTATCGCCGCATCGACTCGGCGCCGGTCGTGGGAGGCGACCTGACCGTTGGGCGCGACCTTACCGTGAAGGGCAACCTGGAAGTCCACGGGCAGACGACGCTGATCGAGGCCGACCAGATGCGTGGCAACGTCGTTCTCGGGGATGACGACACGGACACCGTGACCGTCGCGGGGAGCATACTCACCGGTCACAGCAGCGGCCAACTGCGGATCGATTCTCCGGTCACCATGACCGGCAACCTCGCCGTCCAGGGCAACGTCGTACTCGGCGACGCCGATGCGGACACCGTGACCGTCGAAGGAAGCGTGGTCACCGGACATACGTCGGGGAAACTGAAGATCGGTTCGCCGGTCGACGTGGTCGGCGATATTGCGGTCAGCGGTAGCGTGGACGGCCGCGATGTGTCCGCCGACGGAAGCAAACTCGATGGCCACGTGGCGAGCACCAGCAATCCGCACCTCACCACCGCCGCGCAGGTCGATACCCAGGGCGGTGTCGATCGTCTCGTCACCCAGATCAACGCCGGGAGCGGCGTCATTGCTGCCGCGCGCCTCGATGGCGCCATTGCCCGCGAGACGCGGTTCAACATCGCCACCGGTCACGGCCACGACGGCGCCGACAGCAAGAAGATATCGCCGTCCGACCTGGCAGGTGTCAGTGGCGACGTCACTGCGACCAACCTGAATGTCTTGACTGCCGGTCCGACTTCCAACGCTGCCGCGCTCCACACCCACCCTTTCGCGCCGGCTGACCGCAGCGTCACCCTCGCCAAGCTGGACCCCATCACCCGCTCCCGGCTGCTGAGAGTGCCGCTACTGGCCCAGATTTTCAATCCGCCGATGGCCGTATCCTTGGCATACTTGCCCGGTGGGATGGCATTTGACGGAACCCATTTTTGGGTGGCCAATACTGTTAGTAATGAGAATGCGGTCCTCAAGATCGACCCGACGACCAATCTCGTAGTGACTATCGTGGCTGTCGATTCCACTCCCTTCGGGTTGGCGTTCGGCGGTGGCTATCTGTGGGTGGCCAACTGGGGCAGCAATTCCGTGAGCAAGATCGATGTCGCGACCAACAGCGTGGTCGCAAGGATATCCGTGGGGTCGCAACCGAACGCCCTGGCGGTGAGTGGCGCCTTTCTCTGGGTTGCGAATTACTTTGGTGATAGCGTCAGCAAGATCGATATGGCGAAGGAGGCCGTGGTAGCTAAGGTTGCGGTCGAGTCGAACCCTGCTGGCCTCGCGGTGGTCGGCAGCTTCCTGTGGGCCGCCAACAGTGGTAGCGATAGCGTCAGCAAGATCGATATGGCGACCAACACCGTGGTGGCGATCGTATCCGTTGGCAGCCAGCCCAGAGGCCTGGCTGCCGCGACCGGAACGTTTCTTTGGGTGGCGAATAACAACTCGGGTACGGTGAGCAAGGTCGATGTCGGCGCCAATATAGTGGTGGCTACCGTTCCAGTAGCGAGCAATTATCCATCTGCGCTTGCCGTAATTGGGAGCTTTCTATGGGTGGGCGGGAATCAGGTCCAGAAGGTCGATACCAACACCAACACAGTGGTCGCCACTGTTCCAGCGCCTGTCGGGTTCTGGGGTGCTGCGATGCCGAGTGTTTCGGGATTCCTGTGGGTTGCTGGGTCGAGTCAGGTGACCAAGATCGACCTTGCAGCCAATACCGTTGCGGCGACGCTGTTGGCGGGGGAATCCCGGGGAATGGCGTTTGACGGCCTATATATGTGGGTGGCAGTCTATGGCAGCGCCCGGGTTCTGCAGGTCGACATCGACACCGGGCAAGTCGTGCGGACCGTGATGGTCGGTACAAGACCACACAGCGTCGTCTACAACGGGAAGCATGTTTTTGTCACCAACTTCGGCAGCAACAGCGTCAGCAAGATCGATCCCCTTACCGGCAGCGTGCTGGCCACCATCCCCGTTGGCGCGAATCCGGCCGGCATTGCATACAATCCATTTTATCAGACGCTATGGGTGGCCAATAGCGGCGACGGCACGGTCAGCGTATTTTACGAACACGCCACATCGCTGGCGGGGACCTTTAGCGTCGGAAGCAATCCGCAAGGAGTCGCATGTGAAAGTAATTATGTCTGGATCACCAACACCGGCGACAACACAGTCAGCAAACTGGGCGCCTGGGCTGACGGCCCCCTTTATGGCACGATCCCTGTTGGCGCGGCTCCACAGGCTATTGTCTTTGACTATTCCAACATGTGGGTGGCCAACACTGGCGCCAACAGCCTGAGCAAGATAGCCACTGATAGCACCGCCACCACCAGCGTAGCCTTGCCCGCAGGCGCCCTGCCGGCAAGGATGTGTTTCAACGGTACCCATCTTCTGGTCCAGTGCACCAATGGTCAGGGATATCGAGTCGACATATACACCAATACCGTCCTGCCGATGCTCCTTCCCTCGACAGGAAGCCACACTGGCCTGTTGGTCTTTGACGGGGTATCTATCTGGCAAGCAGGCAACGGCACGCTTTTGAAGGCACCAGTCTAGAATTGTGCATGCTGACTGCCGTCGCTGAATTGCTCTATCCGTAAGTTGCGGTGGTCAAGGCCGCCGCCAATTGTTAGGAGAATCAGTGTATGAACTATTACCGGATCACCTATTCCATCGACGACAAGAACGAACGTGTCTACCCGCAACCAATGAAGGGCGTGGTTTTCGTCATGACCCAGGACCACGCCAGCGAGCATTTTATGGTGGGTGGCACGGAAGCCACCATTGCTGAAGATGGGAAATCCATCGTTGCCCTGACCGGCAATGCGGCCGAGGCCTTGATCCAGGATTTGCGGGAAAGCTTTCCCAAGCAACCGCCGAATCCTTACCCGGGCGCGCCGTTTCCCCCTGCTCCCCGCCAGTGAACGGCAGACCGTGCGGCACGGGCCGGATCAGGACCCGCCAATGGACGTAGTGTAAGGCTCGCGGCACCACTGCCCGGTTGCGGGCGCCCGCGTCCCTTGATTTTTGGGGTTCGTTCAGGAATGCCTTGGGCTCCGGGGCCGATGGCAGGAGGTGAGAAAACGTGAAAGCGACCAGACAGGCGATACCGTCATCCTCAAGTCGTATACCCCGCACTTCCTCGCCGGCTAAGCCCGGACCGACGTATGTCGTGAATCCCGTGCGCGGTGGTCATCACGCCATCCCGGCGGGGCTGCGTAATCAGGTCCTCCAACCCAAACTCACGGTCAGCCACCCGAACGATTTCTACGAACAGGAAGCCGATCGTATCGCCGATCAGGTCCTGCGCATGCCCGAGCCTGCCTTGACGCGGCCGGGTATCGATCGGACACCGATCCGTCCGTTGTCGATCCAGCGTCTATGCCAGGAATGCGAACAAGACGAGGAACTGCAGCGGCAGCCCCAGAGTCCAGCAAGCGATAGCGAAAATTCCGGCCTCGATACCGTCGTCACCACCTTGCGTCAGCCCGGCAGCCCCCTCGATCCGCCTGCCCGCGCTTTCTTCGAACCGCGCTTCGGCGCCGACTTCAGTGCCGTGCGTATTCACACCAACACCCAGGCCAGCGAATCGGCCCGCGCCGTCAACGCTCTCGCCTATACCGTCGGCCACGACATGGTTTTCAACAGCGGCCAATACGCCCCGCACAGCGACGCTGGCAGACGCTTGCTGGCGCATGAGCTGACGCATGTGCTGCAGCAGGGAGGGGGAATCGCCCGCCAGCCCGCGGATGCCGGCACCGGCGCGGACGCCGGTGAGCCGATGGTCGAGACGAAGAGCGGCCGCCTCTCGGAGGCCGATGTGCAGACGCTGGCCGCGGTGATCTTCGCCGAGTCGTCGCGGACCGACCCGCGCGAGGACGCCGCGGTCGGCTACGTGCTGGTGGGCAAGATGAAGGGTGGCGCGTCGATCCAGAAGATCGTGCATCGGCCGCGGCTGTACGGCAGCGTGACCGGCTACAAGGGCAAGGGTTCGCGCGAGTACCGGGCCTTCATTGGCGACTTCGAGCCCGGGGACCCGACCGGGCTGCCCGAGAAGCAGCCCAAGACGATGCAGGCCTATGCCGTCCAGCTGACCCCAGCCGTCACCCGCTACCGGGCCCTGGCGCTGAGGATCCTGAACCGGGACGAGCCGAATCCGGTCGTGGGTGCGGTAGGCCAGGGCGGCATGATCGACCTGTTTTCGGACTATCCGGCGCGGGACGAGAACGGCAACTACATGGGTCATGCCGCGGATAACTACTGGGAGGACGTGAAGGCCAAGCACCGGTACTTGCAGATCGGCCGCTCGGTGTTTGTTTGGGAGAAGGCCGAGGACGTGCCGGGGCAGGGTGCGGCGAACCGGGCCAAGGCCCCGGACACGCCAAAGACCGCGAAGAACCCGGCGCTCCCGGAGGCGCCGCCGCTGCAGGTGGCACCGAAGCGTGAGACCCTGTTCAGGCAGGTTGCCGCCGCCGGCACCGCGGCCAGCCCGCCGGCCGCCAAGGCAGATGACGCTGACGCCCGGCGCAAGGAAGTGCTGCGCTGGGCCGAGAGGCTGTCGGGCCTGCCCTATGCCTACTCGGGCGATGACACGGTAGCGCAGATCGCCCAGAAGCAGCGCCAGCTGGCCGACGAGATCGCCGGCCTGAAGGCCAAGCTGCACGCGGGCAGGTCTGCCAAGCAAGCCAAGCCCACCAGCGGTGACGCTGGGGCGTCGGGCGGAGACGCCGCCGAGAAAGCCCTGAAAGCGCTCGAGCAGGCCGAGAAGACCTCGGCCGAGCTGGCGGGGCAGTTGGCCGCAGCCAAGGAAAGCTGCTGGCAGAAGACGCTGCGCGCCCTCATCGTGGACAAGACCGGTCCGGCGTCGAACGAGCTGCTCACCGCCCTGCGCGACTATGGCGTCGTCTGCAACACATACACCGAAGCCGTGATGCGCCTGTCGGGCTACCATGACTTCCCTCTCACCGGCCAGATCTACCCGCCACAGTCCGAGCGCTACGAGGAGATCGACAAGGAGCGTATGCTGAAACGTCGCGGCTTGCCCGGTTGGGGCCTCCAGTGGGCCGAGCGCATGGTCGACTGGGCGCTCGCCAACGGTACGGTGGTCTACGATAGCGCGAGCCCGCCGGCCGCGATGGCCGCACCCGCGGCGGGCGATATCGTCCTGTTCCTCCGCCCGGGCGGCAACGCCTACCACGCCAACATTGTGGTGGCAGAGGCCGGCGACTCGTTCAATTTTATCGGTGCCAGCCGTCCCGGCCGCCTCTCGGGCCGCGCGCTCAGCACGCCTTTCAAGAGCTATGCCGAGAGGTTGCCGAGCCGTGGCGGGCCGCAATCGATCCCGCAGATCATGGGACAGGACCGGTACGCGTGGATCTTGCGGCCCGGCCGGGCGCGGCCGGCCCTGGCCGACGAAGCCGCGCCGGACCCCCCGTTCAATCCGAATGAAGCGGTGCTGCACCGCCATGCCACAGAGGGTGCGGGCGGTGGTGCCGTCAGCGCCGGGGTCGAACGGTCGATCCGCGGCCTGTCTGGTCACGGCGACGCACTGCCCGCTGGCCTGCGCGACTTCGCGGAGGCTGGTCTCGGGCAGGCGCTTCCCGACGTGCGTATCCACACCGGCCCGCGGGCCAATGCGCTCGCCCGGGAGGTGAAGGCCGATGCATTCACGGTGGGGCGCGACGTGTTCTTCGGCGAGGGGCACTTTGCGCCGCAGACTTGGCGCGGCCGGCGGCTGATCGCCCACGAACTGGCGCACGTGGTGCAGCAGGCTGCCGCGCCGGCCACGACCCTGTATCGCTTCACGGCCGAACTTGGGGATGGCAATGCGATCCTCATCAGGCCCGAGCCGAAGGACACCGATGCGGACCTCGACCGCGTGCTGGGTCCCGGCATCCAGCCGCGCAGGATCGCGGGTCGCAGCCGCATCGACGTCACGGCCTGCTTCCCGCCGGGTGTCGTCAAGGCGATGTCCATGGGCCCGTTGAACTGCAACGACTTCGTCCGCCGGGCGCGCGGCGAGGTCGCGCCGGGCACCCGGCCGCAAGTCGGCGACCTGCTGCCGCGCGTGCTGTGGGAAGAGCTGCTGAAGAAGGGTTACCGGATCCGCAGCATCGGGGCCGTGCAGCTCAGCGGCCGCGTCGAGACCGTGACAGAGACCAGCTGGAAGCCGTTCGAACCGCGCATGGGCGACCTGGTGTTCATGAACGGATCGATCCACCTCAAGGGCAACGCGAAGTCACCCGATCGTGCCGGCGACAACTTCACGGTCGACTGGGATCACGTCGCGTTCTTCATCCTGCGCAGTCGCTACGGAGTGGAGTTTCACCTCGCCAAGGACGGCGACGAGAACCCGGTAGGCATCTACCACACCGGCATGATGCCCGAGGACCCGGAGGCACCGGAGGCCCAGGGCGCCTACGTGAAGGGCGCCACCACCCTCACGGCCTACCTAGCCGCGTTCGATCCCGATCCAGCGCCGCCTGCTGGGACGAAGCCGCCGCACAAGGAAATGAAGCCCAGGAGGCCATAACTGCCTGGGCAGAATCGATGCATGCCCACGCGGCGGGTCGCGCGAAGGCGCGGCCCCCCAACGGATCTTCCTCGGCGCTGTAAGCGCAATTCTGCCGCATGCATATGATTTTTATCAAAAATGCGGCAACCCGCAGACAGTGCGCTCGGCCTACGCGGCGCGATGCTCAACTTTTGGCTTGGTGGGGAAGGTCAGACCGAGAGCAGTGAGGATCTTCGCTTGCTGTTCGTCCGGGCGCGGGAGAGAAACGTGGCGCTGGCTGTCGCGGTCGGTGCTGTAGAGATAGGTCAGGCGTCCGAGCGCCGTTAAGGCGTCGGCGGGAGTGATGGTCGCCGCGAGTCGTGCCCTGTCTCCCTGGCACACGACCAAGAAGAGCAACGGGCGCCGCTACCGGTACTACATCCCGATGCG
>Ga0058869_1005486_pt1 | contig 12063 bp, 8 predicted proteins | sample TNRReaAaerobiRNA_FD_61086 | JGI IMG/M metagenome (GOLD analysis project Ga0058869, IMG submission 61086) | Wastewater treatment Type I Accumulibacter community from EBPR Bioreactor in Madison, WI, USA - TNR Reactor, Time I- 292min-Aaerobic_... | ecosystem: Engineered > Bioreactor > EBPR >...
CTCCAATTCCAGCACGAGCGGACTGTTGCGCATTTCGGTTTCGCGGGTGACGCTTTGACGGATTTTCGTTAGTAAGCGCGTCCACCGGAAGTCTGAATGGAGTAAGGCAAAATCAGGTTCTTCCCGCAGGCGCGCCTCATCCCGAAACTGCTGGCGGTCAACCATACGGGTCAACTGAAAAAAAGCCGAATCCGGCACTCCGGCCTGTGCCCATGCTCGTGCCGCAGCATAACGATCATCAGGTTTGCCCCGCCATCCCAACGTAGCAAAGGCAGTGGAATAAGCTTCTGCAGCGGCTTTTGCATCGCCTTCGCTGAACAAAGCAACCGCTTTGGAAACCCAGTATTCGTAATCTTCCGATTGAGCTGGCAGGGAAAAGCAGGCAAAGCAAAAAAAGAGTAAAAAAAAGGTTTTCATAGCGTCGAGTGTTTATTCCCCTTAAAGTTAAAACAATTAAAAAAAATCCCGAACTTTATCCATGCGGATGGGCGCATAATGCCGCTATTCGCATGGATTATGAAACTGCTTTTAACGATCGTTGCCGCCGCGCTTTTGCTCTTTAATGGCATTGGCGCATTGTATGGCGGCTGGAGTTTAATGGCTTACCCGGATGGGAGTAATTTGCAGATGCCCATAGAATGGCTGGAACGCACGCCGTTTTCCGATTTTTTAATCCCCGGCATCATCCTGTTTATTGCCAATGGCTTGTGTAGTATTTTTGTTTTTGCCATGCTTTTGTTCAACCATAAAAAAACATCCTGGTTGGTGATGGCGCAGGGCGTTATTCTGGTGGGGTGGATTGTGGTTCAGATTTTACTGGTTCAAAAATACCATCCGCTCCAATTAATTTTAGGAACCGTTGGCGTTGGGCTTTTGGTAACGGGGTGGTTGATGCTTAGGCCAGGAATACGCACCGGCAAAATAGGCTGATGATGGAGTCATTAAAAAATTGAACAAATAATGCAATTCGAAGCATTAACTGCCAACGACTTATCCGAAATCGGTGATTTACAACCCGCAGACTGGCCGGATATTACGCCCGAATTAACCTATTACATTGACACGCCGTTTTGCCATCCCATCAAAACAAAAATTGACGGAAAAATTGCAGGAATTGGCACGGCCATCGTTTTCGAAAATACGGCTTGGCTTGCGCACATCATTGTGGCGCCGGATTTTAGAAGGCAGGGGATTGCGTACCACCTTGTCCTCGAGTTGTTGAAAAACCTGAGTCGGGATGCGGTAGAGACCTGTTTGCTTACCGCTACAAAAATCGGGCAGCCTGTTTATGAAAAGGCCGGATTCAGAACGGTTGGGGAATATGTTTTTTGGGATCGGGAAAAGCCCTGGAAAGGTGTGCCCGATTCTCCAAACCTGATGCCTTTTAAGGAAATCTACCGTTCGCGGATTTACGAATTGGACAAAAAAGCATCCGGCGAAAACCGTCAAACATTAATAGCAGAATATCTTAGAAATTCAATCGTTTACCTTGAAAACAGCACCGTGTTGGGGTGCTATCTACCTGATTTGAGAAACGGGTTGATTGTCGCAGATTCGATTCAAGCAGGCCTGGCGTTGATGAATATCAAGCATGCTACAGAAGACAAAGTCGCGATTCCTTCAGCGAATGTTGCCGGGCTTGCGTTTTTGAAAGAACATGGGTTTGCGGAAACCGGCCTAACTGCGCCAAGGATGGTTTTGGGCAAAGATATTGCGTGGAAGCCGGAAATGATTTTTGGCAGGATTGGCGGGAATTTTGGGTAAGGATGGATTTGAAAAACCGGTGGAAATGCCTGTTTCAAATCCCAGTGCCAATTATTTTGAAATCACTGTTGTGCAACCGGTTGATCGCGAAAGAACGCCAAGAAGCAAAAAAGTTGTGGTCAAAGGCAAACATGCATTTTATTACGAACGAAACGGAAAAGTAGATACCTCTGGACTGCTGACGGTTTTGAAGAAAAAGTGAAAGCGCCGCATCTCTGAAAATGATGAACACAGGAATGAACAAATACAACGAACTCAAACAAAAACATACCGAAACGTACCTTCAATTAACCAAACGCCACAACTTCATCAGTGCTATCCGGTTGTTGATTGCGCTGGGGTTCATCGTCGGGTTGTACGATTATTTTAATGCAGATCGCGTCCCTTCACTTTGGATTGCTTTGTTTCTGGCGGCCCTGTTTTTGGTTTTCATCAAAATCCACGATCAACTATCCTGGAAAAGGAAAGTAAAAAAAACCTTAATCGGGATCAATGAAGATGAGTTGCTGTACCTCAGCAACAGGGCGATTCCATTTGAAGACGGATCCGACAAGATCGCCCCAACTCATGCCTATGCCTACGACCTGGATATTTTTGGAAAAAACTCCCTTTTTCAGCACCTGAACCGGACGGCGACGTGGATTGGTAAAACTAAGCTGGCCACGTTGTTGCTTTCCCTGTTGCCCAATGCAGCGATTCAAGCCAACCAGTTAGCGATCAAAGAATTGGCGGCAAAAATTGACTGGCGGCAGGATGTACTGGCTCTTGGAAAACTGATCAACGACAATGAGGAAGCTTACCAAAAATTGATGCGCTGGGCAAAAAGCGAGGTAAAAGCGATGGCAGGAATTTGGGTCTTTGTCGCTTACGTTTCGCCCATAATTCTAACAGGTTCGCTGATTTGGTTTATTGCAAGCAAACAAAGCTTTTTTGGGGATGTGGCACTCGTTTTGTTCCTGTTTAACCTGGGCGTATTGATTGCGCTGAGCAAGCAAATCCGATCCGAAAGTGTGAATTTGGACAAGGTTTCCGAAATTATCCGGATGTACAGCTTGATCTTTGAAAAGATTGAACAGGAAAATTTTGAAGCCGCTCCATTAAATGTCCTTAAGAACCAACTGAAGAACAAAACCGGGTTTGCCAGCGCGCAAATCAAAAAACTATCGGAGTTGTTTGCAGGCTTGGACAGCATTCAAAACGGCTTGGCAGCCATCGTGTTCAACGGCTTTTTTTTGTACCATGTACATGTTCTGAGGGCGTTGCTCCGCTGGAAAACAACGCATTCTCCTCAAATTCCCGTTTGGATGGAGGTGATTGGCGAATTTGAAACCCTGAACAGCCTCGCCAATTTTTCATACAATAACCCGGCTTTTGTTTTTCCGGTTTTGAACGATCGGTTCGAAATCGCTTTTCAGGATTTAGGACATCCGCTCATCCCGGAAGCAAAAAGGGTCTGCAATTCGGTAGATTTCAATACCCAGCCCTTCATCATCCTCACCGGGTCCAACATGTCCGGGAAAAGCACCTTTTTGAGAACCCTGGGCATCAATATGGTACTGGCTGGAACAGGCGCGCCGGTTTGCGCAGGCGCGGCGAATCTTCATCCGTTGAATGTGTTGGTTTCCATGCGGTTATCAGACTCCCTCAGCGATAATGAATCCTACTTTTTTGCCGAAGTAAAACGGCTGAAAACCATCATGGACGCCCTCGAATCCGAAGTTTGTTTTGTGCTGTTGGATGAGATTCTGAGGGGTACCAATTCCGATGACAAACGAAGCGGTACCCTCGGCGTCATCAGAAAAATTGTCCAGAAAAAAGCCATTGGCGCCATCGCAACGCACGACCTGGAAGTCTGCCTGATCGCCAACGAATACTCCAATACGCTGACCAATCAATGCTTTGAAGTAGAGATTATTGACAACGAGTTGTCATTCGACTACAAACTGAGAACCGGAATTTGCAAAAATAAAAGCGCTACGTTTTTGATGAAGAAGATGGAGATTATTTCCTCCGAAACAAGTCCATTATAGCCGCTCTACCCCGCCTTCCTCAACCCCTGCCCCACAGCCAGCGCCAGCTCATCCAATTTTTCAAAAGCATACCCTAAGCCGGCAAAATGCTCCAGCACCCGCGGCAGCGTATACATCAAATTTTCCCGGGCTTTGAGGCTGTCGTGGAAAACGATGATGGAGCCGGGGCCTGCGTGTTCGGTTACGTTGGCTAAGCATTGTTCCGGCGTGATGGCCGCATCAAAATCGCCGCTCAAAATATCCCACATCACAATCTGATAGTGGCGCTGCAGAAACTGCGCCTGGCTCGGCTTCAGCCGACCGTAGGGCGGTCGGAAAAGCGTAGACCCCGTTTGGCGGGCGCAATGCCTTACATTGTGGAAGTACGGAATGTTGTCGCTGGCCCAGCCGCTCAGGTGGTTGAAGGTGTGGCTGCCGAGCGCGTGGCCGGCGGCTTTCACCTGTTCGAAAACCGGGAGGTGTTTGCGGATGTTGTCGCCCACACAAAAAAAGGTAGCGCGAGCGCGGTATTGTGCAAGTTGCGACAGCACCCAGGGTGTGACTTCAGGGATGGGGCCATCGTCGAAGGTCAGGAAGATGGTTTTTTCCTGCGTGGGCACGTGCCAGATGAAATTAGGGAATAAATTCCGGATGAAATTAGGCGTTTTGACGAGGTACATAGCCGTTTAATTTATGTTCATGGATAAAGGATCATGGACGTTTCGCATTTTTGGGGAATCAAATCATTAACTTTGCGGCCGTTTAATCAAATAAACCAAAATAGCCGCAGCGTGATGACACTGCCAGAAATGAGCAAGGAGACTTGTAGCGCTGTATTAAGGGAGCTTAGCCGTGGTGAGTTGGTCTTGTTTTGTGCTTTTTTGGGGAACGTTTACGAATGGCGATTTGCTGCTTTAGCAAAAAAATTGATAATCAATTGAAAGAAGTTTGATGACTGATCCTTCCAATCCGACAGCCCCTGCAAAAAACATCAGGGTGCGTTTTGCGCCAAGCCCAACCGGCGTGCTGCACATCGGGGGCATTCGAACGGCCCTGTACAACTACCTGCTGGCGAAGCAACAAGGCGGCACGTTTATCCTCCGAATTGAAGATACAGATCAGGGGCGCTATGTTGAAGGGGCGGAAGCCTACATTGCGGAAGCCTTACAATGGTGCGGCCTGGTGCCGGATGAAGGCCCCGGTTTTGGCGGAGAATACGGCCCCTACCGCCAATCGGAGCGAAAAGACATCTACTTGCGGTATGCCCTGGAGATGATCGAAAACGGAACGGCTTATTATGCCTTCGACACCCCCGAAGCGCTCGATGCGCAGCGCCAGGCCGACCCCAATTTTAAATATGGTTCAGCAGTGCGCTTGTCGCTAAACAACAGCCTGACTTTGGGCAAAGCGGAAACCGACCGCCGGATTATTGCAGGCGAACCCTGGGTGATCCGCCTGAAAGTTGAAGAAAATGAGACCATTCATATCCAGGATCTCATTCGGGGCGAAGTGAATTTTCAAACGAGTGAATTAGACGACAAGGTGCTGCTGAAGTCGGACGGGATGCCCACCTACCACTTAGCGAATATCGTAGACGACCACCTGATGAAAATCACGCACGTCATCCGTGGCGAAGAGTGGCTGCCCAGCACGGCGCACCACGTTTTGTTGTACCGCGCGCTGAACTGGGCGGATACGATGCCTCAGTTTGCACACCTGCCCCTGATTATGAAACCCGTTGGCACAGGCAAACTCAGCAAACGCGATGGCGCCAAGTTGGGAATCCCGGTGTTTCCGCTCTCGTGTAAAAGCGACAAGCCGGAAGACACCGTAGTTGGCTTTCGCGAATATGGTTTCCTCCCCGAAGCGGTCGTCAATTTCTTAGCTTTATTAGGTTGGAGCCCCGGTACGGAGCAGGAAATGTTTTCTATCGGGGAGCTGAGCAGCGCTTTTTCGATTGAGAAGATCAGTAAATCAGGTGCCCGCTTCGATTTTGACAAGGCGAAGTGGTTCAACCAGCAGTATATTATGGCCACCAGCGACGAAACTTTAGCGGCGATGGTGCGTCCTATCGTAGAAGCCCACGGACACCAGCCCAATGCTGCATTTCTGGAAGCATTTTGCGGCCTGATGAAAGAGCGCGTGACGGTATTGCCGGAGTTTTGGGAAAACGGGTACTACTTTTTTGAGGAAGTGCGCAACCACGATTTATCGGGCATCGCCAAAAAATGGAAAAAGGAGCAGCGTCCGGTTTTTGATCAATTGTTGCAGGTGTTTGCAGCCATCCAGCCTTTCGATGCGGAACATCTCAAAACGGCAACGGATCAATTTATGGCGCAAAATGAACTAAAACCCGGCGACATACTGCCCGCCTTGCGCATTGCATTAGCAGGCACGATGAAAGGTCCGGCTGTTTTTGATATGATGGCTCTGTTGGGCAAAAATGCAGCGGTAGCCCGGCTGCAAAAAGCATTTGATCACTTTGACCAAGCGATATAATTATGGCGAAAAAGCGAAATGACGAAAAAAACGAGGACGAAACTTCCTTGGAAAGTTTCGATATCCGGGTGAATGAATTCGGGGAAATCATCACCAATGTTGACCTCGAAAGCCTGAATGATTTCCTCAACAAAAATGTGGAGGATAAAAAATTCAAGGATCGCCCCGACTATCAGGCGGCTTCGGAAGAAGAGTAGCGAGGGATGTCGTGTTGAAGCCGCTTCATCAGTTTTTTGCATTCGTTTCGCATCGAATCGGCAAATATTCAATATCTTGCCATCCGTTTGATAAGATCTGAAACAACAGGTCATTGTATCACAAAAACCGATCATCCCATGAACTTTAAACTCCAGGCAGTTGGCGTCAACTGCTCTTCCTGTTTTTTACAGGAACCCTTCTTCCCACAAGCATATCCAGACAGTTGTTTGCTCCACGCAAACCGAACAGATACCCGTAACAGATTTTGATATGACTACCCGCTGTTCCGGTTTTCCGGGGTGGCAGCATTGGCAATCATGCATTTTTATTAACCCAAATTCATTCCTCTGTACCAAACATACTATTGGCATGAAAAACTATCTACGCTGCCTGGTAAGATCCCTTGGGCTTGTACTTGCAGTTTGTTTAATGAGCGTCGCTTCTGTTTATTCCAGAAATACGCCCCAGCCCGAAGCGCCTAAGCGCCAGGCATCCTCAAACCCACAGTTAGCCCCTGTATTTGTGGATTTGCCCCCCAATGACACCCTTGTGGATTGTGCGGACAACGTGCCCCTACCTGTAGGCCTGATGGCCACAGACGATACAGATCCGACATTTCCCAAAGTTATCCTGCCAACCGATTCGCCCGATCCGATGAGCATTGACCCCTGCGTGGGCGCCACCATCACGCGAACCTGGATGGCAATAGATATGGACAATGACACCGCCATCGTCACGCAAACCATTGTGGTATTGCCGGATACAGAAGGGCCGGAGGTGTCCGTTCCCGAGGTTCAGGAAACCGTCACTTGTCAGAGTTTCGATTACGCAATTTGGATCAACTCGCAAAGCTTGCGCGTAGTCACCAATCGCAGCGACAACTGTAGTGGCATAGGCGACATTACTAACGACGCGCCGCCCTCTTTTAACGATCCCTGCGGCTCGCTCACGGTCACCTTCACCCTTTCAGACAATTGCGGGAACACAACCCTCTGGCAGGCAATGGTCACGGTCATTGATACCATCGCGCCACAATTCTCCGGAATAATGGCTGATACAACCATTAGTTGCAGCGATACCATACCAGCGGCACCGACCGTAACCGCAGCCGATAATTGCACGCCCGGCTTAGTGGTTGGTTTTCAGGAATCCAGCTCGCAGGTGATGGATGGATCGTGTGGACAGTACGAATACAATATCGTACGCACCTGGACGGTTTCAGATTCGTGCGGAAACAACAAAACTCATACCCAGGTTATTGCCGTAGATGATTCTACCGCGCCGGATTTTGATGTGCCGCAGGATGTTACCATAGATTGCGATGAAGACCCGCTGAACCTGAGCCTTACCGGCAATGCAACCAGCCTCATGGACAATTGTGATCCAAACCCAACAATTTCTTATACAGACGTGCTTCAACCCGGTAATTGCCCAGGTAATTATAAAATTACCCGCACCTGGCGTGCCCAGGACGTTTGTGGCAACGTGAAGGGGAAAATTCAGACCATTACCATTGTGGATGACGAGTCGCCGGACTTCGTCGTACCCAATGATATTACCCTCAATTGCGAAGACGCCAACGACGATGACCTCACCGGAGTGCCGACCAATATTTCAGATAATTGCGACGATGAGCCAGCCATTTCGTTTACAGATGTGGTTATTTCGGGGACTTGCGTGAACAGTTACGGCATTCGCAGAACCTGGAAAGCAACGGACCACTGCGGCAACTTCACGGAAAAAGACCAGATCATTACCATCGTGGATAATAAAGTACCCGTTTTGAACGAAACGGCGGATAATCTGACGCTGAATTGCACGGAAGGAATAGATGTGCAGGGCGCTTTTGATGCCTGGGTCAATAACCTTGGCGGCGCCGACGCTTCGGATAATTGCACGGAAGACCAGGATTTGGTCTGGTATGCCTACAATAGCGGCACAAGTGATCCGGCTTCTCTGCCCATTAACAATTGCCCGGCGCCCGGAGGGGTGATTCGCACCCGCACCGTTGATTTTATTGTAGAGGATGAGTGCGGCAATCGCGACACCACAACGGCAACTTTTATGTTATTGGATAATCAGGCGCCGGTGATCAGTGCGTGTCCGCAAAACGTAACGATTGGGACCGACCCCGGCCTTTGCGAAGCGACCTATACCCTGTTGCCGCCGGTGATTGAAGAAAATTGTGCAGATACGACGTTGGCCATTAACCTGACTGGCGCTGCTCCGATTACCACATCGGCCCCTCCGGGATTGGAAGGCGATACGCCGGTTAACCCGATCTTCATCAACCTGAATGTCCCCATTCCTGCGCCGGTGAATGCGCTGGGGTCGGGCACTTTGACGATTGAACTGCTTTCGGCAGACGCAGAAGAAGCAACGGAGTTTTTCAATATTTATGGCGAAGGCGGGACCTTTTTGGGAACTACCGTGCTTACACCTGCCCAATGCGGCAACTCCACAACGACCATCACCCTAAGCGCTTCCCAGATTAACAACTGGGCGCAAGACGGGGTCATCGTCATCAGCCTGCAACCCAATACAGCCGGGGGCTTACAGGGGCGTTTCTACATCAATGCCATTTGCAGTCCTGCCGGTATGGTAACCGCAGCCTTGGATTTTACGGCCAAAAATTTTGGCGCATTGACGTTTGAATACAGCATTAACCAGGGGCCACGAACTGCGGTCGTACCCATCGGGCCTCAAAACGTTTCCCTCGATCCGGGAGATCACCTGATTACTTATTACGCCACTGACTGCGGGGGCAATGTGGACAGTTGTTCGTATATGGTAACCGTAGAAGACATGCAAGCGCCTGTGGCGCAATGCCCGTCCGACATCGTCGTCAACCTCGCTACCGGCGCCTGTACGGCTTCCGTCACCTTGCCGCTTCCTGCGGGCGCAACGGATAACTGCGGCGTGTACGTGCCCTTTGAGCAAACGCTACCGGCAGATACTGCTTCGGCATGGCTGACTTTTGCTTACGATCCAAACCTCAACGATTACATTGCCAACGAGGAACTCTTTACGTTCAGCGGAGTAGCGGCCAATGCGTATGCTCCGGTAACGCTGCAGCTTGATCTTCGCGGTGATTTTGTAGACAACAATGCTTTCCTGACGATTTATGGCGATGACAACTCCGTGGTTGGCCTCACACAGCCGGGCGTGAGTAACTGTGCTACCGCCGCGCAGGTTGCGTTCAATATCCCGGCAGCAACGTTCAACGCCTGGGCCGCAGACGGGACGGTGCAATTCCGTGTACAACCCTTTGACGTACCGGTGCCTCCTGGACTTCCGGGCGATGGCGTCAATCCCTGCAACCCCGCCGTAGTAGACGCTAATGGAGAAGTGGACAGCTTGAGCTACGTTTTTGCAAGCCTATCCTATAATCGGTTGACACCGACCTATTTTGCCCAAGGCGCTACGACCATCCCATCTACTGTGATGCAATTGCCGGGCGTTTTGCCGACCCATGTCTTCAATCTGGGAGAAACGGAGGTTTTTTATGTCATCACAGACCTCGCCGGCAATGCTGACACCTGTTCTTTTACGGTTATTGTGGAAGACAATGAGGCGCCAAACGTCACCTGCCAACCCGCATTCCTGTTCATCAACCCATCGGGGTTGGATGTTCAAACCTTAGATGTCTCGGATGTGGATTTGGGCAGTACCGATAACTGCACTATTGTAGATCGGTTCATTACGCCAAATACCTTTACCTGCGCCCAAATTGGCAGCGTGGTCAATATTACGCTTACCGTGGTGGATGCTTCCGGCAATTCCGGTACCTGCAACACCATTGCAGCAATTACTGCGGAAGGCCCAATGCCGACGGCCAATTCCGGTTTGTGCGGCGGCGACACCCTCTTTCTTTTTGCAAACCCACCGGTTGGAACCTATACGTATCGCTGGTTCAACCCTTCCGGGATGCTGGTTTCTACGCAACAAAATCCGGTTATACTTGGAATTAGTTCTGCCGCTGAAGGGCCTTACCGGGTAGAGATCCGCGGGGTCACCGGCTGTACGGCCGAGGGCGTTGTAACGGTCTCTATTGAAGACCTGCCGGTTACTCCCAGCGTGCTGACTGCCACATCGGTTTGCAGCATTGACGATATTGTACTCAATTCGTCTATTTTTCCGACAGGCAACAATGTGATTTTCAGTTGGTACCAGGGCTTGCCGCCAAATGGAATGCTGATTGGAACAACGAATCAGCCAACCCTGACCATTCCCGGGCCTCACCCTATCGGAGCCAATAACTATTACCTGACCGTAGAAGCCAACGGATGTTTGTCTGCGCCCTCCAATCCCGTGAATGTCGCAGCAGTTGCCAAGCCCACAGCCAGTGTCAGTTTTACGGATACTTTAGTTTGTGCCGGAACTACCGTCAATCTCGGCACGCCGGTCGTTGGGACGGGCATCACCTATCAATGGACAGGTCCGAATGGGTTTACCTCCACCCAGCAATTTCCGCAAGTACCCTTGAGCGGCGTATTGTCTTCTTTAGATGCAGGCTATTACTACCTGAGAACCGTGCGCAGCGGATGTTTTTCTGAACGGGATTCAACGCTGATCTCTATCAAGCCTAAACCGGCGCCGCCTTCGTTAGCAGTGAGTGGCGCTGTTTGTCAGGGCGGCACAGTAACCTTGTCAACAACCTTTCTCGGCGCCAGTGCATATCGCTGGGTGCAGAATGGCAATCAGTCTTTCTTTACGACAACGCCTGCTTACATCATTCCGGCTGCAACGGCTGCCAATGCCGGAAGCTGGCGCTTGTTTGTCACGCAAAACGGCTGTGAATCGGACGCTTCTGTCCCGGTAACCGTAACGGTAAATCCGGTGCCGGTCGCTGCGGCTTCTGCCAATCCCACTGCGGTTTGTGAAGGCAGCACGCTGCAACTTTTTGCATCCCCGACGATTGCCGGGGCTTCTTATAGCTGGTCGGGGCCAAATAATTTTTCAGATGTCGTTCAAAACCCGGTGGTGAACAATATTCCTGCTGCTGCTCAAGGACCTTATGTGGTCAATGTGACAACGGCTGCAGGGTGTTCCGATACGGCTACCGTGTTTGTTCAGATATTGGGCGGTGTCAGTATTTTGGGGATCAGCTCCAATGCGCCAGCCTGCCTGAGTGGGCCAACGACCATCCAACTGACGCCACTGCTTTTGCCTGCAAACGGCAGTTACAGCTATCAGTGGTCGGGGCCGAGCAACTTTATTTCGGTACAGCCGATTGCAACCATTCCGGGTGCAACCGCTGCGAATTATAGCGGTAATTACACCTTGAGGGTGACAACGGCGCAGGGCTGTCCGTCTGCCTTGTTTACTTATGTGCTGGATATTTCGGACGCACCGGTTACCCCGCCAGCACCTCAACCACTCACCCCTGGTCAGGTCTCTTACTGCGAAGGCGCGCCCATCACGTTGGTCATGCCGGCGTATGCAGGCAACGAGGTGACCTATTACTGGCGAGGCCCGGGTGGTTCGCTGACGCCAACGACCACCCCGATGCTTCAAATACTTTCAGCAACGCAGAACGACAGCGGCAACTATTCCGTTTTTGTCGTCGTAGATGGATGCGGTTCCCAGGAAT
>Ga0058869_1515301_pt1 | contig 11954 bp, 2 predicted proteins | sample TNRReaAaerobiRNA_FD_61086 | JGI IMG/M metagenome (GOLD analysis project Ga0058869, IMG submission 61086) | Wastewater treatment Type I Accumulibacter community from EBPR Bioreactor in Madison, WI, USA - TNR Reactor, Time I- 292min-Aaerobic_... | ecosystem: Engineered > Bioreactor > EBPR >...
CGGAAGACGAGGGTGCCGTTGCCCATGCTGATGGCGGCGTTGGGAATGGTCACGGAACCGGTGCGGGACTCGAAGCCGAGGCGGTCGTTGGCGGTGTAGCTGACACCGCCACCGGAGGCGTCGAGGTTGCCATCGTTGGAGATCAGGGCGGAGGCATCATTGAGAGCGCCGACGCTGAGGGTGGTGATGGTTAGGGGGCCACCGATGGTGTTGTAGATGGAGATGTCGGAATCGGTGGTGAGGGTACGGAGGACGACGCTGGAGACGGCGGTTTCGAGGGCATTGCCGGTATAGCCGGAGTCACCGGGGGCGACAATGACGTTCTCGCTGTGCACCTGGCCGATTTCGTCCGCTGCGTAAGCGTTAAGGACGGAAGCGGTGACGTTGGTGGCCGCGGCGTTGGAGTCGAAGATCTGACCGCCGCCGGCGGAGGCTTCGAGGAAGACGGTCGCGCCGGTGGCGGTGACGGCGTTGAGGTTGATGTCGCCGACCGAGCGAATCTCGACGTTGCCGCCGCCGGTGGAGGTAACGCCGCCAACCGTCACATCGCCAGTTCCGTAGATGGTGATGGCCGCGGTTCCAGCGCCATAACTGGCGATCGAAACAAGTTGATTGGCGCCGGCCGATGATGCGCCGGTGATGACGACGGTGCTGTTGCCTTGGACGCGGATGCCGCCGGTGCTGCTGGTGAGCGACCCACCGGACTGGTTAATCGCGCCGTTGGACAGGACGGTGACGTCTTCGGCGCCGCCGTTGTTGGCGGAGGTGATGGTCCCACCGGTGATGGTGACCGCGCCGCCAGCGAGGGTGCCGATGTTGACGGCGTCATTGGCGGTCATGCTGCCGCTGATGTCGATGGTGCCCGTGCGGCTCTGGTTGATGTTGAGGTTGGTGCCAGCGAGGTTGACGGTGCCGGTGACGGTCACGCTGGTGGCGGCGTCGATGGTGATGGAGCTGCTGGGGGCGTTGAGGACGGCGGGGCTGAGGAGGCTGAAGGTGCCCAGGGCGTCGTAGAGTTGGAAGGAGTCATCGGTGGTGATGGAGCGGGAGATGCTGATGTTGCGGGCGTAGACCGAGAGGCTGTTGAGGAGATGAGCGCCGCCGACGCCGCTGAAGTTGACGTCCTGGCTGGTGCCGCCGCCATCGGCAGTGGTGTTAATCGTCAGATCGGTGGTCGCGGCGTTGATCTGGGCGTTGTTGAGGAGGACCTGCCCGGCGGCGCTGTTGGAGCCTGCGGCATCGGTGTCGAAGGTGACTGCACCGGCGGGAAGGGTGATGGTGTTCACCGTGGAGAAGTCGATGTTGCCCGAGAGGGTGCCGGGGCCACGGTTGTCGGTGAAGATGGAGCTGTTGACGGCGACGGTATTGCCGGAGAGGACGACCAGGCCACCCAGCGGGGTGGCCGCGCCGATGGTGCCGCCGAAGGTGATGTTGCCGTTGCCGGCGTCGAGGCGGAGCGATTCACGGCCAATGGCGGTCGCGTCGATGTTGCCGGTGTTCTGGAAGGTGATGTTGCCGTCGGTACCGGCGGCGTTGGTGTCGATGTCGATGATGTCATCGACGGTCGTGGTGCCGAGGACGACAGCGCCATCAAAGAGAACGTGGCCACCGGAGGCAGCATTGAGGAGGTTGGTGGAGAGATCGCCTTCGAGGGTGATGCTGCCGGTACGGGCGTCGACGTAGATGCCGGTGCCAGCGGAGATCGGGTTGCTGGTGCCGTCATCAACGGAGGTGGCGCCGAGGGTGATGGCGCCAGCGAGGACGCCGAGGTGCTCGAGCTGGTTGAAGGTGGCGGTGGTGGTATTGACGGTGTTGGTGCCGGCGTCGATGGACAGGCCGTAGACGTAATTCTGTCCGGAGACGGGGGCGGCGAAGGTGATGGTACCGTCCGTGCCCGCCGCGGTGCCGCCGTTGAAGCCGGCGTCGTTGGTGTTCACGGTAACGGTGTTCTGGAGGACGATGCCGGTGGTCGCATTGAGGTTGACGTTGCCGGTGTTGTTACCCGCACCGGAGCCGGCGGTATTGAGGTTGCCGTAGAGGTTGAGGGTATTGGAGCTCTGCACCCAGATGGTGTTAGTGCCCGAGTTATTGGCGGTAGTCACGCCGCGGAGGCTGACGGTACCGCCGGAGACGACGCGCAACTGCTGGAGGGGGGTGGTACCGCCGGCGGCGCCCTGAAGGTCGACCGTGCCGGTGTCGGCGGTGATGGTCAGGGACTCGTTGCCCATGGCCGAGCCATTGATGGTGCCGGTGACCACAAAGGCGCCATCGGACGCGCCCGTATCGGAGGTGGTGGCGGCGATGTCGTTGACCAATACGACGTTGCCGGTGAGGTAGGCATCGCCCGCGGAGGCGCCGTTGTTGGCATTGGTCTGGAGGGCGGCGGTGAGGTTGATGGTGCCGCTGGTGACCGCCAGAGCGCGGCCGACGTTGAGCGGGTTGCCTGAGCCGTCGTCAACGGTGACGGCTCCGAGGGTGACGGCGTTGCCGGCGGCGGTGTCGATGACCAGGTGGTCAAGGTTGGAAAGGGTGACGGCGATAGTGGTCAGGTCGAGGTTGTTGGATCCGATGTCGATTCGGAGGCCGTCTTCCCACGCGTTCTGGCTCTGAATGCTGGTGGCTTGAACGAAGGTGAGGGTTCCGTCAGTGGCGGTCGTTCCGTTGGTGTCCAAGAGGATGGAACCCGGGGTGCCGCTGCCGGAAGCCTGCAGGTAGATGTCGCCGGTGACATCGAAGCTGATGCCAGCGGTGTTACCCGCGACGCCATCGGTGGCGAGGTTGCCGGTGAGGATGAGGTTGCCGGCGATGACGCCGGTGGAGCCGAGGTTGATGGAATCGGCGTAGGTGGTGCCGTTGGTGGTAACCGAGGCGAGGGTGACGTTGGTGGCGCTGGTGATGTCAAAGAGGCGTAGGCTGGAGACAGCGCCAGCAATGCTGATATTACCAGTGCCAGCGGTGAGGGTCAGTTCGCGGGCGGAGTTGTTACCGGAGACGGTATTGGAGGAGGTAGTGAAGGTGATATCGCCGTCGGTGCCGCCGCCGTTGTCGGTATTGATGGTAACGTTGGTCTGGACGGACACATTGCCGGTGAAGGTGGCATCGCCATCACTGCCGCCGTTGTTCAGGTTGGTGTTGATGGTGGCGCCGGTGAGGTTGATGGTATTGCCGATGAGCTGGACGGCGACGCCAGCGTTGCCCGAGCCGTCGTCAGTGGCGATGACGCCGGCGGTGATCGTGCCGGTGCCGGCGCGAGCTTCGATGAAGTCAAGCTGATTGAGGGTGACGGCGGAGAGATTGACGGTGCCGTTACCGACATCGATACCCAAGCCGTTGACCCAGGCCTGTCCGTCGACCTGAACGCCAGCGGTGATGGCGACGGCGCCATCGACACCCGCGCCGGTGGCATTGCCGTAGCCGGCGTCATTGGTGTTGAGGCGGATGGGGTTGGCCAGCAGTTCAACGTCGGTGCCGGCATTGAGGCTGATGCCACCGGTCGCGGCGCCCGAGCCGGCGCCGGCGGTGTTCAGATTGCCGTTGAGGTTGATCTGATCATCGGCGGTGATGTTGATGGTGTTGGCGAAGGCGGCGCCGGTGGTGGTGACGGCCTGGAAGGTGGCATCCTCGCCGGAATCGACCAGAAGGAGGGCCAGCGGAGCGGTTCCGCCGACGGCGGAGCTGAAGGTGACGCTGCCGCCGGGGCCGGCGCCGGTCTGGACGGAAAGCTGGCGGGCCGTTCCGTCGGAGTTAACGGTGCCGGTGAAGAGGACGTCATCGTTGGCGTCGGTGCCGCTGTTGGTCACAACCACGTTGGTGTTGAGGACGACCGGGCCGGTGAAGGTGATGACGCCAGCGTCGCCGCCGGTGCTGCCGGCGGAGGTGATGGTGGCCCCGCCGAGGTAGATGGTGCCGCTGACCGTGTTGACGCTATCAAGATCGATGTCGGCGTCAGCACGGATGTCGCTAACGCGAACATCGCGGCCACGAACGACGACGTTCTCGAAGGCGGTGCCCGCGGCCGAACCAATGGAGCCGGTGACCCAGATGTTGCCGGTGCCGGAGCCGTTATCCGCATCAATGTTCACGACGCCGACGTCGTTGGCGCCGCTGTCGTTGATATTGCCGACAACGCGAATGAGACCGGGGTTACCAGCGCTGTTGTCGGTGGCGATGCTGAGGTTGCCGGTGCTGGTGGTCGTGGCGACGTTGCCGTCGATGATGATGTGCGCCAGCGGAGTGAGGGTCTCGATCGAAACGGTGACGCCGCCGGTGGTGTCAACCGCGATGCCGCCGGAGGATGTGATTCGCAGACCCGCGTCGCCGTTGGCCATGATGAGGTCGGCGCCGGCACCGTCCGAGATGGTGATCAGGCCGGACTGGGTACCGCGACCGATACGCAGCTCGAGGAAGTCGCTGGACACGGAACGGATTTCGTCCAGGCTCAGATCGAGGGTGCCGGTGGTGCCGACAACGCCGATTGAGGAACCGTCGGCTTCGGGCCGGAAGGTCACGGTGGGTCCGGAGAGGGTGGTGTAGTCGGTGTTATTGCGGCTGGTGGTCGCGCCGGTGCTCAGGAGGTTGGTCGTGGCGTCGCCGATGAGGTCGTCCGTGGCGTAGTCCTGGCTGGATCCGTTGGAGTCGATGGTGACACTCTGGATGTCGATGGAGTCGGCAGCGCCATTGGCGGTCATGGCTACCGCACCGCTCTCAATATTGGCATTGATGGTGATGTTGTTGCCGTTGAGGGTCAGGTCACCGATGCGGTCGCCGCCGGTGCCGAGAGTGTTGTTGATGGTGATGTCGGCCAAGCCGGCGTTGATGTTCAGGCCGACGTTGGCGCCGCCATCGACCACGTTGCTGCTGATGGTGACATCAGCATCGGTGCCGGTGGCGTGATCGGTATCGATGGACACGGTACCATCCGAGTCGCTGATGGTAATCGTGCCCGCGACGCCGGTGAGATCGAAGAGACCGGCGTTGGAGCCAGCCTGCCCATCGGTGGCCAAGTCGCCCGCGAGGGTGACGCTGCCGGTGGTGACGACCGAGATACCGGTATTGGCGTTGATGCCGTTGTTGGCGCCGTCACCGGTGGTGACATCGCCGAGGGTGGCCGAGCCCGCAATGACATTCAGGTGGTCGAGCTGGTTAAGGGTGACAGCGGAGATATTGACGACGCCGGTGTCCGCATCGAGCGTCAGGCCGTAGACCCAAGCGCCGCTGGAGACGACCGCATCGCCGGCATTGCCGGTGAGGGTGATATTGCCATCGGCGGTGGAGTCGGTATCGATGGTGACGTTATTGGTGATGGTGATCGGGCCGTTGGAGGTGAACGGACCGCCGGTGAAGGTGTCGGCGAAGGTGTCGACGTTGTCATCCATGGTAATGCCGCCGGCGATCCGGCTGACGCTACCGATCTGGACGCCGCCGGGACCGGTGGCGACATAGCTCAGACTGACGGAGGTGGCGTTCTGAATGTTGAGGCTGCGGGGCGCCTGGGCGAGGTCGAAGTCAATACCACCGAGCTGAATGCTGCCCGTCGAGGTGAGGATCAGATTGGTGTAGTGACCGGCGGCGCCTTGGAGGAATCCCACGGCGGAGCTGATGGTCGTGCCGCCGGCACCGGACGTCAGGGTGACGTTCTGAGCGGCAGTAGCGCCGACGTTGAAGACCACGTTACCAGCACCGGTGGCGGTGATGTCCAAGTCGTCGGCGGCAGTAATGACGAAGGAGGCATCCGCGCCGGTTCCGAAGACGATGTCACCGTTGGTTTCCGTAACGGAGAAATCGGCCAAGGAGTCCGATCCGCCGATGGAGTTGTTGAAATTGACGCCGCCGCCGTTGCCCACCACGGAAAGGGAAGCGCCAACCGCATTGTCGTTGATGGTGCCGGTGAAGGTGGTCGCGAATCCCGAGCTGTTGGTGACGGTAATCGGGCCAACGTTGTTGAGCAGAACGTTGCCATTGAAGGTCATGAAGCTCGACAAGGCTCCGGCGGTGTAGGTCGTACCGTTGAGCGTGATGTTGCCGGTGGTGGCTTCAACGTCGAAGTCGGCATCAACGACGGCATTGGCGAGTGAGACCGAGGCGCCGGAGAAGTCAATCGCAAAGAGGTTGACGCCGGTGTTGTCACTACCGATCGGGCCTTGGACAGAGATGGCGCCATCGGTGGCGGCGCTGTTGGCGTTGAGGACGAGGGTGTCAGTGTTTGCCAAGGTTCCCGACACGCTGCCGGTGATGGTGATGTCGCCAGCGGAGCCGAGGTTGTAGGTTTGGATAGTTCGGGTGCCGTTGTTGACTTGGAGATCGCCGTTGATGACGACGTCGCCGTTGTCGGTGTAGATGTCGTCGTTCAGGAGGATGCCGGTTCCGGCGGCGTTGGGAGCGCGAAGGCGGAGGTTAACGGTGTCGAGGAGGAGTCCGCCTGCATTCTGGACGGTGATGAGGCCGGACTGAGCGGCCTGACCAATGATGAGTTCGCCGAAGCCATCGGGAGCGCCCACGGTGACGGTGTTGATCTCGTCCTCAGAGATGCTCAACACGCCGGCCGCGCCAGTTCCGACGCCGATGGTCGTGGCGGCATTCTGGGGCTGGAAGGTGACCGTATAGTTGCCTGCACCGCCCGTGGAGATGAGGGACGCAGTGCTGTTGATGGCGAGGTCGTCGGTGGTGAAGACCAGATTCCCCGCGTTGGAGTCGATAAACAGGCCGCCAGCGACGACGATGGACTCGTCATCAGCACCAGCCTGAACGCCGGTGACGGTGATGCCGGTGGCATCGAGGCCCGCGTTGATCGTGATATCGTTGCCAGTGATGGCGAGGGCACCCAAGACCGTGTTACCGATGGTTGAGTTGATCGTAATGTCGGTGGTTCCCGCGTTCAGGGTGAGGCCCTGAACACCCGCGGTAGTCGCTGCGACCGTCCCCCCCAGCGTGATGGTGCCGTCTGCGCCAACACCGCCATCGGTCGTGTCGATTGAGGTCGTGGCGGTGAGGACGACGTTGCCATTCAGGGCTACGTCACCGGTATCACCACCGTTGTTTGAAGTTTTGATGTTGCCGCCAAGGTTGATGGTGCTGGCGTTGATTGTGACATCATTGATGCCGCCCGCTGGCAACGTACCAATCGGGCCAACGCTGACCGTGCCCAACGGCGCGTTGAGTACGACGTCACGATCACCGGCACCTTGGATGGAAGCGACTCCGATGCTACCCGTCCCGCCGGAGGCAGTGATGGTAAGATCCACGCCCGCGCCAAGGTAGACGGCACCATTGGCAACGGAAAGAACGTCGGTAACGGTCAGCGCGGTTGCACCGCCGCTTTGGAAGGTGAGATTCGCACCAACGGGCACGGTGTATAGCTGTGAACGAGCGACATAGGACGTACCGTTGAACGTCACGCCATTGGAGCCCGTGGTAACGCTGAGCGTATCGGTACCACCGATGATGTTGCCGCCAAAGGTCACGCCAGACGCGCCGCCGATTGTGGTATCGATGACCACGTCATCGGTGAACGTAAGGTTATTGTTGAAAGTCACATTCTGAGAGTTGGTGTAAACGGAGGCACCGATCTGAATGCCTGCGGCCCCGCTGGTGATGGTGACTGGTCCGGTAACGCGGTTACCGGTCGTACCAATGTTGTCGCCGATGGAGACCAGACCCGTGTGGTTGATGGTTACCGAGCCGCCCGTGTTGCCGGCGGTACGAATGATGTCGGTGCTTGCGAATCCGACGCCCGAACTGGTGAACGTACCACCGTTGGTCAAGATCGCGGCGTTGACCGCGACGTCGCCGCCACCGGCGGAGTCAGCGTTGCCGACGAGGGCGACGTTGAGGCGGCCGCTGGTCGACACGATGGTGTCGTCGATGGAAATGTTGTTATTGGCGCTGAATGTTAGGGTCGCATCGCCGCCACCGGTCTTGGCGATGCCTTCGCTGACGGTGATGTCGTTGGTCGCCTGGAGGGTAACGCTGGTGCCAGCATTGAGGATGGTCGTGATAGCCGTAGCGTCGATAGTGGACGTGCCGCCGGCGTTCTCAGCGTACTCGAGGATGTTGTTCGTGTTCACATCGCCGCCGAGCAAGAGGGTGGCTGATCCACCGTCCTGCACAACGATGTTCAGAGGGTCGAGGAGAAGGGTGCCGCCTTGGCCAATGACGGAAGCCAAGTTGACGCCGGAGATATCGGCCGAGAGCAGACCTTTGCTGGAGATTTCGGCCATGCCGCCGTTGCCCGTCAGGCTGGTGGCGGAGATGGATCCATCGAAAGATGTGAGTTTATCAGACCAAACAACGACGGTTCCGCCGTCGCCCGTCTGGGCATCGGCCTTGATATTGGCGTTTGCGGCGACGGTGGTGACCGCCGCGTTGGCGATGGAGGAATCCTTGCCCTGGAAGCCGCCGCCGAGGGCGATGGAGCCGCCGCCGGTGGCGCCGGAGGCGTCGACGAGGCCGTCGATGGAGAGGAGGCCGCCCGCGGTGGTGGCGGTGATGGAGCCGCCCTTGCCGGTGGTGGAAGCGGTGGAGACGACGGAGGAGTCAGCGAGGGCGACGGAGTACATATCGCCAGCGGAGAGGGTGATGGAGCCAGAGGCAGCGGTGATGGAGCCGGAGTTGGTGATCGAGCCGGTGGAGGAGCCAGGATCCACCGAGACGCGCACCATGAAGCCCGAGCCGCCGTCCTTCTCAGCCAGGAAGACCTCGTTGCCGGCGGCGAGGGTGACCACGCCGTTGGGGGCATTGAGGTTGCCGGAGTTGATCACGTTCTGGCCGATCAGGGCGATGGAGTCGGCGTTGATCGAGCCGTAGTTGTGAACGGTGCCGTTGACCTGGGTGAAGTTATTCCGGCCGCGGAGGAAGTCGCGGTCGGAGAGGTTACCGGCGGCGGCGTAGATCTGGCCGACGTCGATGACCGAGTTGGGGCCAAAGATCATGCCAGCGCGGTTGACGAAGTAGACGATGCCGTTGGCTTGGATGGCACCATCGATCTTCGAGGGGGCAGCCGACTGGATGCGGTTGAGCACGCGGCTCTTGGCATCGGGCTGGACGAACCGGACGGTTTCGCCGGAGGCGACGTCGAACCGGTTGTAGTTGATGATCGCGGTTCGTGAGGTGGTGACCGTGGTCACGGAACCGTTGGTCTCGAACCGGGCCTTGCCGGCGACGACCTTATTGACTTTGACGTTCTCAGCCGCCTGGGCGGTAGAGGTCTGGGCGGGACCGGCCAGATAGCCGGCGAGGGCGAGGGCGCCCCACTTCATGAGTTTGCGGGTCTTCGTGGTTTGAGACTTGTTGTTTCGACCACCGTTGAGGACGACCATGGTTGACTCCCTGGCTTTGATCTACGGTCTTGTGGCTCTGGCTCTTAGGCGAACTTGATCCGGAACACGGGTTGGGAAAACAGGGAGGGGTGCTCTTCAGCGGTCCCTCCCGGGACGTTAGGTAGGAACTCAGTAAAGGAACGTGGCGACGATGTGGACGCGGTTGTCACCGCCGTTGTGGTTGGCGGAGCTGACGTCGGTGACGCCGAAGCCCCAGTCCACGCGGATGGAGACGTTGCGTTTCAGGAGGAGCTCGGCACCGACACCGACGCCAACGAGGAATTCCTCGTTGTCGACGAGCGGAGTGCGCTCTTCCTTCATGGCGTAAGCGAGGTCGATGAACGCCTTGAGGACGAGGTCCCAGTCAGGCCGTCCGAGGACATGCTGAGGCGCCCAACGGAAGGGCTTGCCGAGGAAGGTTCCGGGGTTGGGCTCGGGATCGAAGATGCGGGGAACGTGGAAGCGGTATTCCGCGGAGCCGAGGAGGAGGGTGTCGGCGGAGACGGCGGATTCCTCGTAGCCGCGGACGGAGTAGAGGCCGCCGGCGACATCGCGGAACGTAGGCACGAGGCGATTCTCGAAGGAGTATTGGCCGCGGAAGGCCAAGGCGATTTCATGGGCGAGGGTGGAGTCTTCGGGAGTGGAGAGGTCTTCCCATCCATCACGGTCGATGAGGGGTTCGAGGAAGAAGGAGTGGTTGATATCCCAGAGGAGGGTGGCCCAGATGTCGTCGGCTCGCCAAGTTCCCAAACCGTCGATGTCGTCCTGATCGTTCTCGAGGATATTGCCTTCGATGCCGAGGCTGGCGGCGGTGGACGCCGTGTCGGTGAAGCGTTCAAGTCGGAGAGCCAGCGAGGGAAGCAGGAAGGTCCCTTGGCCTTCGGTGAGGGTCGTGCCGGTGGTCAGGTCGATGTTCTTGGCAGTGGCGTACTCCCAACGGAAGCCGGGGACCAGGTCGAGGAAGAGTTCCTTGTCCTGGTACATGTTGATGGGCACTTCGAAGCCTGCGGATGCGCCCTCGCCTTCGAGGCCGGTGGAGGCGAGGCCGACGTCACCGGCGGTGTAGGTGTTGTAGGAGCCGAAGACCTTCCATCGGGCCTGTTCCCAGTCGCCCAGCGGGGCTTCATAGGAGGCCTGGACGGTGTGGGATTCGTCGAAGTTGGCGGTGGAGTAGTCGAGGGTGAGGATGTCGTCGTTGTCGGTCAGTTGGTTGTGGCTGAAGCCGAAGCGTTCGCGCCACTCGTTGGTTTCATTGGTGCCGGTGTTGGAGATCTGGGCGTAGAGAGCCCAAGGCTTGTTCTCGGTGATGAGGTAGTCGAGGGTGACGCCGTCGATGCCGCCGCCGGCGGGGGACACGGCCGCGTCAACGCGTCGACCGGGGTGGCGATTCAGGCGGTAGAGGTAGGAGTCGATGAGGTCCTTGCGGAGGGACTCGGGCTGGCCGTTGGCGGGGTCGGCGATGGGCGAGCGGTCCTTGATTCGCTGGTGGATGACATTGTTGACGCGGTACTGCTCGTCAATTCGCTCGCCGCCGGCGATGGTCCGCATCTGGGTGACGATGGCGGTGCGGATGGTGAGGTTGAGGGTCTTGTCGGCCGCACGGAGGTCTTTGCCGGTGGCATCGACGTCCTTGGGGGAGACCTCAACGCGAACGCCCGCGAGGCCGCGGGCGTTGATGGCACGCACGATCGCCTGGTTGATGTGGACGATCGCGGAGGAGTAGAACTGGTGATTGGTGAGGGAGGGGATTTCATCGAGCCGCACGCGAGTTCGCGGGGCGTCGACGCGGGGGGCGACCCAGCCGGCGGCGGTCTCGGTCAGTTCAACGCTGGTCGCCAGAAGTTCGGTGACGGCGGGGAAGCCGGCACTGGGCGAGGCGTAGGCGACATTGAGGCCGGTGATGGGGTAGGGGACGCCGTCGTTGGGCGCGGGCTCCACGACAACGGGTGCGGCAACGGCTTCCGCGGGCGCGGTCGCGGGAGCGGCCGCGGCATCTTGCGCTGAGGCAAGTTGCCCGCAAAAGAGGAAAGCTGAACCCAGCATCGCCGCCGCAGCGGAGATCGCCAGAGTTCGCCGCCGGAGATTTCGCACCCACGCCGCCTGATCCATCCGCTGTTGACGAGTACCCATTCGAGTGCACCTTCGTCTTGAGGGAAATCGAGAATTCCGCAATGCCCACCGCGAAAAAGCAAATCTCCCAGGGCAGACGACTGCCCTCGGAGCCGATTGAAAAACCACTACAAATTCGAGGAACCTGGAGTCCTAACCATTCATGTCCCCAAACGTGAACCGGAGTAAGCTATCGAGGGACCAAACGCTTGTCAACACACACCTTGGGGGGAGGGGGGAGGCCGATGTGGAAATCCGCGTGGGGGTCGCCGAGGGGGTGGCGAAGGGGAAAGGTGTGACGGGTGAAGACGGTTTCGGGGTGGCCCAGGCAGCGGTGATGGAGATGGCTGAAAACGGGTAGGCCGAGGGGTTGGAGGAGGGCTGGAAGACGGGATGAGACGCAGACTTGGGAACACCAAATCGCGCCGAAGGGGTGCCCGATACCACCTGCGGACGCGAGGAAAAGGAAGAGATTGTAATGATTCCCAGCTTCAACCGAACAAATCATCCCAAACGGGGACTTACCAAGAG
>Ga0058869_1089313_pt1 | contig 11900 bp, 10 predicted proteins | sample TNRReaAaerobiRNA_FD_61086 | JGI IMG/M metagenome (GOLD analysis project Ga0058869, IMG submission 61086) | Wastewater treatment Type I Accumulibacter community from EBPR Bioreactor in Madison, WI, USA - TNR Reactor, Time I- 292min-Aaerobic_... | ecosystem: Engineered > Bioreactor > EBPR >...
AAAAAAGAGGAGAAAATTAAACTTTTCGGCGAATTCAATAAGATTTTTGCCAATGACCATCGCGGACTGAACGACATCGGTGTATATTACGCACTTTCCGGCGATACCACCAATGCTTTAGTCAACCTCCGCTTGGCGAACAGTAAAAAAGCCAATGATTTTATGATCCTCAACAATTTAGGGGCTGCTTATATGTTGGCTGGTAATTTTGATGAGGCGGCTAAATATCTGCAAATGGCGTTGGATGCCAAGGCTTCACCTGAGTCGGCTTTCAATTTAGGGGTGATTTATCTCCGCCGTGCGCGTTATGAGGAAGCATCTTCATTGTTTGATAAAGTAGGTACGGAAATTCCTTGCGCGAAATATAACGGGGGACTCTGTAAGCTCTTATTGAATGATTTGTCGGGTGCTAAAACGGATTTGGAAGGCTATATTCGCATGAATAAAGACAACGCCTTATCTTACTACCTATTAGCAATCGTGGGCGCACACATCCCTGATGAGAGTATTTTATCACTGAATTTGAAAAAATCAGTGCAGTTAGATAAAACTTTAGCGGACAAAGCGAAGAAAGACTTAGAGTTTCGCAAATTTTATGACCGCGATACTTTCAAAGCATCGCTAAAACCCTAATCTTTGTACGCTCAAATTAAGCATACAAAAACCCTGCTTAGTTCAAGTAGGGTTTTTTATTTCCACTTTGGCTATGTCTTATTTAGAACAACTCGAAACGATTGACCGCTTCTATCAGGAGCATGAGGACGATAAAAAAGCGGAAGTAGTAGCAGCGTTGAAGAAAGTTCACGTGGCACTGCTTAAATCACCCGACGATCTAAAGGTTTTTTATGATAAAACCCAAGCGATTTGCGGTGGTATATATATTCCTTACCTTTTTTGGATGGAGTTGATTAAATTTTTAGACCATCCCGTCAATTCGCAACTCATGTTTGATTTGATTCAAGCCTTCGCCAATTCTAACTTTGAAGAGGAAGAACAAAACAATATGAAGCCCCTGCTTTCTGTTTATTTCAAAATCGAACGCCCCTTTAATGTAGATAAGATCAAAGCCTACATCGTGGATAAATCTCATCCACAGGTACGCTATTATCTACGTTCTATTCTTCAGTTGGTGGAAGCCGATGCCAAAGCCATTGACGTTTATAAGGAAAAAGTGCTGATGCTCAAGCGATATTTCCCCAATTTCGAGACGCTCAAGCTACCTCTAAGTCAGTTGAAAGAGGAATTACAGTAACCATGATCTGGGTCTTTTTGGGGGGAGGTCTGGGGGCAATGTGCCGTTACGGCTTAACTTTGTGGGGACGAAATTTTACCTATCCGATCCCCACACTGGTAGCTAATTTCTTGGGTTGCCTGTTGTTGGGCATCTTTTGGGAGTATAAGCCCCGACATTCCGCCGCCGCTTGGTTGTTATTAACGACCGGTTTTTGCGGGGGATTGACCACCTTTTCCACCTTCATCTTGGAATTGAAACAGATGAGTCACCCACCCAATAGGAGCTTCTTTTATCTGCTGATCTCTGTTGTGGCGGGGCTTTTCGCCTTATGGTTAGGGACGCTGATTAGTTCTTTCTTAAAAAGATGGATTTGAGGATAAAACCGGTCGTGGCACTGATTCCCGCTAAGAATCCACCCAAAAGAGGCGTGATAATCAACAAAGGAGTCTTACTTTCTAAGCCGAAAATATGAGCAACCTTCGTAGTCATCCGCCCTTCTGAGAGGGTATCGAAGTAGGATGCGCCCCCTAACCAGATGAAAAATAGGGCTAAAAAACCGGACATGAATACATAAAAATGTTTACGTCCTTGCCATAACCCGGCCAGAAAACTAACCGGAACAAATGACCACCAAGGCAGATAATCCGCCAAAATTACCGAAACGACAAAGGAAAATCCTAAGGTGATGAGGAATACAGGCATCGATGCCTTCTAAGGGTTGAATTGGAAGGCAAAGGTACATAAAGCATGGCATTATTTGCAAATCATGGTATAATTCATAAATTACACATGATCACACGCTTTGTCATTGATATTTTGATTGACACTTTTTGATTTAGGTTGTTTTGAATAAAAAAAATTTATTATATTTGACATTTACTATTTTTTCATCCATGATTGATTTTTGATGTATCCGTTCTGTTACCTTTTGAAATTGGACACTCCCTTAAATCGGCTCAATTTCTAAAAAATATGACTTTATTTTTTTAAGAAACTATAATACAAAATACTTTAGTGGATTAGATTGAATATAGATAAACATTACTGCCAAGTCGCCTTTTTTTTCCGCAAAGGCTTTAGAAATTTATTTGATCCAAAAATTGATTTAACTTTGTAGGCGCATAAAATATTAAAAGATTTAGGGGTGAATACTCCTAAACGTGTCCTTTATGGAAAAAGACCTTACGCTCCGTTCAGCGTTCCTTTCTGTTTATGATAAAAATGACTTAGCCCCACTTGTTAAGGCGTTGGTGGATCAAAACGTCCGTCTTTATGCCAGTGGCGGAACGGCGGATTTTATACGGCAAATGGACGCAGAAGTTATCGAAGTTTCGGAATTAACGGGCTTTCCCGAAATATTAGGCGGGCGGGTAAAAACCTTACATCCTGCTATCTTTGGGGCTATTCTCGCCATCCGAGATAACCAAAAGCATCAGCAAGACCTCCAACGCCACACCATCCCCACTTTCGATGCCGTCATCGTGGATTTATATCCCTTTGCGGAGACGCTTGCCGAAACGCAAAACCATCCCGACATCATCGAAAAAATAGATGTGGGCGGGGTATCACTGATCCGGGCGGCAGCGAAAAACCATGCCGATGTGGTCGTTATTCCATCTAAAAGGTATTTTAGTGATTTTGTGCAAAAAATAACATCTCAAAAAGCTGTCTTCAGTTACCAAAATCGGCGGTTCTGGGCATCGGAAGCCTTCCGCGTAACGGCTGAATATGACGCTTTGATTGAAAGTTATTTGCGGTTAGGGACGCAAGCTGACGAAACTTATCCGTTGAAGTACGGTGAAAATCCCCACCAGTCGGCGCAGTTCTCCGGTTCGTTGGATGATCTTTTCATTCGTCATACGGATGCAGAATTATCATACAATAATCTCTTGGATTGCGATGCCGCGCTTCGGCTTATTAATGAATTCGATCATCGGCGTTGTACTTTAGCCATCATCAAACATACGAATCCTTGTGGAGTCGCTACCCGCGATACCGTTATTGATGCCTGGGATGCCGCCTTTGCTTGTGATCCGACATCGGCTTACGGCGGGATCATTGTGCTGAATCAGCCACTAACTTTAGAATTAGCGCAACGCCTTGATGCTTTTTTCTATGAAGTATTGATCGCGCCCGAATATGAACCCGAAGCTCGTGCCATGCTTATTCAAAAGGGACAGCGAAAGATATTATCCTATCGAAATACCCCATTAGCATCTATCTTGGAGCGGACGGTACTCAACGGTAAATTGATTCAACGGGAGGATCAAACTAAAATTGATGGTGGTAACTATAATCTTGTGAGCGAACACCCTGCTTCAGTAGATCAAATTAATGACCTGATCTTTGGGGAAAAAGTGGTCAAACACTTGAAATCTAATGCCATCGCCATCATTAAAAATGAACAACTGATCGGAAGTGGTACCGGACAGACATCCCGTATCGAAGCCTACCAGCAAGCCGTCAACAAAGCCCGACTGATGGGTTTTTCCACTCAAGATGCCGTGATGATTTCTGACGGATTTTTTCCTTTCCCCGACATCGTTCGCCATGCCGTGGAGGATGGTATCCAAGCGGTGCTTCAGCCCGGCGGATCAAAACGGGATCATGAATCCATCGAAGTCGCCAAAGAAAACGGTATCGCATTATTCTTGAATGGTATTCGACACTTTAGGCATTAATCACATTCAATATTTACAAACGAATAGCAAACTTCTACTACACCGAAATTAACATTCATGGGTTTCTTAGATTTTTTCACCCAAGATATAGCCATAGATTTAGGGACAGCCAACACACTCATCATGTTTAATGATAAAGTTGTGGTGGATGAACCCTCCATCGTTGCCCTCAACCGACAGACCAATAAGGTCATCGCCGTAGGAAACGAAGCCCTGCAAATGCACGAAAAAACGCACGACAATATCAAAACCATTCGTCCCCTGCGGGACGGGGTGATTGCCGACTTTACCGTTGCCGAGCAGATGCTTCGAGAATTCATCAAACGCATTCAGCCCGAACGCAGTATTTTCAATGCCTCCAATCAACGGATGGTCATATGTATTCCCAGCGGGATTACCGAAGTCGAAAAACGCGCCGTAAAAGATTCTGCCGAACACGCTGGCGCGAAAGAAGTCCACCTCATTCACGAACCGATGGCGGCCGCTATCGGGATAGGTATCCAAGTGGAAAAGCCAATGGGTCATATGATCGTAGATATTGGCGGAGGTACAACTGAAATTGCCGTCATCGCCTTATCGGGGATCGTCTGCGACCAAAGTATCCGTACCGCCGGAGACGAACTAAATATGGACATATTGGAATACATGCGCCGGCAACACAACCTCCAAATCGGCGAAAAAGGCGCGGAACGGATCAAGATTGGTTGCGGAGCCGCACTACCTGAGTTGGATAATCCGCCGGATAACTTCGAGGTGCAGGGTAAGGACATTATGACCGGTATTCCCAAGAAGATTACCATATCTTACAAAGAGATTGCCCACTCCATCAATAAATCCATCATCAAGATCGAGGAAGCCGTCCTGAAAGCCTTAGAACAAACGCCCCCCGAACTTTCCGCCGACATTTACGAACACGGCATCCATTTAACGGGTGGCGGAGCGTTGTTGCGTGGGTTGGATGTCCGTCTGAAAGAAAAAACGAAACTTCCCGTTCACGTCGCCGAAGACCCCTTACGTGCCGTCATTCGGGGAACAGGTATCGCACTTAAAAATCTGAAGAAATTTAAGAGTATCTTGCAGTAAGCCTTACAGCAGTAAGGTCGCCTTTATGGATCGTCTGATTGCCTTTCTAACCCGAAATTATAACGTGCTTTTGTTTCTGGGATTGGAACTGATCGCGTTTTCGATTTTGGTTAAATTCAATAAAAGCCAGCATACCGTATTTTCCAATGCAGTGTTGGGGGTGGCTTCTAATATCCAACGGGTCAATGCCCGGCTGGATTCTTATTTCCAATTAGACGAAGAAAATAAGAAATTACAGGATGAAAACATCCGCTTACGAAAGCAACTCCTGAAATTGGACGCTTCATTTCAAGCCTACGTTCATCGCCAGCCGGATAGTTCGGGCTTTCTGGTGGACCGGGATACAACCTTACGGGAAAGCAAGTTTAAGATTATTCCTTGTAAGGCTGTGAGCTATTCAACCTCCTCCAGCTATAATCAAGTGGTTTTGAACGTAGGAAAAAAAGACGGGGTGAAAAAGGAGATGGGGATCATATCCTCCGATGGTGTGGCAGGGGTGGTGATTGCCGTCAGTGAACGTTACTCCTTGGCCATGAGTATGCTGAATAAAAAGATCAACGTATCTGCACGGATAAAAGGAAAGAAAATTATCGGTACGATGACGTGGGACGGGGAAGACATCCGCTACGGATCACTGAAATTCGTTCCCCAGCACTTTCATCTGAATAGAGGGGACTCTGTAATTACCAGCGGTTACAGCACCTTTTTCCCCGACGGGATGATGATCGGTTGGGTGGAGTCGGTAAGTTCCAAGAATCCGGACGGTTTTCATAATATCAAAGTGCGCTTGAGTACCGACTTTAATCAATTGGATTACCTGTATTTACTTCAATTTGAAGATCAGAACGAGATAGACTCCCTTTTGACCAAAAATCGCTAATGTTACAGGTAAAGTATTTCATACACTTTTTCGTATATCTGGTTCTCCAGTTTTTCGTTTTCGAGCGGATGAACATTGAGGGTTACCTGCCACCGCCCCACGTGTTTGTGTTGTTTCTAGTCTTTTCGCCGTTGCGCTTGTTTCGGGCTACGTATTTTATATCTTGTTTTTCGTTCGGAATTTTGTTGGATGCCTTAGTCCGTCCGTTGGGGGCGCACGCGTTCGCGGCGGTTTTTATTGCGGCAATGCGGGGTATTTGGATTGAGCTGGTCAAACCCAACGTTTCCAATGAAGAATTACAAGTCTTGGAAATTGAGACGCAACGATTTTCATGGCAGATGTTGTTTCTGATTCCACTGATCTTTCTTTACGAGCTATGCTATTATATCTTGGCGGATTTTGCCCTCACCTTACAAACAATTACTAAAGTAGTATCGGGTACGGTTTATACTGCTTTATTTTGCGTTATCTTTACGATCCTGTTTTATCGAAAAACCGGCAAATGATCTATTTACGCGACCGAAAAACGGCACTCTTGATCTTTTTCGGGTTCGTTTTTTTCATCTTTACGGCTCGGCTGTTTTATATGCAAATCCTCAGCCCGGATTTTGCGAATAAAGCCCGTGTAAACGTCGTTAAAAAGAAAAACCTGCAACCGTCTCGGGGCATCATCTATGACCGTAACGGTAACATTTTCGTTACCAACACGCCGAGTTTTGATCTCGTCGTTATTCCGGGCGAATTAGAAATTCCCGATACCGCCGTCTTTGAAAAATATCTGCGCATGGATCGCGCAACCATCCGCAAACGCATTCTTTCCGCTCCCAACAAATATAAACCCCACATCTTAGCCCAATATTTAGATTTCAACGTCTTTTATGCCTTACAGGAATATTTGTGGAAGTGTAAGGGTATTTACTTTGAAAAGCGTTTCTCGCGCGACTATTCCATTCAAGCAGGGGCTAACTTCTTAGGCTATATCCGAGAAGTCTCTAAAAAAGATATTGATGAATCGGGCGGTTACTATCGGCAGGGGGAATTGAAAGGGATAACGGGTTTGGAAGCCTTTTATGAACCCTTATTACGTGGGGTGAAAGGTGTAAAAATGGTCATGGAGGACGTTCACGGTCGGGAGGTCGGTATTTTTGCGGAAGGGCAGTATGATACGCTTCCCGTTAAGGGAACGGATGTGGTTATCACGGTGGATGGTGAACTGCAAAAGTTTGGGGAACAACTGATGATAAATAAAAAAGGGGCAATCGTGTGTATCGAACCCAAGACGGGCGAAATCTTAGCCTTCGTGAGTGCGCCCGTTTTTGATCCCAAATTCCTTTCCGGTATGGATTTTTCAATCAATTATCGAAAGTTAGCCCGTGATACGCTCAAACCTTTATTCAATCGTGCGCTGATGGCAACCTATCCGCCCGGTTCGATCTTCAAAATCTTAAATGGTATCATCGGATTGGAAGAGGGGATCATCTATTCTTCATCTTATTACGGTTGTGCCTTAGGTTTTGCCCGCAATAAGGGGCGACCCGCTTGCCACCCCCATCCGGGTCCTTTAGATTTACCCGGAGCGATTCAGCACTCGTGCAATGCTTATTTTGCCGGTCTTTATGTGGACATGATGAATAACCGAAAATACGATTCAACCTCCCGTGCCTATACCATCTGGAGAAATTACATGACGGCATTCGGAGCCGGAGTTAAAACGGGCGTGGATTTACCGAGTGAACAGCAGGGGTCAATTCCGACTGCCAAACTCTATGATAAATGGTATGGTAAGAAGGGGTGGCGCGGGATGACCATCGTTTCTAACTCGATTGGGCAAGGGGAAGTTACGATGACTCCCCTGCAAATGGCGAATGCCCTTTGTGCCGTAGCCAATAAAGGCTGGTACATCCAACCCCACTTTTTCAAGCGCATTTTTGCAGAGGAAAAAGTTAGTGCGAAAGAATTAGTGGAAATCAAAAAGCATATCCCCAAATTCAATCGAATCAACGTTCCGATAGATGCCTCGCATTACGACGTAATTACTGACGCGATGGAACAGGTAGTAGCCGCCGGTACGGGTTATTTAGCGCAAATAGAAGGGATACCTGTTTGCGGTAAGACGGGTACGGCGCAAAATACGCAGGGCAAAGATCACTCGGTATTTTTTGCTTTTGCGCCAAAGAATGACCCTCAAATTGCAGTAGCGGTCATCGTGGAAAATGCAACATGGGGGGGCGTGTGGGCGGCACCGATCGCCAGCCTGATGATTGAAAAATACCTCCGTAGAGAGATTAAAGATAAAGCCAAACTCCAACGCATCTTGGATGCTAACTTTATCTATACGCCGCCGGCATATATTGCCAATATCGGTTGGGACAGCGTCAGCACAACGATAAAAGGCGACAGTGTGAAGATTCAACTTCGATAATTGAAAAAACTTCGCTTTCCGAAGAAAAAACTATATCTTAGTAGGCTTTGATTACGTATTCCAAAAAAATGTAACTTCCTTGCCTTATGTCCCGTTCTATTCGAGAAGATTATTTGATTGACAGCCCGTTACTACGTCCGTTTTATCGGGTGTCGCCCCATCATTATGATGTCAAATCATTAGTGAATGAGCGCGTTAAAATTCAAACGCCGCGTACCGTATTAGCCGAAGTGTTAGAAAAGCAATACGAACACCTGCCCCCTAAGCCAACTGTTAACGAAAATATTGCACTTCTTCGTCAAGAAAATACCTTTACGATTACGACCGGACAACAGCCCGTACTCTTTGGCGGACCGATGTACGTGCTGTACAAAGCCATCACCGCCATTACTTTAGCGCAAGAGTTTAAGTCCTTAATGCCGGAAGCCAACTTCGTTCCCGTCTTTTGGATGGCTTCCGAAGATCACGACTGGCAGGAAGTTAATCATACTTGGGTTGGCTTTAAGGACAAAAAAATATATGATGCCAAATGCTACGGTGCGGTGGGCAGGCACATCATTACCGAACGCATCCAAGATTTATTACCCGATGATGCCGTCATACAATCCTATTGGAAGTCAGGCACTACTTGGGCGGAGGCTTTCCAAGCCACCCTACATCATTGGTTGGGGGATCAGGGCTTGGTGGTCTTGAATCCTGACGTTCCCGCGCTGAAAAATGCTTTTCTCACAATAGCCCAGCAGGAATTTTATGACCGTCCTTCGGAGCGATTGGTCTTGGAAACCACCCGAAAATTAGCCGAAGCAAGCTACCCGATTCAACTAACGCCCCGCCCCATCAACCTGTTTTATTTAACCGATCATCATCGCGGACGGATGACTCCGGGCGATAACGGTAATATATTGGTAGATAAAACCGACCTGATCTTCTCCCGTAAACTGATGATTGAGCATATCTGCGACCAACCAGAAACGGTTAGTCCGAATGCCGTCTTGCGCCCCATCTATCAAGAGACGATCCTGCCTAATTTGGTTTATGTGGGCGGATGGGGTGAAATAGCCTATTGGATGGAATTAGGTTCATTATTTGAGCATTACAATCTGCCGATGCCGATGGTTATGCCCCGAGCCTCCGCTTTGCTTTGGACGCAACAACAATGGGACGAATGGAAATCCTACGGCTTAACGCCCCAAGACCTCAATCTAACGGATGACCACTTCAAAAAGCAAGCCTTAGCGAAACTCTGGCATGATGATCCCTTCTTGGAGCATTGGAATGAAGAATTAGCCGGTTTGTTTGACCGACTCCATGACTACGTAGGCACGCTTACGCCCCAACAGCAACGCAACGTGCGTGGGCAGTTAGCCAAAAACGTTCGTTTTTCCGAATCCTTACGGAAAAAGATGGCTAAGATGATCCTGCGACAGCATCCCTTAACTTATCAGCCGATATTACGTGTTAAATCCCAAGTGCAACCCGACGGAAGCGTACAGGAACGCTGTCTGAATCCCGCTTCTTTCCCCGACTTTACTACTGAACAAATCGTAGCTTTTCTCTTGGAACATTTGGACAGTTTTGATGCCGATGTACAACAACTGATAGTCCGATGAAGTATTTTTGGTTACTTGTCCTTGGTTTGAGCAGTTGCTTCACGCTTTACGGGCGAAATACGATTCCCGAATTTCAGATGCGGGGAGAACATGTTTTCACGCCTTCCGGTATGCAGATAAAAGTTAGCTGGCAATGGTCAGGCGAGGATTTGCGCTTTATTCCCACTTCTGCTAAAGGTTGTCAAGCCAAAATCAAACTGCATTTCACCGTTCGGGGTGCGAAAAAACGAATTTTGTATGAGTGGCAAACCGTGCAGACGTTTGAACGGTCGGGTGGTACTTGTCTGTCTCAAAAATCAGAACGATATTATCTGCATCGAAATATCAATTTGTCGGAAGGCGACTATCTGCTAACGTGTTTGGTGGAAGATGTGCATGCGCACACCCATTCCTACAAAGAGCAAGCCTTCAATTTCGCACCAACAGATTACGGACTATCGGATATTCATCTTTACTATGATTTGAAGTATGCCCAACCACTGATTGGTAATGTAGTAGCGGAGGAAACGACGATACTGCCCTTTGGTATTCAAATTCATCCCCAACCGAATAGTTATTACACGCTACGCACTGCCCTTTATCATCAAGAATCCCAAACGAGGGCGCAACCCGCTACCCATTACGTCTTAACGCAACAGAAAAATGTAGGCTTGAAGGGTGGTCAAGCCGTTTATCAGGATTATTTCCATATTGAGGGTTTGGCTTCGGGGAAGTATTTGTTGGAAGTCTATCTATTTACGGATGAACGCTTAGTAGCCTATCGCAGTCGGGAATGGATTTTGCCCTGGTCGGGTTTGAAAGCCGTTACAGCAAATCTGCCGGAAGCCATCCGCCAAATGGAAGTCATCGCACCTAAAGCGGTTATTCAGCAGTTACTCCGCATTCAAGACCCCAACGAGCAATTAGAAGCCTTCCGGCAATTTTGGTTGGGGAAAAACTTATCGCCCGACGATCACCCCACCGCCGCAATGGAGGCATACTATCAATCCCTGACCGCGACCGATACCTTCAAAACGCCAACCGTTGCAGGCTGGAAAACGGATCGCGGGCAAGCCTACCTGCGCTACGGAAAACCCGATAAAATGCTTCAAAAGGAAATCAACGGTTGGGCATATCAATACTGGCATTATGCGCGCTACGGGATGACCCTTGCCTTCCGACGGGAGCAGGAGCAACAGGAATGGAAGGAAATCTAATCCAAATTTGTAATTTCTAACATATATAAAATCAATGATTATTTGTCAGAAGTAACCACATAGGTATGAGCCAGCTTATCATGAAGCCCCTGTCGCTTTTTGTCCCAAAACATCATCAAAAAGCCAACCAACAACATCAAGGATGATAGATATTTGGCAAAGCATCTACCCGTAGCCCGCATGAAAGTTAAACGTTCTCCGGCTTCATCCACTACTTTTAGCCCGAAGAGCATTTTTCCGAATGTGGCTTGCTTCGGAGAAGATTCTAAAGTCGCTAAATACAACCAACGAAAAAATATGAATATAATTGTAAATCTAAATGCGATTATTTGTGATTCCCTATTGGTAGGGTAATCAGGCATGCCGAATATTAAATATGTGATAATTCCGGAAATTAAAAAAGATGCAACCAACACAAAAATACCATCTAACACTCCTGCAACCGTTCGCTTGATAGGAGAAGCATAGTTGAATGCTGGTTCGATCTCGAATGGGCTTTTTTCTTCAATCATAAAGGATATTGATAAACCAATTACAAAAAAAGTAAAAAATCTGCATTCCAAGAAATTAAACTAAGGGGTGTCCCCATCCCAACATCTTGCCTCGAACTTGGTGGAAATTCATTCATCAAGAACCCTATGGCTTTGTTATTGTATTTGGATGGTCGTTTGTTAAATGCTGATGAGCATTCCGACCTCCGCGATGCCGAAATCACCCTCCGCCGGCAGGACGAATCGGGAAGACCCGCCCGCAATCTGGCGCAAGAAATCACTTTTTACGGAACTGCCTACCAA
>Ga0058869_1061783_pt1 | contig 11840 bp, 8 predicted proteins | sample TNRReaAaerobiRNA_FD_61086 | JGI IMG/M metagenome (GOLD analysis project Ga0058869, IMG submission 61086) | Wastewater treatment Type I Accumulibacter community from EBPR Bioreactor in Madison, WI, USA - TNR Reactor, Time I- 292min-Aaerobic_... | ecosystem: Engineered > Bioreactor > EBPR >...
ATCCTAAAAAACAAAATTGGTTAAGTTAGGGCTTATTGAAAATCCAAAAGTTAGTATTTCAAATTCGACTTTTAAAACTCAATAAAAGGTTTTCCTGACTGACTAAATATAAAATCATGCATTAAAATTATAGGAACTCTATGGCTCACCTAAAAACAATCGGCGGGAATTTTCATGGTCGTTGCTATGAAATTCACGATGCCTTTACAATTGGTCGAGGCATAAATGCTGACATTCAATTGTTGCTACCGGGAATTTCACGCAGTCATAGTAAAATTATCAAAGAAGACGAAAAATATTATGTAGTAGATTTGGGTTCAAAAAATGGAACGAGAATCAATGGAAAATTGATTCAAAAAGCCCTGTTGCAATCTGGTGATTTACTTGAATTAGGTAAGGTCAAATATAATTTTATAGACCCCGCAAGTCTTCAAGTTTCATCGGCTCATGGTTCTGGAGTTTTAAATCAATTAAGTGGCTCAGATGAAGCTGAAGTAATTGGTGGCACTTCAGCCTTTTTCAAATTTGATCAATTAGAAAAAATAACCAAACACGACCTAATACAAAAACTAAATGTAATTATTTCCATTGCACAAGATATTTCTTCTTCTCTCAACATTGATACTTTGCTTGTCAAATTGATGGATAGAATTATGGGTGTTTTTCAAAATACTGATAGCTGTACCATCATTTTAAGAGACGATAAGCGAAATTATGCTCCTGTACACAGAAGGTATGCGTCTGATCAAAAGATACCGTTTCATGACATTTTGGTATCACAAGCCATTCAGTCTAAAGAAGGTGCCATTAAAAATATCGCGGTGAAAATTGGCAATGAATCACATAAACAATCATTGTTGATTGCCCCTATTATCTATCGCGACGAACTCTTAGGGTTAATTCAGTTGCAATCTAAGTTAAATGATAAACTGTATATCGAAGAAGAATTAGCAATGATGGTGGCAATTTCAGTTCAAGTTTCTGCGGGCATTGCAACCGCCAAAATGCATGCGGATATTTTGCAACAACAAAGTATGCATCAAGATTTGGAAATAGCTCAACGCGTACAATTAAACTTCTTGCCAAACAAAGAGCCAAACATTAGAGGGTTTAAATTTTCGAGTTGTTATTTTCCTGCCTTGCAAGTCGGTGGAGATTTTTACAACTTTGTCTACAAAAAGAATGAGATACTAATCGCCATTGGTGATGTCAGCGGTAAGGGAATACCCGCGGCACTCGTAATGGCAAAATTAACTAGCGAAATTAAATTCTTTGCAACCTTAAATTCCAGCCCAGGAGTAGCATTTAATGAAGTAAATCGAATTTTTGAAAAAGAATGTTCTAATGATTTTTTTGCGACAGCACTACTTCTCAAAATAGATGTACTAAAAGGGCGTGTGGTTATGGCAAATGCGGGTCATCACCCCCCTTTAATTAAAAGAGAAAATGGGAAAATTGAAGAAATTGACGGCGGTAATACTCCATTAGGTACCATATCAGATATTACCTACGAAGACATCTCCTTCGATTTAAATAAAGGTGACTCCTTATTACTGTACACCGATGGCATCACCGAAAGTACCAATCGACACAAACAGGAGTTTGGTTTACAAGGTCTTTTAAATTCATTTGAAAAAAATTTTAACTCCCCGCATGATCAATTACAAGAGTTATTAAAAGATATTAAAGCACATTGCAAAGGTGCCAAGCAAAAAGATGATATGACTGTCATTTGCATTACACGCGATATGGAAGAAATCGATATTACCCAAGCCATGGTCTCAGATAAAAAGACTAATAGAGCTAAAGAAAATGAAACTGATTTAATTAAAATTGATCAGCCAGGTGAATACTATGACGCTTTGAATGAAATAGTTGAAGACCCATCGGATAACAAATAATGATTGCAAAAAAGTGGCGTATCAAAAACTGTTCAGAAGAAACAACAAATTTCATTCGAACTAGTACAGGTTTGTCTACTATTTCCTCTCGAATTATTAATAATTTGGGCTTAAAAAACCTTAATGAGATCAAACAATTTATTAAACCTAGTTTGGACGAAATTCATAGTCCGTTTTTATTTAAAAACATGGAAAAAGCCGTAAAAAGAATTGATCAGGCACTTTTAAAACAAGAAATCATTTGTTGTTATGGGGATTATGATGTAGATGGAATTACGGGGTCTTCCTTATTATACAATTTCTTTCAATTCATTGGCGGCAATTCTATCCATTATGTACCCGATCGAATTACAGAAGGATATGGCTTAAATAAAAACGCTATCACTAAAGTTGCGGCAAAGGGTTGTAAATTATTAATAACGGCTGATTGTGGGATACGCAGTGTTGATGAAATGATTCATGCGCAAAACCTAGGGGTCGATATCATCATAACAGATCATCATGAAGTGGGTGATTCATTGCCAAATGCTTATGCAATCATTAACCCTAAACTACCTGATTGCCCCTACCCTTTCAAAGGAATTTCTGGTTCTGGCGTAACTATGAAATTAGCATGGGCAGTTGCGGAAGGTGCAAGTAAAACAAAAAAAATAGGATCTGCCTTTAAAGATTTTTTACTTGATTCTTTATCATTTGCGGCCTTAGGCACGATCGCTGATATGGTGCCGCTTATTGATGAAAACCGAGCCATTGTAAAATATGGTTTAGAGGCAATGCGTCGTGCAAACAACCCTGGTATTCAAGCTTTAATTGAGACTTCTATCGATCGTCAAAAAGAATTGACATCTGAAGATATTGCTTTTCAAATTGCACCAAGAATTAATGCTGCTGGGCGACTGGGAAGATCCGATTTAGCTATTAAATTATTTACATCTAAATCAAGACAAGAAGCAAAGGAAGTTGCAATTGAACTGGATCAGCTAAATAAAACACGCCAAGACATTGAAAAAATGCATTCTATAGAAGCATTTGAACAGGCAGCTGAACTCACTAAAAAGTATACGCACACCATTGTTTTAAATGGCGATAATTGGCACAGTGGAATTATTGGTATTATTGCCAGTAAAATCTTAGAAAAATACTACCGACCTACTTTTGTGATTTCTTGTTGCGAAGAAACTGCCAAAATTGGCAAAGGCTCTGCTCGTTCCATTGAAGGTTATAGCCTACCCGACGCCCTTTCTTTTGCAGAAAAATATTTAATTCAATTCGGTGGTCATGCCATGGCCGCTGGTTTTCAAATTGATAAAAGTAACATTTCAGCATTCAGAGATATGATTGAACAATATGGCAAAAATCAATTAACTCCTGATCAATTGCAACCCATTATTAGAATTGATGCCGAGACAAATATTTCTGATCTTACGCGAAACTTAATGGATGAGTTACACCAGTTAGAGCCTTTTGGTTGTGCCAACCCAAACCCATTATTTGCGACTCGAAAAGTAAGCGTAATTGGAACACCAAAGGTAATTGGTAAAAAAAATAATCATTTAAAGTTTAAGGTCGTACAACATGGGCATGTCTCGAATGTTATTGCATTCAACTTCGCAGATCGATTGAATGAATTGATAGAATGCGATACGATTGATATTGCCTATTACCCCTACCTTCATGAATGGAATGGACAAAGCACAATTGACTTACAACTAAAAGATTTTAGAAAAGCCAAATAAAGGAAAGAAAATGAATAAAAAAATAAAAGCAGGGATAATTGGAGCAACTGGTTTAGCAGGTGAAGGCGTATTAGATATTTTAATTCATCACCCAAATGTAGAGATTTCTGTTTTGACTTCAGATAGTTCAACAGGCAAAGACATCAGTAGCGTAATACCTAAATATAAAAATGTCATTAACCACAAGTTAAGCGACACAAATATTGCGGAGTTATCTGGTTGCGACATAGTCTTTATGACCAAAAAAGACCCTGAAAGCATGAAACTTGTCAAACCCTTACTTGATGGTAAATGTCGTATCATTGATTTAGGTGGTGAATTCAGATTGGCAGACTATCGAACTTATGAAGAATGGTATAAACACGAGCATTTGGCAAAAGATTTATTATCAGAAGCTGTTTATGGTTTACCAGAGCACTATCGTGAAAAAATAAAAGTAGCACGCTTAATTGCCAACCCAGGTTGTTACCCGACAGGCAACATATTAGCAATATCGCCATTAGTTAAATCTGGTCTTATTAATAACCAAACAATTTCAATTGTAGCCTATTCTGGTATTTCAGGAGCAGGTAGAACTTATTCCGCCGCAAGTGCTAATTTATTTGTTTCTTGTAATGAAAATATTCGAGCCTATGGCATAGGGGATCATAAGCACACGCCAGAAATCGAACAAGGCATTTCAAATTATGCTGGCAAACCAACAACCGTTATGTTTATACCTCATTTGGCCCCTATGGATCGTGGAATATTCTCGACAATTACGGCATTACCAAATCACAACATTGAATCAAATGAATTGATTACTGTTTTAAAAGATGCCTACAAAGGCTCCGAATTCGTTCGAGTATTCGATACACCCAATGAAGTTCAAATCAGCAATGTTAAATACACCAATTTCTGTGATATAAGTGCTAAGTTTGATAAAAGAAGCAATCGGATTCTGGTCTTTTCTGCCATTGATAACCTAACGAAAGGTGCCGCAAGCCAAAGTATTCAAAATATGAATTTAATGTTTGGCTTTGATGAAGGCCTTGGCATTCGAGGCAAAATTTAATGTTTAAAGTCTGCTTTGTAAAAAAGGCTAAGGCTTAAAAAGGCAAAATAAATGAATTACGGAATCAAGAGTGCCTTGTTATCTGGTCTTATTATACCTGGTCTAGGTCAAATTTATTTAAAATATTACATACGCGGGCTACTGTATGCAATTCCTACACTCGTGTATTTTACAATTGTATTTTATAAAATTTATTTATTAATTGCTATGATAATTGAAAAATTTGGAAGGATAGCACACTATGGAATTGATATCGCCGTATTAGAAAAGGAGATTGAAATTTTTATACAAACTCAAAATCTATATCTATATCATTATTTGTTTTATCTTATCACAATTATTTGGCTCGTTTCAATTATTGATGGCTACTATCTTGGCAAACAAAAATCAATTCTTGAAAAGAATCAAGATAACCAACAACCCCTTTAAATTTTGACTGCTATCAAAAAAATATAATCTTTTTAAAATCGCAGATTTCTACCAATTTTATTTAATGCTAGAATATCTTAAATAAAACGGCAACACAAATAAGTTTAACAACAATGCTGAACTCATGGAAACAACTGTCACTAAACCAAAATTCGAAATCGGCGTAAAGTCAATCATCCAAAAAAAGATTGCCGTAAATATGATTAATAAGCTGGTACCAATAATGGCTCTATTTTTCGTTTCATAAGTGCATTTTATGGCCTCTTCTACTGACATTTTGCTACGATAAATCTGAAACTGATTGATTAAATGAATGGAATCATCTACTGCTACCCCAAAGGCAAGAGAACCTGCCAATACAGTTATGGAGTTTAGAGAGATTCCCATATATCCAGTAAACCCTAGCATCATGGCTACGGCTGCTGCATTAATTATCACCAACACCAATGAGACCGTTACCGATCTAAACAATATATACAACATTAAAAAGATAGGACAAATACTTGAAATATAACTATAAATAAGACTGTCTTTGATTTGATTTTCTTTTGCCATATATTCATGGATACCTTCTAGCAAATTAATTTTATAAGCCTTAGGCTTTATTTTTTCTGATTCACTAACTATTTCATTGATTAGTGCTACATATTCTTCGGAGGGCATATCTTTCGTGCGAATAAACATTGTTGATTTTTGAGAATTCTTATCTAATAATAATTCAATACCACTCGGATTATAAACATTCAACACATTTGAAATAGTCGACATCACTAATGGTGAAGGTATTTGAATTTCTCCTTTTATACTTTCTGCTGAAACCACTTTTTTTAGAAAAGAAAAACTACTGTGATCAATTGCTTCAATAAATTTTTCATTTACTTGAGAAACTAATTGTGCATAAGAATAAACGGCGGAAACCTTTTTATGTTTTTCAGTTATCTTATGAATTTCAATCAGGTAAGCCAAAAATTCAGCGTCATTTGCTCCATTCAATTTATTGGAATCAATTTCAATTTTAAACATATGAATTCCACCAAACTTATCGCTTAAAATCGAAAGCCCCTCCTTCATTTCACTCTTATTGGGTAGATATTGCAAAATGCGTTCGTCTGTTTTAATTTTATGGATATGTAAAACAGCAGCACAAAAAATAACAAAAAGTATAAAACTCGGGTAAATATAGTTTTTTGAATTCTTAAAGAACACAAAGCCAAAACTATTTTTATTTATTTGAATATTTTTTTTCTTTTTTCTAAATGCGATTAAAATGGATACTCCAGGGCCAAAACTAACAAATAACACAATGACCAAAGCAATTGCACCAAAGGAACCAAATAATTGTAACTCTGGTAAGGGGCTGAGAACAAATGATAACAAACCAATTACAGTTGTAAGGCAGGCAAATATACTTGGCTTTAAAATTTCGCTAACGGCTTGGCTGGCGATTTCTATAAAAGGCAAATTCTCATTCTGACTTTCCAGCTTTTGCATTGCAATATATAAATGCACAGAAAATGTGAGTTGAATCGTTATTACAATGGGTATCAACAATAACAAATAAAAATCAAGAGGTAATGAAAACGAAAACACGACTAAAAATAACAACACAAAACTTAGAAGAATTGAGAATACTAAATTAAAAAAATAGGCGAAACGACGACAAATATATATTAAACAAATCAGAATCAATACCAATGCGATACTGCCTTTTACAAACAAATTGCTAAGAATACTTGTCTGTATTTCTTTCTTAAGTATTGGCATTCCAATTTTATAGACCTTAAAATCGGCTGAGCTCACCGCATTGATTTTCTGATTGATTCTTTCGATAAACTCATTGATTTGAGCACTGGAAGTTTCTTCTAATTTAAACCTGACAAGTAATGAAGCATAAGCAAAATCTTCCGTTACAATTACATTTTTTATATAGGAAGTTTCAAGACAGCTGTTTTTTATTTCTTCCCAGTTGTTTTCTTCGTATATTTGTTTTCGTATCAAAAGCTCAAAACGCGGGTTAACTTTTCCGTTCTCTAAAACTTTAGGGACTAAAATATTTGCAAGACCCAACATGCCGCGATATTCATGCAAACTTCTTAGCTCCTCGCAAAACACTCTATATTTTTCGAGATTTTCTTTTTGCAAAATATTATTACATTCAAAAACAAAAGCTAGCCAAGTATCATTTTCAATGGAATCGGCAATAAACCCCGTTGTCTCTTTCGTTCTTGCATCCCCTTCTAAAAGAGAATCCGTATCACTGCTATAAAGAAATACTTCTCGATTATAAAATAAAACAACACAAGCAATTAGGATCGTCGCAATAAAACAAAATGTAATAAAACGGTAATACTTTACGAAAAAATTTTGCATGAGATATAAATTCAAATCAATATATTAAACCAAAAATCGATAGTATCATATCAAATAATGAATGATACTCACCGATATAAATTCTGAAGTTTCAAAAAATTATAAAAAAAGAGGCGCAAAATTCGCGCCTCTGTTCCAACAATCGGAATGATTCCTAGAAATCATCCATGCTGATACTGCCCTTTGAATAATTTGTAACTGTGGCTTCAAAAAAGTTAACTTTTTGATTATTAAAATGCGAGAATTTATCAACCCACTTGATAGGGTTTTCTCGGTCAAATAATATGTTATACCCAATACCCTTCAATCGAACATCGGCTAAGTGTTGAATATATTGCTCAATGATAGCTGCATTAAACCCTAATATTTTACCATCGGTTACATGCGTACCCCATTCGACTTCTAACCGCACAGCCTCACGATACATTTCGTAGACTTGTTGCTCTAATTCTTTTGTGAACAACTCTGGACGGTCTTTGCGAATAGAATTAATCATTTGTTTAAACAAAGTCAAATGAGTTAGTTCATCACGCTGAATAAATCGAATCATTTGAGCACTACCAAGCATTTTGCCACTGCGCGCTAGTGAATAAATAAATGCAAAGCCTGAGTAAAAGTAGATCCCCTCTAATACTTGGTTTGCAACTAGTGCCAATAATTTATTATGAGAAGTTGGGTTTTTTTCCAAATTATCATACACACTGGCAATATAGGCGTTTTTTCTGCCTAACATCTCATCAGTACGCCACATATTATAAATCTTGTCAGTATTCTCTGAAATTGACTCGACCATAACCGCATAACTAGCACTATGAAGAGCTTCTTCAAATGCTTGACGCACAAGCAAAATATTTACTTCAGGTGCTGTTACAAACGGGTTGATATTGTCAGAAGTATTGTTAGTTTGAATACTATCCATAAAAATCAACTGAGACAAAACCAAATCATACATACGGCGTTCTGCAATAGAAAGCAATTTATAATCTTTTGCGTCTTGAGTCATATCAACTTCTTTAGGAAACCAAGTATTCGCTAACATAGTATCCCAAAGCGGAACCGCCCAGGTGTATTTAACTTTAGTTAACTCAATTAACCCTGTAGGGTTACCATCAATGATACTGCGATCATTTACCGATTCTTTACTTGCAGGGTTGTATATTTTTTTCTTACCTTGATCAACAACATTTCTTCTATCTAACATTATTGACACCCCACACATTCTGCACTTCTATCTGCCACATCGTCTTTGCTTTCTGCTGATTCACTTCTTAAGTAATAAGTCGATTTACAACCTAACTTCCATGCTAAAGTATAAATTTCATTTAATGTCTTGCCGCTAGCCTGATTGATTCGTACAAAAATATTTAACGATTGACCTTGATCAATCCATTTTTGACGAACTGCTGCTGCACGAACCAAATCTCTTTGATCTAAATCATACGCCGAAATGTAATACTCATTTGTATACGGCGATATATTTGGTGCCGTTACAGGAATCAACCCTGACAGATTCTCTTCAAACCATTTTCTTTTGTATATTGGTTCAATTGTTTGAGTTGTACCCGTCAAAATAGAAATACTTGAAGTTGGGGCAATCGCCATTAAATACCCATTTCGCATACCATTCTTTTTAACTTTTTCTCTTAAACCATCCCAATCATTATCATAATTGCGTTTGGTTAATTCTTTAGCTGTTTGTTTTGCCGAATCAATTGGAAAAATTCCTTTACTCCATTTAGAACCTTCAAAAGTTGGGTAACGCCCTTTTTCTACCGCTAGATCACAGGATGTGTTAATTGCATGAAAGCTAATGCGCTCCATCACTTCATCAATCATTTCTAGGTGTTCCTGGCTACCCCAATAAACTCTAGCTTCCGCTAGCCATTGCGATTCACCCATTACACCTAACCCAATTGAACGCGACAATAAATTTGTTTCCTTAACTTTGGCTGCTGGGTAAAAATTCAAATTGATGACATTATCCAACATTCTTATTGCAATTGGCACAACTCTTTCAATATCTTTTTTTGTATTGACGCGACTCAAATTAATGGAAGCCAAATTACATACTGCCGTCAAGCCATTCTGTGATTCTTTTTCAACAATGTAAATATCCTTACCATCTAACATATCTAAAGAAGTTAGTTTGTTTGCTTTTTTTGTTACACCTTGATCCGTAGAAACAATATCATCTTCCTGATATAATTGCGATGTACCATCTGCAAATTTAACATTTACTTTATAAGAATTGGGGGATGTATTTTGAAAAATCTCTGTACATAAATTGGAACTACGAATCACACCTGCATGTGAATTAGGGTTTGAGTTATTAGAAGTATCTTTAAAACAAAGAAACGGGCTACCAGATTCAAAATAACATAACAATATTTTCTTCCATAATTCTTTGGCTGGTATTACGCGTCTTGGTATACTCGCATCTTTCTCATACTTTTCGTATAATGCCTTAAATTTTTCCCCGTAAGCTTCCTTTAACCCTGGCGCACTGAATGGGTCAAATAATGTCCATTGACCGTTATTTTCAACGCGCTCCATAAATAAATCATTGATCCATAGAGAAGGGAATAAATCGTGAGTTCTTCTTCTTTCTTCACCCGAATTCTTTTTCAAATCAATAAAATCTTCTACATCCATATGCCATGGCTCAATATAAATCGCAATGGCACCTTTTCGAGTACCTAATTGATCAACGGCCACAGCCAAATCATTTGTCATTTTCAAAAATGGAACAATACCGCCTGCCGCATTTTTATGCCCATCGATAAAAGAGCCTTGTGAACGCACGGATGTCCAATCCCAACCAATACCACCACCAAACTTAGATAGTAATGCCATCTCTTTATAACCGTCAAATATTCCTTCGATATTATCGGGGGCAGCACCTATAAAACAGGAGCTTAATTGATGACGCGGTGTTCTAGCATTGGACAAAGTTGGGGTTGCGCTCATAACTTCAAAATTAGACAATACATCATAAAACTTCTTCGCCCAACCTTGGCAATCTTTTTCATTTTGAGCCAAAAACATTGCTATTGCCATAAACATCTGTTGCGGCAACTCAATCGGCAAATTATTGCGGTCTTTTAACAAATAACGGTCATATAAAGTTTTAATGCCTAAATAGTTAAAATTCAAATCACGATCAATTTTTATGTAATTATTTAAATCGTCTAAATTGTATTTATCTCTTAAGCCTAACACAATGCGCCCTAGTTTTTCACCAATTTCAAAGTATTTCTTTAAATGACAATAGGGCTGGCCTTTTACTCCCCCAATATTTTTGCCCACTCGATGGTAAAGGTCATACAAAAACAAACGCGCCGCCACAAATGTCCAGTTTGGGCATTCCACATCGATTTTGTCTACAGCCGTATGAATAATCGTTTCTTGAATTTCTTCTGTTGTAATACCATTTCTAAATTGTATTCCTGCATCTACCTCTAGCTCCGATTGACTAACCCCTTCAAGCCCTTCGCACGCCTTACTCGTTTTTTCTTGAATCTTTTGGATATTCAAAAGCTCAACTTGTCCATCCCTATTAATTACTTCGATCTCATCTAACACGCTATTCCCCCTGTTATTTTGATTAATTTGACTATAAATTGCTTGTGTATTTTAACTCGCTGGCAAAATTACAACTTTTCACTAAACACCCCTATTTTGTGATACTTTAACAAAGCAATCACAACATATTGTGGCTCACTGATTTTTCGATTATAGTTCATGAATCCAAGGATTGACATTTTTTTTTCAAAGAATTTTGCAAATTTTTTTAAATTTATAAAAATAATGTTTTATCTTATTTATTAAATTATTTCATTGCCTTAATAACTATTTCTTTTTTGAAAGTGTGCCGAATTTGTTGACTAAATGATTGATAAATCAAGCGAAATCTTTCATGAATTATCTATATGTAAACTTATTAAAAACGCTGAATTTTGAAAAATTTAAAAAAAATTGGCAAAAGAAATCGAATTTTGAGTATTTTTATCTCTTTTTTGGCTGATTTCAGTTTAAATTAGGTCGAATTTTAGGGGTTTTGATTGGGGAGTCTGGTCTAGGGGAATGAAGAGTTCCCCCGCAAGGACTCGAACCTCGAATGCCTGAACCAAAATCAGGTGTGTTACCAATTACACCACAGGGGAAAACGCGCAAGATTTATATGGTTTTGCCTTATTTTGTCAACGAAGTTTTCAATAAAAAAACATTTTTCAATCGAGAAAACGCTTCTTCAGGGGTATTTCCTCTAAACGATAGGCAGCGCGCCCTTTGGTATACACCGTTTTCATCATTTCCTTGATTTCGTCGAGACTATTTTCTTTTATTTTTTTT
>Ga0058869_1488703_pt1 | contig 11723 bp, 19 predicted proteins | sample TNRReaAaerobiRNA_FD_61086 | JGI IMG/M metagenome (GOLD analysis project Ga0058869, IMG submission 61086) | Wastewater treatment Type I Accumulibacter community from EBPR Bioreactor in Madison, WI, USA - TNR Reactor, Time I- 292min-Aaerobic_... | ecosystem: Engineered > Bioreactor > EBPR >...
CTTGAACGCCGACGCGATCAGCGTCGGAATCACCGCGATCACCGCCAGGAAGCCCGCCCCAACGTACGTGATGCGCTCCATGACGACTTCGAGGTACTCCGCGGTACGCGGCCCTGGACGCAGGCCCGGAATGAAGCTGCCATGGTCGCGAAGCTGCGTCGCCATGTCCTTGGGCTGGAATTGCACCGTTGTCCAGAAGTACGCGAAGAAGTAGATCAGTCCGATGTAGCACAGGATGTAAGGAAACGACCCCATGTGCAGGTTGCGGTCGATGAACGCCAGCACCCCGCCCAGCCAGCTGTTGACCGAAACCACGTTCCGCAGCCCGCTGGTCAGCATCGTCGGGAAAATCATGAGCGAGGACGCGAAGATGATGGGCATGACGCCGCCGTGGTTGACACGGAGAGGCAGGTAGGACCGCTGCCCGCCGTAGACCCGCCGGCCGCGCATGTGCTTGGCCTGCTGGATGGGGATGCGGCGTTGGCCCTGCGTGATCAGAATCGAACCCGCTACCACAACCACGAACGCCAAGGCCAGGAAGAGCACCGTCATCGGACCATACAGCGCCCGGGTGTCGCTCGAGCTAATCGAGAAGTTCGTGTAGATCTGCATGATCGCCGTGGGCTTCTGGGCAACGATGCCGGCCGTGATGATCAGCGACACGCCGTTGCCGATCCCATACCGGTCCACCTGCTCGCCCAGCCACATGAGGAACACCGTGCCTGCCGTCAGACCAAAGATGCCCGCGAGCCAGAAGAGCGGCGAACCGCGGTCCTCGGCGTAGACGATGTTCTGGCTCTGCATGTATGCCAACCAGAAGGCCGCCTGGACCACGCAGAGCGGAACGGTCGCATAGCGCGTCCATTCCTGGATCTTCTGCATGCCCGACGGGCCTTCCTTCTGCAGCTTCTTAAGCCCAGGCAGCACCGACGCCAGGAGCTGGAAGATGATCGCAGCCGAGATGTAGGGCATCACGCCCAAGCCGAAGATCGTCGATTGAGACAGGGACCCGCCGGTGAAGACCTGAACGTAGGTGATCAGGTTGCTGCCGCCGCCTTCCGAAGCCTTCTCGCTGATCTCCGCCAACACCTGCTGATTGACGCACGGCAAGGGAATGAAGAACCCGATGCGGTAGATCACCAGCATGGCGATGGTGAACAGCATCCGGTTCCGCAGATCCGGGACGCGCCAGATGTTCAGGAAGGCTTGCAGCATAGGATCACATCGCCGTCCGCGGGGCCTCCTGGCCCGGCCGAATCAAGGTCACTCGCCCTTGGGTTCGGCCTTGGGCTTCTTGCCGCCCTCAGGCTTTGCCTTCGGGGCCTTGCCTTCGCCACCCTTTTCCTTCTTCTCGCCCTTGGGCGCCTTCTCGGCCTTCTCAGCCTTTTCGGGCTTCTCAGCCTTCTCGCCGCCTTCCGCCTTCTTGCCCTTGCCTTCGGCCGCCTGCTTGGCGGCAAAGACCGCGGCGGGATCCTGCTTGGGGGGCTTGGGCGCGGGCTTGGGCTGCGTCCAAGTCACGGTGCAGCCAGCCTTGGTCAACTTCTCCTCGGCTGACTTCGTGAAGAACGCCGCCAAAACCGTCAGCTTCTTCGTAATCTCGCCATCGCCCAGAATCTTCAGAGGCTGCTTGGTGTTGGGAATCATCCCCTTGTTGATCAGCGCCTCGGCGTCAACCGTCGCACCGGCCTCGAACATGGCCTCCAGATCGCCGACGTTCACCACGTAGTACTCCACGCGGAAGTTGGCGTTGCTGAAACCACGCTTGGGCAAGCGCCGGAACCAAGGCAACTGACCGCCTTCCCGGCTGGCGCGAATCGAACCCGACCAACCGGACCGGGCGCCGGCGCCTTTGGTGCCGCGACCGCAGGTCTTGCCGTGGCCACTACCGATGCCGCGACCGATCCGCTTACGCTTCTTGTCGGCGCCGGCCTGCTTGGTGATATCGTGAATCATCATGGCGGAATCACTCCTGCGTCGCCGGGTCGAGCCCTGATCGCGAACGCTTGGGCTTGCTCAAAACTTTCAGGCCTGAGGGGCCGGGGGCGCGGCTGGAGGCGCGGGAGTCTCAGCCACCGGAGCGGCCGCGGCGGGCGCCGGGGCTGCAGCGGGAGCCTCCTCGGAACGACGACGGCCGCGTCCACCACGACCGCCGGGACCGCCCTTGCCTTGACCAACCGTATTCACCGGGCCGCGCGCCTTGGGGCCGGCAACCTGGTTGCGGTCAGGGATGAACTTCTTGTTGGCTTCGAGAATCTGCTCGACGCGGGTTGGCCCCAAGTCCATCCCACGCACCGCCGCGATCTGTTCGCGGGTGCGAAGGGCCAGCAGGCCCGCGATGGCGGCCTTGCAGAGGTTCTTCTGGTTCGTCGAACCGTAGGCTCGCGACAGGCAGTCGCGGACGCCGACCATCTCCAACACCGCGCGAACCGTACCGCCGGCCTTGACGCCGGTGCCGGGAGCGGCGGGAACGAGTTTGACCGAGGAAGCCCCGAACTTGCCCAGGACCGTGTGCGGCAGCGTGCCGCCCTGCAACGGGACCCGGACCATGTTCTTCTTGGCTTCCTTCTGGGCCTTCTCGATCGCCGCGGGGACGCCGGGGGCCTTGCCGTAGCCGATACCCACGCCGCCACGACGGTCGCCAACGACCACCATCGCGGAGAAGGAAAAGCGTCGACCACCCTTGACCACGGCGGCGGTGCGGAAAATGCCGACGGTGGTGGATTCAAGTCCCTGCGAATCTTCAATCATCTCTGCCATATTCGAACCTTTGCTCAAGTTCGGACTTGTGTGGCCGGAACCGGGGCGTCCCGGCCGGGCGTTGGATCAGAACTGTAGACCGGCCTTGCGAGCGGCATCCGCCAAGGCCTTGATGCGGCCATGGAACTTGAAACCGCTGCGGTCGAAGGCCACCTTGCTGATGCCCGCGGCCTTGGCGCGCTCCGCCAGGATCTTGCCGACGACGGTCGCGCCTTCCTTGTTCCCGCCCTTGGCGACCTTATCCTGCACGGAACTGGCGGCCGCCAGCGTCCGACCGGAGTGGTCGTCGATGATCTGGGCGTAGATGTGCGTAAGGCTGCGGAACACCGAAAGCCGCGGCCGATCGGGCGTGCCGATGACGTTCTTGCGGATGCCGATCTTGCGGCGGGTTCGGCGGACGTTCTTGAGCTTGGTGGCTTGCATGACTTTGGAATCCTGCGATGAAAAAGCGCCAATCCAGGAGCACGGCGGTCAACCGGATCAACCGGCGGCGCCACCCGCAAAGGCCTTGCCCGCCTTGCGGACAATGTGCTCGCCGAGGTACTTGATGCCCTTGCCGTTGTACGGCTCGGGGGGACGCTGCCGACGGACTTCAGCGGCAAACTGCCCGACCGCCTGCTTGTCCGCGCCCGTGACCTTCACGCGGTTGGTCTTGGCATCGACCTCGACCTTCACGCCAGCGGGAATCTCGACTTCGCGGGTGTCCGCGTATCCAATCGAAAGGGCAATCTTCGTGCCCTGAATCTTGGCCGTCCAACCCACGCCAACGATCTCCAGCTCCTTGGTGTAGCCCTTGGTGACGCCTTCAACCATGTTGGCGATCATCGCGCGGGTGAGACCGTGGAGAGCGCGGGAGAGACGTTCATCGTCCGCGCGGGTGACCAAGGCGCTCTTGGAGGCGGCATCGTATCTGACGGCCACCTCGGGGCGGTGGGTGAAAGAGAGCTTGTTCTTGCCGCTCTCGACCGTGACGGTCCGCCCCGCAACGTTGACCTTGACGTTGTCAGGGATGGGAACTGGTTTCTTGCCGATCCGGGACATAGCTGTACCCTTCTGATCCGGGGCCTCGGGCCGCGGGCGGCGGACACGGGAGTCCGGGCGCCGGGGCGGGGGCCGGGGTTTTACTCAACGGTGCAGAGCAGTTCGCCGCCAACCTTTTCCGCGCGGGCCTTGCGATCCGACAACACGCCCTTGGGGGTGCTGACGATGGCGATGCCCATGCCGTCCAGGGGGTGAGGCAGTTCAGCGACCTTGGCATAGAGCCTGCGTCCAGGCTTGCTCTCGCGGGTGAGGCTGCTGATGACAGCCTCTCCGCGGGGGCCATAGCGGAGCTCAATGCGGAGGATGCCCTGGCGTCCGTCCTCGATGACGGCGAAGCCGGCGATGTAGCCCTCTTCCTTGAGCACCTGGGCGATGCCGACGCAGATCCTGCTGTGGCGGCAGTCAACCTTGTTGGCCTTGTTGCGGACCGCATTGCGGATGCGGGTCAGCATATCGGCGATGGTGTCATTGACAGCCATTCAACTATCTCCGTGGGAGGGGTCGAGGCCCGGAGGCCCGACCGGTGCAGTCGTACTGCGGATTACCAGGAAGCCTTCCTCATGCCGGGAATCTTGCCCTGCAGAGCCAGCTCGCGAAGCATGATTCGCGAGACCTTGAACTTGCGGTAGTTGCCGCGGCTGCGGCCCGTGAGGGCGCAGTGCAGCTTGAGCCGGGTCGGGCTGGCGTCGCGTGGAAGCTGCTGAAGGCCGGCGTAATCCTTGGCCTTCTTGAGCGCCCGGCGCAACTCAGCGTACTTCTTGACGGTCGCCTGGACCCGTTTCTGTCGTTCGAGCGTGGACTTGGTCGCCATGGTTCTGGCTCCGTAGCGGCGGACGCCCCGAGAGGCCTCAGCCGGGGATGCTTAGTTCTTCTTCCGGGGCTTTTCGTCCTCGGGCTTGATGAAGGGCACGCCCATCTCTTGGAGGACGAACCGCGTGCGCTCATCGGTCGAGTTGCGGAAAACGAAGGTGATGTTCATACCGTGGGTGAACTGGGCATCGGCCATATTCACTTCCGGAAAGATGCCCTGTTCGTTGACGCCGAAGGAGTAATTGCCGCTGCCGTCAAAGCTCTTGGGATTGAGGCCGCGGAAGTCCTTGATGCGGGGGATGGCCAGGCTGATGAGCCGGTCCATGAACTCCCACATGCGGGCGCCCCGCAGGGTCACCATCGCGCCGATCTCGAAGCCCGCGCGGAGCTTGAAGTTCGACACGCTCTTGCGGGCGAGCTTGATCAGAGGCTTCTGGCCGGTGATGACGGCCAGGTCGGCGAGCACCTGCTCTTTGGCTTTGGGATTGAGCTTGGTGCCTTCGAGCTGCTTGCCCATGCCGACGTTGACGATGATCTTGTCCAGGCGCGGCAGTTGCATCGGGTTGGCGATGTGGAACTGCTCCTTGACCTTGAGGGCCACGGGGCCTTGGAACTTCTCTTTCATTCGGGGAGCGGGGGCTGCCATAGGATTTCCTCACGCCGCGGGGAGCGGAATTAGGCGTTCTCCTTGGGCTTGCGGATGGGCGCGCCCAGGGGCTGACCGGTCTTGACGGCGACCCGGACCTTGGAGCCATCGGGGCGGCTTTCGAACCGCACGCGGCTGGGCTTGCCATCGGACACGGGCATGACGTTGGAGATGTGGATGGGCATTTCCTTCTCGATCACACCACCCTGGGGATACCGCTTGTCGACGCGGGGCTTCAGGTGCTTCTTGTGAACGTTGACGCCTTCCACCAGAACGCGCTGTTTGTCGGGCAGGACGCGGAGAACCTTCGCGACCCGCCGTTCTTTGGCGCCGGAGCCGCTGATCACCATGACCAGGTCGCCTCGTTGAATATGTCGAGCCATCGCTCTTTACTCTCTACGCGGGGGTGCGAGCAGATCAGACCACTTCGGTCGCCAGGGACACGATCTTCATGTAGTTCTTCTCCCGCAGCTCGCGCGCCACGGCGCCGAAGATGCGGGTGCCTTTGGGGTTGCCCTCGTCGTCGATGAGCACCACCGCGGACTTGTCAAAGCGGACGTACGAGCCGTCGTCGCGCCGGATCGGATAGGCGGTCCGGACGACCACCGCCTTGACGACGGTGCCGGCCTTCATGTCGCCGCCGGGCAGAGCCTTCTTGACCGCGCACACCACGCGGTCGCCCACGGTGGCGGTACGGCGGCGGAACTTGCCCGACGCGGTCGAGGGGCCTTCAACGTGGATCACGGCGACGATCTTGGCGCCGGTGTTGTCGGCGACGTCAACGCGGGATTCATTCTGGATCATGGCAAACTCCCAGTCGGGGACTCAGGTCAGGGCGCTTAGACCTCGGTGCGGTGCAGGTCCGCCGCACCCTTGGCCTTCTCCACCACCCGCACCAGGCGCCAGCTCTTGGTCTTGCTGACGGGGCGGCAGTTGGTGATCTCCACGCGGTCGCCCACGTGGCTCTGGTTCTTCTCGTCGTGGACATTGAGCTTGGTGCGGCGGAGCAGGTACTTGCCGTACTTGGGGTGCCGAACCTGGAACTCAATCACGACGGTCCGCGTCTTGTCCCGCTTGTCGCTCACGACGCGGCCGGTCTTGGTCGACGCGCGGCTGTCAGTGACGGGGGCAGTGGCGTTGGGGGTGACGGTGGTGCTCATGGATCAGGCCTTCTTCTCTCGCAGCTCGCGCTGCCGCCGCTCGGTCAGGACGCGGGCCAGGTCGCGGCGAAGGTTGGTGACCTGGCGGGGGTTCTCCAGCTTCTCGGTCACGACCTGGGAACGCAGATCGTAGATGGCGCGGCGGAGCCGCTCCTGCTCGACCTGAAGTTCCTCGTTGCTCATCTTGTGCGCTTCTGCGGCTTTCATGCTCAGCCTCACTTGAGACGTCTGTTCATCCGGGGCAATCAGAACGCCCGGCGTTCAACGAACCGGCACTTGTACGGAACCTTGTGCGCCACGCGGACCAACGCCTGCTTGGCGACTTCCATGGGCACGCCGGCGATCTCGAACAGGACCGTGCCGGCCTTGACCCGGGCCACCCAGTATTCGGGCTCCGCCTTACCGGTGCCCATTCGGGTTTCCAGGGGCTTCTTGCTGATGGGCTTGTCCGGGAACACGCGGCAGTAGATCTTGCCTTCGCGCTGCAGGAAGTGGGAGGCCGCAACGCGACCGGCTTCGATCTGCCGTGCGGTGAGCCACCCGGTTTCGAGCGACTGGAGGCCAAACTCGCCGAACGCCAGGTAGTTGCCGCGCGTCGCGACACCGCGGAGCTTGCCGCGCTGCTGCTTGCGGAACTTGACTCGCTTGGGCATCAAAGGCATGGTGGAGATCCTCTTATCCGTTCCCGGTTACCCACCGCATCACGGCGGGAACCTTGACTGCGTTTAGCGCCGGCCACGGGCACGCGGACGCGCGCCGGCGGCATTCGATTCGACGTCCGATTCCTTGAGCTGGCCGTACATGCCCTTGTACACCCACACCTTGACGCCAATGACGCCGTAGGTGGTGAAGCTCTGGGCAAAGCCGTAGTTGACTTCCGCCTGGAGGGTCTGAAGCGGGATCGAGCCGAGGCGGATGTCTTCAGTGCGGCTCATTTCGTGGCCGCCCAGACGTCCGGCGAGGCAGATCTTCACGCCCTTGGCGCCCGCCTGCATCGCGGCATCGCCCTTCATCTTCATCACGCGACGGAAGCTGGCCCGCTTGGCCAACTGCTCGGCGATGCTCTCGGCGACCAACTGCGCGTCGGCGTCGGGATTGGCGATCTCGATGCACGAGATCGAGACGTTGCGGCCCGTCAGATCCTGAAGCTCCTTGGTCAGTTCGTCGATCGACTGACCTTTGGGGCCGATGACCATGCCCGGGCGGGCGGTGCGGAGAATGACCTTCAGTTCCTCGCGGGTGCGCTCGATGTGGATGTCGGCCACAGCGGCAAACGGAGGCTTGCGGTTAAGCTTCTGGTCGATGTACTTGCGCAGCTTCTGATCCTCGACCAGCAGTTCGCCGTACAGGGCCTTGGGGGCATACCAGCGGCTCTTGTGGGCCTCGGTGATGCCGACGCGGAACCCGAATGGATGGACTTTCTGACCCATAGTTGGGAATCCTAAGTCAGGCGAAAATCACCTTTCCTCCAGGGCAACGGTGATGTGGCTGGTGCGGCGGAGGATGGGATGCGCCCGGCCACGGTCCTTGGGTTGAAAACGCTTGAGCATGGGGCCACCGTCAACCCGCGCGTCGGTCACCACCAGGCGACGAACGTCCGCCTCGGCTTGATCGGCGTTGGCCTTGGCGGCCAGCAGGCACTGACGGATGAAGAACGCCGCGCGCTTCTTGGAAAGCGTCATCTGGGTGAGCGCGTCGTCGATCCTCATGCCACGGATCAGGGTGACTACCGGCGCCACCTTTTTGGGGCTGATCCGGGCGCCTCGCATGATGTTTCGATATGCAGCCATCGAGCGACTCCACTAGAAGGTCCCTTTCGGACCTCGATCAGACGGCTCCCGTGGCGCGTTGCGCCTTGGTGCCGGCGGTGTGTCCACGGAACACGCGGGTGGGGCTGAATTCGCCCAACTTGTGACCCACCATGTCCTCCGTCACGAACACGGTCGCGAAGATCTTGCCGTTGTGAACCATGAACGTATGGCCCACGAACTCGGGAACGATCGTGCTGGTTCGCGCCCAGGTCTTGATCGGTTCCTTCTTGTTCATCTGATTGAGCTTCTCCACCTTCCGGTAGAGCTTCATATCGACGAACGGACCTTTTTTCAGGGAACGTGCCATGCCTTGCTCTTTCCTGGTTCGTTATCCAGTTGCCTACTGCGGTCCTGCACTCACAGCACCAGCTGGCCAAACCGCTTGCTGAAGCGGCGGCGGATGATGCGCTTGCTCGAGGCGTTCTTCGGACGACGCGTCTTGCCACCCTTGGCCAGCACGCCCGTTGGCGACGCCGGCGGGCGGTTGCCCTTGCTGCGGCCCGAGCCGCCACCCATCGGATGGCACTCGTGCGTCATGGCCATGCCACGGACCGTCGGGCGGACGCCCATGTGCCGCTTGCGGCCGGCCTTGCCGAGCCGAACGTTCTGATGGTCGACGTTGCCGACCTGGCCGATCGTCGCCATGCATTCGACGGGAATCTGGCGGATTTCGCCGCTGGGGAAGACCAGCGTCGCGTACTCGCCTTCCTTGTTGGTCAGCCGGGCATAGGTGCCCGCCGAGCGGCAGAGACGGCCACCCTGGCCAGGCACCAGCTCGACGTTATGAACTTCGAGGCCGGCGGGAATGGACTTCAGTGGCATCGCATTGCCCGCGGAGGGTTCCGCGGACTTGAGGGTGGACACGACGGTCATGCCATCGGTCAGCCCCACGGGAGCGATGATGTAGCGTTTCTCGCCATCGGCGAACTGAACGAGGGCGATGTTGCAGCTGCGGTTCGGGTCGTACTCGATGCCGACGACCTTGGCCGGGGCGTCGAGGCGGTTGCGGCGGAAATCGATCTGACGGTAGCGCTGCTTGGCGCCGCCGCCGATGTGCCGACAGGTGATCACGCCGTGGTGGTTCCGGCCGCCGGTCTTCTGCTTCGGGGAAAGCAGCGTCTTCTCGGGGCTGAACTTGGTCACCTCGGAGTACTCATTGACCGAGGCGTTACGCCGGCCGGCGCTGGTCTTCTTGTAGATTCGGATGGACATGGCTTAGTCGTCCTCGGGTACGGCAAGACGCCGGTTCAGAACAGGTTGATCTTGTCCTCGGGGTGCAACTGCACGACGGCCTTCTTCCAATCGCCCGTGTTGGACTCGCCGTAACGGGTGCGGAAGGACTTGCCCTTGCGGACCTGGGTGCTGACCTTGGTGACGCGCACCTTGTACAGCTCGGCGATCGCCTTCTTGATGTCCTCCTTGGTGGCGGACATGTCGACGACGAACGCGTAGCGGTTGCGGGCGTCGCTCTCCCAAGTGCTCTTCTCAGTGATCAGCGGCCTCTTGATGATCTGCGTCGCGTGAAGCATCAGCGAGCCTCCTGCGAAGTCGCGGCCTTGACGCCCGCGGTCGCCTTCTGGAGGTAGCCCTCGAACGCGGGCTTCTCCACCAGCAGGTACCGGTGGTTGAGCAGATCAAACACATTGAGACGATCAATCTGAGTCAGACTGACCGTCTCAAGGTTGGCTGCGGACTTGGCTTGATGGGTGCGGGTATCAGAAAGGGCCAGCAGCACCGAACGGTCGATCTTGAGGTTCGACAGCAGTTGGGAGAACTGCTTGGTGCTGGGCTTCTCGGCGGTGGGAAGGGCTTCGACGAGCTTGATTTCGCCGTCGATCGCCTTGGCGAGCAGGGCATTGCGGTTCGCGAGGCGGCGCATCTTGATCGGCATGTCCTTCCGCCAGGAGTGCGGAACCTTGCCGTGACCGCGACCGCCGCCCTTCATGAGCGTGGTGCGGATAGCGCCGCGGCGGGCGTTGCCGGTGTGCTTCTGCTTGTAGAGCTTGCGGGTTGAACCTTCGACGTCGTGACGGGCCTTGGTCTTCACCGTGCCCAGGCGCTTGTTGGCGTGGATACGCACGTAGGCCTGCTTGAGCAGAGCGGGAAGGACCTTGCCACCCAGGAGCGCCTCGTCCACCTGAACGGCGCCGACCTGTTTGCCTTCTTTGTCGTAGACGGGAATGTCGATCATGACTGTTCCACCTGTTTCCGGCCGGTTAGCCGGAGAACTTGTCTCGAGCCTTTGGGGACGCTGGGCCTGGAGCCCGAAGCGACACGGTTCAACCCGATTGTCGTGACCTGGCAGTATCATCCGAAGCAGTTCGCCGTTGTCGGCAAACCTCGCTTCAGCATGGACTTACCCGGCCTTGCTTTCGGCTCCTGCAGCCTTGGCGGCCTTACCCTTGTAAAGCCGAACGGCCTCCCGAATCACCAACAGCCCCTGGTTGGCGCCCGGCACCGGGCCCTTGATCAGGAGCAGATTCTTTTCCTTATCGCGGCCAATCACTTCGAGGCTTCGGACCGTGACCCGGTCGTCGCCCATGTGGCCGGGCATATGCACGCCCTTCTTGGGGCGACCCGAGAAACCACGGTTGGTCGCCCGGCCAGAGATCGAGCCACCGGAACGGTGCTTGCGTTCGCAACCATGGCTGGCGAACATGCCCTTGAAGTTCCAACGCTTCATGACGCCTTGGAACCCCTTGCCCTTGCTCTTGCCCACGACGTCGACGTACTTGATGTTCTCAAAGGCGTCCACGGTCAACTGCTGGCCAGCCTGGTAGTTGGCCACTTCGTCAGCCTTGACGCGAAATTCCTTGTGGAACCGCAGCGGCTGCAGGCCCGCTTTGCCGTCATGCCCGATGATCGGGTTGGTCGAATTGCGCGGCTTGATCTCTTCGAATCCGATCTGAACCGCGTCGTACCCGTCCGTCGCCTGGGTCTTCACCTGGCTGACGAAGCAGGGGCCAACCTGAACGATCGTCACGGGCACGTTCGCACCCGACTCCGTGAAGAGTCGCGTCATGCCCACTTTGCGTCCCAATAGCATGGTTGCCATCGTCTGAAACCTCCCAGGGGTCCGGCTTCCGGAGAGTCATGGCACATGGCCAGCGGACTCATCCCCTGCTTGATTCGACCTGTCGTCCACCCGCCTCGCAGCGGCAGACGGTCATCAGGCCTTGATCTTCACGAACACGCCCGCCGGTACCACGAGGCGGTTAAGCGCCTCGACGGTGCGAGCGTTCGGCTCGTAGATGTCAATGATCCGCTTGTGCGTTCGGATCTCGAACTGCTCGCGGCTCTTCTTGTCAATGTGCGGGCTTCGCAGCACCGTGTACCGCTCGATGCGGGTCGGCAGCGGAATGGGGCCAGAGACCTTGGCATTGGTACGCTTGGCGTGATCAACAATCTCACGCGCCGAAGCGTCCAGAGCCTGCTGATCGTAAGCCTCCATCCGGATGCGAATCTTGCCGCCGCTCATCGACTTCACCTGCTGGAGTC
>Ga0058869_1068470_pt1 | contig 11692 bp, 4 predicted proteins | sample TNRReaAaerobiRNA_FD_61086 | JGI IMG/M metagenome (GOLD analysis project Ga0058869, IMG submission 61086) | Wastewater treatment Type I Accumulibacter community from EBPR Bioreactor in Madison, WI, USA - TNR Reactor, Time I- 292min-Aaerobic_... | ecosystem: Engineered > Bioreactor > EBPR >...
CCCTTGGGACATTATCCGCAGGAGGGTCTCCTGAAACAACTGCCGGAATTGGAAAATTTAATGACCTATATTGATTTCGATAAGTCCTATCCGAATGCGGACGGTTATCTGGCTCATGCCAAACCGCTGTACTATGCAGCTCCTGACCTTCGCTTGTTCTTCAATCGTCCGTATATGTATACCATGTTTGGAAACTGGACCGGCGAAGATAAGAATAACCGATTAAAAGTAAAAGTTTACGGTGCCGGAACCGATAAAACAGATGCTTCGTTCGACCCCGATGAAGGTTTCTGGGAATTAAACGATTTGAACCAAGAAAGTGATGATGTGGCTTTTCTGAATCGCATCAATGAATACATCAAAAAAAATAAAATCTGCGATGGTGACCCGAATTGTCATTGTACCCCGCTGAAAGGCGGATTGAATAAGCTGAGTGTGAATGCCCGGTATAAATTTAAGGATTTACAACCGAACAAACTGTATACCGCAGTCTTTTACGCCCAATATCGGGAAAAATCGAGTGAAGTATGGCGTTATGTCTTCCGAACGTCTCGTTATGCCGACCTGAGGCAGCAAATCGGCAGTTTTCAGCTCGATCCCAATCAACAGGCTTTGTTCAAACATAGCGTGGACTTAGACCAGCAGCAGATGGAATTGGCTCAGCGATTTTTCTTTGCGGTTGCTGACCCGAATTACCAATCAACGAATCAAAACCTGGAAGACCGGATAACGGCTTTGAGCGATGAATTTGCGCATCCTTTTGACCGCTTGGTTAACGGGATACTGGCGGTACCTGCCTTATTACCACCGGTCTGTACGGAAGTTAATGTATTTATCCATAATAATCGTCCCTTTGGCATATGGGTCAGAAATCCGGAACCCTTCTTTGATCCCCGAATCAGTCCGGAGGAATTATTGGTTAAAGGAGCATTGAGCATACCAGATCGTGATCCAAATCGAATCCGAGTTCTATTTTCCAAGGATCGTTCGCAGGTCTGGATCAGCCAGCAACGGGAATCGGGAATGGTCTATTTGGATGATACGAATCCGGACTGGGAACTCCAGTTCCGCGCCCTGTCCTTCAACGGTAAAGAATTTGAGATTATGACCGAATACAATGATCAGCCTGCAGTCTTATCTTTTTTAATCACCCCTTAACATTTCCATGAGTATCAAAGGTTTAATTCAAGAGTATCAGGCCCTGCAAAAGCCGGTTCAGGAAGTCTTGCAAGTACCGGCCATGAATACCCTTTCTCCGTCAGTGATGAATCAGATCACCGGTTTGTATGCGGAAACGGTCTATTTTCATAATGCAGTTGGGACGGTCTTACAACAAACAGGATCAAAGGTTACTTTGCTGGGATCGGGGAAAACAGAGGCTGTTTGCGCTCCTCATTCGGATACTGATCTTTCGATACCCTGGCAAAGTCAGGGAGACCCGAATCTTTATCTGCCTCAGACTTTAAAGATGCTGAATACCTTATATGTCAAAGAGGGTTATACGCCGGGTACCTTGGCTGGTACCTCGATTCAGGATCAGACGATCGTTGATCGGAATTGGGAACGGATCAACCGGCAGACGATCGGGGTTCGGAATGTTTTAGCGGACATAGAAACGAAAGGTGTTTTAACGGCGGTTCAGGTCAGGGAACCGCTTTACCGGGAATTAAGTCGGGAAAAAGAAGGCATCGTTAAAATGATCGAACGTACCTCCACTACCGGCACTGGAACTAACTCGGCAGTGGGTCTCAGCATCAGCGTTAAACCGGGTAGCGGTATCGCGGTAACGGCAAAATCTAATCCGACCGATGACCCCATCACCGACCTGACCGCTTTTCATCAAAAGAATCTGGAAAATGATCCTGCTTTTGTTGCTCCGGCCCAATTCTCGGTGGATTTAGCAGCTTTCCACGGGGTGAACACGGGACAAGCCGTCCGCGGTAAATCGGTGCAGACGGCTTGGGAAGCCTTGGAGGGTGTTGTGGTGCAGGCTGCTCAAGAATTGGTTACGCCGGATTTTAAGGTAGCTACCATACCATCGGGCGGGGTTTCCTGGGCTGCGCGGGTTGACCGAACGACGGCTTTGATCGAACTGATCGGACTCCAGCCGACTAATCTTAGTCCCTCGGTACGGCATAGTTTTGAAACCACTTACCAAACGTTCTTAACGACCTATGAATCAGAACGGATTGATCTAAAGAAAAAAGGTCCGCCATTACTCCCGGATACAACCTACGGACCGACCTCCCTGACGGTTGTCCTGACTCAGAATAACGAAAACGACAATCCGACCGTCCCACCCCCTCCTCCCGTTTTCGGGGAAGAGGAAACCACTCCTGGAAGTGTTTTGCATGAAACCGGAGGCACGGGGGGCGGAGGAACAACAGTCAACGAAGATGATTTGACTGATCCTACTACTGTTAGCCTTCAAGGGACGAGTATCGGTTTATCCGGGGTTCGATTACAGGTAGGAGACCTCTATTTACAGGCCCGGGGATCGGATAATCAGGACGCTCGTACCGTAGCCAATGGAAAAGCCTTAGACGGTACGGCAAACGGGATTCATCTGCGCTGGACTTTTCGCGGAGCCCTGCGGCGGCACTTACCCAAGGGCAAGCGTTATGAGACAACCGACGGTAATCTGTTGAACAAAAAGGATGATTTTGTGCGCTTATTCCGTACTCCTTACGAAAATCGTGCTGTAACGGTTTGGAGACCGAAAGATGATTTACCAACGAAAGGGGTAAAGACCGCCCAGGGTATTGTTTGGTTTTTTGAAAATTGTCAATTACTCACGGATGAGGGAACTGTAGAAAGAGGTGTTAATTCGGTATGGGTTCGATTCCCCGATGAAGAACTATATGATCAAGAGCTTCGAAAAGCATATAGCATCATTCGACCCCTGAGTTTTGATGAACCTGTAAATACAGAACCCTTGACGGATCCGAATGCTGTTGCCGTTCCGGTTTATCTTCCGGATGTGATTAATATCATTCAGGGCTACATCAAAGAAAAGCCAATAGAAATCGGAGTTTCCGGGAAACTCTGTTTTGCCTTGGGATTGGAGGAAGTGAGGGGTAAAATTATCCAAATAGAAGGGGTGGCTTCTTATGAAGAAGGGGGTAAGCCGGTCTTGAATTGTCGGAAGGAATATCTTTTAGCCGATGATTGTGAATTCGATCAGGTGCATTTGGTGGCGGAGAACATTGTCTATTTCCGGGTCAAGGGGGAACTGCCGCCCAACTTTATGATGGAGACCTATCACGATTTTATCGAAACGCGTCCGGAACAGGCTTGGGAGAATGTTATTTCCTTAAATCCGGATAGCGGATATGATAAAGAAGGACTGTATATTCAAAAACCGGTCGAGGTTTCAACGCCTTTAAATCGTCTGAGGAACAATCCAATGGAAGCCCGCTGGCCGCAATACAACGAAGGCTATGTGACCGATTATGAGCAATACCATCAATATTGGAAAAAGGATTCCATAGTTGCTACTTATTTAGATAAGAGCAGAAACGACGTAGAAGCTGTTGTGGTTGAAAGAAGCAGTGATGCCCAAGATCAGAGTACCTTTCCCGTAAAATATACGGATTTAGTTTTGTTGATGGGGTTGGATTTTCATTTTGCCCGATTGCTGGGCTTGGGGATGACGGATTTCAACGTTGCCACCAAACCGGTCGACAAGGATTTCGTGTACTTAGCCACGTATGAAGATTACAAAGGTCAGGATCATCTATTTATGTCCTTACCTACCTGCAGAAAAGACTACCGCGATCCTTTACAGCCTGAAATCGGTGAATTTAGCTTTGGTACGGGTAAAACCCTGGACGACCAATTGCTCCGGATAGACCCGGAGGGCTATCTGGAAGATCAGTTGCAACGCCTTCGCTTTGTCAATATTCACCGCCAACGCTATGTTTATGAGGTGGAAGTAGGAGATTTTTTTGCCACACCCGATCAGTGGAATTTGATAGAGGAGACGATTCCGCCGGTCTTGTTCGGGCTCAAATACAGCCATCTGAAGGAACTCCAAGCTCCCTATCCCAAACCGGACTTACCGAATCAGCAAGACGAAGAAGCGGATCCGAGTACCTCCTTACAGGTTAAGGATTTGCTCAACGCTCAAAATCTTGTTCCGGCTCCAATCCTTTTAGGTGAAGGGGGCGGATCTTTATTTCAGCATCTGCAAAACGAAAAAGCAACCGGTGAAAACTACTACGCGTTTTATGCCGTTAACTGGTTTTCCTGCAGTTCTCCGGTCGGTTCTGCGAAAGGACTCGAGACAAAGTTTAAAAATCCCTTGCGACCGATTCCTCCGGTCAATCTGACCGCCTGGCGGGTTAAGGAAGAACCCGTCCTTTTGATGGGGTATGAGGGAGAAAATACTTCCTATGGAGGGATGCTTCGACTCACCTTTGAATGGAATCGAGAACATTATCAAAAATACCAGTTTGCCGATCTTATCCGAGCCTTTTATCGTTTTGAAGCCCCTTTCCAAGTACGGGGACGGGTGCTTTCGTATCGGTCGGAAGGAGAGGAGATCATTATCAGTACGGGTCAGACACAAGAGATTCGTCCGGATCGGATAGAAGCCGTTCCGCTCCAAATTAATCCGTCGGATCAAGCTCGTTTTGTGGGTGGGATTTTAAGCATTGGCGAACTGAGTTTAGAAGTGCTGGGGGTTAGTTCGGGCACGAAACCCGAGATCCGGGTACGAATTCCCCGGTTCGTCCAAACCTATCCGGATACCGAAGGTCAGGGCGGGATGCAGGGCGTAGTGAAGACCATCCGGATACCCGAAGGAGCGGATTTTCTGCTCCGCGAACAGGCGGAATTACAAGAGTCTTTCTGGACGCATTGGGAAAATATGTTCATTGAAGTACCTAAGCCGGAACCGATAGCATTCCAACAAAGCCTTACTTACAATAAGGAGACCGGGTATTTTTCATTCCCTATAAACACTTTAAGTGCTTATAATTTAAGGCGTGAAGGGGTTCGTCTCGTGGAATGGTATGGCGGAACGGTGGTTTTACCCGCTTTACCTTCTTCTTCGGCTCCCGATCAGCCGTACTGTTTTCCGATTGTACGCATTCAAAACAATCGGAATGAATGTTTGATTGAATGTTTGGATACTTCCAAAATTTTACCGGATACGTATCGGAATCAAATGGTCAGTGGCATCCGGGTTTACCCGGGTTTGCGGGCTTATCTACCCCTTCCCGAAGACATCCTTAAAAAGTTCGAGCAACAATCGGGAACGGTTTATCTGAGCTTGCGTGCCGAAGACAGCACCAAGCCGGTGGAAGGCGGTGGCGTATTAACGTCCTTGCTTTCTAAATCGGTTTTCTTTCAGATGGAGTATGTGCGCAAAGCCGAGACCCCGCCGCCTCCGCAGGCACCGACTTTTGCCACTCGTCCGGACACCTTCGGCAAATCGACCTTTACGCTCAATTTATCCTATAAGGAAAAAGAATCTCTTCCGTACGGACTGCAGTTTTACCGGGCGGATGATAATGCCCTGCTCGAAGCTATTTACGGTGAAAAGGCCTCCGATCTTCAGGAAATTAGAAAAGCGTTAGCTGCCGAAGCTGTTGAGATAAAAACGGGTGAGCAGAAGGAGGACTATACAGTTAATCGCTGGAAGGGACTGATTCACTATCTTTGGTCCGGTGAGCAGGTGCAATATGCTCCGGAATTGCCACCGGAGGCTTACCGGTTCCCGCAACCAACCGAAGATAAGGTTGAAATCCGTCAGAAATTGGAGAAAATTTTTGTTCCCTTGTCCGAACAACCCTTACTGACGGAGACCTTAGCCCGGGAACGCTTCACAAGCCGGAATAAGCCGGCTGTTGTAAACGAAAAGGATGTTCGGTTCACGGATTATTTATTAGACGGAGCCAGCCGAAACCTCTACTTTTATTTTGCCAAAGAAACCGATGCCTTGGGGCAATGGGGGGATGCCTGTGAACCGGTTGGACCGATCAGTCTGATTAACAGCCGCCCGCCCGAACAACCGCAAATCCGCCGGATCATTGCGATTCCGAATAATGAGGAACAGGGGCCGGGAGTACAGATCGAAATCAATGCTTATGCGGACTGGGATGACATCGGTCGTTACCGGCTGTACCGTACGACCGATCCGGTTAACAGTCTTTCACCGCGATTGATGGAGGAAGTGATGGATTTGGAAGTTACGGAAACCTCCGAAGCCATCACTTTAATAGACCGGTTCTCGGATGGAGTCCAAATTCCTTATAGCGACCGTTTGTACTACCGGGTAGTCGCGGATCGATTGTTGAAAAATGAGTTGGGGCAAGATGAGTACATCCCTTCCCTGCCTTCGGAAGCGGTGATTACTTCCATTCCCGATGCTCTGAACCCGGAACCGCCGGTATTAACTAGTTTGCCTTTTCCAAATAGAAAACAAATTCAACTTAGTTGGCGACCAACGGTCTATAAAGGTAAATATTTGTTGTATCAGATGACAGCTCAGGGCACCTGGAAGTTATTAACCGATAATCCTTTGGTATCAAATGAAACCAGAGAATTATTCCATACCGTAACCATTGACCAAACGGATGAACAGGAAAGGCGTATTTACCACCGTTTTAAGGTAACGGTCATAAATGCTTCCGGACTAATGAACCTCCGCGAAGAAATTCTGACCGTTTAAAACTATTACATCCCCCTTCTTTTTGGGAAGGGGGTATTTTTTATTTCACCTCAATAGAGCGGGTGAAGGCGCAACCCTTGGAATCTTGAATCACTACTTCATAAGTGCTTTTCGCTAAGCCTGCCAAAACATTATTGCTAAAAGGCTTTGCGTTGGCGGAAAAGGTATAGGGTGCCATCCCTCCGATGCCCTGAGCCACGATCACCCCGTCCTCACACGTGGGGCAAGTTGTTTTTCGCTGGGTGAATATCAGAAAACGAAGCGGACGAGGCTCTTGTAAAGTTACTTGTTCCGTTTTAATACAACCGGAGGCATCCCGAACCTTGACGGTATAACTTCCGGCACGAAGATTATTAAAAACCGAATCGGCTTGAAAATCCGTCTCATTTAAGGCAAATTCAAAAGGTGGAGTACCGTTTGTAACCTGCGACTGAATACTTCCGGTAGAAGTTCCTGCACAAAGAACATCGGAAGGAATAAGGTTCAGATTCATAGTACAGGAATCGCTTTCCTGTATTTTAATGATCCACCAATCCGTACCTCCTTTGCTATCCTCCGATTTATCTCCTCCTAGCGGGGAATTGCTGGAACCAGCTAGAATATAGCTGTCTGCAGAAATCGCAAAAATATCAATCACACCATCATCTTGGTTACCCCCGTAGGATTTATCCCAGAGTTTATTACCGTCAGTATCAATTCTAATAATCCAGTAGTCATCTTTACCGTTACTGTTTTCTGATTTATCTTCGCTAATAGAGGAATTACTATAACCTGCTAACAGAATTTCATTCTTAACGGTGGTACTCATTGCTCTAAGCCGATTGATTCGACTTCCTCCGAAAGATTTATCCCAAAGTTTATTTCCGATTGAGTCTATTTTAACAATCCAGTAGTCAATTATTCCTTTATTGTCTTCCGATTTATCCCCACTTTTATCAGACTCCGAAGTTCCGCCTAATAAAACCCCCCCTTCCTGAGTGGCAATAATAGTCCAAAGTTCTTCGTCTTTATTTCCCCCCAAAGTCTTATCCCAAATTTTATTCCCATTAGTGTCAATTTTGACAATCCAATAATCTAATAATCCCTTACTATCTTCCGACTTATCTTCGCTTTTTGAGGAGGCAGAATATCCTGCGAGTAAATACCCACCATCGGAAGTTGGGATACAAGAATATAAAAAATCATCTGATTCTCCTCCGAAAGATTTATCCCAAACTTTATTTCCATTGGAATCTATTTTAATGATCCAGTAATCAGCTTTTCCTTTGCTTTCCCCAGACTTATCAATACTTTTATCAGAATTAGAGTATCCGGCTAATAAAAAACCGCCATTAGAAATAGGAATCGTTGAAACTAAATCATTAGTTCTATTGCCTCCGAAAGATTTATCCCAAACTTTATTTCCATTTAAATCTATTTTCACAATCCAGTAATCATATGAACCCTTTCTATCTTCTGATTTATCATCACTGGCATTTGATATAGAAAATCCAGTGAGCAAATATCCATTATCAGTAGTTTGGGAAACACATTGTAAATAATCGTCCATATTTCCCCCGAAAGTTTTATCCCAGATTTTATTCCCTTCACCATCAATTTTGATGACCCAATAATCGGTTCCCCCTTTGCTGTTGTCCGACTTATCACCCCCTTGATTGGAATTGCTGCTGCCTCCAAGAATAAAACCGCCTTCCGAAGTAGGTACAATACTTTTGAAGCCAGGTGTATCTTCGCCCGTACCTCCAAAAGTTTTATCCCAGACTTTGGTAAGAGGGGCGGATTGATTGTAGCCGAAAAACGGCACGAAGCAGGCAAGAAAAATAAAAAATAGGGCTTTCATCGAAATGATTGTTTTAGAATGACAGCCAAAGTTCGTCATCGCAGATCAATAATAAAAACTTAATGTGTATTTAATTTAGGATGGACGAAGCAAAACCTCAAGATGTATCTGTAATTAGGGGGCACTAAACACTTTAGAATTTAGAAAACGCTGACAATTTGTTTCAGTGATGGGTGTTAGTTGTATTTGATTCTTCCTAAGCTGCTTGAAAAATTGATGTACTACTTGAGGTTCTCGGCCTTCTTGTTCCGTCATATAAAAATCAGTTCCGAACAAAAGTTTGGTTGACAGCAGGGGATTAGTTTTTAATGGAGGCAGTACCTTGGATGCTACAAATTTTGCATCGCTATGTACATAGGATACGTCGGTATATATATTATTATTTCCGCCATTAACTCCGTTAATTAAAGCAACTATATCCTGATTCCAGGTGAAATCAGTTCCGCCGAAATGAGCAAAACAAAACTTCAATTGCGGGAAAAGATCAAAGACCCCGGGATTTTTTCGATCTTGAGGAAATTCGGCGTTTGAAAATTGCCGTACTTCCGTGAAGTTTCTTTGAAATTCCTTATTATTTTTATATAAAGGATAGATCACTCGGGGATGATTGGCAAATTTGGATAAATCCCCCCGGTAATAAACCGAACCCTTGATCGTATGCATCAATATCGGAATTTGTGCTGCTTCGCACCATTCATATAACTCGAAGAGGCGCGGATCATCCGGGAAGAAACCCATAGCGGGGTAGAGCTTGATCCCCACAAATCCCTTTTGAGGAATATGATTCTGTGCAAAAGCTAAAAGTTTGGAGGCATTCTGAAAGCGATCCGGATGAATACACAGCAGGGGATAAATCAAATCCGGATGCTGGGCTTTTAATTCGATAACTTGTCGCAACTGGGTGAGGTAATCCACCTGCGCTTTACCCGCTCCATTATAATCCATATCTAAGGTTAAAACGACAAAACGAAAATCACCCAAACCGGCTTCTTGGTATAATCTTCTCAAGTCTTGTAATATGTCGTATTGAGACCGTTTCAAGGCGTATTCCAGAAAATAGGCGTAACGTAAAGGAGTAGACTTACTCAGTTGGGTTAGTCCTTGCAAAGCCCATAAAGGAAAACTTCTAAGCAGACCGACCATCCATCCCATCATATTTGGAGGATAGCAGGGTTCATTGAATATATGAATGTGAATATTATAATTTGCCATTGGTCTCTTTCGATAAAAGTGATTTAATCCCGGTACTTCTCATATTGACTAATTTGGAAAGGACATCAAACCAAAAGGGAGCTCCAAAACAAATTAAAGTAGCCATTAACAGAATACCAATCATGTTTTGCCAAGGATTAGTTGTTGTTCGTTGGCCCGGCGACCACCCGATTGGTAAGGTTTGCAATTGATTGAGGTAGTCCATGGCTTCTTGAGCATCAAGGATTTGTCGATGAATGGTATCATCCGATCCATTTTGTTGAACTAGGGAATCGTATTTAACCGTTAGTTTTTCAGCAATCCCTACTGCCAAAGCTTGATTCTGAGGCTGATGATAATAGTAATCAACGACTGAAAACAAGTTGATGTTAAATCCTGCACAGAGTAACAAAGCACCTATAAATAATTTTAAACGAACCTTACGTTTATACCACCCGGTTATCCGCTCCATATAACTACTATACCACTGGGCGATGACTTGTTCTAAAGATGCTAAATCGTGGGAATGTTCTATAAAGGAATCCAGTAGCGTGCGAAGATAGGATGGGCTTAAGCTATTGACCGAATGCGTTAAACGTTGGTAGGTTTCTGATTGCGGTGACTCTTTGATCATAATTCCCTTTGTTTCGGGATCTTGCTCAAAAATAACATCTTTAATAGGACTGCTGATAACCTGAATTAGGGCTTGTGAAAATACTTCAGGAGCAATGTAAGAGGGAGATCGATCTGTTCTTGCTTTAAGCATATCTATTAATGGGTGCTGATAAAGCAAGGCTGTATAGTTGGGATGGTCGGCGTTTTCATGCTTCAAAGCGTCTGCTAAAGCATTATACAGCATTTTCCCACGGGCATTAATCCATCCTTGGTACCATTCTACCATCCAGGAAACCACTGTACTCAACAAAGCAATGGTTAATACTATACTGATCAAGAAATCAATATTTAGAAAGGATACTCCTGTCATGTTCATTCTTTCTTTTTCTCGGGTAAAGTGAATCTCAAATCGAAGTTAGACACAAAACGTGATTGTTGGTTTTGATTCCAATCCTTGACCACACCTAAATGAAGTTGTAACCAAACCCCGTTTAGTAAACTTATCTCTGTACCGGTTCCCAGATAAAAGGAGGAACTATCCGACGAGAAACGATTTTGAACCTCAATAAAACCCTTGTACTCGTTAACCCCAAAAAATAATTGGGCGGCAGGTAACAAATTCCATGGGTTCTGAGCCTCCGGCTGAAAATTATAGTTGAAATTAGCTCCAACTAAGATTTGCGCCCAAGTAGTATTTAAAGAAAAACCGGCAGTATACCAAGCGTGAAAACTTTTTGATTTTAAGGTCTTGACCAATGTGTCTGTTGAGTTCCACAACAGGGACAGGGCGACATCATGGATGCCTTTATTCCAGCGGGCTTTGTCTTTAAAGGGAGCACTATTTTCCTTAAGTCTTGTTTCTTCTTCACAATGATCACACGCTTCCTTTAAGGCTGAATCTGCTACGTATTGTATTTCAGTAATATTTAATTTCTTTAGACAGAACAAATGATTGTTGAGTTGATTATTAACCGCATTTTTCAATTCATCGTAAATTCTATCATAGTTTTCATGCACAATTGTGATTCTATATCCCAGTGATAGCTGAGAAATAGCGGATTGATTCAATCCTCTGACAGCACCAACCGATAAACGAGAAGATTTGATCGAACGATACTCCAAATATTTTCTTAGGTCAGTTAATGGTCGAGCGTTGGTGGCTAATCGATAAGGAGCTATTTCAATACCCAAATATGTTGGAATAATGAATTGACTCCCCTTATAAAACTGAGAAAGCGTTAGTGCCAACTCTTTGGGAGTGGATGGTCTGAGGAGTTGAATATCTGAGGTTCCCAGTGCTTTGAAAGCAGGATTATCCGGAACAGCCATATTGACCCGTAAATAGCTTTCATTGAGTTTTGAATCTCCTG
>Ga0058869_1037109_pt1 | contig 11598 bp, 13 predicted proteins | sample TNRReaAaerobiRNA_FD_61086 | JGI IMG/M metagenome (GOLD analysis project Ga0058869, IMG submission 61086) | Wastewater treatment Type I Accumulibacter community from EBPR Bioreactor in Madison, WI, USA - TNR Reactor, Time I- 292min-Aaerobic_... | ecosystem: Engineered > Bioreactor > EBPR >...
CGACCTGGCGGGCCGCATCGCGTGCCGCATCGGGCTGCCTGTCCCAGAGCCGCCCGAGGGCGGCCATCGCCGGCAGCCTAGTGAATCCTTCGCGAAAGCGCTGCACCCTGCCGCCTTCATGATCGACGGCGATCAGGAAGGGGCTGCGCAGCGCGTGGATGTCGCCGGTCAGCGCCGCCAGTTGCCCGGGATTCTCGTAGTTTCGCGAAAACAGGATGATCCCGCCGACCAGCGGATGGGCGAGGCGCCGGCGATCGAGATCGCTGAGTCGCGTGCCGGCGATGTCGATCATCAGCGGGCCGAGGGCGTGTGGTTTCATGGGCGTTCCAGGAGGACACAGGCGATGGCGTATTCCGCTTCATCGCTCAGCGAAAGGTGAACCGTGAATCCCTGATTTTCGATCAATTCCGCCAGTTGACCGCAGAAGCCGAGAAGCGGCTTGCCCAGTTCGTCGTGCCCGATGGCGATTGCCGTCAGGACGGCCGGCGGGCGCACGCCAGTGCCCAGCGCCTTGCAGAAGGCTTCCTTGGCGGCAAAGCGCTTGGCGAGAAAGCGGCCCTTGGCGGCGACGGCAGCCCGTGTGAATTCCGCGACTTCCTGCGGCGCCAGCAGCTTCTCCACGATCCTTTGGCCATGCCGCTCCCACATCCGCTGCAGGCGCTTCACCGCGACGATGTCGGTGCCGATGCCGTGGATCATTCGCCGCGCTCGGCGGCTTCGCGCATCAGCTGCTTCATTTCGCGGACAGCTTCGCGCAAGCCGACGAAAACCGCGCGGCTGACGATGGCGTGGCCGATGTGCAATTCGCGCACCCCGGCCAGCCGGGCGACCGCCTGGACGTTGTAGTAATTGAGCGCATGGCCGGCATTGAAGCGCATGCGGAGTTCGCGAACGCGCTGACCGGCTTGACGGATCTTGGCCAGTTCGGCGGCCACGGCGGGCGCCGCGAAGTCGCGGCCCATGGCATGGAAGGCATGGGCGTAGGGACCGGTATGGATCTCGCAGACGCGGGCGCCGATGCGGGCCGCCGCTTCGATCTGCGGCATCTCGGCATCGATGAAGACGCTGGTCATGATTCCGGACTCGCTCAGACGGGCAATGACATCGACGAGCCGGGCTTCCTGAGCCAGAATGTCGAGCCCGCCTTCGGTGGTCACTTCGTGGCGGCCTTCCGGCACCAGCATCGCCATCTCCGGCTTCAGTCCGCAGGCAATGCCGACCATCTCGTCGGTCGCCGCCATTTCGAGATTGAGCTTGATCTGGGTCAGGTCGCGCAAGCGGCGGACATCGGCATCCTGGATGTGCCGCCGATCCTCGCGCAGATGAACCGTAATGCCGTCGGCTCCCCCGAGATGCGCCTCGACCGCACCCCAGACGGGATCAGGCTCGTAGGTGCGGCGCGCCTGGCGCAGCGTGGCGATATGGTCGATATTGACCCCAAGTTCGATCATGGCTCCCCTGCATTTCCATCGAGTTACGGTACGCAGCCGCGCAGTCATTCCATTTCCAAGCCAACCGTGACCTTGTCGCCTTTGCCTTGCCATACCTGCGCTGTCGGTGGCACGTCCTCGCGTCACAATCGATCGGGAAATGGAATTACACGTTGCCATCTTCCACAAATTGCGGTTCAGCCACTTGTCCGGCTGCCTGGATGGCGATTGCCAGACGGTATTCTAGCCCAGCGCGGTGCATCGCGACATCAGCCGGCCATCAGGCCGGATCAGCAAGCAGGCAAAGGCGCCAATGACTCATCGCGACCCGGCTCGGCGACTTCATCAGTTATTACCGGCCGGTGGTTTCGGTCCCCTACCACTACCAGGCGGTCTACGTGAAATTCATCGGCACACACAAGGCCTATGACACCATAGACGCCGGGACTGTAGAGATGGAGGTCTGACATGGACATTCGCCCGATCCGTACCGAAGAGGATTACAAGGCCGCGCTGCGCGAAGTTTCGGCCTATTTCGACGACGAGCCAGCCCCTGAGACGCCCGAGAGCGACCGCTTTGAAGTTCTGCTGACGCTCGTCGAAGCCTACGAGGCCAGGCACTACCCGATCGATCTGCCCGATCCCGTCGAGGCGATTAAGTTCCGCATGGACCAGGCCGGGCTGACGCCCAAGGATCTGGTGCCGATGATCGGCCGGCTCAATCGCGTCTACGAAATCCTGAACCACACCCGGCCCCTGACGCTCGGCATAATCTGGCGACTGCATGAGAAGCTGGGCATTCCCACCGAATGCCTGATCCAGCCGCCAAAGTCCCGACTCGCGGCCTGGTAGCCTGCCCCACAGATAACGAAACATGAAAACTTGTCTTTGCGCCGCAGGCTTCGTTGCTCATCCTCGCAATAGCTGCGGCTATTGCTGCGGTTCGCGCCTCGCCGGCAACGCAAATCCCGCGTTTTCATCTTGTTCCGCAATCTATGGGGCAGGCTACTAGCCCTTCCAACTCCGCGCATTTCGCCCCACCGCATTCACGCAGTCGGTCGTGGACCGCAGTCTCGCGGACCCCGTGCTTCTAGAGATCCTGCAACTCCTTGAATATGCGGCGTGTTTCCAGTTCTTTGCCACCGAGATAATAGGCCATCAGCGTCCGCATCAGCTGCTTGGCTTCGCCGCGCGATCGCGGATCCGAGAAGTCCTCCACCGCCAGATCGAGCAAGGTCTTGCCGCTGACCACCTGGGCCGCCCCGCCCGCGTGCTCCAGCCGCACCGGCCCCTGTTCCATGCGGTAGGTGTAGTGGGCCGCGGCAATGATTTCACTGCCGCTGCTGTCATGATTCAAGGTCAGTCCGTAGCCGAGTTCCTGCAGCAGGGCCTTCTCGAAGCGGCGCAGACCGGCCTCGCGCTCCCCGGCGCCGGCATCCTCGGCCAGCCGCGAAAGCATTTCCGAATAGCGCGCGAAGAGCTTCTCGTGGGCATCCTCGCGCGGCAGCAGGTGCATCAGCAATTCGTTGAGGTAGTAACCGCAAAAAAGGGCCGGGCCTGCCAGCAAGGGTTGCCCGCCCTGCCATTCGGCCTTCATCAGGGTCAGGACTTCGCCCTTGCCCGCCCAGCCCAGTTCAAGGGGCTGGAACGCCATCAACAGGCCGCGGATCGCCGAGCGCGGCCGGCGCGCACCGCGTGCCAGCAGCGCCATGCGCCCGAAATCGCGGGAAAACACTTCGACGATGAGACTGGTTTCCCGGAACGGGTACGCATGCAGGACGTAAGCCGGCTGGCCATCGACTTTGCTGCGCAGGTTCATTCGTAGCCAAGGCTCTTCAGCAGGCGCGCATCGTCGTTCCAGCCAGACTTGACCTTGACCCAGACCTCGAGATGGACCTTGCCGCCGAACAGGCGCTCCATGTCCTGACGGGCCTCGCTGGCAATCCGCTTGAGCGCTTCGCCACCCTTGCCGATGACGATTGCCTTGTGGTTGTCGCGGTCGACGACGATTGCGGCGAAAATCCGCCGCAAATTGCCTTCGATCTCGAATTTCTCGATCTCGACCGTCGTCGTGTAGGGCAATTCATCGCCGACCAGACGGAAAACCTTTTCCCGGATGTATTCGGCGGCAAGAAAGCGTTCGCTCCTGTCGGTCAGCTCGTCCTCCGCAAACATCAGCCCCTCGTTGGGCAGATGTTTGCGCGCTTCGGCAAGCAATTCCCCGGTCTGCCGCCCCTTGGCCGCGCTGATCGGCACCACCGCGGCGTAATCGTGCTCCGCGGAAACACGGGCGATGAAGGGCAACAGCGCCATGCGGTCCTTCAGGCAATCGGTCTTGTTGACCACCAGGATGACGGGCCGATCCTTCGGCAGCAGCCTGACCACCGCCTGATCCTGGGCGTCATAGCGACCCGCCTCGACGACGAAGAGCACCAGATCGACATCGCCCATCGCCTGCGTCACGCCGCGATTCATGGTCCGGTTCAGGGCGTTGCCGAACCTCGTCTGGAAACCCGGCGTATCGACGAACACGTATTGCGCGTCGTCGCTGGTGACGATGCCGGTGATCCGGTGCCGGGTGGTCTGCGCCTTGCGCGAGACGATGCTGATCTTCTCGCCGACGAGATGGTTGAGCAGCGTCGACTTGCCGACGTTGGGACGGCCAACGATGGCGATGTAACCGGAACGTGTCTTGTTCATCCCAGGATCATGCCCCGAGCGCCTTCAGTGCGCTGTCGGCGGCGGCCTGCTCGGCCAGCCGGCGGCTGTTGCCCTGCCCGAGGGTGCGCAAGGCCGGGTTGCCGATTTCGCAGGCAACCTCGAAGCGCTGTTCGTGCGCGGCGCCGCTGGCCTCGACGACGTGATAGCGCGGCAATGGTTTCTTTCGCGCCTGCAGCCACTCCTGCAGACGGGTCTTGGCGTCCTTGTTCGGCTGCCCCGGCGTCAGTTCGTCGAACAGGGGGAGGTAAAGGCGAGCGATGACCGACTGCGCCACCGCGAAACCGCCGTCGAGATAGACGGCTCCAATCAGCGCCTCCAGGGTATCCGCCAGTATGGAAGGGCGCTGGCCGCCACCGCTTTTCAGTTCGCCCTCGCCCAGACGCAGGTAGCTGCCGAGATTCAGCGTCACGGCCACCCTGTGCAACGCATCCTGGCGAACCAGATTGGCGCGCAACCGCGAAAGCTCGCCTTCCGCCAGATGCGGATGGCGCCTGAACAGCGCCACCGCGATCACGCAGTTGAGAACTCCATCGCCGATGAATTCGAGCCGCTCGTTGTTGGGGTTGCCGAAGCTGCGATGCGTCAGGGCCGTCTGCAGCAACTCGCGATCGCCAAAGACATGCCCCAGTGACGCCATCAGCGCCGACAAGTCGGTCACCTGCCGCTCAGTCGGCGGTCGAACCCTTGTAGTTGATTACCAGACTGACATTGCCGAAGAGCGGAATCCGCTTGTCGTAGTCGAATGCAATGACGATCTTCCCCTGGTCCTTGGAGACATCGAGCTGTTCCGGCTTGAAGTCGAGCTGGTCGATATTGGCGAAGTTGTCGAAGGTCTTTCTGACATCGGCGACGGTCGCGTCGGGCCCGACCTTGTTGGCCGTCGCCTTGATATCCTTGAGAATCTTGTAGTACTCGACCGTCGTCGGCGCCACCTTCATTCCCAGCACGGCCACCAGCGTTATCACGACGCCCCAGAAAATGAGCCCGGAAAGAGCGACTCCACGTTGATGTTTCATTTCTTCTCCTACTTGAAGGAACCAATCCGGCTGGGACTGCTCAGGTTCAACCAGATAAAAAATGCCTTGCCCACGATGTTCCGCTCGGGCACGAAACCCCAGAATCGGCTGTCACGGCTGTTGTCACGGTTGTCGCCCATCACGAAGTAATGCCTGTCGGGCACCTTGCAGATGACGCCGGCCGCATTGTAGGTGCAATTCTCCCTAAACGGAAACCGGGTCGCATCGGGTATGAAGGCCGGCGCATCACTGTCGTTCAGGTACTTGTACTCGACATCGCCCATTCTAGCGACATATTGTTCCGAGTAGTAGAGACGTTCCGGATGATGGTAGTCGAAAACCTTCGTCGTCTCGACAGGCAGACCGTTGATGGTCAGACGCTTGTTCTGATAGGAAACCGTATCGCCCGGCACCCCGACGACGCGCTTGATGTAGTCGAGCGAGGGGTCCTCCGGGTAGCGGAAGACCATGACGTCGCCCCGCTGCGGCGAATTGATGGCGATGATCTTCGTGTTGATCACCGGCAGGCGGATGCCGTAGGTGAACTTGTTGACCAGGATGAAGTCGCCGACCTGCAAGGTCGGAATCATCGAACCCGAGGGGATCTTGAAGGGCTCGAAGAGGAAGGAGCGCAACAGGAAGACGATCAGGATGACCGGGAAGAAACTGGCGCCCCATTCCACCCACAGCGGCTCCTTGACCGCGTCGTCGGACTCCCCTTGCGCATCGCGGGCGAAAGGCAGCTTGGCCGCGAATCCGGTGGGTCCGCCTTCGGCGCCTTGCGTCCGGCCCGCAGACGGGTTCCGAGCAAGCGAAACCTTTCGGGCGACCTCCTCGACGTCCTTGCCGCTGAATTCCTTCCTGTCGTTGAGATAGCCGGAGAGCAGCAGGTGATCGCAGAGTGAATTGATGCGCCCGGGAATTCCCCCCGTGGCGGCGAATATGGCGGCATGCCCATCCTCGGTGAAGCTCGGAGAACCGCTCGACCCGGCGCATCTCAGCCGGTGCTCGATGTAGGCGCGCGTCTCCGCCGCGTTCATCGGCTCGATGTGGTAGGAGGCAATGATCCGCTGCCTGAACTGCGTCAGTCCGGGACTCTGCAGGATTTCACGGAATTCGGGTTGCCCGACGAGAAAGCTGCGCAGCAGGGGCTGGTTGCCGAACTGGAAGTTCGACAGCGTGCGCAACTCCTCGACGGCCTTGATGCTCAGATTCTGCGCTTCGTCGACGATCAGCAGACAACTCTTGCCCTTGCTGGTCAGGCCGATCAGAAAGGCTTCCAGGGAGTGCATGACGTCCGATTTGTCGACCCCCTTGGTGTGGATGCCGAATGCGGTGCCGACCAGGCGCAAGGTGTTGTCGGCATCGCCGCGGGCGCTCACCAGATGCGCCGCGATGACCTTGTCCGGATCCAGGCTGTCGAGCATCCGGCGAATGATCGTCGTCTTGCCCACGCCCAGTTCGCCGGTAATGACCACGAAACCTTCGTTCTCCTGCATGCCGTACTCGAGATACGCGGTGGCGCGCAGATGCGCCTCGCTCGGAAAATAGAACTGCGCATCGGGGTTTGCCAGGAAGGGCTTGCTGCTCAAGCCATAGAAGGACGCGTATTTCCGCTCGCGCAATTTCCGGAATTTCAGCACGTCGACCGCGTAAAGCGCCCCGGTCACGACCGTCAGCACGAAGAGAATAAGGGCAAAATTCATTCGTTGAATCTCAGCTATCGACCCGCAGGATGGCGAGGAAGGCCTCCTGCGGGATTTCCACGCTGCCGACCTGCTTCATGCGCTTCTTGCCGGCCTTCTGTTTCTCCAGAAGTTTTCTCTTGCGTGTGATGTCGCCGCCATAGCACTTGGCCAGCACGTCCTTGCGCATCGCCTTGACGTTCTCGCGGGCAACGATATGCGATCCGATCGCCGCCTGAATCGCCACGTCGTACATCTGACGGGGAATCAGTTCGCGCATCTTGGAGGCCAGTTCGCGGCCGCGATACTGCGAGTTGGCGCGATGCACGATCAGCGACAGCGCGTCCACCTTCTCGTTGTTGATCAGGATGTCCAGCTTGACCACATCGGCCGCGCGGTATTCCCGGAACTCGTAGTCAAGCGACGCGTAGCCTCTCGAGCACGACTTCAGGCGGTCGAAGAAATCCATCACCACTTCGGCCATCGGAATTTCGTACACCAGCTTTACCTGCCGGCCGTGGTAATGCATGTCGATCTGATTGCCGCGCTTCTGGTTGCACAGCGTGATGACGTTGCCCAGATAGTCCTGGGGCACGAAGATCGTCGCGGTGATGATTGGCTCGCGCACCTCTTCGACCTTGGTCAGTTCCGGCAGCTTGGCCGGGTTTTCGACCTGGACGACCGTGCCGTCGCGCATCACCACCTCGTAGACGACGGTTGGCGCAGTGGTGATCAGATCCTGATCGAATTCGCGCTCCAGTCGCTCCTGGACGATTTCCATGTGCAGCAGGCCCAGGAATCCGCAGCGGAAACCGAAGCCGAGCGCCTGCGAAACCTCGGGCTCGTAGTGCAGCGAGGCATCGTTGAGTTTCAGCTTTTCCAGCGATTCGCGCAGGGAGTCGTACTGATTCGACTCGACCGGGTAGAGTCCGGCGAACACCTGCGGCTTGATTTCCTTGAACCCCGGCAAGGGTTCGCTCGCCTTGCGGTCGGCCGTGGTGATCGTGTCGCCGACCTTGGCCGCCTGCAGTTCCTTGATCCCGGCAACGACGAACCCCACTTCGCCCGCGCGCAAGGCTTCGCGCGAGACCGACTTCGGGGAAAACACGCCCACCTGTTCGCACAACTGCTGGGCGCCGCTCGCCATGAAGAAGAGCTTGTCCTTCGGGCGGATGACGCCATCAACCACGCGCACGAGCATGACGACGCCGACGTAGTTGTCGAACCAGGAGTCGATGATCAAGGCCTTGAGCGGCCCTTGCGGATCGCCCTTGGGCGGCGGAATGCGTGCAACGACCGCTTCGAGGATATCGTCAACCCCCAGACCCGTCTTGGCCGAGGCGAGGATGGCGTCGGTTGCGTCGATGCCGATCACGTCCTCGATCTCCTGTCGCGCATTATCGGGGTCAGCCGAGGGAAGGTCGATCTTGTTCAGCACCGGAACGACGTCGACGTCGAGGTCGAGCGCCGTGTAGCAGTTGGCGACGGTCTGCGCCTCGACACCTTGCGAGGCGTCGACAACCAGAAGGGCGCCTTCGCAGGCAGACAATGAACGCGACACCTCATACGAGAAATCGACGTGTCCCGGCGTATCGATCAGGTTCAGGTTGTAGACCTTGCCGTCACGCGCCTGGTATTGCAGCGCCGCGGTCTGCGCCTTGATGGTGATGCCACGTTCGCGCTCGATGTCCATCGAATCGAGGACCTGCGCCTCCATCTCGCGATCCGAAAGCCCGCCACAGAGATGGATGATGCGATCGGCAAGCGTCGACTTGCCGTGGTCGATATGGGCGATTATGGAGAAGTTGCGGATGTGATCCATCGATGCGAGAAAAAAAGGGCGCTGTTGCGGCGCCCTTCCTTGTTCAGAAGGCCTTGAATTCTAGCGGATTCCCGCCAAGTATTCACGGGTTTTGGCCTCGTCCAGAAAGTAATGGCAGATTTCCCTTTCGCCATGCAACAGGACGGGCACCAGTTCATCATATCTGGCTGCGAGAAGCGGATCGCCATCCACATCGACAACCGTCACCGACGCGCCGAATTCCTCCGCCAGCGGCGCCAACGCCAACTCCATCTCGCGACAGAGGTGGCAGTAGCTCCGGCTGAGAAGGGTCAGGTCAATTGCCATTGAGGCCCTTGATGGTCACGAAGGACTGCATTTCGCCACGGCGGATCAGGAGCGTGATGTTGCCGCCCTTCTCGAACTGCGCCAGCAACTTGTTGAATTGCTCGACGGTCGTGACCTCGGTCGTCGCCCCCTTGCTGATCAGCGCGATGATGACGTCGCCAGGACGCAGATCGGCCCGCGCATGGGCGCCGCGAACATCCTGGATCAGCAGGCCGGAGGACATCCTGAGTTCCCGCTTCTGCTCCGCGGTCAACTCGCTCACCACCAGTCCGAGGCGATTGGCCTGTTGCTCCGCGGGCTTGCCCCCACGGGAAGGCCGGCTCGAAGCCACCTTCTCGTCGCTCATCTCGCCCACGGTCACGGGGATTTCGCGGGTCGCGCCCTTGCGCCAGACCTGCAGCGTCGACCGGGTTCCCGGCCTGGTGGCGCCCACCATGCGCGGAAGGTCGGCGGAAGCATTGATCGGCTTGCCATCGAACTTGAGGATGACATCGCCCGGCTCAAGTCCCGCCTTGTCGGCCGGCCCGCCCTTCTCGACGGAATTGACGACGGCGCCCATCGGCTTGCTCAGCGCCAGCGACTCCGCCAGTTCCTTGCTGACTTCCTGAATCACGACGCCGAGGCGACCGCGGCTGACCTTGCCCGAGACGCGCAACTGGTTCTGGATGTCCATGGCCACGTCGATCGGAATGGCGAAGGAGACGCCCATGTAGCCGCCGCTGCGACTGTAGATCTGCGAATTGATGCCGACGACCTCGCCGCGCAGGTTGAACAGAGGGCCGCCGGAATTTCCGGGATTGATCGCGACATCGGTCTGGATGAAGGGGACGTAGTTTTCCTGCGGCAAGGAGCGACCCTTGGCCGAAACGATACCCGCCGTGACCGAGTTGTCGAAGCCGAACGGCGAACCGATCGCGACCACCCATTCGCCGACCTTGAGTTGCCCCGGCTCACCCATCCTGACGGCCGGCAGCCCGCCGGCCTCGATCTTCAGCAGCGCGACGTCGGAACGCTTGTCGGCGCCGATGATCTTCGCCTTGAATTCGCGCTTGTCGGTCAGGCGCACCGTCACTTCATCGGCGCCTTCGACGACATGGGCATTGGTCAGGATGTAGCCGTCGCCGCTGATGATGAACCCCGAGCCAAGCGACTTGTTCTCGAACTCGCGCGGCGTGGCGCCTCCCGGTCCCCGGGGGATGAAGCGCTTGAAGAATTCGAAGGCCGGGTCGTTCTCGTCGAACGGAAACGGCGTTCCCTGGCTGCCGCGCATCACCTGCGTCGTGCTGATATTGACGACGGCCGGCCCCTGTTTCTCGGCGAGTTCGCTGAAGTCCGGCAGACCGCGCGTCTGCGCAAGCGCGGCGGAAGAAACGAGAAGGAACGACAGGATGGCCAGAAGACGTTTCATGGGCGTTGTACCTCGTGGATTGCTCAAGACGAACGGGAAACGATGCGGGGATGAATTTCGGGAAAGCCGGTGGCCGCTGCCGCACGGCGACGAACATGCAGAAAGGCGAGAAGCAGACCGGCCAGGGCGCCCAGCATCGCGCCCGGATCGTCTCCGAGAAACATCCCGACGACGGCGCCGGCGATGGTTGCGGTCAACGGCAGAACATAGGCCAGATTCGCGCTCCGGCGGACGCTGCCCGCGGCCAGGGCGATCGTCACGCGATCGCCGACCCCGGCGCCGATCTCGTTGGCGACGCGATAGGTCTTCGGCGTGGAACAGAACATCCGGGTCAGCTGCTGACCGCCGCAGCCGCCCGCCTCATGGCAGCGCCCGCACCCACCCTGCTCCACCTCGACCAGGGCGTCGTCCCTGTCGATCTCACGAACGATGGCGCGGACCGTGCTTGGTTCGGGATACATCGACTACCAGCGGCGATCCGGCGCGATATCGAGCAAGGGCCGCAGTTTCAGGGCCACCGCCTCACGGGCGCGGAAGATTCGCGAGCGGACGGTACCGATCGGGCAATCCATCCTGTCCGCGATTTCCTCATAGGACATCCCGTCAATCTCGCGCAGCACGATCGCCCGGCGCAACTCCTCCGGGAGCGCATTGATGGCGGAATTGACGGTTTCGCCGATCTGCTTGGACATCAGTAGACTTTCCGGGGTGTTGATGTCGCGCAACTGATCGGCGGACTCGAAGGTCTCGGCTTCCTCGCTGTCGAACTGCGTTGACGTCGGTGCGCGCCGGCCCTGGGCGACCAGGTAATTCTTGGCGGTGTTGATGCCGATCCGATAAAGCCAGGTATAGAAGGCGCTGTCGCCGCGAAACGACGGCAAGGCGCGGTAGGCCTTGATGAATGCTTCCTGCGTCACATCCTCGATTTCCCCGGGGTCGCGAATGAAACGCGACAGCAGACGTCCCAGCTTGCGCTGATACTTGCCCACCAACCGCTCGAAGGCGTGTCGATCACCCGCTTGCGCCTGCTCGACCAGTATCTGGTCGATCTCGCGCTCGCTCATCAGCTCTTGCATGCTCTGTCAGATTTTCACCGGTCTCGTCGTCGAGCGGAGTATAGCCCAGCCGAATTCCTCGGGCCGATACGTAGTTGACCTTAATTGTGACCATCTGTAACGGCAGGAACCCTCTTTGCCGTGCTATATTCCGC
>Ga0058869_1052560_pt1 | contig 11530 bp, 7 predicted proteins | sample TNRReaAaerobiRNA_FD_61086 | JGI IMG/M metagenome (GOLD analysis project Ga0058869, IMG submission 61086) | Wastewater treatment Type I Accumulibacter community from EBPR Bioreactor in Madison, WI, USA - TNR Reactor, Time I- 292min-Aaerobic_... | ecosystem: Engineered > Bioreactor > EBPR >...
CGGCAGGCGAACCTTCCTGAACGTCAAGGTCCGGCGCCGTTCGTCGGCGTAACGGCACTGCCCACCTGCACCGCGTCGTGGCCATCCGGATTGACTGACCCCAGATCGAGGGCGGCAAGGGCCTGTTCGATCATCCCCGCGTCGGATGGCCGGACCAGGCGCGCCACTTCCTGGCCGTGGCGGAGAAAGATGAGGGTCGGCCAGAGCCTGACCGCGAATGAACGTCCCAGTTTGCGGCCAGGGCCGTCTTCCACCTTGAGGTGACGAGTTCCGGGATACGCAGAGAAGGCGCTCTCGAGCAAAGCCTGGGCAGCGAGGCAGTGACCGCACCACGGCGCCCCGAACTCGACGACCAGCGCTCCTTCGATGGCCGAAATCTCGCCGCGCGATGGTTCGACCTCGGCGTAGCGGGTGGTTAGTGCCATATATCCTTCCGCGACAGTTTTCCGGGTTGGCTGGTGAACGCGATGCTGGCACAGCATAGCGCAGTCAGGGCGACAAACGCTGTGCTCGCGGTGCAATTCCGTATTTTTCCGGCGCAAGATCAGTGCCACCGACTACGAAAGGAAAGCTCTCTACCGTTTTGTTCTTGTGGGATTCGGAATAGAATTCGCTCTGGTGTGGGCGGCTGGCCCATGAATCTGCCTTTGGAGGTGAGTATGTCGGCGCATGATGATGAAGACGAAGTAGCAGGGGTGGTCGCGGGGGTGGTTGGGGGAATTGCGCTTTGTGTTGCGGCCGTGTTCTTCAGCGGCGGTTTGTCGAAGGGCCCGCTGGCGGCAACGGCTGCCGTGGCGGAGATCGCTCCGGTTGGCGACGCCCTGGCCAAGGTCTACTTCGGCGTCGACCAGGCGACGCTGAATGATGCCGACCACGGCGTCGTGGCGCAGACGATGGCGGCGCTGGCCGCCCATCCGCAGGCGATCGTTCTCCTGTCCGGCTTTCATGATGCTTCAGGTGATCCGAAGCACAACGCCGAACTCGCCACGGCGCGCGCGCATGCCGTGCGGGACGCGCTGGTCGCCGGCGGCGTGAAGGCCGCCCGGGTCAAGTTCCGCAAGCCGGAATCCACCGTCGGCAGCGGCAGCCCGGAAGAAGGGCGTCGCGTCGAGATCCGCGTGCAGTAGCGACAGAAGCCGGTCGTGCAGCAAGGCGAGCCCCAGGTGGGCTCGTTTTTTTGTCCGCTGTTTGCCTGGCGGCGGGGCCTGCGGCGTAGCGGTCGTTTCCTCCGGTGCCTGGCGCCCGACCACCTGCCTGGCGAGCACTGCGCAACCTGATTCGCGCGCGAGGTTTGTTATTCCGTCGTGACTTGCTAGACTGATCACCGTAGTCCCCGATAAATCATCAATCCTGAGGAGACGGTCATGAGCAAAAGCGCACTTTGTATCGGCATCAACAACTACCCCGGCACGCACATGGATCTCAGCGGCTGTGTGAACGATGCCAACGACTGGGCGGCGGAACTCGCGGCGCGCGGCTTTGCGGTCAGCAAGCTGATCGACAGTCAGGCGACCAAGGCGGCGATGGTCAGCGGCATCCAGTCGCTGATTGGTTCGGCGGTCAGCGGCGACGTGGTGGTGATCACTTTTTCCGGGCACGGGACCTATGTGCCGGATGTCAATGGCGATGAGGCCGATGGTCTTGATGAGGCCCTGTGCCCTTACGACCTGCAGACCAACGGCGCCGCGCTGATCGACGACGAGATCAACACGCTGTTCAGCGCGCGCAAGGCGGGTGTGAGGCTGGCGCTGATTTCCGACAGTTGCCATTCGGGGACTGTCACGCGCGCTGCCGCCAGCGACCCCGATGCGGACGACGCGCCGCGCCCGCGCTTCATGCCGATGGGCAACTGGCTGCCGGCCGATCAGTTGCCGCGTGGCTTCAGCGGCCAGCCGTTGATGAACGTGCAGGTCACTTCAGGTCTGTCACCCTTTGCCAGCGCGCTGTCGCGCATGGCCGGCGACCTCCTGCTCGCCGGCTGCAAGGAAGGCCCGAACAACTTCAGCTACGACGCGAAAATCGCTGGCCGCCCGTGTGGTGCCTTCACCTACTACGCGCTGAAGGCACTGCGGGCGCTGCCCGCCAACGCTACGTACGCCGATTGGCACGCCAAGATCAATCCCGGCTACCTGCCGTCGGCGTCGTATCCGCAGAGTCCGCAGATCTTTGGCAGCGCCGACGCGCGCAAGCGCAAGATCTTCAGTTGATCCAGGCAGGGGGCCGGGTCTGTGGTGCAACCGACGCGACCGCCTGGGGGGGTGGGCGGTGCTGCCGAAAACCGTCAGGGCTCGTCCGCCGGACCGGTGACGTGACGACACTTCTCTCGACTCCTCGCCGGCAAGCGGGCGAGGGGAGGTGGGTGAGTCGCTGGTACCACTTCCGTGGTAATCCGCAGTGAGCAGCGCGCGAAAGGGACAAGACGATGCCGAAGACCATCACTCTCAATCTGACCGGTAGCCAGAGAGACCAGGCACCCTTGCCGGCCCTGCTGCACACGGCACGACGTTCCACCGGAGAGGGGGACGATCCCTTCCTGCCGGCCGGTTACCTGCAGACCCGGGCATGTTTCGAGGTCGGTGCCGCCGTGCGCGGCGTCGCTGGGGTTGCCCAGCAATACGAAGCGGCGGACGACGAGGTGCTGGTCATCGAGCTGGCCGACGGCGGCGTGCTGATCACCTCTGCCGCCAAGCTCAAGGCGTCGCTCGAACGCAGTCGGCCCGAACTGATCGGTGCGCACGGCGAGATCCTGTTTGATCAATTGCGCCGTGAGGGCGCGGCGACTCGCGGCCTCATCGGCGAAGCCGTCGGGGGCCTGATCAGCCGGGTCTTTGCCATCGCGGTGGGGAAGAGCAGCGACCCGATCATCGATGACGCCCGGGAAAAGCTCGCTGAACTGACGTCGGGCAAGCTCGGCGAAGTCGCCGAACTGGGCGTTTCCTGGCTCGGCACCAAGGCCTTGATGTGGGCGATAGAAAAGCGCCTCGATCGTCAGCCTGGTGTCTACTGCTGGCAGGGCCGGCGCAGCGGCATTGGTCGAGAGATCTCTGACGAGGACGCGCAGGCACAGGCGCAGCGGGATCTGGCGAAGGCTGCCGCCGAACAGTTGCCGGCGCTGGTCTTCGTCCACGGGACCGGCTCGAGCACGCTGGGCAGCTTCGGCGATCTGCAGCTCGACGAACGCGATCTGTGGAGCGTGCTCGAGCGGCATTTCACCGGGGGTATTTATGGCTTCGAGCACCGCACGCTGTCCGAGGGCCCGATCGAGAATGCGCGGCAACTGCTCGCGGCTCTGCCGGCCGGCCTGCAGCTCAGCCTGGTGTCGCACTCGCGCGGCGGCCTGGTTGCCGACCTGCTGTGTCTGGAGCGCTTTGACGAGCTGATCGAACAGTACCGCTCGGATCTGCCCGGTACCGGCGATGCCGACGAGGCAGAAGCGGAGCGCGTCGGGGGCGAGCTCGACCCGGCGCATGCCGAGCAACGGCAGCAGTTGCGGCATCTGGCCGGCGAACTGAGAGCGAAGAAGCTGGTGCTGCAGCGTTACGTGCGGGTGGCCAGCCCGGCGCAGGGGACGCGGCTGGCGAGTGGCAATCTGGACCTCTTCCTGTCCGGTCTGCTGACCTTGATCGGGCAGGTGCCGTTCTTTTTTGGCAGCCCGCTCTATTCGGCGTTCAAACGGGTGGTTCTGGAAGTTGCACGCAAGCGCACCAACGCGCATCTGGTGCCGGGCATCGAAGCGATGCTGCCCGAGTCGCCGATGGCTCGCTTGCTGCGTGATTCACCGGTCTGTGGCGGAGTCGAGATGGCGGTGATCGCCGGCGACATCGAAGGCGGCAACCTGCTCAAGCGCCTGGGGGTTCTGCTGACAGACTTCCTGCTCTTCGACAACGTGGACAACGACCTGGTAGTCAACACGGATTCGATGTTTGCCGGCATCGCGCCGCAGGCGCGGGCGCGGGCGCTGTTCGATCGCGGTGCCGATGTGTCGCATTTCCGTTATTTCACCAACATCGATACGCGGGCGGCACTGCGCGACTGGCTGGTGAGCAGCAATGTACTGCCGCTGACCGCCTTCCAGTCGCTGTCTGGCCCCTTTGCCGATGTCGAGGTGGCGGTCGCCAGGACGCAACGTGGCGGCGAAGCGCCGCCGCCTGATTTGCCGGTGGTCGTCGTCTTGCCGGGGGTGATGGGTTCGCACCTGTGGGCCGAGCGCCGCGACCGCGTCTGGTTTGACCCACTGGATATTGCCCGCGGTGGCCTCGCCAGGATCGCCTGGGAACAGCCGGGGATCGAGGCGGAGAAGCTGTTCAGCATGTTTTACGGCGACCTCTGCAGGTTCCTGGCGACCAGCCACCGCGTGGAGCACTTCGCCTACGACTGGCGGCAGCCGATCGATGCGCTTGCCGAACGTCTGGCCGAGTTGCTCAACCGTTTGCTGAGCGAGACGCAGCAACCGATCCGACTGCTCGCGCACAGCATGGGCGGCCTGGTCGTGCGCGCCTGCATCCACCAACGGCGACCGGTGATGGATGCGCTGATGGCGCGCTCCGGCGCGCGCCTGGTGATGCTCGGCACGCCCAACCAGGGCGCCTACTCGATGGTCGAAAACCTGCTCGGCAAGGGCGATACGCTGCGTTCGCTGGTGCGTCTGGACGTCGAGCACGACATGCAGGAGGTGCTGGCGATCGTTTCCGGTTTCCGCGGCGCGTTGCAGTTGCTGCCCAAGCCCGGTTTCGTAGACACCTTCCAGGGTCAGCCGGATGGTGGTCTGGCCGATCAGCATTTCGAGAAGGCCGAGACCTGGCGCAGTTACCAGAAGAAAGTGTTCGATTTCTGGTTCGGCAACGGCAAGTCGGCGACGCCGAGCCAGGAGCAACTCGATGCCGGTAGCTGGTTGTGGCGCCAGGATGGTCAGGCGACGCCGGCGTTGCCCAAGGATTATGAGGAGAAATCGAGCTATGTCTTCGGCGTCGCGCGCAATACCCCCTGTGGCCTACGCGAGGAGAACGGGCGCCTGAAGATGGTCGGCACCACCCGCGGCGATGGCACGGTGACCTGGGATTCGGGGCGCATCGAGAATATCGGCCGCTACTATTATCTGCCGGCGGCGCATGGTGATCTGCCGTCGACCAGCGAATATTTCCCGGCGCTGGGCGAACTGCTGCGTACCGGCGCGACGGGCGCCCTGTTGCGCACGCCGCCGGCGGTGCGCGGCGACGCGGAGGCAGCGCCGCTGATCTACGACGCCGGCCCCCCGATGCTGGAAAGCGGTGAGGCGGTGGCGCGCGGACTGCTTGGCGGGGCGCCGGGCAGCCGGGTGTCACCACGCTCGAAACGCCGACTCGAGGTGGCGGTCAAGGCGATGGACCTGCGTTTCCTGACGCAACCGGTGCTGCTTGGCCATTACGAGCAGGATCTGATCGCCGGCGCAGAGGCGCTGATCGACCGTGAGCTGCTCGACGGCGACCTCAGCCAGCGTTACAACCTCGGGCTTTACGCCGGCCCGCGCGGCACGGCGACGGTGGTCTTGCGCGTGCCCAACGAACAGGAACGTCGCCGCGGCAGCCTCAGCGGCGCCGTGGTCAGCGGTCTCGGCAGCTACGACGGCAACCTGACCGTCGACGATCTGACCGAGGCGGTGCGCGCGGGCGTGCTGCGCTATCTGTTGCAGGTCATCGACGTGCTCGGCAAGGACGAGCGCGAGCTGCCGCTGGCGACGCTGCTGCTCGGCTACAACTCGTCGGCCAACCTGTCGGTCGCGGCGTCGGTCGAGGCACTCGTGCGTGGCGTCATCGAGGCCAACGCCCGCTTTCACGAAACGACCCGGCTGAACATTCGGGTCAGCCGACTGGAGATCGTCGAACTGTACCAGGACACGGCGATCACCGCGGCCTATGCCTTGCGCCAGATGCCCGAGCGGCTCGCCGAGTTGACCCGGCGCTACGCGGTGGCGCTGGTCTGTCGGCCACAACTGGAGCAGGGTGAAGGGCTGCGGCGCCGCCTGTTCGACAGTGGCAACTCGAGTTACTGGCCGCGCTTGATCGTCACCGACGCCGACCGGCAGGACGGTGAGCCAACGCGGGACTGGCTGCCGGCGGACGGTGCCGCCGTGGTCACCGTCAGCGATGGAAGTCCGCCGCCGCGGCGGCAGGCGCGTACGGCGATCGCCGAACGGCTGCGTTTCCTCTACCTCGGTCAGCGCGCACGTGCCGAGTCGATCGTCCATCAGCGGCAGCCGGGCCTGGTCGAGATGCTGGTCCGCCAGCAGATCCACAGCGCCATCTGGCAGGAGAACTTTGGCCGCGTGCTGTTCCAGTTGATGGTGCCGCACGACTTCAAGGATGCCGCCCGGCGGCTCGAGAGCATCGTCCTGGTGGTCGACGACTACACCGCCAATCTGCCGTGGGAACTGATGTTCGCCGGTGCCGCGGGAGGTTCCGGCGGCACGCTGCCGCTGGCGCTGCGCACGCCGGTGGTCCGGCAACTGGCGGCTGCGCAGTTCCGGCGGCAGGTGCGTCAGGGCTTTGAACGCCATGCCTTCGTCCTCGGCAATCCGTCGGTCGAGGGCTTTGCCAAGGCCTTTCCCGACCCGCAGCGGCCGCAGGCCGCCAACCCACCGCCGCTGGCCGGGGCGGAGAGCGAGGCGAACGAGGTGGCGGGTCTGCTGCAGGGCATGGGATACCAGGTGGTCGCAGCGATCGGCAGTGACTGGCGCGCCAGCGACGTGCTGACCCGGCTCTACCAGCAGGCGTATCGGCTGGTGCACATCTCGGCGCACGGCGTTTTTGACCAGCCGCACGTCGATGGCCGGCGGCGCACCGGGGTGGTGCTGTCGGATGGACTGCTGATCACTGCCGCCGAAATCAAGGCCATGGAAACGGTCCCCGAACTGGTCTTTCTGAGCTGCTGTCATCTCGGCAAGGTGGATGTCGCCAGTCCTGCCGGGCAGTCGGCAGAGCGTACGGTGCGTGACGGCAACCTGCTTGCCGCCAGCGTTGCGCGCGAGTTGATCGCCAGCGGGGTGCGTTGTGTGGTGGTCGCTGGCTGGGCCGTCGACGATGCCGGGGCGATGACCTTCGGCAATACGTTCTATCGCAGCCTGTTGCTCGAACGCCGGCCGTTCGGCGAGGCGGTCTTCGAGGCCAGGAAGGCGGTCTGGCAAAAGAACCCGGAAGACATCACCTGGGGCGCCTTCCAGGCTTATGGCGACCCCGGTTGGCGGGCCGAGCCCCGCCTTGCCGGCAACGCCGACCGGGATGCGGGCTACGCGTCTCCCGACGAGTTGCTTGACGATCTCGCCAGTTGGCGCGCCAGTCTCGCGCGCGGGAGCGGGCGGCAGACGCGGCGCGAGATCGAAGCCGACGTCAGGAACCTCAGCCGCCTGCTGAAAGAACGCTGCCCGGCGGGCTGGCGGCGGCTGCCGGGAATCCAGTCCGCGCTGGGTGCCCTCTGGGCCGATCTCGGCGAGTTCGAGGAGGCGCGCGCCTGCTTCATCGAGGCGATCCAGACCGAGGACACCGGCGGGCAGGTGCCGATCCGTGCCATCGAGCAACTGGCGAACCTCGAGGCGCGCCTGGGTGAACGCAATGCGAATGAAACGCTGATCAAGACGGCCCTGGCGCGACTGGAGAATCTCGACCGTCTGGTCGCCGGTGGTGGCACGAGTGATCAGCAACTGGCGCCGCCAGCGATCAACGCCGAGCGCAGCGCCCTGCGCGGCAGCGCCGCCAAGCGCCAGGCCAGCCTGCACGCGCGCCGCTTGCTCGCCAGCGGCACTGACCCGAGCGAGCGCGAGGCCGCGGCGGCGGCCATGAGCAGCGCCTTGCAGCAAAGCGCCGACTTCTACCGCGCTGGCGAGGGGCGGCCGGGGGAAACCGCTTTCCGCGCGTACAATGCGCTCAACCGCCTGGCCATGCAGGCGATGGGGGTGCAGGAGGATGGCCAGCGGCAGGCGGCGATCGATCTCGCGCGCTACTGTCGTCAGGCTGCCGGGCAGGCCTACGGACGTAGCGCGAGTGTCTGGGATGCGATCATGGTGGCCGAAGCGCTGGTGGTCGAGCACCTGCTCGACCGTGCGCTGATGCAGACCGGCGAGGTCGGCGAAGTCGCCGTCGGGGAAGCGGCCCGGGCTTACGCCGAAACGCTGGACAATCTGACGCTGAAGCCGCGCGAGATCGATTCGGTGGTGGCGCAACTCTGCCTGTTGTCGAGATTCTGCGATGCCTGGGCGGTGGCCAGCGGCGATAGCGCCTGGCAGTTGGCCGCCGATCGCCTGCTTGCGCTGGCCGAGCGGATTGCACCGGGGGCTTGCGGGCGTGACGATCGCCCGGCGGGCAAACACGCTGCCGAAGGGGCAGCGAAGGGCAGGACTTCCCGGCGCCATCGCGCCACGCCCAAGGACTAGCCGCGGGCAGCTCACGACGCCACCGGCTGACCATCGACCTGAGGAGAAGCGCATGCAGCCACACGCCTTCGTCGCCATGCCGTTTGGCACCAAGCTCGGAGCGGACGGCCAGACGATCGATTTCAATCGCGTCTATGCCGAGTACATTCGGCCGGCGCTCGAGGCGGCGGGGCTGGAGGTGTTCAGGGCCGACGAGGAACAGCGCGCCGGGGACATCCGTAGCGACATGTTCCAGGAGTTGCTGGTCGCCGATCTGGTCGTCGCCGACCTGACGCTCGACAACCCGAACGTCTGGTACGAGCTCGGCGTACGCCACGCCCTGCGCGCCCGGGGCGTGGTGCTGGTGCAGGGGCCGCGGGCAAACCAGCCATTCGACATCTACACCGACCGCAAGCTGCGCTACTCGTTGCGCGATGGCGCGCCGGACCCGGCGACGCTGCCGGATGAGCGCGCGGCGCTGACGGCGATGGTCCGGGCGAGCATGGCCAGCTCGACCCGGCGCAAGGTCAGTCCGGTGTTTCAGTTGATTCCCAACCTCGAGCAACCGGAGTGGCGCAAGCTTCTGCTCGCCGAGCGCAACGAGTTTTCCGACGCGTATGAAAGCTGGGCCAGCCGGATGGAAATCGCACGGCAGAAGAACCGGCCCGGTGACATCCTGGTGCTTGCCGACGAAACGCCGATCCGCGCGCTGCATCTGGAAGCCAAGCGCGCTGCCGGCAACGCCTTGCTCAAGCTGCGCCAATACGAACTGGCGCTCGAGCAGTTTGCCACGGCGCTGGCGATCGATCCGGCCGACAAGGCGAGCCGCGAGAAGGAGTCAGTCTGCCTCGGCCGTCTCGGGCGTTTTGAAGAAGCGCGCGAGTGCGTGCGTCGACTCAGCCAGGACCATCCCGCCGACGCCGAATGCTGGGCGCTCGCCGGCCGCATCGAGAAGGAACGATGGATCGCGCTCTGGCGGCGACCGGGGCTGACTGCAGAGCAGATGCGCGCCGCGGCGGCTGACGAGAATGCCGCTCTGGGCGAGGCGATCGAGCCCTATTATCGAGCGTTCATTGCTGATCCCACGCATCACTATTCGGGAATCAATGCGCTGACCCTGCAGCTCTTGCGGCGGCACTGCGGCGGCGACAGTGACGCGACGGTGATCGACAACCTGACCGGCGGCGTGCTCTGGGCCAGCCTGACCGCCCAGGAGCGCGACCGCAAGGACTACTGGGCGCGCGCCAGCTACGCCGAACTGTGCCTGTTGGTCAATTCGCTCGAAAGTGTCCGCAAGGAGTACGGCCACACCGTGGCGGCGGCCAATCGCGACTGGTTCGCGCTCGATTCGACGCGGCAGACGCTGACCCTGCTGCGCGACATCGACTTCCGTCCAGCGGAAACCGCCGCCGCCCTGGCCATCGTCGAACGTGAAATCGCCCGCAGCACCCCGCCCTTCGAGCCGCGGCAGGTGTTCCTGTTCAGCGGCCACATGATCGACGCCCCCGGCCGTGCCTCGCCGCGCTTCCCCGCCGACAAGGAAGCACAGGCCGCGCAACAGATCGCGCAGGCGCTCGACCATCTCGGCGCCGGTGCCGGCGATCTGGCGCTGGCGCAGGCGGCCAGCGGTGGTGACCTGTTGTTCCTCGAGGCCTGTCTGGCGCGCGGCGTACGCCTGCAGGTGATGCTGCCCTTCGAGGAACCCGAATTCATCGAGCGCTCGATTCTTCCGGCCAGCAATGGCGAGCAGTGGCGTCAGCGTTACTTCGCACTGACCGCAGTCGCCGAGCAGGCGCCGCGGATCATGCCCGGCGAACTCGGCCCGCTGCCGCAAGGCGCTCGCGGAGCAGCGGTGAATGCTTTCGAGCGTTGCAATCTGTGGCTGCTGAACACAGCGCTCGCCTGGGGAATCGACAAGGTCCGCTTCGTCTGTCTGTGGAATGGTGGCGGTGGCGATGGCCCGGGCGGAACCGGCCACATGTACAACGAAGTCAAACGCCGCACCGGGCGGGTGACCTGGCTAGACACGCGCAAGCTGTGGTGAGGAAAATGGTTATTATGAAAGTCGCGCCAGCGACTCAGGAACCTCCCCTCGCCCGCTTGCGGGAGAGGGGTCGGGGGGCGGAGATGGGGAATTCGCGGAGCATGCTCCGTGCCCAGCGAGCGATTCCGGCGTGCAAGCCGGAATGCGCCCGGCAAGGGAGGGAAACGGTCATGGCTTTCATTATTCGGGGTGTCTGATACAGCCATGACCGTTTGGGTCGCGAATCAATTCCCCGGCACCTCGCAAGGCAGCTATAATTCGCGGTTTTTCCACCTTGCTCCACCGTTTGCATGGCGGGGGGCTTCACCCATAAGGAGTGTGCATGCGCTATTACGAAATCGTTCTGATCGTCCATCCGGACCAGAGTGAACAGGTCCCGGCGATGGTCGAACGCTACAAGTCGCTGATCGCCTCGCGTGCGGGGCAGATTCACCGTCTCGAAGACTGGGGACGCCGCCAGCTTGCCTATCCGATCCAGAAGTTGCACAAGGCGCACTATATCCTGATGAATATCGAGTGCGACGACGCCACGCTGACCGAGCTCGAGCACGGTTTCAAATTCAACGACGCCATTCTTCGGCACCTGACGATCAGGACCAAGCGAGCGGTCAGCACACCGTCGCCGATGATGAAGGACGAAAAGGCCAAGTCGCTGCTGGAAGTGCGTGAGCCGGCGCCGGCCGAAGCTGCCGCCGGTCCCGCTGCCTGATTGTCGAGGCTCTGCTGAACCGCGTCGAGCTTGCCGGAACCCTGATCGAGCGCAAGGCGCTACGTTTTACTCCGGCCGGCGTGCCGGTGATCGAATGTCTGATCGGGCACCAGTCAGAGCAGCTTGAGGCGGGCAGCCCGCGTCGCGTCGAGTGTGAAATCCCGGCGATTGCCCTCGGGCCGATGGCGCAGTGGCTGCAGGCGGCAAGTCCCGGGAGCGGGCTCAGGTTGACGGGATTTCTGGCCGCCCGGAGCCGGAACAGCAAGCAGGCGAAGCTGCATATCACTACGATCGAATTTGTCGAAGGAAATCAAGATGGCAAGGTTCTTCAAGAAGAAGGATGACAAGAATGTCAAGAAGCGTGGCAGTGGTCTGTTCAAGCGGCGCAAGTTCTGCC
>Ga0058869_1460321_pt1 | contig 11530 bp, 3 predicted proteins | sample TNRReaAaerobiRNA_FD_61086 | JGI IMG/M metagenome (GOLD analysis project Ga0058869, IMG submission 61086) | Wastewater treatment Type I Accumulibacter community from EBPR Bioreactor in Madison, WI, USA - TNR Reactor, Time I- 292min-Aaerobic_... | ecosystem: Engineered > Bioreactor > EBPR >...
GTGAACACTTCGCCGTGGTTGGTCCGCAACCGCACAAAGTATTGGCCGCTGGGAAGATGCTCAACAGAGTATTCCACCCGATGCACGCCAGCGCGAAGCTCAACATTCCCCAACACTTCCCCCCTGCTGTTCCCTTGCTGATCCACAACGTCAAGCCAGACATGGCTGGATTGGGCCAATGCCACATCAACCCGGCTGGTGGAGTTGGTTCCCGGATTGGGCGTTGGCAACCCCAAGAACGTGCGCCGCGCCGCAGCAAACATCTGCACCCGAAGCGCGTTGTTGCACCCATCCTGTCCCGTCCCGCTAAGCCACGTGACCGGAAATTTCAGTGCCACATCCTCACGGATACCGCACAGGTTGGATAGTTCCAACGTGTCGGATTGCAGGCTGTTGCCGTCGGCGGTGGGAAGCAAGCAGATCATCAGCTTGCGCGATTCCCCTGGGGCTATCAACAACGGCAACTGCGCTGGTGGGATGCTGAAATTGAGGTTCCCCCGCATCCGTGCTTGGGCAATCTGAAGCGGACGCAGCCCATTGTTGGTAAGGGTGATGCTGTCGCAGCGGAAATCGCCGTAGGTGATGCTATCGGCCTGCCAATCCCGCTCCAATCGCACCGCCACTTGCTGCTGGGCGGCATCGTACGCAGCAAGCGTAAACCCACCGATGGTGTCACGCCGGACGGTTCGGTTGCCAACGGCATCCACCACGGTGATTTGGTAGATCATATCCTGGCGTGGATCAATGCGGCGCAACGAAAGCGATAGGTTGCGGATTGCCGGATTGAACTGCTGCAAAGGAACGTCCGTGGTGCAGTTCACCAGTTCGTCGTACTGCACCTGGGCAATGCCGGATCCCACCCACTGCTCCCCAGTTTCCAACTGAACTCCATTCACGCAGGGGTCAGCAACGCCCAAAATTGCGGGGGCAACGGTGTCCACCCTGCGATTCAACGGAACCAGTGCCACCACTCTGGTTAGGCATTGATTCTCAAGCTCCAGCTGCACAGTAAAACTGGTGTCGTTGGTTGCTGTGTAGCAGATTTCCACCGGCTGGCGCTGGCCCGGAAGAAGCTGCGTGATAGGGGCTTTCAGCGTCACCCCATTCCCTCCGCCAACAATCCGAATGCGCGAAAGGTCTTGCGGGAAGGCTCCATAATTTTCAATCATCACCGTCTGGCAAAACTCTCCATCGTTAAATGTCACCAGCGTGTCCAGCAGCAATGGAGTGTTGTTGTTCATCCCAACAGCCCGCACCGTGAAGCCGGGGATGCGTGTCATCCGGGAGCGGGAACGCCCACTGCTGTCAATCGCTTTCAGTGCCACCATCCCATCTTGGTACGGATCCATCAACGTTGCCCAGTAGCGAACGCTGTCGGCAGCAGAGGTGAACGGCTCGATCACCACGTTCATGTTTTCGGTGGCAGTGGTGAACAGCGAATCAATGCCAGTATCGGTGATATGGTCATCGGTAAACAGCCCCGACACCCCATTGCAAGTATCCACCGAGAAAAGCTGAGGGCCTTGGAAATCGGTGAGCAAGGTTTTGAACAGCATCCCACCCGGGTAGCCATAGGAGTTTGCAGCACCGTAACCGTAGCTGTACAACCCGAATGCCGAATCGGCGCGGGCGGTGTGCGAGCCAGCGGCTAATCGGATTTGGGCGTAGCTGAACCGGGTACTGCCAACCGGGCTAAAACTTGCCGCTGGAGTAATGCCATCAATCCTTAGCGATGGGATTGCATTGGTGGGGATCACCACGTTCACAAAGTGGGTGGTGAACTCCTTGTGCGCCACCGATTGGAAGGAGTAGGCGGTGTCGAACTGCTCGGGGGGAGGAACCAACATCATAAACGGGTCGCCAACTTCGGTGATATTGTTTCCAAAATCGGTGTCGCCTGCGGAATGCTCATACTGCGCCACCATAATCGGCCCGTCGGCTTGGATAAACATTGGCCTATTCAGAGTGATTTCTCGCGATCGCCCAACCCGAAGTGGTGATTGTGCGACTCCATCAATCGTCCAGGCTGTGCCGTCCACAGCAGCAATCACGCGAACCACGGCGGTGTATGGCGAGCTAGGGGAGATTCTGTAGAAAGGGGTAATCAGCGCACTGGTTCCCCAGGCTTCCAGCGGTATCATCTGCTCCACCAAGTGGTCGCGGTACTGGCCAACCGAGCTGGGAATGCTGGTGCGGCGATTGCCGGCAAACAGCGCAACTGGTTTGTTTGCCTGCACCTCAGTTCCGCTCACATCATACCCTTCCTCCAAATTCGCCTGCCCGAAATAGACCTCACCACGGTTCAGATTCACGGCAAACGGTGTGGTGTTCAGGCGGTTGTTGATACGGGTCGAGGGGGAGATGTTCAGTCGGGTGTTATCCTCGGTGGCAATCACCGCAAACTCCGAGGCCATATCGGGAAAATCTGGACCGAACTGGGAACGTGTGATACCGGTTGGATAGGCCAGAACGATGTAGCGGCGAGTGAGGATGTCATCGGGAAGCCCCAAGAACGCATCGGAGGACATCCGGCGGATATTCACCCCGTACAGCGTCACCTCGTGCTGGGCAGTGACCCTGAATACCTTGCGGGTAACGCCCTGGTCGCCGGTGGCAAGCTCGGTGTAGAGACCAAAAATCTCGGGGATATTGACCTCTACCGGAACGTTGGGAACGGGGATGTCAATCTGGGCGGAATCATCCGCATCGAAGTAGTGGATAGTGGCCGTGGTGATGGTATCGCAACTGATATACAACCGCAAGTCGGAGGTCTCGCTTCCCTGCCCCGATCCATAATTCTCCATGAACGCCACCCAAAACAGCGTCCCTTTCGAGTCGCGCCCTGCTATCCCTGCAGGCTGGGCAATGGAACGAACGGAGCATAGCAAAGCAATCGCTACAAAGGCGAAGGCAAGCACCGAAGCACGTTGGCAGAAGCTGCCAGGAAGGAATAGATATCGCGATCTCATGCCGCATCTTCTCAACGTTAGTTGCAGGAAATCAGGTGCAAACAGTTTCTCCAGAGAATGCAGCAGAAAGATATTGCTCACCGTGCAATCACCATCCGCTGCATTGCTGCCTTGCCCGATGCGGTCAGCATCTGGATTGCATACACCCCGCTGGGCAACCCCCGGTGGCTGAACTCCACCCGATGGACTCCCCCCTTCAACTCCGTGCCGTTCAGCAATGGTAGCACGGGGTTGCCGTGGTCGTCCAGCACTTGCAGGTGAACGCGGTCATCCTGCTGCAACGCTACATCCACAAACCCTTCGGTTCCCGGTGAGGGGTTTGGCGCGGGAAGCCCCAAGTAGGTGCGTTTGGCCTGCGCGAACATCTGGATGCGGATGGTATTGTTGCAGCCATCCTGGCCGGTTGCCGCCAACCACGTTACCGGCAGCTTCAACGCGATTGCTTCGCTTGTGCCGCAGATGTCGGTCAGCACCAACGTGTCACCTTGCTGGTTTCCGGCAAGCAATCCTTCCAAACAAACATTCAGCCGCCGTTCTTCCCCGGGCGCAATCGTTATTGGGAATTGCGACGGCGGCACGCTGAACCCCAAATTCCCCAACATCTGCGCGCTTTGGATAGTCACCGCACGGCGGCCCTGGTTGGAAAGGGTGATGGTATCGCAGCGGTACAGCCCAACGGTCATGCTGTCGGCAATCCAATCGTGATTCAGCCGGATGGAAACTGGTTGTTGGGAAGCATCCAATGCCTGCAAGGTGAACCCACCAATCGTGTCGCGGCGAACAACGCCGTTGCCGGCGGCATCCCACAACGTGATCTCGAAGATCATATCCTTGTACGGATCAACCCGGTTCAGCGAGATATTGACATTCTGCACCGCCGGTGCAAAGGTTTGTGCGGGTGTTGACGCTGTGCAATTTTCCAGATAGTTGTACTGAAGCTCGGCAATCCCGCTGGCGTTGTTCTGCTCTTGCAATTGTAGCACAAGGTCCCGCCCGCAGGGGTCGTTGCTGCGCGAGATGGAAGGGGCAGTGGTGTCAATCCGATGAATGAACGGGATGATTGCCACACGGCGCTGGGTACAATTCCCTTCCAGCAACAACTCCACCATCTGCAGTGTGTCGGTGGTCCCTTCGTAGCAGATTTCAATCACCCCTTTCTCCCCTGGCTCAATCGTTTCTGGGAAGCTGCGGAGCACAATGCCGGAGTCTTGCTTGTTCAGCAACCGCACATTGCGAAGCCGTTGCTGGAACATCCCGTAGTTCTCGATTTCAAACCGTCGGCAGAAGGGTCCGCCGTTGTAGGCAATCAATGTGTCGGCGGTGATAAGGCCGTTTGTTCCGCCGCTGGTGCGAAGGGTAAAGCCTGGGAATCGGGTCATTTGGAATCGTGAGCGCCCGCTGCCGTCAATCGCTTTTACGGCCACGGTTCCATCTTGGTAGGGGTCAATCAGCGTGGCGCGGAATCGGGCGGTATCAGCACCGGGGGCAAAGGGGTCAATCACCACGTTCGCGTTTTGGGTCTGACTGGTGATGTACAGAGAGTCAATACCAGTATCAGTGATACGGCTGTCGCTAACAATACCAAGGACTCCACCACAGGTATCGGTGGAAAACAGCTCTGGCCCCTGAAAATCCGTGACCAACGTCTTGAAGAGCATCCCGCCAGCGTAGCCGTAGGAATTTGCTTGGCCATATCCGTAGCTGTACAGCCCGAACGTGGAATCGGCACGGGCAAAATGCGCACCAGCTGGTAGCTCAATCTGGGCAAAACTGAAGCGGGTTCCCGCGATTGCCGTAAATGGCTGAGCCACTGGCTTTCCATCAATCCGCAACGAAGCTGTGGCGTTGCTGGGGATCACAACGTTGACGAAATGGCGGACAAATTCCGGGTGATCCACGCACTGGAAGGAATAGACCGAATCGAACTGCTGGGGCGGCGGTATCAACATCATAAACGGGTCGCCAAGCTCCGACTCCCCGGTATTATCAACCGTGTTTACGGAGTGTTCGTACTGCGCCACCAGCACCGGCCCATCGGCAACCAACGGCATCGCTTTGGTCAGCGGGAACTCTACCGAGCGTCCAGCCATTAGCGGCGGTTGGGGCTGGCCGTCCAGCGTCCAGTTGGTGTTGTCGAATGCGGCCAGCACCCGCACCACTGCCTTCTCGAATGATGCTGGCGTAACTGGATAATGCGGCGTAACGATAGCCTCGGTCCCCCATGCTTCCAACGCTGGAATCTGCTCCACAATGTGGTCGCGATAGTTGCCGACCGATACCGGAACAGCAGTTCGTTTCACCCCACCATACACGGCCACGGGTTTGTTGGCCACAATCTCGGTTCCGCTAACATCCTGCAGCAGCCCCAAACGGGCTTGGCCAAAGAAGACTTGGCCACTATCAAGCTGGATAGTGAACGGCGTTTGCCGGCTTCGGCCATTGACGCTGGCCGGGGAAGTAATGCGGATTGTTGTGCCATCTTCCGTGGCGATCACCGCAAATTCCGAGGGGGTATCGTAGGTGTCTGCTTGAACTCGATCGAAGCCATTGGGATAGGCAAGAACAATGTACCGCCCCGTCAGCACATCCACCGGCAACGACATGAAGGCATCGGCAGACTTGGTGCGGATGCTTGCGCCGTACAGGGTGATCTCATCCTTGGAAGTCACCTTAATTGATTTGGCGGTGATCTCATTCCGGCGATTTGGCTGGATATCATCAAGCTCGGCATTGGGACCAAACAGCGTGGCGATAGCCACACGAACCGGAACGTTGGCCGTGGGAATTTGCACGGTAACGCTGCTTCCATCCTCATGGTAGGCAACGGTTGCGGTGGTGGGGCGGTCGCAGCTTAAGAACAGATCCATCTGGGAGGTCTCGCCGTCCCCCGACCCTAAATTCGCCATAAACGTCACCCAGAACTCCTTCCCCCGGTTATCGCGGGCTTGGGTTTGCGCCGATACCTGCACGGACGCAATCGCCGCCACAAGCACCGCAAGCCACAGCATAGCTGCCGCGCGAATCGTGATATTCTTATGGGAAGCGGTCGCAAGTTTCATGGGTAAATCCGTGAGACGTGTTACTGAGATGGATGAAGAGCCGCAAGCCAGCAATGGGGCAAGGGAGAGAACCCCACAATCGCAAAACCGTTTCCAAGTGCAGTGGAAGAGTTAGCGGGCTATCAGAAGTTTTTGGGTCAGAAGGTCGCCGCTGCTGGTTCGCAGCTGCACCACGTACTCCCCTTGCGGAAGCTGATCCAACCGAAGCTGAAGCGCGCCAACACCACCGCGCATCGGCACAGTATCGAACGGGCGCAGCCGCACGTTGCCAAGCAGATCGCTTATCACCACCGTCACCAACTGATCGGAGGCAAGCCCGATGTACAAGGTTGCGGTTGTGCCAGGATTCGGGTTGGGGAACGGGGCCATCATGTTGTTCCGCCGCGCCATCGCACCCGACTGAACGATCAGCTGATTGCCGCAGTTATCGGCCCAACGGAGGCTGTCGGGCGGGGGCTGGGTCAGATCTTTCAGAAGCATCCCCCCGGGATAGCCGTAGGAGTTCGCCGCACCGTAGCCGTAAACGTACAACCCGAAGGTGGAATCTGCACGGGCAAAATGCGCCCCGGCAGATAATTGGATTTGTGCGTAGCTAAATCGTGTGTTCGGAATCGGGCGGAATGATTCCCGAACAGCCCCACCATCAATCCGAAGCGAGCCAGTAGCGTTGGTGGGGATCACCACGTTGGCGTAATGCGCCTTGAATTCATCGTTGATCACGCACTGGAAGGAGTAGATGGAATCGAACTGCTGGGGCGGCGGAATCAGCATCATAAATGGATCCCCTAACTCCGTAATCCCTAACCCGACCGAGTGTTCGTATTGCGCCACCAGTATCGGCCCGGAAGCAGCAATATGCTGTGCTTTGGTCAGTGGAATTTCCACCGATTTTCCGACCCGTAGCATCGGCTGCGGCACGTCGTCAAGGGTCCACGTGGTGCTGTCGTTGGCGGCTATCACCCGCACCACAGCGGTATATCTGGATTCCGGAGTGATTGGGAAATGCGGAGTGATAATCGCTTCGTTCCCCCACGTCTCCAGCGGCGGCAACTGCTCAACAAGGTGATCCCGATAATTCCCAACATTCACCGGAATGGAGGCCCGTTTCACCCCACCATACACCGCCACCGGCTTATCGGCACTGATGGTTGTCCCGCTCACATCTTGCGGGCCGTTCAGCGATGCTTGCGCGAAGTAGGCTTGGCCGCTATCCAACCGAACCGAGAACGACTGGTTGGCGCGCCAACCGTTAATCTGCGCCGGAGATTTGATATTCACCTCCGTCCCGTTTTTGGTGGCAAGCACCACAAACTCGGAGGGCATATCGTATTCGCTGCCGAACCCCGAGTTTGCGTAGCCGTTCGGATATGCCAGGACGATGTACCGCCCACTGAGCACATCGGTGGGCAACCCCATGAAGGCATCGGCAGACATGTTCCGGATGTTGGCTCCGTACAGGGTGATCTCATCGTCGGCCACCACCTTCAGCGTCCGGCGGCTGATCGAGTCGGTTGCCGCGCTGGCAATCTCGACACCGGTTCCAAACATCTGCGAAATATCAACCAGAACCGGCGTGTTGGCCTTGGGGATCGGCACCGTGCGGGTGCGGCCGTTCTGATGGTAGGTGATTGTGACGTTGGTTGGGCGCTCGCAACTGATGTACAACTCCATCTGTGAAGTCTCATCCCAATCTCCCGAACCATTGTTTGCCATGAACGCCACCCAGAACTCTTCCCCACGATTATCCCGGGCTTGGGCATTTGCCGCCTGGCTTGCGGCAAGCGTGGCAATCAGAATCAGGAAAAGGGATTGTTGGACGTTGGATCGAAGGCTCATAACTCACTATCGGCTGGATCTGTTTAGTGTGGATTTTTTAATGATCCAGCCTGAGCGGTTTGGTCACGCCTGATGTTGCTTGGCTAACGATTACCGGGTAATCACCAGTTTTTGTGCCATCACGCTGCCGCTGCTGGTCTGCATCTGCAGGAAGTACAGCCCTTGCGGCAGCTTCGTTACATCCATCTGAATTTGCGCCACCCCGCCCGGCATCGGGTCGTTATCCAACAGCCGCTGCTGCTCGTTGCCGAACTGATCCAACACCACCAACGTCACCTGCTGGTCGGCATCCAACCCAAAGCCGACGGTTGCGGTGCTGCTGGCGGTGGGGTTCGGGAACGGAGCCATCAGGTAATTGCGCCGCGCAAACCCGCCAACCAAAAACGTGAGTGCGTTGCCGCAGCGGTCGGCCCCGCTTCCGGCCAACGGCAGCACATTCACGTTCAGCTCCACACGCTCTTGATACGCGCCGCAGTTGAAATCCACCACCAGCGTATCAATCCGCTGGCCCACCCCGCGTGGCCGAACGCAGACCATCAGCCGCCGGGTTTCCCCGGGCAGGAGTGCGATGGGGAGCTGATCGGGGGGGATGGAGTACTCCAGATTCCCAAACAGCCGCAGCGACGAAAGGTCTAGCCGACGCAGCCCATAATTCTGGAGCGTTACCGAATCGCAGTGCTGGTCGCCATAAATAATTTCCTGATACTCCCACGGGCTGTTGATCCGCATTCCCAACTCAGTTCCGTTGGTTCGCGCAACCAGAAGCGTTGCCCCGCCGATGGTGTCGCTTAACGTCACCCGATTGCCCACCAAATCCTCCACCGTGATGGTGTAGATAACATCCTTCCGTGGGTCGCGCCGTTGCAGCGTCAGCTGGGTTTGCCGCGTTGGAAGCGTGGGCGGGTTCAGGATTGGATCGGCGTTTTCTAACGTGACATACTCAATGGATTTAATCCCCGCATTTCTGATCCCAAGCTCCTTCAAGATGAAGCTGCGCGATGGCTCGCACGGCTCGTTACTCCAAGCGATATCAGGGTAGGTAGAGTCAATCCCGCTAATAAGCGGAAGCAGTGCAAGCTCCCGTTGCAAACAACCGTTCCCAATCCACAATGCTGCGGTGAACGCTGTGTCGCCAACGTGCTGGTAGCAGAGGGTGAGTTCGCGCTCTTCGCCTGGCTGCAAGGTGATTGGCAACTGGTCGGCAATGGTTAGTCCGGGATCGGAAGAATTGAAATTTAGGCTGGTAAGCGTCTGCGGGAATCCGCCGTAGTTCCGCAAGCGAATTTTGGTGCAGAACTGGAATCCATTCAGCGAGGCAAGGGTGTCCAGTTGCAGCGGAAGCTGGCCGCCTGCGGCAACCGAGACGGTGAAGCCTTTCACCGGGAATTTCACCTTGCTATCCAGCCCTGCGGTATCCACCACGGTCATCTCCGCCTGGCCGTCGCTGAACGGGTCGGTCAGGGCCACACGGAACCGCACCGAATCCACCCCGGCGATAAATGGATCCACCGATAGAGCAACATTCCGCGATGCCGGATCCAGCCGGACGCTCTCCACGCCGAAATCGTAGGTGCTGTCATCGTAGGCATATCCCACCACCCCCTCGCACGAATCCATCACCGAAACCAATGGCGGTTTCTGATCCTTGAACAACGTGTCGAACACCACCGCCCCCGGCGTGCCGTAGGAGTTGTAGGGGCCATAGCCGTAGATGTACAAGCCAAAGGGAACACGCGCCCGGATGTAATGCGAACCAGGCGACACCTTCACTTGTGCGTAGCTGTAGCTGGTTTTTGGGATGCGGGTCCAATTTTGCGGAATCTGCTGCCCATCCAACTCCACCGAGGCAATCCGCTCGGTCGGGATCACGACGTTGATGAAGTGATGGAAAAAATCTTTGGTGGCGTAGCTCTCGAACGCATAGGCCGTGTCGAACTGTTCCGGCGCAAACGCCTGCATCATAAACGGGTCGCCGATGGTGTCGTTCGGTAGCCGGGCTTTGCTGGCATCCATGGTGGAGTGCTGGTACTGCGCCACTTGAATGGGGCCGGTGGCGGTCACCAGCATCCCTCTGTCCAGCGGGATTTCAATAAACTCACGTGCGTTCAGCGTTCGGATTGCAACGCTATCAACGCTCACCTCGGTATTGTCGTTCAAGGCAACGATGCGGGCGATGTTGGCATCGGGGATCGTTTTCCGAATCTGGAAGTGTGGCGTTAGGATTGGGCGATTGGTCCAGCGATTCACCGGAAGCAGATGCTCCACAAGGTGGTCGCGCCCAACAGCTTCGTTGTAGGGGATGTTGGTGCGTTGGTGGCTTCCATACACCCCAATCGGTTTGTCGGAAACGATGCGCGTTCCGGTTAGATCCAACCCCACTTTGTCATCGGCCTGAACAAACAGAATTTCGCCAGCCTTCAATAGCACCGTGAATGGGGCGGTGTTCGTTCGGCTTCTCAATCGTGTGGTGGGCCACACCGTGACGTTGGTCGCGTCGTGGTAGGCAATCACTGCGAACTGCGAAGGGAAATCGGATTGGTCGAACAATTGCCCGCTGGCCGTTGGTGCAATGGTATTCGGGTAGGAGATCACCACATACTCAGTCCCCAGCACCGATTCCGGCAACCCCACCCAAGCGTCGCTGCTCCAGCGTTGGGTGTTGATGCCGTACAGCGTCACCTCGTCATCGAACATGGCATGAAGCGTGTACTTGCTCACCTCACTGTTGCTGCTGAGGGGGCGGGGAAGAATCAATTTGGAGGGATCCAATGAAATCTGCACTGGGACGTTGGGGGTCGGGATATTCACCGCAAACGAGTCTCCCGAACTCATGTAGGTGAACACCCCGCGGGTTGGCTTGGTGCACCAGACATTCACGTAAAACCGTGGCGTGTCCTCGGCTCCGTTGGTGTGAAGAAACGCCAGCCGGAACTCCTTTCCGCGATTGTCCACACGGTTGCGGGTGGTCTGTGCGGTGGCCACTGCACAGGCCGCAAGCAACAATCCCAGGATCAAAACACTCAATCTATGCTGCATCGGTTCGATTCGGTTAATTCGGTGAACATCACTTCGGTTGCGCGGCATTGCGTTGGGGAGGGATGGTGCTTCCCCCTTTGATTGCCATTTGCTTGCGTATCTACGAACAACGGCGCAGTTTGGCCGTTCATCACGCCGCCGGGGATGGAGTAATCTCCCCCCCCTCTCCACCAAGAAATTTTCTGCTGCTGGTAATTTGGCGTATCGCGCCCGGAAAAGCAATCACTAAATGGCTCCACAACACTATCTTTTTTCCCCGCGAACGCAGCCGCTTGGGGGAGGGGGGCCTACCCCGCTGCTGCCAGAACCCTTTCTATCCACCTGTTGTTTCCAGAACGTGACACCGAACACACGAATCACCGAACTGTTTGGCCTACGCTATCCAATCATCCAAGCTGGAATGGTGTGGTGCAGCGGCGCGAAGTTGGCTGCGGCTGCCGCGAATGCCGGCGCGTTGGGCTTGATTGGTGCTGGCTCGATGAAGCCGGAATTGCTGATTGAGCATATCCGCAAGTGCCGCCAACTAACCCAACATCCATTTGGCGTGAACATACCCTTGATTCGTGGAGATGTTGCCAAACTGATTGAAGCAACCTTGTCGGAAGGGGTTCGGATCGTCTTCACATCCGC
>Ga0058869_1085240_pt1 | contig 11499 bp, 13 predicted proteins | sample TNRReaAaerobiRNA_FD_61086 | JGI IMG/M metagenome (GOLD analysis project Ga0058869, IMG submission 61086) | Wastewater treatment Type I Accumulibacter community from EBPR Bioreactor in Madison, WI, USA - TNR Reactor, Time I- 292min-Aaerobic_... | ecosystem: Engineered > Bioreactor > EBPR >...
TTCCACTACTTATAGAAGCCATACGAACCGATTACAACAACAATTCCTGCTCGCAGCAGGAATCCGAAATCTCGAATTACTAAGCAACAAAACTTAATTCCAATTTTGCAAAAGGTCTAATAAACCAAGGCTTGGCGATAGTTCCCCTGATACTGATAGAGATTTCCCATGTTACACAGCCCGGCACTAATGCCTGCGGGACTATTTAATCGTTCACTGATTTTTAGCCCGCGCTGAAAATAATCTAATGATTTTTCATAATTCCCTTGACTGCCGTAGATGACCCCTATATTGTGAAGGCAGTTATTGATTTCTTTCAAGTTGTCTAACTTTTCGGCAATCCGAAGACTTTTTTCTAAACAATCCAGTGCTTTTTCGTAATTGCCCTGATAATGATATATATTACCAATATTTCCCAAACAAAAGCACTGATTCATTTGATCGCCGATGGGTTCACTGATTTTCAGGCTCTTTTGATAATGATCCAAAGCCTGAGGATAATTACCTTGATTACTGTAAATATGGGCTATATTTTTCAAGCATAGACTCCTACCCATCAGGTCATTCGTACCTTCTAAAATACGTAGCCCCTGCGTTCCCGTATGAAATCCTCTTTCATATTCATTTAACCCACTAAGTAACCCACACAGCCGACACAAACTCCTACCCTTCACCGTATCCACCTTAGTAGTAGCGATGACCTTTTGTAGGCTGTCTATCTTGGCGTTTTGCGCCAATAGCATAACGATACTACCAAAGAAAAGCAACAGCGTAATCAGTATTCTCATACGCATTAGTTCATTCGATTGACCTCCCGTTCCAAACGGATGCGGAATGTTTCATATACCTTGCGGGCGATGAGTTCGCTGAAATAGCCCACATCCTTACCGTTCGCCTCGCCGTACCGGACGATCACAAGGGCTTGTTTTTCATACGTGCCGACGTTTCCGTCCCGAACGCCTTTCAACCCGCAGGCTTCAATCATCCCGCCCGCCGATATTTTATAATTCCCGTCGGGAAGGCGATGCACCCACGCGGGATTTAATTGATCAGCTATCGTTTGATAGACTTCCTCCGAAACTATCGGATTTTTGAAAAAACTCCCCGCATTGGGTAACGTTTTGGGGTCCGGTAATCGGGACTGCCGGATGGCGATCACCGCCTCCCGAACAGTTAAAGATGTGGGAGTCGTACTCCGTTTTTTAACTTCCTCCGCCACCTGCCCGTAATCCAAGACCAAAGGCGCATTTTTTTGGAAGCGATAACAGACCTCCGTGATGATGAATTTTCCTTTGAGTTCCTGTTTGAAGATGCTGTCCCGATACCCAAACCGGCAATCTTCCTTCGTAAAAGTCAAGTATTGCCCCGTTCGGGTATCTAAGCCCCGCAGGAAAACAAAGCACTGCTCCTGCTCCACTCCATACGCCCCGATATTTTGAATGGGTGCCGCGCCCACACTGCCCGGAATACCCGATAAATTTTCCAAACCGCCCCCCCAACCCGCTTCTATGAAGGGTCGGATGCTTTCATCCCAGTTCAGCCCCGCGCCAAAGGTTACTTCTATCTCGTCGGGATTGTTGTTGGGATGTTCGGTATTTATTTCTCCGATACGGATCAGGATGACCGTTCCCTCAAAATCTCGGGTGAAGAAAACGTTACTTCCGCCTGCCAGTACGGCTACTTTTTTTCGATCCCCTTTGCCTTCAGTTAAAAAGCCAAAACGATAGCAGGCTAATAAATCCTCAAGGGATTCAACCACGACCATGCGTCGCGCTTGGGTTGGGATGCCGAAGGTGTGAAGGGGCGCAAGGTCTGCTTGTTCAAATATATTCATAGTGGACGATAGCCGGTGAAAATAATTTAATTTTTCGCACTTGCTCTGACCGATGGCTCGGTTTTTGATAAAGGTATATTGGTTGTGGATAAATAGTTTGTAATATAGGCACCGGTAAAAAGAGCGTGTGATTTGCGAGCAACTTGGCAAACATACGCTCTTTTTCTATATCTTTGAGCATTATTTTTTGAACATGAGCTTTTCTACGTTCTCTTTCCGATTTCAAGCCCGAACCCTCACCATTTTGCTATTAACCGTGTGGGTGGCGGCAATCATTTCCGCGTGCAGTAAGGACGGCGATAAAAACGTCATCAACGTTTTTTCCGTAGATGATGACATTAAACTCGGTCAGCAGTTAGCCGATCAAATCCGATCTGATCCGGCTCAATATCCCCTATTGCCCCAATCCCAATACCCAAAAGCGTATGAACACCTCAACCGAATTACCCAAACGCTACTCAATACGGGTAAAATCAAATACAAAGACCGCTTCAAGTGGGAAATCAACATCATCCGCGATGACAGTACACTGAACGCCTTTTGCGCTCCGGGCGGATTTATATACGTCTATACGGGTATCATCAAATTCCTTGATAGTGAAGACCAGTTTGCCGGTGTGTTGGGACACGAAATTGCCCATGCGGAACGACGACACTCCACCGACCGCCTTACCCAGCAATACGGCATTAGTATGCTCTTAGATATGGTCTTGGGTCAAAATAAAGGCGCGTTAGCTAACGTCGCTACCAACTTAGCCATCTTGGCATACAGCCGTTCCAACGAAACCGAAGCCGACTTGGCTTCCGTAGAATATTTGTGTGCCACCGACTATAATTCCACCGGTACGGCAGGCTTTTTCAAAAAGCTCATCGAGCAGGGGCAGGGCGGACGCACTCCCGCATTCCTCAGCACCCACCCCAACCCCGATAAACGGGTAGAAAACATCGAAAAAGAAGCCCAAACCCGTAACTGTACCAACACACAAACCTACGCTACGCGGTATAACGAATTTAGAAACAGCTTACCTTAATTGTATGTATTAGCACAGACGAAGGTCTGTCTTTTATATTTTTGTCATTTAGTTGTCGTTCATCCTCTGTTACGTGGGGATGAACTTTTATTTCTTTTGACTAATTTTGCCCACCCGATTGCAAACCATCTTTCGGAATACAGCATCAGTCCCCTCCTTTCATGCACGGTTTAGACCCCACCCGCTTACCCCAACACGTCGCCATCATCATGGACGGAAACGGTCGCTGGGCGCAACAACGCGGTAATCTCCGCATCTTCGGGCATCGCAATGCCATCAAAGCCGTCCGTGATACCACCGAAGGCGCGGCGGAATTGTCCATCCCCTACCTGACCCTCTTTGCTTTTTCGACCGAAAATTGGGCGCGCCCGGCTATCGAAGTCAATGCCCTGATGGAATTATTGGTCTCCACCATCCGCTCAGAGATCAAAACCCTTCAGGACAATAAAATACGCCTCCATGCCATCGGAGATATTGAAGGATTACCCAAAGCCACCCGTGAGCAACTCCATTGGGCGATCAACGAAACAGCATCCAATAGTCATATGACCCTAACGCTCGCCCTCAATTACGGGAGTCGGAATGACCTGCTCCACGCCGTGCGGGATGTTTGTGAGGAAGTACGTGCCGGCAAACTCAATCCCCAAGACCTGACGGCGGACATCTTTGCTTCCCACCTTTCGACTGCCGGTATGCCCGACCCCGAACTCTTGATTCGTACCAGTGGAGAAATGCGTGTTTCTAATTTTCTGCTTTGGGAGATCGCATATGCCGAACTGTACATAACGCCCAAGCTGTGGCCCGACTTCCGGCGGGATGACCTTTACCAAGCCATCGCCGACTTTCAAAAGCGCGAACGGAGATTCGGAAAAACAGGCGAACAAATAAAAAAATAAATCCATACGTTTCGATACCCTATCGCTTACTGATTATCTTTACTTTCCGACGTGAGGTTCGGCTATTTTTAATCTGATTATCAAGGCTTTTTTATCATTGTTTCGCTTTTCCCCTCGACTAAAGTCGAGGGACTAACTCGTTTTCAGCTGTTATTTTGCTTTACGGGTAACTTAGTCCCCGTACTTTATCCGAAAGATAACTGATTATCAATCCGTTTATAGCCGAACCTCACCTTTTCCGATAAGTTCATCCTGAAAAATGCCTATCTTTGCGGAAATGAAACGAACGATTGCGCGCTTGCTTTTCGGGCTGTGGCTCGTACTACTGATGCTCGGCTGTAAAAAAAATGACTATTACGGGTGTGATGATCCTTCCGCCCTCAATTATGACCCGACAGGTAAAGCCAAGCGGGAACTCTGCCGTTATCCGATGGAATTGACCCAAAACATCTTGAATAACACCCGAAAACAACGCGGTGATGACCGCAGAGGTTGCTCCACGAACACCACCGACCAACTGCGGGCTTGCTTTACGGAAATGGATAAATATGTTTCTGCCGACTCTTCTTTGCGGAAACATTACGTTAATTATCAGCCGATTAGTGAGCCGATTCAGCCCGGAATCATGGTTACGCAGCATCTTTATCATGCCCGTACCAAGAAATTAGTCAGCGTTTACGGCATGTATAAGCAACCTTCCGGCTATTTTCCCGAAGGAGGCGATTGGGAGTACCTGATTTTAGACCCCGCAACCGTCAATGATACGAGCCGGAAGAATGGAATCCTACCCCCCACAGGCGTTTTGCGTGGAAAATTAGCCCAATGTGCCGTCTGCCACCGCAGGGGAGCTAATAATTATCTTTTCAACCAATATTAATGGAAGAAAAAGAACCGCTATTTCTGGCATTAGAGACGGCGACGGAGGTGATGTCGGCGGCAGTTTTTCGCGGAGGAAAGCTCTTGGGTGTGCAGGATTATTATTTACCCCAATTACATAACCGATTGGTTACGGAATGCCTCCGCCAACTTTTGCTGAATATTGACCTGAATATCAAGGAAGTCCAGGCGGTAGCAGTGTCGGCGGGTCCGGGTTCGTACACGGGATTGCGGGTAGGAGCTTCAGCGGCAAAAGGCATTTGCATGGGTTTGGATATTCCTTTGATTGCTGTTTCTACCTTACAAGCCTTAGCTTTCACTGCCATAGATTGGGCAGTACAAACCGACAGCCTCATCATCCCGATGCTGGATGCCCGGCGCATGGAAATCTATACCGCCGTTTATAATGCTTTGGGTAATGAATTAGTTGCCCCCCATCCCCGCATCTTAGATGAAGAACCGATCACGAAATTAGTGGAAAATCGGTCGGCAATCTTGGTCGGAGACGGCGTGGCAAAGACCATTCCGCGCTACGAATCCGATAAAAACTTAATTTTGATGCCGAATGTATTGCCGTCCGCGCGATTTTTCGGTACTTTGATATACCAAGCGTGGTTGGAAAAACGTTGGGTGAATATTGCTGATTTTGAACCCCTTTACCTCAAGGAAGTGATGATTCGGCAAGGCAAAAAACTCCTTTAACAGCATGAAAAACCGTATTTTCGCCCTATTCTTAGCTCTTTCGGTCATTTTTATTTTTTCCTGTAAAAATGAACCCACCAATACTCCCGACTATAACCTAACGAAGGGTGCTACCCGCAGTTGGAAATTATATGACCTTCGTGGTGGCGAGAATGGGCAGGAAGTCCTTTACCGCGACTGTAATACCGATGACTCGTTCGATTTTCTGCATAACGGCAAGTGGTACTACCAGCCCGGAGCCAAGAAATGCGCTGAAAATGAAGCCCTTACGCAGGGTTCTTGGGCATTTAACGATGCAAAAACGGAGATCAACATCACGGCGGAAAGTCCTTTAGCCGGCAATTATAAGGTTACCGAGCTTTCCCCCAACAAACTAATTCTTTCCTCCAAAGGAAGGTCGTATAGCTTTAACTGCGGATGCAAATAAATATGCACGAGCATTCCATTCAAGTAACCCGCACCGCCCGCTATTATACTTTGGGCGAGCTAACGCCTGATACTCAGCACGTTTGGTGGGTACTTCATGGCTATGGGCAGTTAGCCAAATATTTCATCCGCCACTTTGAACCCTTAGCCGAACGCGGGGCTTTCGTCATTGCACCGGAGGGTTTATCTCGCTTTTATGTGGGGTCAAATTGGGAGCGGGTAGGTGCAAGCTGGATGACCAAAGAAGACCGCCTGACCGAAATCGCCGACCAGATGGCATACTTAAACCTTGTGTATCAAGGGATTTACCCTGCCAAACCGACCTTTCAGACACATTTATTGGGTTTTTCGCAGGGGACGGCTACGGCGTGGCGGTGGCTGAATCAGGCGCAGTTAGCCGTTCGGAATTTGGTTTTGTGGGCTGGGATGATCCCGCAGGAACTCCACCAACCGCTTCCCGACCACCCGAAGATGAACGTCTATGCCTGTTACGGGCGGAAAGACCCCTTCTTTTCGGAGGAAAAAGTAAACACCATTCGCGGATTGATCGAAGGTTCTCACTTATCCATGCGCTACTTTGAATTTGACGGCGAGCATACGATCCATGCTGAAACGCTGATCCAAATTGCAGATGAAATCATGATTTAAGACCTGCCGTAGCTTTTTCGGATGCGAACCAAAAGGTCGTTCATTTCATTTTTACCGGAGGGTTCGGTAGACAAGGGAGACCGGTATCGGGCATTCTCCAACTGCTCCAAGAAGGCTTCAAATTTGGTTTGGTAGAAATTTCGGTCGTCATTATCCAGGTAAGCCGTTTTGCCTTTCAGTTCCATTTCTTCCACCACATCGTTAAGGTAGGGCAGATTGTATTTTTCGGCTAAGGAAGGCAGATGGAGTTCCACTTCCGCCGTTTGCATCAAATTTAAGCCCGTGAGCAGGATTCTAAAGCTATTCAAAAAGGGTTTGACGGAATAGGGAAAGAATTTTTCGACCAGCTTCCACTGCTTTTTGGCGTAGTTAATGTAATTATAAGCATGATTCCGCGTAACGGATTTTTTACAGACGGCTTTCAGTTCGGTGATAATGTCGGCATCCATGGCTACGGGCGGGGCATAGAGGAACTCCACGACGAAGCTGTTTTCCTCCATGATGAGGGTTAGGTAGCGTTTGATGTCATAGGTTAATAAGTCTACTTCCAAACGTGAAATTTGTTCCCGAACACTAACCGTGAATTGATCTTCATGGATACCCAGCGCAATATCAATGGGTAGCACATGAATGCCACGCAGATCATAATCGGTATCGGAAGCCGCGTAACCAAAGGCATGTGCGCCCCCAACGGTCATCATCAGGATGGGAAACGGTTGGCGATGTACTAAATCAGTAAGCTCTTGAGGTAAGTAGGGTTTGGACGGCACGGCAATCGTTGTATTAAAATCTTAACCTAAGCGAAGATAATACAATTTCCCGTTTTTGGTTCACTTTCGAGTAAAGATTCAACAAAAATGAACGCTACTTAACCTAAAATGCCTAAAACCGGATACCGATTACCAAAATATCATCAATCTGTTCGATATGACCTTCGTGCATCCAGTTTTCGATGATAACGTTCAGGCGTTCTTTTTGTTCGTCCATGGGTTGGGTACTGAGTTCCACCAATAGTTTTTTGAACTTACCGTACATGAATTTCTTGCGATTCGGTCCTCCGAATTGGTCGGCATAGCCGTCGGAGAATAGGATAATCGTGTCGCCGGGTTCGCAGGTTAATTCTTGAGTGGTGAAGTGCCTACCTTCGTACTGCCCGCCACCGATAGGATATTTATTGGTTTTGAATTCGGTCAGTTCCGTTCCACGAATGTGGTACATCGGATTATTCGCTCCGCCGAAATAAACTTTCCGTTGGGGATAATCAATGACGGCTAAGGTTAAATCCATCCCATCCTTCGAGCTGGAGGTATGATCTACCTGGTGGAGGTTCGACCGCACCAGTTCATTGAGGGTATTGAGAATCGTTCCCGGATCGGTTAAGCCTCTTTCATTAACGATTTGGTTGAGGAGCGAAGACCCCATCACGGACATGAAAGCCCCAGGAATACCATGCCCCGTACAGTCTACCGCCGCGATGAGTTTTAGGTCGTCATATTCGGAAAACCAGAAGAAATCCCCGCTGACCACATCTTTGGGGCGATACAGCACAAAAGATTCGGGTAATGCCCTGCGAATATCGTCATAATCGGGTAAGATAGCATCTTGAATACGGCGAGCGTAGTTGATACTATCCAATATTTCTTCGTTCTTATGTTCGATTTCCTTTTTTTGCTTCGTAATTTGGTCATTAAAGGCTAAGATTTCATCTCTTTGCTGCGTGATTTCTTCATTGATCTGGGTAATCTCATGGTTTTTCTCTTCGAGTTCTTTGGCTTGGCGGACGACTTCGGCGGTGCGCTCTTCCACTTTTTGCTCCAAGATGCGTTTATCTTGTTCTAATTTACGCACCCGCCAGCGAATAAAACCGACAATAGCCCCGCCCGCCATCAACAAATAAACCAAATAGGCGACCTTCCAACGATACCAAGGCGGGTTGATGGTAAATTCATAGACGCTTTCTTCGCCCATCACCCCAAAAATATTCCGGGAACGGACGTGAAACTTGTAGTATCCTTCGGTAAGATTGGTGTAATCCTTTTGAGCCTCTTTCGTCCAAGGCGACCATTCTGTTTCCGAACCCTCTAAGAAATATTGGTATTCGTTGGCTTCGCTTCGGTCGAAACTTAATGCCGCACATTCAAAGCGGAGTGAATTATGGACGTAATCCAGAGCGGGTTTCCATGCGCTCGGTTGCAGGAGGCTGATAAAGCCATTCTCTGCGACATAGTTACCGTCAAAGATGGTTTCTTTGCTATTAGCAATAATTCTACGGACTAAGGTCTTATAGCTGAAATTGTTATTACGCTGGTAATTGAGGTTGAGGCGCGCTACACCACTCCCGTAGCCTAACCACACGACGTTATCCGATTCCGGATAGATGACGTTGATCTTCGTAATCCCCAAACGGGCAAATAAGTTTTTTTGAATTTTATAGCCGTTATTTCCCTGAAAGAAGGCGTAAAGCTGATCTTCGACGCTGATATTATCAGGATCAACGACGACAGCCCAACCGGTTTTGGTTACTTCATTTTGTCTGAAATACCAGATACCACGCGAACCGTCGGCTAATTCGGTGGTAAATTCCGCTTCGGGTTCAAATTTTTGTGCTTTCTCATTAAAACGGACAAATCCTTTCAAATGGTAAAAAAGGATACGTCCGTCTGGCTGATTGATAACCACAAGGTCTTGTAAAGTGAGTAAGCCGTGTTCTTTGCCGTATCGCTTGATAACGGGTTTCATCCGATTGGCGGTTAAGTCGAGATACAAAGCCCCATTGATATAGCTGGCTAACCATAAGTTACCGTTTGAGGTTTCGGCAATGTGTCGTATCTGTTCATTGATACCGGGGATTCTGCCTTCATCTTCCCAAACGCCGCCCCGCCTATAAATGCTGGCAATTCCGTCCTTCAAACCGATATAAACCCGATTGGAATCCTTTTTAGACCGATACAGGGCGTAACCGGTGTAATTCGGATTGACCACATAGGCTTGGTTCAAGTTATAGCCGTAAATGCCGTATTCTGTGGTCGTAACCAAAACTTCGTTAGGAAGGGCTAATATATCCCAGCATTGATCCGAAATTTCATGTACGGCTTCAAAGTTCATCATCGTTTCCGTGCCTTTTTTGGTGCTGAATCGGGTTCGATATAAACCGTTTTCGGTCATGGCTAAGAGGTATCCTTGAAAGCGGGTAAATTTCTGAAATGACCGTTTTTGGTTATTGATCCGATTAAAGTACGACAGGCGGGCTGGATTATTTACTTTCGCTAAACCATTACCTAAAGCCGCCCAAATAGAATTCGTTTGGTCTTCAAAAATATAGGTAACGTCGTTATTTTGCAGTCCGCGCTCTTCATCTATGATTTGAATCAATTTTCCTTGTGCCGTCATCAAGACCATACCACCTTTTGCCGTACCGAACGCGTAGTAGCCTTCTTTTGATAATATACCACAATAAAGGTTGGAAGTCAGCAGAAAGGGGTCTATTTCCGTGCGAAACGGTGTAAGGGTTTTACGGTTAGGATCGAAGAATAAGAGTCCCTGTGTACGCGTACCCATTAAGAGTTGACCGCTTTCGTGGGGAAGCAGAAAATAAGCCTGATCTTCAATGAATCGCTCGGCAAACGGTAAAGGGACTAACTGCCCGTTTACTAATTCAAGCAAGCCTTTAGCTCGATCCCGAATGTAAAATCGCTCTTTATGACGGATGATCTTATGAAAATCACCATCCCAGATAGCCGTAATCTTTTTACTATTGGGATTATAGCGATACATATGGGTTTCGCCCTGAAAGTAAACCTCATTTTGATAAATTTCAATCGAATTGATGGATTGAAAATCTTGCTTTGCTTGAGGTAATTGCGAGAGTAGGGATTGGAATCTATGCTTGCCAATGGAATCAGTATACATATACCCCAACTCATCAAATCCGCCGATAAATATCCGATCTTTACTATCAATCGCCAAGGAAGAAACGGTATTTCCATCACCTAATTGTATCATACGCCACCGCACCCCGTCATATTCCATCAATCCACCGTTGTTGGCAACATAGATGATCCCCCGACTGTCCTGAACGATAGCCCAGTTTTGCTCTAACTGCCCGTATTCCTCCGGCGTATAATTACGAATGAAGGGATTGAGCATTTCCTCACGTTTATGAAGTATTTGACCCCATAGGAGGTTATTCAATCCCCCAACCCAGCAGAAGATCCAAACAATTACAAGAATGGAAAGATGTTTCATGCCCTCCGGTTAATGATGAATAAACAAAGATGGAATAGATAACCCAACTTGAAATTCAGTTCAAAGTTACGCAAAAAATTGCAAATGCACTCGAAAAGCCCGCCTAATCATTCCACTTCGTCGTTGAATGACCTAAATTATGATGGTTTGAGGTATCATATCTTTTCAAAGTGCTAAAATGCTACAAGCTAAAATCGTTCCTAAAGCCCTTTCTTACCGAATATATTTTTTGAGGGGTACGTTGGTAAAACTTGATAAAACGATGTCCTTTATCTACCTTTGCAACCCGTTTGACCCTCATCAAAATCAGGTCAGCTTTATTCAATCCATCGGTTTACTTTTCTTGTATGCCAAACATTAAATCGGCGGCGAAACGCCACAAACAATCGGAAACCCGTCGGTTACGGAATCGTACCCAGCTTGTCGCTGCCCGTAACCTCATCAAGAAATTATTAAAAATCAACACCAAAACGGAAGCCGAACAGCTCTATCCGACGGTGGTATCCCGTTTAGATCGCTTAGCGCAAAAGCGCGTCATCCATAGAAATACCGCCGCGAATCAGAAATCACGCCTCGCCCTCTTTGTCAACAGACTGAGCGCGTAACTTTATTCTCGGTAACCCCTCTTGAGATTCCCCGCGAAGACAACTTTCGGTCGGGGCTTTTCTCGTTGTACGCTTTTGATTATAAGACCTTTTGATAAAGGCAATGGTAGTCAAGTTCTAGTCGAAAAGGAGTATATTTGCTATTATGAAATATTTGCTTTGGGTTGTATGGTTGCCAGTTTGTTTTTGGTACAATTGCTCTGCCCAACTCATCCCTATCCAAGAATACAACCTAAG
>Ga0058869_1087077_pt1 | contig 11443 bp, 3 predicted proteins | sample TNRReaAaerobiRNA_FD_61086 | JGI IMG/M metagenome (GOLD analysis project Ga0058869, IMG submission 61086) | Wastewater treatment Type I Accumulibacter community from EBPR Bioreactor in Madison, WI, USA - TNR Reactor, Time I- 292min-Aaerobic_... | ecosystem: Engineered > Bioreactor > EBPR >...
CGAGAGTGGCGGTTACTATCTTGACCAAAGACCAAACAACCGTATCCGGCGCGTCGCCATCAATCACTCTGATCTTCTGATACCTCCATCCACAACGCGCCCAGCTCCAGCGCGATCTCCTGGAACGGCTCGACACTGACAATCTCCTGCTCCTAGAACTGCCCGATGACGGTCCAGCGCCCTTCCCGCAAGGCGAAGGCTTCCAGGGTGTGGGCCAGCGGATCGACCAGCCAGAGATACGTAACGCCATAACGGGCGTAAACCGGCATTTTGGTCATTCGATCCTTGCGCGCCGTGGACGGCGACAGAATTTCGCAGACCCAGTCTGGGACCACTTCAAAGCGATGATCGTGGGGCAGGCGCGGCATTCGTTCCCGTCGCCAGCCGGCGAGTTCGGGAACCAGCACTTCGGTATCACGAACGAAGTGGATTTCCGGTTCAACCAGAATCCACCAACCGCCCGGCCCGCCACGTCCACGATGGTAAGGACCGTACAGTTCTCCGCCCAAACTTGATTCTGCCAGAGTATGTCGGCTGACCGGTCGGGGTTGGGTATACAACCGACCGTTGATAATCTCGCCGGTCAGATTTTCCGGCAAGGCTTCCAGTTCGGCATAGAGATCATCAGCATACAAAGCTGCTTTCATGACGGCGGGCATGGTGGTCTCCTCTTGAAGCCGCGCCGTTGGCGCATTCTGCTCATTTTAGAGCGTTCTTCCGGCAACGTGATCTATTTCGCTTCACTGCAAAATTGACTGTCACCCCAAACCTGTTTCTTAATTTTCCTGCTACGCTTCCTGGAACAACCGCTATTTTTAAACGGCATTTTCGGACAATCTGATGCCAACTGGGAAGAACATGGACTGGCTAACCCGCTTTCTCTTCGCACATACCCGCCAAACTATCCCAGACGGTCGTCCGTTATACGCCTACAAGATGCGTGATGACACCTATGCCGACTTGCGAATCCATTTCCATCAAATCATCCTCTGGGATTCGCAAGGCCGGTTGGCGAAACGCTTCGCACCGCTCTTCTGCCTGTATGCCGCCGAGACGTTTCGCCGCGAACACGCCGAAGGTTCATGGACGTGGGAGACGATTTTCAAGCCGCTCAAAATGGAAACCCCTTCGCAATTGCAGATTACCGATTGGGTAGAAAAGGGTCTCAAATGGTGGCGACGGCCCTTGCTGCGGGGCAAGAACCAGCGTCTTCTCCTGATGACGATCGCTTGCGAGGGTGGTTTGCCTCTACGGTTACTGCAACAAGAAAATGCTCACTTGACGCAGTTTTTCCGCCTCCTTCTCGAAAGCTATTATCGAGCTGGCCAAGGTGGTGAACAAACCGCTGAGGCTATCGCTCGACAACAGGCGCATCGTTTGCCCCGCAGTTTGCAACAGGACCCAGTGTTTCATCTGGCCGCCACGCTCATTGCCAAAATCGGCGAGTTGCAGGCATGCATCGGCGAAGCGGTTGATCCCATTGCCGCGCTGGATGAAAAAACGCCGAACTGGCGACGGGATTTACCGTTACGGCTGGACGATCAAGTCGCCGAAACCCTGTTGACCGGTTTGGTGCGCCGTTCGGGGGAACTGGTTCGGGAGGCGGCTGGCCGTCCCCGTTGGCGAGGTCGGCTGCGCGAAACGAGCAAGGGCTGGCAAATCGAGAAGCATCTGGAACTGCCGGACTGGGCCATCAACGCCCAAATTGCCGGGTGGATTGGTTCGCCTGTTACCGATCATCCACCTCCACGCTGGCGATTGTTGCTGCACACATCGGCGAGCGCGGAGACCGTCGCCTGGCTGACGCTGGCGCAGGGGACTGGCCCAACCGCCCGCTACCATCGGGAATGGTTGCATCGGGGCGGAGTCACGCTGGTCGGCGTCAAGGCGAGACAACCGCACCGCTTGAGCCTGCATGATGGCCAAAGCGAATATGCCCTGACCGTGCAGAACGGCGAATCTTGGGGCGATTCCCCGTGGGTGTTTGTCGAGCGCGGGACTTCCGGGGAACGGGAATGGTTGACAGAGGGTTCGGCCCGAACCCGTTCGGAACGGGCCTGGGTATTGGCGGGACGGGAATTCACGCCGCAAGGGGTGAATGGCGCCTGCGACTTTGTGGGAATCGTTCCTGAACTGGACCGAATGGCCTACCGGGTGAGCGGCGAAGTCGAATTGTTGACGCCGCAGCAGGATCGCTATCGCATCGTCTGCCGGGCCGAAAATGAGTCACAGGAAAACTTTGTAGTGGTCGGCGACGTTGTTCCGCAACTGACTCAAGGTCGGCTGCTGTATCGCGGATTTCCACAAATTCAAACCATAGAGCCGGACGGGCGGCGAAAACTCGCCACCGGGCGGATTCAATGGCGCTTCCTCGGCGATGCCGCGCCTTGGCGAGAGCGCTATGAAGCGGCGCAAGGACGGATCTGGTTGCGGCTGGTCGACGCCAACGGCGCGGAACGCTGTCGGCGGCAGGTGGATGTAGCGCCGCCCCACTTTCACATTGAAATCGATATTGGCGCGGGACTTCAGGCCGGCGTCGTGCGGTTGACCGGATTGGCTGGCGCCAGGGTAGAACCCGGCCCGGATAGCCCGGCTGGCGTCTCGATCACCTCGACTGATGATCAGGCGCGGATCGTTTGCCGGTCCTTATCCGGCGCGTTGCCGCCACCGCTCACATTGCTCCTGCAATGGCCCGGTTCGGAACGGATCACCCTGACGTTGCCCTATCCCCAGCGAGGTGCGGTGTTCCGACTGGCGGAACGATCTTTGGTCAATGACGACTGGGTTCCGCTGGATCGATTCGGTGGTTTGCAACTGTTGATTCAAGACCCGGCCAGCGGACGACATTTCCGACTGGAAGGCGAACTGATTGCTTATGGAGAAATCGGTCGGCGATTTCATGAGCGCCTGCCCCCACTTGAACAGGGCCGCCTCGAAGCTTCGCTCTTTCTTTGGCAGGATCGCATCGCGTCGTTATTAGCCAGTAGTCGCAACCTGGAAGCCCAAGTACGGCTGACGATTGAAACCACGCAAGGCGAGCGGCTGGCGTCGCTACGAGTGACCCGCTTTGATGTCGTGCTTGAACCGGATCGGGACGCGGGGCGGGTGCGAATTCCCCAAGACTCCCTCGCCTGTCTTGGCACAGGATGGGAAACGCGGGTTCGCCTCGAAATGATCCGGTTGTGGGCGCCGGCGGAACTGCCGGTCGTCCTGCACGCCATTCCAGATCAACCCGCTGGTTGGGAGATTCCTGCCGATCTGGAGCCTGGCCCGTGGTGGATCGTCGGGCGCGATGGCGACTGGACGCGGTTTCGTCCACTGTTGTGGGGGATTGCGACGGATGACGCAACGGCTCCTGATGCGGATGATTCGCTGGCGGGCGCAATTCGGGAAACCGATCCTGAGCAACGGGCGCTGCGGTTAAATACGCGGCTCGCCGAACTGGGGCAAACCCCCGATCATCCTGACTGGCCGTTGCTGTTCAATTACCTGCAACTGGCGCAGGAATTTCCGCCGAGTGCGCTGGACGTGTTGCAGAGGTTGCCGGCGCATCCGCGCGCGTTGATGCTGGCGCTGATGAAAGCCGATGACGAAACTTTTGAGCCAATATGGGCGTTGTCCCGACAAATGCCGTTTTTGTGGATGCTGTTATTCATCCATGACTGGCGGGAGGCGGCAGCCGCCTATTTTGGGGGGCTTCAATCGGCGTTGGCCGAAATCGACGAGGGCGGAGAAATCGTTTTTGGCCTGTTCCAACGATTCGGGGAACGCGCAGCCGCCCGGCGCATTTATTGGCGGTCGTTGTGTGACTGGCTCCAGGAACGGCTATTTCCCGACCGCCCTCTGCCAAATGGCGAGCTGAATATAGCGCGGCGGTGCCCTGCATTTTTGGAACAACAGATCGAACCTTTGGAGCAGGCCCTGCAAGGCCGCCACGACGCCGAGGAAAGATGGCCAGAAGGTTATGAAATCATAGGGTATTTATCAGCTATTGATCCCAAGCATCGCTATCTCCATCTCAATTCTATTTACCGCGCGGTGCGGTGCAGCCCCTTCGTTGCCGCTCACCTGAGTCTGAACCGCGTTGCTCCCACCGAATCACTGATTTACGAACTGCGTTTGCTGCGCACGTTTGACCGGGAATGGTTCGATCATGTCTACGCCATTGCCCTCACCTTGGGCTTGGCTCACCGACCGCCGGGAATCTGAAATGAAACGCCCTTCGTTCTACACCACGCTGATTGAGCAACTGGGCCGCCGCGCCACTCGCGCTGTACTCGGCTTATGCGGTTTCCGCAACGATGCTCTGCGCGAGTATCTACACGCCCGGTTTGACCGGGAAGCGGGAATGCCCGGCGCATTTCTGGCCGATCCGGTGTTTGAAGCAGGTTTCGGCTGGCAACCAGCGGAACGAACCTTGGGCGGTCTGGAAGGCAAGTTGCTGCATCCCGCACTGGTGGGAGCGTTGCGCGAGCCGCAGAAAAAGGGTTTGAGCGAGGACTACAGCTTTCCCGCCCGGCGTCGGCCTTACCGTCACCAATTGGAAGCGTGGCGGGCGTTGATCGAAAGCCACCCGCCGCGTTCAGTACTGGTTAGCAGCGGCACCGGTTCCGGCAAGACCGAATGCTTCCTGATCCCGATTCTCAATGATCTCGCGGCAGAGCTGGAACGCCGCCAGAACGCCCCGTTAATCGGCGTGCGGGCGCTGTTTCTCTACCCGCTCAACGCCTTGATCAAGAGTCAGAAGGATCGCTTGGTTGCCTGGTCGGAACCCTTCAATGGCGGTATCCGCTTCTGTCTCTACAACGGCGATACGCCCGATCAAGCGAGAAGCGAGTGGCGCTGTGAGGTTCCCAACCGCCGGACCCTGCGTAAAGAACCACCGCCGCTGCTGGTGACCAACGCCACCATGCTGGAATACCTGCTGGTGCGGAACGAAGACCGACCCATCATTGATCAGTCGCAGGGTCAATTGCGCTGGATCGTGATTGACGAGGCGCACACCTACGTGGGTTCCCAGGCGGCGGAATTGACCTTGTTGCTGCGGCGAGTTTTGCACACGTTTGGCTGCTGTCCCGGCGAAGTTCACTTCATCGCGACCTCGGCCACACTCGGCGACGCCAGTGAAGCCTCCCGCCGGCAACTGGCAAAATTTCTGGCCGATGTGGCCGGCGTGTCGATAGATCGCGTCCGGGTTATCGAAGGTCAGCGGGAAACGCCGCGCTTGCCGGAGGTGTCGACTGGCGTTCATCAGCCCTGCCCTGATCTAAAAAGCCTCCGCGCCCTGACGCCTGAACAACGTTTTACGGTTTTGGCCGACGACGAGCGCATGCGTGCGATGCGGGATCAACTGGTTAAGCAAGCCAGCCGCTTGAGCCAGCTTGCCCAAATGCTGCAAGGCCGTACTGATGGCCCGGCGCGGCAGGCGACTTTGCAATGGCTCGACCTCTGCACCCAAGCGACCAATGACCAGCGTGAACCATTTCTGCCCTTGCGCGGCCATCTGTTCCAACGGGCTGTTAGTGGGTTATGGGTTTGCGCGAATGGCGCCTGTTCCGGGCGGACGGGGACAGCGCTGGATCAACCGGGCTGGCCGTTTGGCGCAGTGTTTCTGGAGCGGCGGGAACATTGTGCGCATTGTCAATATCCGGTTTTTGACCTGGTGCAATGCGGGGAATGCGGAGCCGAATATTTGTCCGCCGCTGAAATCCATGAGCAAGGTCAAGAACGACTGCGGCCACAGGAATACACGCAGGATGAAGATGAATTTCAGCAGGGATTGGAACCACTGACGGACGATGACGACGCGGACGGCGCTGAAGAATCCAGCGCAGCCACTGAGAAGAAGCCACGGTTGCTGACTTCGCTGGAACAGGCCAATGTGCGGAATTGGGGATTGGCTGCGGATGGCAGCCTCGACCCGTCAGGCCAAACCGGGATTCACATCCATCTGCGCATCCCTGGCGAAAACGGTTTGGAATGCCCGGTATGTCGCAAGAAAGATCGAAATGAGAAAGAGAAGCAAGATCGGGGGTTATTCCAGCCGGTGCGAATCGGAGCGCCATTTTTGCTGGGCACAGCAATCCCGACGCTGCTGGAAGCCATGCCGGCGCTGACCGATGGAGCGGAACCCCGGCCATTGGATGGACGGCGGTTAATCACCTTCACGGACAGCCGCCAGGGCACGGCGCGAATCGCCGTCAAGCTGCAACAGGAAAGTGAGCGCGACTATGTGCGGAGTCTGCTGTATCACTCCCTGACCGCCAGCGCCCAGCCTGCCGATCCCGCACAGGTGCAAAAGATTCAGGCGGAAATTCAGGCACTGGAGCCATTCATCTGCGTCAATCCGGTTCTGTGCAGCGTACTGGAGCAGAAGCGTCAGGAGTTGGCGAAACTGCAAGCGCCACCCCTGGGTCGGCTGACGTGGGAAGAGGCGGAAAACAAGTTATTCATCGAGGACGACTTCCATCGTTGGTTGTTGCCGGCGCTCAAGGAACTGACTTTTGGCCTGTTGTCCGACCGCCTGTTGGTGAAACTGTGCCTGTTGCGGGAGTTCTTTCTGCGTCCCAAGCGGCTGTTCTCGCTGGAAGGTTTGGGATTGGTGCAGTTGCGCTATCCGGTTTTGGAAAACGCGAATCCCCCGGCGGTCATGCAGCAACGGGGCGTTAAACCGGAAGAATGGCGGGCGCTGCTGCAAATCGCAGTGGATTACTTTCTACGGAGTGGCAAACCCGCTGTTCAGGCTCCGTCTGACATGATCCGCTGGCTGGGTTATCCCGGCTGGCCGAACGCGCTGGTTTTACCTGGCGCAGCGATCACCAACCGAAAGGCGCAACGCTCCTGGCCTTCGACGCACTGGCGCAAGGCCAAAGACAATCGACTCATTCGCCTGTTGAGTCACGTTTTCCGCCTCGACCTCGACAATGCGGAACAAGGCCGCCAGATTGACGAAATACTGATCGCTATCTGGGACGGCATCCGCCCACTCCTCTCTCAAGCCGAAAACGGCTTTCAATTGGAACTGGAAAAGCAGGCGGTCTTGACCGAGGTGCGCGAAGCTTGGCTCTGTCCAATGACCCGCCGACTGTTGCCGGTGACGTTCCGTGAAATCACGCCCTATCTGCCCGCACTTCCTGCCCCCGATGCTTTGGCGCATTGTCAACGGGTCGAAATGCCCCGGCTGCCTCATCCTTTCTGGCTGAACTGCGCTCCCGAATCCGCTGATGCTTGGCTGGAAACTGACCCGCAGGTGCAGGCATTGCGGGCGATAGGCGCTTGGTCCGATATCAGCGACCGCCTCGCCCGGCATCGTCGCTACATTCGCGCGATGGAACACTCTGCTCAAATCGCCGGCGTTGATCTGACTCGCCGCGAAACCGCTTTCAAGGCCGGCAAAATCAACCTGTTAAGTTGTTCCACCACGATGGAAATGGGCGTAGATATCGGCGGTTTGACGGCGGTCGCCATGAACAATGTCCCGCCGCATCCGGCCAATTTTCTACAAAGGGCAGGCCGGGCTGGACGCCGGGGCGAAACCGCCGCTCTGAGTTTCACCCTGTGCAAGGCCACTCCCCAAGGCGCGGCGGTCTTCGAGAATCCGTTGTGGCCGTTCGTCAGCCGGCTCGGCTTGCCACAAGTCGCTTTGCAGAGCGAACCGATTGTTCAGCGTCATCTCAATGCCTTGGCGCTGGCCGCTTTTCTACGCGACCGCACCCCCGATATTCGCCGCCTGCAGACGGGCTGGTTCTTTGAAACCGCTGAGGTGGAAACTTCGGCGGTTTGCGACCGCTTCGCCGCCTGGTGCGAGGAAACATTCTCCACTGAACAGATGGCTGAAGGGATGACCGCGCTCACTCAACGCACCGTGCTGGCGGGTCGGCCTACCGCGTATCTGCTGGGCCGCACGGCTCAAGCTATTCGCCAAGTTGCTGAACGCTGGCGACGGGAACTGGAAGCGCTCCTCGACCAGCAGAAAATCGTTGCAACCCGTGAAGGCAACAGCAAACCGGAACAAGCGATTGCGATTCAATTACAGCGCCTGCGCGGTGAATACCTGTTAGGTGAACTGGCGAATCTGGGTTTCCTGCCGGGCTATGGTTTTCCCACCGGCGTCGTGTCGTTCATCACCACAACGCTCGAAAATCTCAAACTTCGCAATCATGAGCGCGAGGACAACCGCTCGCGCCGGGCCGGGTTTCCCAGTCGCAATCTCGCTATCGCCATCCGCGACTACGCCCCCGGCACCGATACGGTCCTGGATGGTCGGGTTTATCGCAGCGGCGGCGTGACCCTGAACTGGCAAATCCCCGCCGAAGTCGAAGCAGCGCCCGAAATTCAAAGCTTGCAGTGGGTCTGGCAATGCAAACGCTGCGGCCACAATGGCGCCCGGCTCACCCTGCCGGAGCATTGCCCCCATTGCGGCAAGGACGGCGGCAACGCATTCATCCTGCAGCGCTTTATTCAGCCCGCCGGTTTTGCCGTGGACATCCGCGCTAAACCGCATAACAACATCACCCTCCCCCAATACATCCCGGTGCGCGATCCGCTGATTGCTCTGGACGGCGCCGACTGGATGCCCTTGCCCAACCCGGCATTGGGTCGCTATCGAACAGCCCGTCAAGGTTCGCTCTTTCACCACAGCGCCGGGCTATACAACCAAGGCTACGCGCTGTGTCTGCGCTGTGGGCTGGCGGACTCAGAGAATGAGCAGGGTCACTTACCCGGAATATTCAAGGATCACAAGCGCCTGCGCGGCGGACGCCTGAACGACGCGGAAAAGCTCTGTCCCGGCAACGATGAAGCCAGTTGGGCGATTCAACGCAATGTTCGGCTGGGCGTGGTCACCCATACCGAAGTCTTTGAATTGCAACTGCACGATGTTGAAGGCAAGCCCATTGACCGGATCGCCGCCTACACCGTAGCCGTGGCTTTGCGCCGCGCTTTGTGCGGAATGCTGGGCATCGAAGAGGCAGAAGTCGGCGTGGCCGTTGGAGCCAGTCGCGCCGCGCATCGTGAAGCTGCGTATTCCGCCTATCTCTACGACACGGCGACCGGCGGCGCAGGCTATGTCAGTCAAATCACGGCTCGTTTGCCGGAACTGTTGCGTCAAGCCCGCGCCATGCTGGATTGTCCCCACGGTTGCGACGCCGCCTGTCAGGGTTGCCTGCTCACCCACGACACGCAACACCATCTCGCCGACCTCAACCGCCACACCGTCATTCCGTTGTTATCAGAGCAGTTTCTGGCCGCGCTGGAATTGCCGGAGGAACTGCGAGTCTTCGGATCATCGAGTCGGCTGGAAATGGAGCCGTTGTCGCTGGCCTTGCATCGGGAATGGCAACAGCGGACCGTGAATGAATTGCGGATTTATCTGGGTGGCAAAGCGCGGGATTGGGAACCGCTGGCCTGGCCATTACGTGGCGCTTTAGCCCATTGGCGGCAAACCGGCGCCACCGTGCGCTTGATCATGCCGACGGCGGTATTGAACAAACTGCATAGCAGCCAGCGCGATGAACTGGCCGCATTGATCGCCTATACCGATACCGAACTGTATCGCGTCCCCGACTTGAACCGGGTCGCAGACTTACCGCTGGTGGTGGAGCTGGGTGGCAGCGATCAGCAGGTGCGCTGGGCCGCCCGTCAAACTGATGCGTTAATTCCTCGTCCGGCGTGGGGCGGCGGTGAAGCCGGTGGGCCATTCGTGCGGGCCATGGAATCCCAATCACTGTCGCCGTTACCTGCCACCTGGCGACGCCTCGATCCAGCCGACCTCCGACCGTCTACACCGGGCGTCATCGCCCTGACCATCACCCGTGAACTGGACGGTCCGTCCGCAACTTTCGGCGACCGAGCCTGGACCTTGCTGGAGCAACAGGTTCCGGAACTGGCCGAACGCCTGAACGGGGCTGAGCCGTTACAATCAGTGCGTTATTCCGACCGCTACTTGCGCTCACCACTGGCGTTTCTGCTACTGCGCAGCGTGTTGGAAAGCCTGGCCCGTTATCCGGGCGGCTTGGCGCCCGAAACTGTGGTTCAGGTGGACACTGCAAAACTGGATCGACCCGGTGCGGAACAACCGCGCCTGCTATTCCATGACTGGCGCGATGGTGAAGATCGCCGGCAAGTGGTTGAAACATGGTTTACAGAAACCTGGCCTGCCTTCGCTTGGCAAGAAGCGTCGCCCCGCGATCTGCCTCATGCCCGCGAGTTGACGCTGCTTTGGAATGAGCGTGAATACTGGACGGTGCGGCTGGATCAGGGTTTCGGCTATTGGGGAGCCGCGTCCCGAATCCGCCCGGAATTTCCCTTTGAGAGCGAGGCCAAGCGGCAAATCGCCAAGTTGCAGCAAGCCAGCCTCCTCATTGAGCCGCTCAATTCCAGCTACCCTACCTATTGGCACTGCGGCGGGCCGACTCCCGAAAACTGACGAAATCATAGAAGCGAAGGCTTCCAGTTCAGCGTACAAATCATCGTCATGGATGGAAACAAACGCAGTGAAAATCTCACCCGTTAATCCGTGATTCAGACGGGGAATGCTGAGTCGTTATCTGGATTATTAATTGCCAAACAGCGCCAACGTCTCCAAACAGCGGCGGCGATGACGGTCACCCTGCCCTGGGGGCATCTGCACACCCGGCAAGCGCAATCCATAGCGACGACCTTCATTCTCCGCCTTCAGCACCCACTGACAGAGCTGCGCCAGTCGCGCCTCGACCGGGTCATCGCCCAGCAGCGCCCAATCCAGCCACAATTCCGGTTGGGCTTGATCAGTAAAGCGTTTAACCAGTAACTGCTCGCTGCGGCCAGCCGCCTTCCAGGCGATCCGACGCGGCGAATCGCCGGGCACATAAGGGCGTAAACCGGCGTAATCTTCGCTGCCTGACCCCTGCTCCTGTAAATGACCGCCGGAACGGTTCGGTAATGCCGACGGTAACGCCCGCCGTCCCCGAGGGGATGGATAAACCAGAACAGCAGACTCGAATTCCACCCAACTCCACGATTGCAACAGGCCGAGCGGAAAGCGGGTCAGCACCCGGAGGCGCCCAGGCCGCAGCCAGCCGCGCCGCTCAGCGGGAATCGCCAGGGTCACGATGGCTGCACCGGAGGCTGGCGCATCGACATACCGGGGCGACTGATTCCGCCATTGCAGAGCCACTCCGTAGCGCGGCTTGGCATCGGGATTTTCCAGCCGGAAGCGGAATTGCGCTTCCTGACCAACGAAAGCAGGCTCAGCCACGCCAGGATGAACAATCAACCCCTGCAACGTATCGTGCGCCTGCCACATGCTGTTGTGCGCCACCGCCACCAGCAGGAAAGTGAACGCGAAGCCCATGCTGTTGCTGTAATTGATTGACCAGAGAAAAAGTATCAACAGCAACATAGCGAAGGCGTAGCCATAACGGGTCGGCAGGATGTAGATGCGGCGGCGTTCCAGCCGCACCGG
>Ga0058869_1003965_pt1 | contig 11372 bp, 10 predicted proteins | sample TNRReaAaerobiRNA_FD_61086 | JGI IMG/M metagenome (GOLD analysis project Ga0058869, IMG submission 61086) | Wastewater treatment Type I Accumulibacter community from EBPR Bioreactor in Madison, WI, USA - TNR Reactor, Time I- 292min-Aaerobic_... | ecosystem: Engineered > Bioreactor > EBPR >...
CGGCAAGATCACGCTGCAGGGCGGTGACATCCGCTTCAGCGATAATTTCATCAAGCCGAATTACTCGGCGGATCTGAAGAAGATCGGCGGTACGATCAGCGGCCTGTCGTCGGCGGCCGACAGCGTCGCCAGCATCGATCTGCGCGGCAGTTACGACAACATCGCCCCGCTGACCGTGAGCGGGCAGTTCAACCCCTTGTCGGCCATTCCCTATCTCGATGTGCAGGCCGACATCAAGGGGATCGAGCTGACTTCCTTGTCGCCGTATTCGGGCAAGTACGCGGGTTACGCGATCGACAAAGGCAAGATGTCGCTGTTTGTCAAATACAGGATCAAAGACAACCAGTTGCTGGCCGAGAATCGGGTGTTTCTTGATCAGCTCACCTTCGGCGAAGCGGTCGACAGCCCCGATGCCACTCAGTTGCCGGTCATGCTGGCGGTGGCGCTGCTCAAGAATCGCAACGGTGAAATCGACGTCAACCTGCCGATTTCCGGGTCGATCAATGATCCACAATTCAGTATCGGTGGTCTGATCGTCCAGGTGATCGTCAATCTGCTGGGCAAGGCGGTTACCGCGCCCTTCGCCTTGCTGGGCTCGCTTTTCGGTGGCGGCGAGGAGCTGTCGAACGTCGAGTTCGCTGCCGGGCAGGCGACGATCACGCAGCCGATGAACGGTCGCCTCGACAAGCTGGGTAAGGCGCTGATCGATCGCCCGGCACTCAGGCTCGAAATCGAGGGGCACGCAGACCCGGAAAGCGATCCCGAGGGATTGAAGCAACACCGCCTGCAACGCCAGGTGCGGGCGCTGAAACGCGAAGATCTGACCCGGAAGGGCGTCGAAAGCGGCTCCGCGGAGGGCGTCGAGGTCGATGCCAAAGAGTATCCGGCGCTGCTCGAGCGCGTCTACCGCGCCGAGAAGTTTCCCAAGCCGCGCAACGTCGTTGGCCTGGTGAAGGGCTTGCCGGTGGCCGAAATGGAGAAGCTGATTCTGGCTCACTCGAGCGTCGACGAAGAGGATCTGCGGCAGCTTGCCGATCAGCGGGCCAAGGCCGTGCTGGACTGGCTGGTGGCGCATGAGGTGCCCGCGGAGCGTCTGTTTCTGCTGCCCGGCAGGCTGGTGGCCGCGGATGGCAAGGCGGACGCGGCTGCTCAGCCCGGCGAGAGTCGGGTCGTCCTGTCGTTGAAGTAGGGGCTGCTGCGGGTCGGGTTGAGGGAGGCCGATGACCGACGGCATCTTTCTGATCGCGAAGAACAGTCGCGGTCGCTGTCTCATCTGGCGCAGACACTCGCCGGGCAACTCGCGCAACTCGGCAAACTGCAGGCCCAGCAGCTTGAATCCTTCGCCCAGCACTTGTCGCGTCTGACCAACAGCAACGAACAGCGCTTCGAGAGCTTGCGTCTGGCCATCGAGGCGCGGCTCGCCGCGATGCAGGGGGACAACGCGCTGAAGCTCGAAGAGATGCGCCGGACGGTCGATGAAAAACTGCATTCGACGCTCGAGCAGCGGCTGGGCGAATCGTTCAAACTGGTCAGCGATCGCCTCGAGCAGGTGCATCGCGGGCTCGGCGAGATGCAGACGCTGGCCAGCGGCGTGGGCGATCTCAAGCGGGTGCTGACCAACGTCAAGACGCGCGGCACCTGGGGCGAGGTGCAGTTGTCGGCGCTGCTCGAGCAACTGCTGACCCGCGAGCAATACGCCAAAAATGTCGCCACCCGACCGAACAGCCTCGAGCGTGTCGAGTTTGCCATTCGACTGCCCGGGCTGGCGATGGGCGAGGACGAGCAGCGCCCGGTGTGGCTGCCGATCGACGCCAAGTTTCCCCTCGAGGATTATCAGCGTCTGGTCGAGGCCGAGGAGCGCTGCGATCCGGCGGCGCTCGAGCTGGCGATCAGGGCACTCGAGGCGCGCCTGCGCGAGGAGGCGAGAAAGATCCGCGAGAAGTACGTCGAACCTCCGTACACGACCGATTTTGCGATCCTCTACCTGCCCACCGAGGGCCTTTATGCGGAAGCCCTGCGGCGACCCGGCCTGGTCGACGCCTTGCAGCGTGATCTGCGCATCTGCATCGCCGGACCGACGACGCTGGCGGCGCTGCTCAACAGTCTGCAGATGGGCTTCCGCACGCTGGCGATCGAACGCCGCTCGTCGGAAGTGTGGGCCGTTCTGGGCGCCATCAAGACCGAGTTCGGCAAGTTCGGCGAGGCCCTCGAGGTGACGCGCAAGAAGCTCGAACAGGCGAGTCGGAGTATTGAATCGGCGGGGGTGCGGACGCGCCAGATCGAGCGCAAGCTGAAAGGCGTCGAAGCGCTGCCGGTGGTCGAGGCACAGTTGCGCCTGGGTGATCTCGCAGACCTCGAGTCGGCGGCCGAAGAGCCATGAGGACGGCCGCTCTGGAAGCCGCTTTTCGCGCCACGACGTATCGGGTGACGACAGCCGAAGCGTCCTTTGGCTTGCGCATCGGGGTGGCCAACCCGGCGTTTGATGCCTTTCTGTTGCGCTACGCGGCTGCCGTATCGCGCCCCGCCGCGGCGGGGCGCTTGCCCAGCCGTGCGGACGTCTGCTGGGGAATCGTGACGGCGTACAACCCGGGCGCTCTGCTCGCTGCTGCCGAGAACCGCGTTCGTCAGCGGTGCTTGCAGCAGCGACTCGTCGCTGGCGGCTGGTGTTTCCTGTCGACGAGCCATTTTGCCGACGCCGGCGACTGGCCGGAGGAACCCGGCTATCTCATCCTGCACGCGGAGGAAGAGCAGGTCCGCCGGCTGGCGAGCGAGTTTGGCCAACTGGCCGTGGTCTGTGGCCGAACGGGTTCAGCTCCGAGAATGGTCTGGCTTTTACCCTCGGCCGAAGCTGGCCGCGCCGACCTACCAGAGCTTCCACCACGGCTCCGGACGATGCAGGCCGCGCAGGTAGTACTCGCTGTCGGGAAAGTTCTTGCGCATGACGCGCTCGGCGTCGTCACGCAGATCGGTGAGACCGAGTGCGTCGTAGGCCTTGACCATGATGAACAGCGCTTCCTCGGTGGCCGGTGCGGTCGGATAGTTCAGCATCGCGTACTGGGCACGGTTCGCTGCCGCCAGGTAGGCGCCGCGTTTCATGTAGTAGCGTGCCACGTGCAGTTCGAGCGAGGCCAGTGCATTGACCAGATACTTCATGCGCAGGATGGCGTCGGGAGTGTACTTGCTGTCGGGAAAACGCGTCACCAGCTCGCGGAAGGCCTCGAACGACTCGCGCGCGCCTTTCGGGTCACGTTCGGTCATGTCCTGGTTGCTGACGCTGCCGAGCAGCCCCAGGTCTTCGTTGAAGTTGATCAGCCCGCGGAGATAGTAGACATAGTCGACATTCGGGTGGTTGGGATGCAGCTTGATGAAGCGGTCGCAGGCGGCGATTGCCGATGCCGGTTCCTGGTCTTTCCAGTAGGCGTAGGCGATTTCGATCTGTGCCTGTTGCGCGTAGCGACCGTAGGGGTAGCGCGATTCGAGCTTTTCAAAATAGCCGATGGCTTTCGCGTATGCGCGCTCATTGAGCGCCTCCTTGGCTTCGGCATACAGCTTGTTGGCCGACCAGCCGATGGTTTCGTCCTTGTTCTCGGGGAGGAGTCCACAGCCGGCGATCAGGGAGGCGACAAAAAGCGCTGCGATAACCGCTAAACTACGCATGATGAAAAACCCAGAGAAGAAAAAAGCCGCCGACGATACGCCCGGGCCGGTCGGCGAGCTCGCCGATTATAGCGCAAACCCTCGGATTGCCCTGGACGTACCCGCCGATTGCAGCGGGCAGCGGCTGGATCAGGTGCTGGCGCGCCTGCTGGCGCAGCATTCACGGAGCCGCCTGCAGGGCTGGATACGCGACGGCAGGGTCGCCGTCGGCGGCGCGCCCATCCGCGAGCCCCGCCACAAGCTCTGGGCGGGCGATACCATCGAGCTGGCGGAGGCGCCTGATCAACGTGCCGAAGCGTCGACGCCGGAGAATATTCCCTTGCCCGTGGTCTACGAAGACGATTGCCTGCTGGTCGTCGACAAGCCGGCTGGCCTGGTGGTCCATCCGGGGAACGGCAACTGGAGTGGCACCTTGCTCAATGCGCTGCTGCATCATGCGCCGCAACTCGACAAGGTGCCCAGGGCCGGGATCGTCCATCGCCTCGACAAGGATACCAGTGGCCTGATGGTCGTCGCCAAGACACTCGAGGCGCAGACCGATCTCGTCCGGCAGTTGCAGGCACGCCGCGTGCAGCGTTTTTATCGGGCGCTGGTGCGTGGCCTGGTCGACGCTTCGGGGACCGTCGACGCGCCGATCGGCCGCCATCCGACCCTGCGTACGCGCATGGCCGTGGTGCGCACGGGCAAGCCGGCGCGCACGCACTATCGGGTGCTCGAACGCTTCGTCACCTGCACCCTGATCGAATGCGCGCTGGAAACCGGGCGGACGCACCAGATACGCGTGCACCTGACGGCGGCCGGACATCCGCTGGTCGGTGACCCGGTCTATTGCGGCGGCGCCAGTCGCGTGCCGCGCGGGCCGCGTTTTTCCCGGCAGGCGTTGCACGCGTGTCGGCTCGGTCTGATTCATCCGCAGACCGGTAGCGCGGTATTCTGGAAATCGAGTCTGCCGCAGGACCTGGCCGAACTGCTCGAAACGATGCGCCAGGAGGTGTTGTCGCTGCGTTGTCGCGCCGCCGACGAAGAAGACGACGACGCCTGGGATGATGACGAGGCGGGTGGTCCGCAAGTGATCTACAGCGACAGTGAGGAAGCCGACGATGATGAGGTGCTCGATGAGCAATGAGGGCCGATTCTTGTCCGAGTTCCCATGGCCTGTTGCCGCGTACCGCTCGACGCCAGACTGGATCATCCCCGACTGGCCGGCACCGGCGCGGGTGCGCAGTCTCATCACCACGCGTCAGGGTGGGGTAAGCCGTGCGCCGTACGCCAGCTTCAACCTCGGCGACCACGTTGGTGATGATCCGCTGGCCGTGGCGCGCAATCGGCGGCAGCTTGCCGAGCGCCTGCCAGCGGCGCCCTGCTGGTTGCAGCAGGTGCATGGCAACACGGCCATAGACGCTGCGGCGGCGCTACGCTCGGGGCAGGTCGCGGTGGCCGATGGAGCGTTTGCACGCGCTGCGGGTGTCGTTTGCGCGGTGATGACTGCAGACTGCCTGCCGGTGCTGTTCTGTGATCGAGCCGGCACCGTGGTTGCCGCCGCGCATGCCGGTTGGCGCGGGCTGCAGGCCGGCATCCTGGAGCGGACGGTAGCCGCCATGGGCGTTCCCGGCGCCAGGCTGCTCGCCTATCTCGGGCCGGCGATCGGTCCGCAGGCTTTCGAGGTCGGGGCCGAGGTTCGCGCCGCGTTTGTCGCGGCCCACGGTGAGGCGGCAGCCGCTTTCCGGCGACCCCCGCCGCCGGAGGAAGGTGCCTCGACCGATCCCGGAGCAGAGTATTCCCCCGCGTTGGCGGGCGCACCCGGAAGGCACTCGGGTGGCTGGCTGGCCGATATCTATCTGCTGGCACGCCAAAGCCTGCGCCGTCTGGGGATCGATGCGATCCATGGCGGAGTCTACTGCACGCTGCAGCAGGAAGCACTTTTCTTTTCGCATCGGCGCGATGGCGTCAGCGGGCGAATGGCGTCGCTGATCTGGTTGTCACCTGAATAGTCAGGGCGCGGGGGGCTGCTCATCACGGTCGGCCGGCGCGGCGCTGCGGGCGGCGCGGCGCCGGCGCGCCGAACCGCCGAAAAGCCACAGCAGCAAGGCAACCGGTAGCAGTCCGTAGAAGAGCAGGCTGAGCATCCCGGCGACGACATTGCTTTCGGTGAGAGCCATCAACACGGTGACGTAGAGCCAGGCGATTGCCACGAGGTACATCGCCGCATTATAGGCGCCGGCCCCTCGCTCGTGTCGGCGGCAAGCGCGCTGCCGGGCCACGCGCAGCGGCTGCACCGGTCACGACGCCGACTTGCCGGGGGCCTGCCGGCATTGACAGCGCGGATGCCGCAAAGCAGAATGCCGGGTGGCCGTGTTGCCGGGGTCGGAACTGCGGTCGTCGGCGTGAAACATCGGCGGCCAGTGCCTGAGAACGTGGTCAGGGGGCAACAGACCGTTCACCGGCGGGACAGATTAAAGGGGCGTGTCGCAGTCCACGCCCCGGGGGCAGCAAATGTCGTAATCGTGGCGGCGTCGTGTCGCCAGTCGTTTCAATCGCAAACAGAAAGGAAAGATCTATGACGCAACGTGTTGCTTTGGTTACAGGTGCCATGGGTGGAATCGGTACGGCCATCTGCCAGGAATTGGCCAAGGCCGGTCACAAGGTGGTTGCTGCCTACCATCCGGTGTTCGACAAGCCGGTAGAGTGGAACCAGGCCATGGCGGAAGCCGGTTTCAACGACTTTATCTGTGTCGCTGGCGATGTCTCCGACTACGATTCCTGCGTCGCTCTCGTCGCCGAGGCCGAAGCCAAGGCGGGTCCGATTGATATTCTGGTCAACTGCGCGGGGATCACGCGGGACAAGATGTTTGCGCGGATGGAACTCGAGCAGTGGAATGCGGTGATGTCGACCAATCTCGGGAGCCTCTTCAACATGACCAAGCAGGTCTCGGCGAAGATGGCCGAGCGCGGCTGGGGTCGGATCATCAACATCTCGTCGGTGAACGGTCTCCGGGGTCAGGCGGGCCAGACCAACTACTCGGCCGCCAAGGCCGGCGTCATCGGCTTCACCAAGGCACTGGCCGCCGAACTGGCCGCCAAGGGGGTGACGGTCAACGCCATCTGTCCTGGCTACGTCGCCACCCAGATGGTCATGGCCATCAAGCCTGAGATCCTGCAGGGCATCATCGACACGGTGCCGATGAAGCGCCTGGCCAAGCCGGAAGAGATCGGTGGAGCGTGTGTCTATCTCGCTTCGGACATTGCCGGTTTCATGACCGGTTCGACGCTGAACATCTGTGGTGGTCTGTACTACCAGTAAGCGCGGGTTTTTTTCACGCAAGGCACAACAGGCTCCGAAAGGAGCCTGTTTTTTTTTGCTGGCGTATAATTGTGGTGCACCGCATCAAGGAAGGCGCAAGGCCGTTTACCGATTCATCTGCCTATGGAGGAAGGGTTGTCATGCCCGAGCAGCCGCGACTGATCAAGAAATATCCGAACCGTCGTCTCTACGATACGAAAACGAGCGCTTACATCACCCTGAGCGATGTCAAGGAACTCGTGCTCGCCCGCGAGAATTTCAACGTGCTCGACGCCAAGAGCAGCGAAGACATCACGCGCAGCATTCTGCTGCAGATCATTCTCGAGGAGGAAGCAGCCGGCATCCCCTTGTTCACCACCGACCTGCTGGCCCAGATGATCCGCTTCTACGGCCACGCGATGCAGGGAATGCTCGGCAAGTATCTGGAAACGAACATCAAATCCTTTGTCGACTTTCACAAGAAGCTGCAGGATCAGTCGCAGCAGCTCTACGGCGAAAGCAGCAGTCAGATGCAGAGCGACCTGTGGTCGCAGTTCATGAACTTCCAGGGCCCGGCGATGCAGACGATGATGGCCACCTACATGGAGCAGAGCCGGAAGATGCTGCACCAGATGCAGGACCAACTGAAGACTCAGACGCGTACTCTGTTCACCAGCATCCCGCTGCCCGGTTTTCCGGCCGAGGCCGGCGGCAAGCAGCCGACCGACGCCGAGAGTTGATGCACGGCCGGCGCCGGGCAAGCCGACAGGCATCGTCGCCTTGGGCTGGCCTGTCGACAGCGCCCACAGGCCAGTTTTTGCACGATCCCCGGTGCTTGCTCGTGTGGTCTAGCGCAGCAGCGAAATGAAGGTCGCGGCGATGATCGCCGAGGTGATCACACCGCTGATATTGGCCCCCAGTGCCTGCGGCATAACGATCGCTCCGGCGTTGGCCTCGGTGGCAATTTTCTGCACGATCTTGGCGGTCGTCGGCACGCAACTGACGCCGGCGACGCCGATGATCGGGTTGAACTTGCCGCCCGTCCAGAAATACAGGACGTAACCCCCGAGCAGGCCGCCAAGCGCGGAGATGGTCAACGCCAGCATGCCCAGCAGCAGCAGCTTCAAGACCGTCGGCTCGAGGAGGGTGTTCGCTTCGCAGAGAACGCCCAGCGTCAGACCGAGGAAGAAGGTTGCCCCGTAGAGGAAGGTCTCGCCGAGCAGCTTGGTAAACGGCTCGATGCCGCTTTCGCGCACCGCGACGCCGACGAAGAGCGAGAAGAACAACGGTGCAGCAACGGGAAACAGCAGGCACAGCAGGGTGCAGGCGACCACCGCGAAAGTCAGTTTCTGCGAGCGGCTGATCTTCGGTCCACGATCGGCGGCCATGCTGATGCCGCGGATGCGCTCGGGGACCAGCCACTTGATCAGATAGGGGTAAGCACCATAGGTCAGTCCGAGATAGAGATAGCCGACGACGGTGATCGGCACGAACAGATCCTTGGCCAGAACCAGCGACGTGAACAGCACCATCGGCCCGTCAGCGCCGCCAATCGTCGCTACCGAGGCGGACTGGCCCGGGTTGAGTCCGAGCCAGATGGCGATCGGGAAGACGGCGATCGTTCCCAGTTCGGCGAAGAGGGCGATGAACATGCTCTGGAAAGGACGCGCCATCACGTAACCGACATCGAGCAGAACGCCGATGCCCATGAACACCAGGCAGGCGATCAGGCCGTTGCTGAAGGTCAGCGTGTAGATCGGTTGCAGCCAGTCGATCTGCAGCACGTTGATCAGCGCGACCGGGTCGGCCAGCAGGGGATCGACGAACAGCGTCCCAGCCTTGCCGCCTTCGAGGAACATCACGCCAGCGTTCACCGAGGACATGCCGAGCCCCATCGGGATCATCAACAGCGGCTCGAGGATCTTGCGCGAGCCCAGATAGATCAGCAGGAAGCCAAGCAACATCAGAAAGATGCGGCCGAGCATGATCTTGGGCTCGGCCGCCACCAGGGTGGCGATGCCCTGGAACAGATCAAGAAAATGGATGCTTTCCATACGCTTCAGTCCTCGCGCCGGGCGGGATCGACCCCCTGCCTGCGCATCGAATTGCCGACAATGGGAACTCCCGCCGGGCGGTTGGGCGAAGTCACGCGATGGTCACCAGGGGCTGACCGCCTTCGACCGGGTCTCCCGGCGCGACGAGAACACGGCTGACCTGACCGGCACGGGTGGCCATCACCGGGGTCTTCATTTTCATCGCTTCGAGCACCAGCAGACGGTCGCCGGCGGCGACCGTCTGGCCGACCTTGACATCGACTTCGACGACGACGCCGCCCATACCGGCCACGACATCGCCACTGCCGGCGATCGGAGCTGGCGTGGCAGGCGCTGCTGGCCCTGGCGCGGAGGTGGTCGCGCTACCGGCGGCGGCGACTGGCGGGGGAACGCTCGTCGCGCCGGTTGCCGGTTGTGCCGCGCTCTGGCCGGCGGTAAGTTCCAGCACGGTGACGTCGTACTCGCGTCCGTTGACCGTGACCTTGAATTGTCTGGGCATGTCTTGCTCCTGTTATCTGCCACCGCGGCCCGCGGGCCCCGGCGTATGTGACGAATGGTGGACGGCGCGTCCGCCGCTCGCCCAACCGTGGCTGGTTTGTCCAATATGTAGAATACGGTGCGGTCCGATGGCGGCGAAGATCGCTGCCGACAGCGCAACGACATCCTCGTCGGGAACGCCGAGCCCGATCGGGCAGACCGTTCCGGTCGGCAGCTCGACCGGCCGGGTCTTTTCGATCCGGGCGGTCACCGCGACCAGCAGCTTGATCAACACGGCAACCACGATCGAGATCACGATGGCAATGCCGTAGACCTGCAGGGACTTGATGATGGCAGCAGTCAGCATGCTGAGGGTTCCTTCCCTTGCCGATTACATCGGAATGTTGCCGTGCTTCTTCGCCGGCCTGAGTTCCCGCTTGTCGAGGATCTTGCGCAGCGCCAGAGCGACCATCCAGCGCGTGTCCTGCGGCTCGATCACGTCGGTGATGTAGAAATTGCTCGCCGAAACATACGGCGAAGCAAATTCGTCGCGGTAGTCCTGCGCCAGTTCCGCCGCCCTCGCCTGGCGATCCTCGGCCTGCTCGAGTTCCTTGCGATAGAGAATCTTGACGGCGGCTTCAGCGCCCATTACCGCGATCTCGGCGGTCGGCCAGGCGAAGACCATGTCCGCCCCCATCTCCTGGCTGCACATCGCGAGGTACGAGCCGCCGTAAGCCTTGCGCAGGATGACCGTGATTTTCGGCGCGGTACACGAGCCGTAAGCGGAGAGCATCTTGGCGCCGTGCCGGATGATGCCGCCGCGCTCCTGCTCGACTCCCGGCAGGAAGCCCGGAACATCGACCAGGGTGACCACCGGGACGTTGAAGATGTTGCACGTCCGCACGAAGCGGGCCACCTTGTCGGCGGCATTGAGGTCGAGCGCGCCGGCCATGACCATCGGCTGATTGGCGATGATGCCGACCACGACGCCGCCGATGCGGGCATAGCCGACGATGACGTTGCGCGCAAAGCCGGCGTGCACCTCGAGCAGCTCGCCTTTGTCCACCACCCGCCGAATCACGGCATACATGTCGAGCGGTTCGGAGGCGCTGTCCGGTATGCAGTCGTTGATCTGCGGGTCGCCCAGTTCCTCGATCGGTACGGCGAGATCGTGTGGCGGGTCCTCGGTATTGTTCGCCGGCAGATACGACAGGATCTGTTGCACCAGGGAAATCGCATGCCGGTCGTCCTCGGCGACGAAATGCGCGTTGCCGCTGACCGTCGAGTGCATTTCGGCACCGCCCACTTCGGCCATCGTCGTCGCCCGGCCGGTCACCGCCTTGATCACCTCCGGGCCGGTGAGGAACATGTGCGCGTTGTGCCGCGTCATGATCACGAAGTCCATCAGTGCCGGCGAGTAGGCCGCGCCGCCGGCACAGGGGCCACAAATCACGGCGATCTGCGGCACCACCCCGGAGAGCAGCACGTTGGCGTAGAACACGTCGCCGTAACCGGACAGCGCATCGACTCCCTCCTGGATGCGGGCGCCGCCCGAATCCTTGAAGGCGACCAGCGGCACGCCGGTCTTCAGCGCGTGGCGCATGACGCGCGTGATCTTCCTGGCCTGCATCTTGCCCAGCGTGCCGGCGACGACGCTGAAGTCCTGGCTGAAGGCAGCGACCTGCGTCGGTCCGACGTAGCCGCTGCCGGCTATCACGCCGTCGGCGGGCAGCACGCGCCCGGTCATGCCGAAGTGGGTCGCCGCGTGCGCGGCGTGCAAACCGAGTTCCTGGAACGTCCCCTCGTCAAACAGGGTGTGCAGGCGCTCGCGAGCGGACAGCAGACCCTTGGCGTGCAGCGCTTCCAGCTTCTCGGGGCTGACCGTATCGGTCAGCCTGGCGCGC
>Ga0058869_1088410_pt1 | contig 11249 bp, 1 predicted proteins | sample TNRReaAaerobiRNA_FD_61086 | JGI IMG/M metagenome (GOLD analysis project Ga0058869, IMG submission 61086) | Wastewater treatment Type I Accumulibacter community from EBPR Bioreactor in Madison, WI, USA - TNR Reactor, Time I- 292min-Aaerobic_... | ecosystem: Engineered > Bioreactor > EBPR >...
TTTTTTAACTGAAGTCTATAAGTACAATGGAACAACGTTAACCCAACTCAGTACAGCCGGTTATAACAACGGCTTTTATAGTACCAAAGACAACTCGGGGAACTTGTACATCCGTTTTACGAATACCAGTACCAATCAGCGTACCCTTTTCAAATACGATGGAACAACGCTGACGCCTATTACCAACCCTACAGGTTTTACTTTCAACCGTTACGAGGCTATAGACAATAGCGGAAACCTTTATTTCCGCTACCGGGACGCCTCCAACAGCAATTTTTTATACCGGTACGATGGCTCCAACCTAACTGCCATCCCCAATCCTTCCGGGCTGACCTTGGCCAATTTTGCGATCAAAGACAACGCCGGCGTGATGTATTTCAAATACCAGGATGCATCATTCAATGGAATTTTGGCCAGGCTCAACGGTACCACGATAACAACCATTGCCAACCCTTCGGGACTATATATGGCTTCCCAAATGTCTTTCTCTTCTTCGAACGATATTTACGTGCGCTATACGGATGCGTCTTTTAACAATGGCACACTCTACTATTACAATGGTTCTTTGAATGTATTGACCAGTCCCTCCGGATTGATGCTCCTTGCTTTCTCCCACAAGGACAACAACAATATTTTGCATTTTCAGTATGACATCCCCGCCGGAGGAAGTGGCGTCCTTTGTAAAGTCGAATATTCCAGCCTGACTACCTGGTACCGGGACCTGGACGGCGATACTTTCGGCGACCCGGCAAATACCACCCAAGCCGCTTCTCAGCCTGTCGGCTATGTAGCCAACAATACGGATTGCGATGACAATGATCCGCTTGAAAAACCCGGCCAGGTGTGGTACAAAGACGCCGACAACGATGGTTATGGCGAAACCGGCGCAGCTACTATCACCCAGTGCTTGCGGCCTGTTAATTACAAAGCAGCCGGCGAACTGACGGCCACCACGGGGGATTGCAACGACAACAATGCAGCCATCAAACCCGGTGCTACCGAAGTATGCGACGGCGTGGACAATAACTGCAACGGCATGACCGACGAAGGCGGATTGACCACCTGGTACCGCGATATGGACAGCGACGGTTTTGGAAATCCGGCGATGACCCAGACAGCCTGCACCCAGCCTGTCGGCTATGTAGCCAACAACACCGATTGCAATGACCTCAGCGCCTTTGAAAAACCGGGGCAGATCTGGTACAAAGACACCGACGGCGACAGCTACGCCCAAACGGGCGCAGCTACCATCACCCAGTGTTTGCGGCCTGTTGGATACAAAGCAGCCAGTGAATTGACCAGCACCACGGGCGATTGCAACGACAACAATTTTGCTATCAAACCCGGTGCTACCGAAGTTTGCGACGGCGTGGACAATAACTGCAACGGCATGACCGACGAAGGCGGATTGACCACTTACTATGCTGACGTGGACGCCGATGGTTTTGGCAACCCGGCAAGCAGCACGCAGGCTTGCTCGCAACCCGGCGGTTATGTCGCCAACAACACCGACTGTAACGACCTCAGCGCCATAGAAAAACCCGGCCAGGTATGGTATAAAGACGCCGATAACGATGGTTTTGGCGAAACGGGCGCGGCTACCATCACCCAGTGTTTGCGGCCTGTTAATTACAAAGCGGCCGGCGAACTGACCGCCACCACCGGCGATTGCAATGATGCCAACGCCGCCATCAAACCCGGCGCTGCCGAAGTATGCGACGGCGTGGACAACAACTGCAACGGCATGACCGACGAAGGCGGATTGACCACTTACTATGCTGACGTGGACGCCGATGGTTTTGGCAACCCTTCCGCTACTCAACAGGCTTGCAGCCAACCAGTTGGTTATGTCGCCAACAACACCGATTGTAACGACCTCAGCGCGGTTGAAAAACCCGGCCAGGTGTGGTATAAAGACGCCGATAACGATGGTTATGGCGAAACCGGCGCAGCTACCATCACCCAGTGTTTGCGGCCTGTTAATTACAAAGCAGCCGGCGAACTGACCGCCACCACCGGCGATTGCAACGATGCCAACGCCGCCATCAAACCCGGCGCTGCCGAAGTATGCGACGGCGTAGACAACAACTGCAACGGCTCTACGGACGAAGGCGTGCTGACGACCTACTACCAGGATTCCGACACCGACGGTTTTGGCAATCCTTCCGCTACTCAACAGGCTTGCAGCCAACCAGTTGGTTATGTAGCCAACAACACCGACTGTAACGACCTCAGCGCCATAGAAAAACCCGGCCAGGTGTGGTATAAAGACGCCGACAACGATGGTTATGCCGAAACCGGCGCAGCTACCATCACCCAGTGTTTGCGGCCTGTTAATTACAAAGCAGCCGGCGAACTGACGGCCACCACCGGCGATTGCAATGATGCCAACGCCGCCATCAAACCCGGCGCTACCGAAGTATGCGACGGCGTAGACAACAACTGCAACGGCTCTACGGACGAAGGCGTGCTGACGACCTACTACCAGGATTCCGACATGGACGGCTTTGGCAATCCTTCCGCTACTCAACAGGCTTGCAGCCAACCAGTTGGTTATGTAGCCAACAACACCGATTGCAACGACCTCAGCGCGGTTGAAAAACCCGGCCAGGTGTGGTATAAAGACGCCGACAACGATGGTTATGCCGAAACCGGCGCAGCTACCATCACCCAGTGTTTGCGACCTGTTAATTACAAAGCCGCCGGCGAACTGACCGCCACCACCGGCGATTGCAACGATGGCAACGCCGCCATCAAACCCAGCGCTGCCGAAGTATGCGACGGCGTAGACAACAACTGCAACGGCATGACTGATGAAGGCGTATTGACGACCTACTACCAGGATTCCGACATGGACGGCTTTGGCAATCCTTCCGCTACTCAACAGGCTTGCAGCCAACCAGTTGGTTATGTCGCCAACAACACCGATTGCAACGACCTCAGCGCGGTTGAAAAACCCGGCCAGGTGTGGTACAAAGACGCCGATAACGATGGTTATGCCGAAACCGGCGCAGCTACCATCACCCAATGCCTGCGTCCTTCTGGATACAAGATACTGACAGAGCTTGTCGCTGCCACTGGCGACTGTAACGACGGCAACGCGGCCATCAAACCCGGCGCTACCGAAGTTTGTGATGGTGTGGACAATAACTGCAACGGCATGACTGATGAAGGCGTATTGACCACTTACTACGCAGACGTGGACGCCGACGGTTTTGGTAACCCCTCCAGCAGCACTTTGGCTTGCTCACAATCCAGCGGTTACGTCACCAACAATACCGATTGCAACGACAATGACAATACCATCTATCCTGGTGCAACAGACATCTGCGATGGCAAAGACAACGACTGCGACGGCACAACGGATGAAGGAGGCACTGGCCCAGCACCGGGTTGGGGGGTAGGCACTATCGGTGGCGCCACCAATGCGACCAGCAGCTTCATGTGCAACTCCGGCTCTCCAAGCGGAACCGTATTTAACATTACCTCCCAGGGTTTCTCCGGGGCAGCCAACGCCGACCTGATCAACTCGAATTATCAGCAGCGTTGTGGCGATGCTTCTATCACTGCCCATATTGCCAGCAGCCCTGCGCCAGGCTGGGCAGGTATTTACATTCGCGAAGACCTCACTCCGGGCAGCAAAATGGTTGCGCTCAAAACAAACCTGAGCAGTTTCCTGAGAAGAGAAGTGCGCGCTACGGTTAACGGTAACAAAACCACGGCCCAGAACCCCTTGTACGCCAGCAATTCCTGGGTGCGGATCGAACGCACCGGCAACACCTTTGCCTTTTACTCATCACCAAACGGCGCCACCTGGAGCCTTGTCGGCTCAACAACGGTAACCATGGGCTCTTGTGTTTACATCGGTCTTTTTGCCGAAAGCATCAACGCAGCAACTACCATCAATGCTTCGTTCGACAATGTAGCCATTACCGGTGGGGCAGCGCCCTTGGCGATAGCGCCGGGTCTGGGCTTCGAGGCACAGGAGGAAAATCAGTCTTTTGTGAATCAAATTCTTGTTTATCCCAACCCAAGTACCGGGCTAATTCAAATTGGTTTGCAGGATTTCAGCGGAAAGGCAGTGCGAATCAAGGTTTCCAATAGCTTCGGCTCAACAGTTTTGAATAAAAAACTGGAAGAAGCCCTTGACACCGAATCGCTGGATCTGAGCGCATTTGCGCCCGGCGTTTATTGGTTGCAGGTTCAGGCCGAAGGCAGCAACTTGCCGCTGGTACAAAAAGTGATACTGAGCAGGTAATTTTTTGTTATATAAAGCTTTCTGTTTTCATTGAACGATTCATCCCGGATGTTTGGCTATGGCCGGCATTCGGGATGTTTTTTTTGTAACAAAAATCACTGTGCGCAACATTGCGCATATGCGCCAGGCTGCCTAAAACCAGCCGGGTATTCAGTGCCGTGGCGATCAGCTTTACGAAGGGAAGTGTCGTAAAGAACATTCCGTTTTGTGCGGCCTCTTTTTTCAACAGTATTTTAAAAAAATAATGCGTACAAATTATTAACTATCAATACCAAAATCTAAATTTGCTGGACAATGGAATATCCCTCCTTTCCCCCACTGCAGATTATTCCTTTTTAGCGTATTATTCTTATTTGAGGCTTTTCACTACCATAAGTACCACCCACAATTGACAAGGCGATAATATTGGCATTACAGCTATATCCATATCATGTGATAGGGATAAGGATGGAAGTTGTATGTCAGTAAGGTGAAACAATCATACTACAACAAATAATCATTCATTATGGGTAAAGCACTACATCAGATGCTCAAAGCTACTATTGCTGTATTTGTACTAGTATTTTCCTCGTGGGGAGTACAGGCGCAAAGCGGCATTTTTGAAAGCTACGCCATCATCAACACCGGTGGCGGCGACATCTACTACGATTTGCAAGCTACGACCGTCAACGCCGATTTTGACGGCGCCAATCTGGGCTCGTTTGCGCAGTGTACGGCGATCTTGCGGTTGGACGGTGGGCAGAACAAAACCTTCAAATGCCCTGGAGATGATATCACCAATGGTACTTTGTGGTATCGGGTATATCCGACCGGCAGCCCTTCGGGATCGTTTATTTCGGTAAACCTGCCACATGCTGCCGACCTCGGCACCGGCTGTGGCGGCGGCGACCAGGTCTGGGAGCAGGCCGGCGCCAATATCGACCTGCTGGCGGGCCGGGCGCCGGGTACGTATACCCTGGAAGTGTATACCTCGGCCAATTATACCTATAATTCCGGCGCGAACAACGGCACCCATACTGCCAACAACGGCGGCGCCAACTACAGCGCTACCTTTACGGTGACCGGCGGGGCTACCTGCCCGGTATTTGTGACGGCGAGCGGAGGCACGGCGTTTGCGACGTATACGACGCTGAATGCCGCTTTTACGGCAATAAACGCGGGCACACATCAAGGCGTTATAAACATTACGATTGGAGCTAATACTACAGAGCCGGCAGTGGCTGTTCCATTGCTGCGTAGTAATGCGCCATCCAACTACTCCAGCATTACGATAAAACCATCTGGAAATGTAACCGTCAATTCCGCTGCTGCTCCAACTGCCAGCCGTGGGATAATTGAATTCAACGGCGCTGATAATGTGACAATTGATGGTGATGATCCTAATACAGTAGGCACAAGAAATTTAACGTTCCAGGCGGCGGCGGTTACGACCACCGGAGTTACAGTGATTCGTTTTGCCTCTTCTGCATCTACGGATGGCGCCGCATTTAATACGCTCAAGAATTGTATCATCATAGGATCAAGAAGCGCCGCAACATCTACGGTAACAACCTATGGCGTATATTCGGGTACATCTGGTACAAGCACTGTCACAACTTCCGGGCAATCAGACAACAATGATAACCTGACGCTCGAAAACAACGAAATCAGGAGATGTGCTTACGGCATTTATTGTGCCGGTACAAGTACTAATTATATGGACAACCTGATTATCCGAAATAATATAATTGGTTCATCTACTGCGGCTGATGATGTATCTACCCGTGGTATTTATGTGCAAAACACACAGGCTGTTACTACCCCGGGAGCAAGTGTTGCCATTATTGAAGGCAATGACATACGTGGCACGCAGTCAAGTTCTTCCACTACGGCAGTCAATGGTATTGAAATAGCCAACGGCAATGCCGGATTGATATGCAGGGCTAATAAAATACACGATGTTACTCACCCCAATACCGGAGGGTATGGCGCTTATGGCATCCATGTTACAGGTTCAGGTAATAACTCCGGGATAACCATCGTCAATAACTTTATCTGGGACATGAAAAGCACTAACTGGAGTACTTCTATTAGTTCTTCCGTTTCGGATTTAGCTGTAGGGATCAGGGTTAGCGCAGGAGCGACAGGAATGAAGATCTATCACAACTCTATCAGTATTAGCGCCGCAAATTTTGCACCAACTACTGCCGGCTACTCTGGCTGTATTCAATTAACAACCACGGGTATTACAGGCTCCGATATTCGAAACAACATCTTTTCTATGACCCAAACAGGAGGAACCGGAAGTAAGTATTACTGTATGATCGTTCCTGCTTCTTTCCCATTTGGTACGCTTGACAATAATGATTATTGGGTGACGGGTACAAATTTAGTAGCCTATAATGGCGCAGACCGCGCTACGCTTGCGCTTTGGCAAGCACAAACTACCAAAGATGCCAATTCAGTATCGGTTAATCCGAGTTTTACATCAGGAGCCGACCTCCACATCCCGGCAGCCACCAGCACCCTGCTTGAATCCGGCGGTGCCACGGTAGGCGTCACCACCGATATCGATGGCGATGCCCGCCCCAACGGCTTTGCCCCTGACATCGGCGCCGACGAATTTAGCGGTACCAACCCGAATATCTGTTCAGGTATGCCTACTGCCGGTTCTATTTCTTCTTCTCCTGCTACTATTTGCGCAAGCGGTTCGGCAATCCTTACATTGAACGGCGCCTCAAGCGGCGTAGGCATCAGCTACCAATGGAAAGAAGCTATGACTCCCGGTGGGCCTTATACTATCGTAGGCACAAACGCTACTACGTACACGACAGGCGCGATTAATTCACCTCGGTATTATGTAGTTGATGTAACCTGCGCTACCGGCCCCAATACCTCAACCACAGCTGAATTCACCCTGACTGTAAACCCCTTGCCTACTGTGACGGTTTCACCCGCCTCCGGCCTCATTTGCAATCCAGGCGGTACGGCTGTTTCACTGACGGCTTCAGGTGCCAGTACTTACACCTGGACGCCAGCCACCGGTTTGAATATGACTACCGGCGCAACGGTAAGCGCCAACCCGGCGGCTACCACCACTTATACCGTGACTGGCACGGATGGCAACGGCTGTCAGAATACGGCCACGGTAACTGTTACTGTAGGCATCAAACCTGTTATCTCCTCTATCTCTGCTACTCCTGCCAGCATTTGCAATGGCGGCAACAGCCAATTGAACGTGGTTGCCGGCGAATCGGTCAATACCGTATCAGGAGGGGGCCTCACGATCAACGCAAGTGGAAATGCTTCGCCATACCCAAGTACCATCGCTGTAAGCGGCGTTCCCGGAACCATCACCAATTTAAAAGTAACCGTCACCAACCTCACACATGCCTTCCCCGTTGATATAGATATGGTGCTATTTGGCCCTACAGGCGCCCATTCTATTATTTTTACCGATGCGATAGGCGGTTCGGGGGGAATTACCAATAGAACTTATACCTTCCAGGTTGGCGCTCCGGCATTGCCGACAAGCGGTTTTCCCGCCTCCGGAACTTATGGGGTCGCCGGAAGCAGCTACAATGGCAGTGGTACCCCTTCCGCGGTGACCAACACTGGATTAGGGGTATTTAATGGTACTAACCCTAACGGTACCTGGAGTTTGTATGTGTATGATGATGCTTCAGGTGACGCAGGCACTATTGGCAGTTGGAGCCTGGAAATCACCACCGGAGCGCCGGTAACTACCTATAGCTGGACGCCCGCTACCTTCCTCAATAATGCAGCCATTGCCAATCCTTTGGCCAGCAATGTCACTGCACAAACCACTTATACCGTTACGGCAACTGCTGCTTCGGGTTGTTTTTCAACAGCAGACGTTACAGTAAACCTCAACACCGTACCCACAGCTACCGTCTCTGGCGGCGGCACGGTTTGCTCTTCTGACCCATTGCCCGATGTGAGCTTTGCATTGACCGGCACGGGGCCCTGGGATTTGACTTATAATGACGGCACGAATAATGTACCCGTGACCGGCATCAACGCCAGTCCTTATGTGATAACCAACGCGCCGGCAGGTACCTACACCGTAGTGAGCGTCAGCGACGCCAATTGTACAGGTACCGGCAGCGGCAGCGCTACCGTAGCCGTAACAACGGCCACTGCCTGGTATCAGGACAGCGACGGCGACACTTATGGCGACCCGGCTGTAAGCCAAATGGCTTGTACACAACCTGTAGGTTATGTGGCGGATAACACGGATTGTGACGATAACGCTATGGCCGTCAATCCTGGCGCTACTGAAGTGTGTAATAATATAGATGACGATTGCGACGGCATGACAGACGAAGGCGTGCAAACGACTTTCTACGAAGATTTTGATGGTGATGGCTTCGGCGATGCCAACAGCTTTACCATGGATTGCGCAGCGCCTCTTGGATATGTTGCTGATGATACCGACTGCAACGACTTCGACGCCTTAGAAAAACCCGGCCAGGTATGGTATAAAGACCAGGATGGCGACGATTACTCAGACGGCACATCGTTGACGCAGTGTCTGCGCCCGGTGGGTAGCTATTACGCGGCCACTGAACTGATTGCTACCTCCGGTGATTGCGATGATAACAATATAGGTATCAATCCCGGCGCTGCTGAAATCTGTGACGGCATAGATAATGATTGCGATGGCAATCTGGATGTCGGTACCTTTGCTACCTACTACCGCGATATGGACAGCGATGGCTTTGGCGATGCGTCTATGTCACAGACGGCTTGTAGCCCTCCGGTTGGTTATGTATTGGACAATACCGATTGTGACGACAACGACGCCTTAGAAAAACCAGGCCAGGTATGGTACAAAGACCAGGATGGCGATGATTATTCTGACGGCACATCGCTAACCCAGTGCCTGCGCCCGGGTGGCTACTACACTGCCGGCGAATTGATTGCTACCTCCGGTGATTGCGATGATAACAATATAGGTATCAATCCCGGCGCTGCTGAAATCTGCAATGGCATTGACGATGACTGCGACAGCTCAACTGATGAGGGTGTACAAACCACCTATTATCTGGATGCAGACGGCGATCAATACTATACAGGTAGCCCTACCTTAGCCTGTACCTCTCCAGGCATGGGTTATGTTACAGTGGTCATTGGCGGCAACGATTGCAACGACGCTAACGCAGCCATCAACCCCGGCGCTATCGAAATTGTCAACAGTATTGATGACAACTGTAACGGCATGATCGACGAAAACGGCGTCGCCTACTATGCTGATAACGACGGTGATGGCTTTGGCGATCCAGGTAATAGTATTCTTGCAGGCTCGCAACCAGTAGGATATGTACTGGATAATACAGATTGCAACGACAATAGTGCCGTGGAAAAACCGGGCCAAATTTGGTACAAAGACACCGATGGCGATAATTACGCTGAAACCGGCGCTTCTACCATTACCGCATGTCTGCGCCCCATTGGCTATAAAGCAGCTATCGAACTAACCGCCACCACAGGTGATTGCAACGACAATGCTGCCGACATCAACCCTGCTGCAACGGAAATCTGCGATGGCCTTGACAACAACTGCAACGGCTCGACAGACGAAGGTGTACAATCCACTTTCTACGAAGATGTAGATGGTGATGGTTACGGCGATCCGAATAGCTTCACCATGGATTGCATGGCGCCCATCGGCTATGTATCCAATGACGATGATTGCGACGACACTGACGATGAAATCAACCCGGGCGCTTCGGAAACCTGCGACGGCATAGACAACAACTGCAACGGCATGTCGGATGAAGGGCTCACCTACACCACCTATTACCCCGATGGCGATGGTGATGGATACGGCATAACGGGCTTGGGTCAATCGCTTTGCGCCAACCCAGGGGCCGGTTATACGACCCAGCCAGGCGATTGCCACGACGGCAACCCGGACATCAACCCGGGCGAAGCAGAAGTCTGCGACGGCATAGACAACAACTGCAACGGCATGTCGGATGAAGGGCTCATCTTCATCACCTACTACCCCGATGGCGATGGTGATGGATACGGCATAACGGGCTTGGGTCAATCGCTTTGCGCCAACCCCGGAGCCGGTTATACGACCCAGCCAGGCGATTGCCACGACGGCAACGCGGACATCAACCCTGGCGAAGCAGAAGTCTGCGACGGCATAGACAACAACTGCAACGGTATGATCGACGAAGGCGTATTGACCACCTACTTCCAGGATTTGGATGGCGATGGCTTTGGTGATCCCTCTGTTTCTACGCAGTCGTGTATGACGCCGGCCAATTATGCAGATAATAACCTGGACTGCAACGACAACGACCCGCTGGAAAAACCGGGTCAGACCTGGTATGCCGATTTGGATAACGACGGCTACAGCAGCGGCGTCACCCAGGTGTCCTGTCTGCGCCCCGGCGGTTACAAGGTAGCGGCCGAACTCACCTCGGCCAGTGTCGATTGTAACGACAACAACATGGCCATCAACCCGGCAGCGACGGAAGTCTGCGATGGCGTGGACAACGACTGCGACGGCTCAACGGATGAAGGCGTATTGACCACGTATTACTTCGACTTCGACGGCGACGGCTTCGGCAACCCGTCGAATACGACGCAAGCGTGCAGTCTGCCTGTGGGTTACGTGACCGACAACACGGATTGCAACGACAACAGCGCATTGGAAAAACCGGGCCAGGTGTGGTACAAAGATACCGACAACGACGGTTATGGCGAAACGGGTGCAGCCACGATTACGCAATGTTTGCGTCCGGTTGGCTACAAGGCGGCGACCGAGATGGTCGCCACTACGGGGGATTGCAATGATAATAATTTTGCCATTAAACCCGGCGCCACGGAAATCTGCGACGGCATCGACAACAACTGCAACGGCTCAACGGATGAAGGCGTATTGACCACGTATTACTTCGACTTCGACGGCGACGGCTTCGGCAACCCGTCGAATACGACGCAAGCGTGCAGTCTGCCTGTGGGTTACGTGACC
>Ga0058869_1094501_pt1 | contig 11184 bp, 10 predicted proteins | sample TNRReaAaerobiRNA_FD_61086 | JGI IMG/M metagenome (GOLD analysis project Ga0058869, IMG submission 61086) | Wastewater treatment Type I Accumulibacter community from EBPR Bioreactor in Madison, WI, USA - TNR Reactor, Time I- 292min-Aaerobic_... | ecosystem: Engineered > Bioreactor > EBPR >...
TTTTTTCACCCGCTCAAGCGTCGGTGCAGGTGAAAGTCCAATCTTTTTCGACAGATCGAGATTCGTGATCTTGCTGTTGTCTTGCAGGATTCTCAAGATCTTGAGGTCTATCTTGTCAAGTTTGTCCGACATGTTTACTTCAATTATGTGGAAAAATCTATATTCAGCCTGTAAGTTATTGACTTGTAAAACAAAATACAAGAAATCTACCTGTTAACCTATTGAAATTTTTTTTCTTTTTTAACTTACAAAATCATTTATAATAAAATTCGGGGTATAAAGAAGCAAATGCCGGCGCCCGGGAGGCGTCGGCATTTGCAAAAAAAAGCGCTTGTACAGGCTACGGGAAGATGCCCATAGCCATGTAATCGTTGCTTATCTTATTGATAGCGCACACAAAAGCGGCGGTGCGCATATCTTCAACTTTATTGTTGCCTACGAGGATATCTCTGATCTCGTGATACGAATTGATCATCGTTTCTTCGAGGCCTGAGCGTACCAGGTCGATTTCGTCGGCGCCGCGCACGATCACTTTGCGTTCTTGCGGGGATACCACGCGGCCGGTTTGGCGTTCTACCAGGCTAACCAGTTCGTCGTTGATTTGTTGGTTGAAGCGTTTTTCCATCAAGCCGAGGCGCACGTGGGCCAGGTTTTTGAGCCATTCGAAGTAAGAAACCGTTACCCCGCCTGCATTGAGGTAAATATCGGGGATAATCAGCTTGCCTGCTTTGAGCAGTATTTCTTCGGCTTCAGAAGTAATAGGGCCGTTGGCGGCTTCTGCGATGATCTTAGCCTTGATCTTGGAGGCGTTTTCGATTGTGATCTGATTTTCGAGTGCAGCGGGCACCAGAATATCGCATTCGAATTCGAGTACTTTGCGGCGGTCTTCTTTGCCGAGGCTGGTAGCGCCGGGGAAACCGATGATAGAGCCCGTCTCCTGGCGGAAGCGCAGCATTGCGTGCACATCGATGCCGTTGGGATTGTAAATAGCGCCTTCCACTTCCGATACGCCGATAATCTTGGCGCCTCCTTCGTCTTGCAGCAGCGTACAGGAGTGCGAGCCCACGTTGCCGAGGCCTTGCACCACAACGGTTTTGCCTTCGAGGCCTGCCGACAAGCCCAGGCGGGCCATGTCTTCTTTCACAGCGCAAGTCTCGCGAATACCGTACAACACGCCGCGCCCGGTGGCTTCGGTACGCCCCTGGATGCCGTTGAGATTCACCGGTTTGCCGGTCACGCAACCTGCCGCGTCGAGTTCGTCGTCGTGGAAAGCGCGATAAGTATCGTAAATCCAGGCCATTTCGCGGGGGCCGGTTCCGTAGTCAGGGGCGGGCACGTCGATAGCCGGGCCGATAAAGTTGCGGCGCACCAGCTCCGTAGTATATCGACGGGTAATTTTTTCAAGCTGCTCGGGCGTATAGTCCCAAGGGTTGATTTTCACCCCCCCCTTAGCGCCGCCGAACGGCACGTTAACGATTGCGCACTTGAAAGACATCAGGGAAGCAAGCGCCATCACCTCTTCCTGGTTGACATGGTTGGAATAGCGAATCCCCCCTTTGGTGGGAGTGCGGTGGTGGCTGTGCTGTACGCGGTAAGCCTCGATAACCTTCACTTCGTCGCCAATCTTAACCGGAAAGTTAATGCGGTAGACGGAATTACACACTTTGATCTGTTCCAGTAAGCCATCAGGCAAGCCCGTGTGTACGGCGGCTTTATCAAAGTAGTTAATCACACTTTGATAAAAACTGGTTGGTTGCTTAGTCATTTTCTTTAATTTGGTGCTCCAATTTGGTTAGCCTTCGATCTAAATAGACCAAAAAAATCACGATTCCGATAAAAACCGCAACGATGACGGCAACCACCACATAGATCTTGCCGCTACTGCGCATGAAATCATCCTGTGTGTTGGGCTGAGCTGCTAATAGGCAGGAATACAATATTGCGATTAACGCTATCGCTGTTTTCTTCATCGGAAGCGTTTTGATCGCCAAAAGTCGCGCTATTTTTTGATTCCGGCAAGCAATTCCAAATAGATTTGTTGCAGTATTAATGACAATGCCCGTGTCCATGCAAATACTTCCAACCTTATATTTGCGTTTGCAATACATCACTGCGTTGTAAACAAAGCTTTTATCTTTGCGATTCAAAAAACTGCGATATATGAAAAGTGTGTTTTCTATGGTGTTTCTCGGCATTGTACTCCTCGCCGGGGCTTGCAAAAAGGACGATGACAACCAGGCCGTCATTGATAAGGCTCTGATCGAACAATACCTGCTCGACAACAATATTGACGCGCAGGAGCACGAATCGGGCCTGTATTACATCATTACTACCGAGGGATTCGGCGCCTCTCCCACGATTAATGACGATGTGAGGGTAAGCTACCGGGGCTATTTCCTCGACGGCACGGTATTTGACCAGACCGCTGCCGGTCAAACCGTTGAATTTCCGCTGGCCAACCTCATCAAAGGCTGGCAAATCGGCCTCCCCCTGCTCAAAGAAGGCGGAAGGGGTACTTTTTTCCTCCCCTCTGAACTGGGTTATGGCGATAGGCCGCCTTCGGGCATCCCGGCTAATGCCGTACTTATCTTTGACATCGACCTGGTGGATGTGAATTAATCAACAATGCGATTACTATGAGATTCTATAAACATGTGGTCTTGGTCGTCGCCCTGCTTTCGGCAATTGCCATGTACGCACAACCGGCCTACCGCGTCGCCGATTATATGCCGATGCGCCTCGGCGATACGCTGCAACTGCAAAATATGCTCGACGAAAAATTACCTCCGCTAGTGGCTACTTATAGCGATACTCTTCATTTTAAAGGTCAATTTGCTTTTAAAAGAAAAGAAAACGCCCAGTTTCGCATAGAGCAACTCGATGCCGGCGGCTGGAAGTTGTTTGCCGTGGGCCTCGGCGGCGGCAAAGAGATCATCTTCGACCAGCCGCTGATTTTACTGCCGGCTATAGTCAAACAGGGGGAAGTGATCAAACTTGAAAGCAACTATATCCTGCTGGAAGCCAAGCAGAAAAAAGGGTCGGGCCGCCAAACCATTGAGATCAAGGTCGAGGGCAACGACTCTTCGCGCACGCCGCTGCAGAATTTTGCCGACTGCTTCGTGATCACGACTACGGTGCTCAGGTATCCCGCCGGCGGCACAGCTGAAGGTTATTCAATTAAAGAATGGTATGCCCGCGATATCGGCCTTATTAAGTCGGCCGGCGAGGTTTTTACGATTAATGCGGCCGGAAAACGCCAACACAAAGGTAGAATCGCCCTGATGCTGGAACGGGCGGTGGTGAATGGCGTGGTGATGGAGAAATAATGTTGTGGGTTGTGGGTTGTGAGTTATCGGTTTTGAGTTATGAGTTATTGGTTCATTATTTTTGTTAAAATTTAACTAAAAACCGACAACTGACAACCCATAACTGACAACCCACAACCCATAACTCACAACCCACAACCAAAAAGCCTATTGAACTTGATTACATGTATTTCCCAAAAAACACTATTAGCTCTTTGCGCAGATCGTGGTAGATATCCTCAAAATTTTCCATTGCCTGTCGCTCTCTCACTTCTGGCGGAAATAACCTGCGGTCAATGGCAGTAGGGTTTTCAATTGCGCTATGTTCGAGCAATTCTTCTTTCCCTTTGATGGCTTCTTTTAGTCGGTGCATTTCGCTACGCTGTATCGTTAACCGGTTGGCCAGACTATCGCAGGCGGCCAATATTTCGGCATTGGTGTATTTACCTGCAATTTCCAATAAACGCCTTTCCAGAAAATCTACTTCGTCTTTGTAAAACGCCAAGCGGTTAATCCACTCTTTGTGATCAGCATGTAGCTCGAAAATGTGCTGTTTGTTATGGTCCATGGCCTTGCTATTTTTTTTAACAAGGTAGGCGTATGCCCGGCTACCTACATTGACGGATATCAATGCCCGGGGTGATTTTTGTAGGATATCGGTTGTGGGTTGTAAGTTGTAGGTTGATTATATTTACGAAAAAATCGTTCTTTATGCGCCATCTTTTACTCTATTTGGTCTCCAGTCTGATTTTGTTTTCTGAAGCTATAGCTCAAAGCCCATTGGACAAAGCCATCGAGGTTGCGGTTACTACCAGTGCTAATCCGCCCGCGATTCAGCTAAGCTGGCCTACTGTTGCCAATGCGCAGTATACGCTTCGCAAGCGGGTAAAGGGGACTGCCAACTGGACTACCATTTTCTCCAATAGCGCCAATACCAGCTATAACGACCCGGCAGTTTCGCCGGGAGTGTGTTACGAATACGGCATCGCGCGTTTCGGCGCTTCGGCGCCGGCCAACGCTTACTTGCCGGCCAGTATTGACCTGCCGGTGGTAGAAAACCGGGGAAAGTTTTTGTTAATCGTAGACGAACAACTCTCGCCGCTATGGGACAAAGTGCAACGTCTGCGCGACGATATCAGCGCCGACGGCTGGATAGTTGATCTGCTGGCGGTGAACCCCGATTCCGTGTCGGTGACAGATATAAAATCGCTCATCGTGGAGGCTTACAATGCTGCGCCAGACCAATTGAAGGCCGTATTTTTATTCGGCCGAATCCCCGTGCCCTATTCCGGCAACATCTGCCCCGACGGCCACGGCGACCACTGCGGCGCCTGGCCCGCCGATGCCTACTACGGCGATATCAACGGCAACTGGACCGACAACCTGATCAACACGACCTCCGCTTCCCGGCCCGAAAACCACAACGTGCCCGGCGACGGCAAATTCGACCAGTCCTCGATACCTTCCGCGCTTGAACTGCAAGTGGGGCGAGTAAATTTCACCAAACTCAATCCGGCTACCTTTGGCGAAACCGGCCTCATGCCCTTGTACGAACGTTATCTCGACAAAAACCACGCCTTTCGCCGCACATTTTATCGCCCTCAAAAGCGCATGCTGGTCGATGACAACTTCGGCTATTTCAGCGGCGAGTCGTTTGCCTCCAACGGCTGGAAAGCAGGTTACAACCTTTTTGGCGCCAACAATACTACTGCCGGCGATTTCCAATTGGACACCGACGTCGACCCCATCCTCATGGGTTACGGCTGCGGAGGAGGATCCTACCAAAGCGCGGGAGGCGTGGGCAGTACCACATCCTTTGCTGCCGACAGCATCAAGGTAGTTTTTTCGATGCTGTTTGGAAGTTACCACGGCGACTGGGACAGCGACAACAACTTTATGATGGGCGCGCTGGCCAACAAAGGCGGCATCCTCACCTGCTCCTGGTCGGGGCGGCCCAACTGGTACTACCACCACCTCGGCATGGGCGAAAATATCGGCTACAGCGCCCGCGCCACCATCAACAACGGCCTCAGCGCAGAATACGCCGACGGGGGTTCAGGCAGCGGCGGGATACATGTAGCTCTGCTGGGCGACCCCAGCCTGCGTTTGTTGTACCCCTCCCCTGCCGGTGAACTCAGCATAAGCCCCGGTTGCGAGAGTAACCTGCTCGAATGGGAGGTTTCTGCTGATACCGCCCTCCTCGGCTACCACGTCTACCGGCTGCAGGAAGGCCCCGACGCCGTGTGGGAACGGCTTACTTCCTCGCCCACTACCGATACTTTTTTTTCTGACGATTTGCCTGTATTAAGCGCCCGCTACATGGTGCGCGCCGTCACCCTGGAGCAATCGCTGTCGGGCGCCTATTACAATCAAAGTAGCGGCTCGTTGAGCCCTTTGATTGCCAGGCCGTCGCCAATTGAAATAACTACAAATGTGACCGAGGAATCAGGGCCCGGCGCCAACGATGGGAGTGCGACAGCCACTGTGGCCGGCGGCGTTGCTCCTTACGAGTTGTTGTGGAGCAACAACCAGACAGGCGATACTATTACCGGACTGGGCCCAGGCTCGTATAGCGTAGTGGTAACCGACGCTCAGGGGTGCACGTCAAATGCATCGGTAACCGTTTCCACCGTTGTCGGTACAGGAGAACCGGCGCTGCCGGTAGTTGTGTCGATATTTCCCAACCCCGCCTCCGCCGGCGCCCCGGCCTACCTGAAGTATCAGACTGACCGGGCCGGACTGGAAGGCCGGCTGCGCCTATACAGCGCCACGGGGCAAACCCTCTGGGAAATACCCTGGCACGGCACGGAAATGCAAGGCCTTACGCTGCTGCCTGTAGAAAATATCCCACCGGGCGTGTATTGGATTTCGCTTTTTTTGCCGGAGTATGGGCGTATGACCTGGAAATGGATAATTGGAATGGATTAGGCCACAAATTCATTCACCCGCTTTATCACCAGCCGAATATCGCTAAGCGACAATTTCTGGTTGACTGGCAATACGTAGTGGGTTTGGAGCAAATTCCAGGCGTGGGGATAATTTTCGCGTTGTTCATCGGGCACAAACCACCAATGGTCGGCATAGGCGGCGCCCCGAATGCCGTGAGCGGCCAAATACATCATCAAAGCCTGCCGGTGTTCTGTTATTATAGGAAATCCAATTAACGGCATCTGGCCGAATTCGTCGGAGTAAAGCGGCGTAAGCAAGGAGTTGTGCAGCAATTGTCGATAGAGGGCTTCTTGCTCCGTTCTTTTTTCGGCAACGCGCCGGTGATCGGTATGGTCAAACAGCCATCTGCCCAATAGGGAAAAGGTATGCGGCCGGCGACAATAAGCCATCAGGAGGCGATAAGACAAATTGTAGCACCAACTCGCGCCACGGGCCAGTAGCTCCAACCCGTCGAAATGCCCGGCATACTGCGCCGCTGCGCCCAGGGTCAGCGAAGCCAGCCGGACGAGCAGGTACAGGCTGCGCAGGGGCGACCAGCTTATGGGGCTTTCAAAGCGGATGCCTTCTCGCAAGGCGACCATCAGGCAACCATCCGTGACGCCCAGCAGTTTGGGCGGGGAAAACAGCAGCAAATCAGCAGGGCTTTCGTATTGCGACAACCACGGTGAAAATGTGGTGTGCGCGAAATCTTCTACCAGCAGGCAATCGGCGTGCAGCAGAGATTTCATGCGGCGGGTATCGCGAATGACGCCAAAGAGGTGGATGAGGACGGCTATGTCGGGCGTATGTACCCGGACTTGTTGCCCTATCTGCTCAAAATCGGGGTTGCCATTTACATCAAAATCATAATACACTATTTTCCAGTTCATTAACTGAAATGGGTAAATCACCCCTTCGGGTACCATAGCCGGCAATAACACGCAACGGAGAGGAAAATCGCTTCCTCTCAACAATGCCAACAAGGCTTCGCGGCCGCTGCCGAACCAGTGCAGCGAACGGGAGTCGTAGCGCTGTAAAACCGGCGGAACATGGCGCTCCCTGCTTATCCCCATTACTCTCACATTGTCGAGTCGTCGCATGAAATAGCTATAAACCTTGCTGGTTAAAAATTTTCAGCACTTCATAGTATTGCGCCAACTCATTCAGGCTGAGCTGTCCTTTAGCCCGGCAAGTATTTGCATCATAAAACAAGGGCGGGTTGTCGAATTTGCGCTCGGTCCTTTTCATGCAGGAGCTTTTGTGTACGACTAAAACCAATACCTGGTTTTTCATCGCTTCTTCGCGTACAGCCAGGCCCGGCGAAAACCGCACTGTGCGGCCCGGTCCCAGCAAATTGCCTTCGTCTTTGGTATTGCCGAGAAAGGCCTGTTCGTTTTTCCAGCCGTAAAACATCCAGGTCATGACATCCACTATTTCCAGGTTTTGTTTGCCGACTTTATAGAGTAATATGGCCGGCAGCCTGGGATTCTCCTCTGTGGAAGAAATGCGAATATCGGCGTTGAGAAATACATAGCCGCTATCGGGAATTTCCGTCCGGGTATTGCCCGGATAGCGGTCAAATTGCCAGCGTTTGCCGGCTTTGATTTCGCCAATTTGCAGGTTAAGCGGGGGGATTTCTACTTTATCGACTGTTTTAAGTTGTTGGATCCCTACGCTGAAAATGGAATCGGCAATATGAGCTTCCTGCTTAATAGCGGTGCTGTCTATGGGTGGAGGTGTCGCAGTTTCGGTAACGGCATTCACCGGATGTGGCTCCTGCCTGCAGGCGGTCAGAGTGAGTAATAGAGCGAGGTATTTATACATAATAAATTATTAATCAGTGATTTATTTTACCACAGAGTTAAAAGGAGTAAAACGGAGTGACACAGAGTTGAGAAATAACACTTTGAAAACTCCTTCAAACACCGCGGATGAAAAAATGGCAATAAAGCTACACAGCATTTTCAGCCGTATTGCCGATAAGTACGTAAATTTGTACTTGCTTTCTGCATATTCAAAAAAACAATCCAAAACAATATGAGATTAACCAATTTTTCCCGATTACTGATCGTGGTACTCGTTGTAGCTGCCGCTTATTTCGGTTTCCGCATGCTGGCGCCGAAATTCCAGCAATCGGCGGGCGATACCGCTACTACCACCGAACAAGAGGCCCAATCGCCGACGACTGCCGAAGAAGAAGAAACGGCGCCCGCGCCCTCCGATAACCGCCCCGCTGCGCGTTCATTCGATTATACGCCCCCCGCACCCGTCAACGGCAAGCTGAAAGGCGTGGTCGAACTCGGCGCTTCCGGTTTCAACTCTTTTGTAATCCGCATGGATAACGCCAAAAACTGGAGCCTCGTAAAAGCAGAATACGGCGTCAGCCTGGTGTATGAAAATATGGCCACCGAAGACGACGTGCGTATCGGCCTGAAGCAATACATCTCCAAGATGCTCGACCAGGGCGTGAGCCCCAAAGATATCCACTTTGTGGTGAGCTCGGGCGCAGCCAAAGCAGAGTCGGTGGGCAAGATCAAAGCCGGACTGAAATCGATGGGCTACGTGGTGAATACGGTGACACCCGCCCAGGAAGGCAAACTCGCCCTGCAATGCGTATTGCCCAGGGATTTTGAAGACAACGCTTTTGTGGTGGATATCGGCTCGGCGAATACGAAGATTTCGTGGATGGAAAACGGTAAGATCAATAGCGTGGAGACTTTCGGCTCGAAGTATTTTCAAAGCGAGATCAGCGATAATACGGTATACAACGACGTATCGCGCGCGATCCTGAAAATCCCCGCCGCCAATCGCCAGAACTGCTTTATTATCGGAGGTATACCCTTCGAACTGGCCAAGCAATCGCGCCAGGGTAAGGAGCGCTTTACGGTGCTCGCCGAAGCCGGCGATTATACCGCCGACGGCGATAAGCAGAAGGCGGGCCTCAATATTTATAAGGCTATCGCCGATGCGTCCGATTGCGAAACGTTTGTGTTCGATTGGGATGCGAATTTTACGATAGGATTTTTGCTGTCGCTATAGGTTGTGGGTTGTGGGTTATGGGTTGTCAGTTTTTTCCTAGAACCGACAACCGACAACCCACAACCGACAACAAACCTATCTCCAACCGCAGCATATATATGCCTGCCCTGCCCAACGCCAATTCCACTTCATGTTCACCGGGGGCAAGTTTTTCGTTATTGACCAACTGACGCACCAAGCGTCCCTGCATATCGTATAGTTTTAAAGACACTTGCTCGGTATTCGGTAATACAAACCGGACCCGTGCCGCGCCTTTGGTGGGATTTGGGTACACCCACAATCCATACTCCTGCGCATTAAGTTTATAGGTATTCGACACCGGATTGGCTTCCACAGCGCCGATAGAGGGGGGATTGGCATAACCCAGTTCATAAAAATCAAATGCCGTTCCGGCAGGGCCGATACCTGCGCCGGCTGCCGGGCTTTCCGATGGGATGTGAAAATCATCTGCGCCGGCATCTGCAAATAGCGGGTTTTGATTGAGCACCATATTGGGATCGGGCGTGGGGATATCGGGGCCGCTCCAGTTGGGCAGGGCGCTATTGTACCACAGATTGTGCGAAAAGCTGAAAGTCTCCGGACGGGTATTGGGGCCGATATTGGTCTCTGTGCTGAGGTTGTGGTCGAGAAATACGATATTATTGTGGAAGGTATTGTCTCCGCATTCCAGGAAGCGGTCGGGGTCGACGGTTTCCTGGAGGATGCGGATTACCCAGTTTTCAGGGTTGTAGATGGTGTTGTTTTCCACGCGCACATTCACCGAACCGACATAGGCCACGGCCGCCCAGGAGCCGATGATGATATTGCTAAACACGCGTATGTCGGCTGCTTCGAAATGGGCTGTATCGGGTCGAAAAAAGGCTAGTCCGGTGCTGCCGCCGAGGTTGAGGGTTCGCTGGCCACCGTCGCGGAATAAGTTGCGTTCGATTTGGATGTCCTCGCAGCCGCCTTTGGCCTGGATAGCATTTGAGCCGAGGTTTTCAAAATAACAGGCCTGGATAAGCCCCTGGTGGCAGCCTACCATATCGATGCCGCTGCCGCCGGCGGCGCCGTTTTGGAGGGTGCAGCGCAAAATCTGGAAATCGTCAAAACCGGAAAGTTTCAGCAGGTCGTTATTGCCCGTGGCGGCCATATCGCGGAAGGTGCAATTTTCGAAAATAATATGATGTGCGGGAGTGTCGTACGAGCCGCCGTCGTCGGTATTAAAGCCGTTGCCGGTTTGCCCTTGAAAAATAAGTCCGCTGATATGCAGGAAGGCTGGGTCACTCAATTGGATTGCATTGTTACCTCCTTGAAATATCACTGTTTCGCCCGGTGCGTTGCGGATGCTGATCCAGGCGTCGGGCTGGCCTTGCAGGTTGCCGAAAAACAGTCCGCCGGGGTAAGTGCCGGCATGGATTAATACGGTATCGCCGGGTTCGACGGCGTTTACGGCGGCAGACAGGTTAGGGTATGTTTGGCCTGAGCCTACGTGTAGGGTGTTTTGCGCGGTTAGAGATAAACTTGTAAGACCAATTAATACTGAGAATAGTGTTGTAAGCTGCATATATCGTGAATATTTGATTATCAAGAGAATGGGGATCGCGGCAAACATGTAGGCTGTGATGCATTTACCTCCGAATGAACCGGGTTTTACGGCTACATAGCCTGTCAAGCAGTACAACAATCGGGTTTTAATCAGTCTCTATGTACAATAAAATCTATCCTTCGGCCATCTTATCGGGTTGCTTCGGATATACCTGACAATTCGACCATATTCAACTTCATTGCGGATAATGTGATCATGAAAACGAGACTGCCACGCAAAATCAGGGCGAATTTTTCTAGCTTCGTAAGTTATTCTCCCTTTATACCAACGAATAATCCGCGATAGATTATCATGTAACATTGGATTTTTGTTTCCAGTTATGCC
>Ga0058869_1094809_pt1 | contig 11138 bp, 19 predicted proteins | sample TNRReaAaerobiRNA_FD_61086 | JGI IMG/M metagenome (GOLD analysis project Ga0058869, IMG submission 61086) | Wastewater treatment Type I Accumulibacter community from EBPR Bioreactor in Madison, WI, USA - TNR Reactor, Time I- 292min-Aaerobic_... | ecosystem: Engineered > Bioreactor > EBPR >...
CTCGAAGTTCATATTTGCATTTTGGTTGGTTACTTATTTTAGGCGTTTCAATCCTTGTTCTATTGGATGGTGCGCTCGAAGTTCATATTTGCATTTTGGTTGGTTACTTATTTTAGGCGTTTCAATCCTTGTTCTATTGGATGGTGCGCTCGAAGAACGAACTTTCGCCCAATTCGCAGGATTGCCAGAAGGGTTTCAATCCTTGTTCTATTGGATGGTGCGCTCGAAGAGCGAAAAAAAGGAGTATAATTTTCGTGTTTTTCAGTTTCAATCCTTGTTCTATTGGATGGTGCGCTCGAAGACCCGTCAGGCTCTGTTTTTTCAATACGATTGGCCGGTTTCAATCCTTGTTCTATTGGATGGTGCGCTCGAAGTAATCGTCCATAGTGAACGGGGCGACATTCTTAGAAAGTTTCAATCCTTGTTCTATTGGATGGTGCGCTCGAAGGTAGGAAGCCGTTAATCCCGCGACAGCCTCAGTTTGAGTTTCAATCCTTGTTCTATTGGATGGTGCGCTCGAAGCTTCTACCTCAAGCGCCACCTTGACGCCGTGCCGCTGTTTCAATCCTTGTTCTATTGGATGGTGCGCTCGAAGGTGGAGGAATGGGCGCGCCGCAATGGCGCAAGTATCGGTTTCAATCCTTGTTCTATTGGATGGTGCGCTCGAAGCGCCTCACAAAAAACACAACATGTACTACGATTCTTGTTTCAATCCTTGTTCTATTGGATGGTGCGCTCGAAGATACCCACGGGGGCGGTACCGCTTATTGCAGTTATTTGTTTCAATCCTTGTTCTATTGGATGGTGCGCTCGAAGCAGGCCTGCACGGCACAGGGGGGATGGATCTTCGCAGTTTCAATCCTTGTTCTATTGGATGGTGCGCTCGAAGGCTCCATTTTGTTGGCCGCCGTGTAAACCTCAGCTCGTTTCAATCCTTGTTCTATTGGATGGTGCGCTCGAAGTCTACGCCCACCAGTTTAGTCACCTGCGCCGGCTTTTGTTTCAATCCTTGTTCTATTGGATGGTGCGCTCGAAGGATTTGGAGTTTCTGGTGCGCCGCGCCCAGGAAAAAGTTTCAATCCTTGTTCTATTGGATGGTGCGCTCGAAGGGTGGTTCCGCTGGAAAACACCGATTTCAACAAAGCGTTTCAATCCTTGTTCTATTGGATGGTGCGCTCGAAGACTTAGCCGTTGTGCAGGCCATCCGCGCCGCCGACGCGTTTCAATCCTTGTTCTATTGGATGGTGCGCTCGAAGGACGCCCGACGAAGACGTCCAATGGCACAAGGCCAAGTTTCAATCCTTGTTCTATTGGATGGTGCGCTCGAAGGGCGTGGCGGCATACTGGCGGCTGAGGCAGGCCAACGTTTCAATCCTTGTTCTATTGGATGGTGCGCTCGAAGCGGCCTCGAAGCTCGGTATCAGTGCCGTTCCGCCCCGTTTCAATCCTTGTTCTATTGGATGGTGCGCTCGAAGCGGCCGGCGGTGTCGGCGCGCAGCAATATGCTAAAGTGTTTCAATCCTTGTTCTATTGGATGGTGCGCTCGAAGCTTTCGCCAAATTTTGCAGTCACTTCTGCGAGCGCGCGTTTCAATCCTTGTTCTATTGGATGGTGCGCTCGAAGACCTTACAAAGCAGTAAAGCGAAGATGACAGCCTGGGGTTTCAATCCTTGTTCTATTGGATGGTGCGCTCGAAGAGGATTGACCGCATTGAAGTCGTGAATGATCCCGCAGTTTCAATCCTTGTTCTATTGGATGGTGCGCTCGAAGGTACTTACCGTATCGGCCCCGTGCTCCTGTGAGAAGTTTCAATCCTTGTTCTATTGGATGGTGCGCTCGAAGTCAATGTAATCATTCGGCGTTGGCGTAGCCGTGGCCAGTTTCAATCCTTGTTCTATTGGATGGTGCGCTCGAAGATGAGAGGGTGTTGAGTAATGCAATCTTTGAAGTTGTGTTTCAATCCTTGTTCTATTGGATGGTGCGCTCGAAGAGCTTTTCCGAAAACGCAAGCCCGGACGTGTCGACGCGTTTCAATCCTTGTTCTATTGGATGGTGCGCTCGAAGCAGCTTCTGTCTGAGCTCGCTTGAAATATCCTTGTGTTTCAATCCTTGTTCTATTGGATGGTGCGCTCGAAGGCGCTTAGCCGATGAACTCGCAGCCGGGAACTTAGAGGTTTCAATCCTTGTTCTATTGGATGGTGCGCTCGAAGAAAACGACAGTAGGTTAGGGGGTATGAAGGGTGTTTGTTTCAATCCTTGTTCTATTGGATGGTGCGCTCGAAGTGCCATTTATGGACTTTGCCCCGCGCAAATAGCCCTTGTTTCAATCCTTGTTCTATTGGATGGTGCGCTCGAAGATGAGCTGCTCCTTGCTGTACTTGCCAGCGATTTCGTGTTTCAATCCTTGTTCTATTGGATGGTGCGCTCGAAGACTATGAAAGGCTTTTTAGATCGCATCTTCAATGCGGGTTTCAATCCTTGTTCTATTGGATGGTGCGCTCGAAGAGAGGAACGCCTCATAGGCTTTTCAGAGGGGCATTAGTTTCAATCCTTGTTCTATTGGATGGTGCGCTCGAAGCCTTTGCGCATGGCTTCAATGGCTTCGCTGAGCTCCGGTTTCAATCCTTGTTCTATTGGATGGTGCGCTCGAAGACTTTGCCACCTCTTGCGCTGACGATATTTGAAGCGCGTTTCAATCCTTGTTCTATTGGATGGTGCGCTCGAAGACTCGGTATCACTCATCTTGATGACGATGAGCGGAAAGGTTTCAATCCTTGTTCTATTGGATGGTGCGCTCGAAGTCCATAACGCTATCGACCTGATGTTGGAGCCTATGGGTTTCAATCCTTGTTCTATTGGATGGTGCGCTCGAAGTCTACCATCTTTTTTGCCGTCGATGTCCGTCATAGCGTTTCAATCCTTGTTCTATTGGATGGTGCGCTCGAAGGGCCATTGTGCAGCACATATTCACCGCCTTCAATCTGTTTCAATCCTTGTTCTATTGGATGGTGCGCTCGAAGATTACCCCAACCTTACGTGAGTGAAATACTGAATGGGTTTCAATCCTTGTTCTATTGGATGGTGCGCTCGAAGCGGGTATTTTCGCGGAATGAAAGGTAGAAAAGTTGGTTTCAATCCTTGTTCTATTGGATGGTGCGCTCGAAGCGCGGCCGCTTGGCTCATTTCATCCGAACATTGCCGGTTTCAATCCTTGTTCTATTGGATGGTGCGCTCGAAGATAAGAATGTACAAGATCGTTTTGAAAGCATCGAATGTTTCAATCCTTGTTCTATTGGATGGTGCGCTCGAAGAAAAAATGAGACTACACCGGCGATGGCAAGAGAAAAAGTTTCAATCCTTGTTCTATTGGATGGTGCGCTCGAAGTGCGCGGATCAGGATACCCCGGCAGGCTTTCGGGCTGTTTCAATCCTTGTTCTATTGGATGGTGCGCTCGAAGGTAGTGTTCATAGGCAACAGCGACTTGCAGAGCGACTTGTTTCAATCCTTGTTCTATTGGATGGTGCGCTCGAAGCTGTATGGCTTCGTCGTCCTTAGCCAAAGCCAGCTTGTTTCAATCCTTGTTCTATTGGATGGTGCGCTCGAAGCGCAGCAGATGCAAGACCTGGCTGCACGCATGGAGGTTTCAATCCTTGTTCTATTGGATGGTGCGCTCGAAGAGAACTTTGATAAGCTGCGCGACATGTACAGCAGCGCGTTTCAATCCTTGTTCTATTGGATGGTGCGCTCGAAGACGCCACCTCCTCGAAGAAGTTATCCCCCACAAAGGTTTCAATCCTTGTTCTATTGGATGGTGCGCTCGAAGCAATATAGCCATCAGCATGGCGCAGCGGGCCTTCCTGTTTCAATCCTTGTTCTATTGGATGGTGCGCTCGAAGCCCCACATGCCCCGATCTTCGCATCATTATTTTCAGTTTCAATCCTTGTTCTATTGGATGGTGCGCTCGAAGTTTGCTCTTGCCTCTTCGACAAGCTCGGGAATTACATGTTTCAATCCTTGTTCTATTGGATGGTGCGCTCGAAGATCGACGCGCTGCTAAACACAGCCCCTATGCAGGTGTTTCAATCCTTGTTCTATTGGATGGTGCGCTCGAAGAAACCTGCTTTGGTGTCGTCGTCGACCGTCATTTTGGTTTCAATCCTTGTTCTATTGGATGGTGCGCTCGAAGCCATTAGCAGCAGTTTGGTGGTAGCCTCGGGATCATGTTTCAATCCTTGTTCTATTGGATGGTGCGCTCGAAGCTACTAATCAGGTGGCGCTATATTCGATCGATTTCGGTTTCAATCCTTGTTCTATTGGATGGTGCGCTCGAAGACCATAGCCCAAAGGTAGCGGTTTATTTGCTGTCCGAGTTTCAATCCTTGTTCTATTGGATGGTGCGCTCGAAGCCGCGGCGGGCAGGTTGGGCAAGCGGTTGCAGGCAGTTTCAATCCTTGTTCTATTGGATGGTGCGCTCGAAGATGCTTTCACCGCGTCATTACATGGCCTACAAACTGTTTCAATCCTTGTTCTATTGGATGGTGCGCTCGAAGAAGCGAATTACCATCCTTATCTACTTGCCTATTGCTGTTTCAATCCTTGTTCTATTGGATGGTGCGCTCGAAGAACTACACCGATACCCGTTTAGGCGGTCGCCCTTTGTGTTTCAATCCTTGTTCTATTGGATGGTGCGCTCGAAGCCCGCAACGACCATAACCACGGTACGCCAATTGGTAGGTTTCAATCCTTGTTCTATTGGATGGTGCGCTCGAAGCCGCGCCGCGCCGCAACAAGCTATCCAGTAGGACAAGTTTCAATCCTTGTTCTATTGGATGGTGCGCTCGAAGGGCCTCTTTTCGAGCGTAGGCGTTCAGAACAGGGCGGTTTCAATCCTTGTTCTATTGGATGGTGCGCTCGAAGCCGGGGATGGTCAGCAGGACGTTTGCCAGGCAGGCATGTTTCAATCCTTGTTCTATTGGATGGTGCGCTCGAAGTTACAATCAGGTCGTCGGGATGGCCGCAACGGCAAAAGTTTCAATCCTTGTTCTATTGGATGGTGCGCTCGAAGCAATGCGTTTGTCGGCTTTCGGACCATCGTCGACGTGTTTCAATCCTTGTTCTATTGGATGGTGCGCTCGAAGAAATCAATTTTAGAGGGGCACGTAATGCAAGGCAAGTTTCAATCCTTGTTCTATTGGATGGTGCGCTCGAAGATCAAACGGCCCCCAAACAGCCAGATGGGCCTCTCGCGTTTCAATCCTTGTTCTATTGGATGGTGCGCTCGAAGGCGAAATGTTGGAGCGCCAGCGATTCGGTTGAAAAAGTTTCAATCCTTGTTCTATTGGATGGTGCGCTCGAAGAAAATACCGCGCACAGGGAGCCATGTTCATTTACGGTTTCAATCCTTGTTCTATTGGATGGTGCGCTCGAAGCCGATGCGGCCCTTTGGAAATCCTTAGCCATGCGCGACGTTTCAATCCTTGTTCTATTGGATGGTGCGCTCGAAGTGTACGACGCAATTCAAAATGTTGTTTCCAGGATGGTTTCAATCCTTGTTCTATTGGATGGTGCGCTCGAAGCTGAGGCAGCCCCCGTGACACCACGGGCTCATCCAAAGTTTCAATCCTTGTTCTATTGGATGGTGCGCTCGAAGCGTGTTTGCGGTGGCGGTGGTTGTGATTTACTTAATTTGTTTCAATCCTTGTTCTATTGGATGGTGCGCTCGAAGCGATAACACCCGGTACGGGAAGTTCCACAATAACGAGTTTCAATCCTTGTTCTATTGGATGGTGCGCTCGAAGAACGGACGCGGTTACTTGCCCACCTTGACCAGCGATGTTTCAATCCTTGTTCTATTGGATGGTGCGCTCGAAGGCACGTTCAAAACAACCCAAATCAAGATCAGAACCAGTTTCAATCCTTGTTCTATTGGATGGTGCGCTCGAAGAAAATCCACGACCTCAGCACCTGAAAACTCAACCGGGGTTTCAATCCTTGTTCTATTGGATGGTGCGCTCGAAGCACAAAACACCCAGATATGAGAGTAATAGCAAGATAGTTTCAATCCTTGTTCTATTGGATGGTGCGCTCGAAGCGTTGCAGTCGATTAATCTTATTCATCGTGTAAGATTTGTTTCAATCCTTGTTCTATTGGATGGTGCGCTCGAAGCAAAAAAGGGGCAATGCCTCCACATCGCCCCAGGAAGTTTCAATCCTTGTTCTATTGGATGGTGCGCTCGAAGGGGGTGGGTACAATTGCCGACACGCTTACAATTGGGGTTTCAATCCTTGTTCTATTGGATGGTGCGCTCGAAGGTTATGGCGGAGATCGTAAGCGCGATTTTAGGGCAAAGTTTCAATCCTTGTTCTATTGGATGGTGCGCTCGAAGTGGTAAGTACAATTCCTCGGCTTTGGAAATACTGCCGTTTCAATCCTTGTTCTATTGGATGGTGCGCTCGAAGCAACATTCCCGATGTTGCACGGGAAAAAGCTTGGGGGTTTCAATCCTTGTTCTATTGGATGGTGCGCTCGAAGCACAGGGCCAGCCCATGCGGCATTTTGAGGCCAATGGGTTTCAATCCTTGTTCTATTGGATGGTGCGCTCGAAGCGTGTCTGCCGAAAAAGTATTGATTGAAGATGCTGAGTTTCAATCCTTGTTCTATTGGATGGTGCGCTCGAAGCGGTAGTGCATTGCCCGCCTCATCTGTGGGAAGCGGGTTTCAATCCTTGTTCTATTGGATGGTGCGCTCGAAGGCGCAACCGCATCCGTGGCAATGTCTGAGCTGATGCGTTTCAATCCTTGTTCTATTGGATGGTGCGCTCGAAGAAGCGGTAAGAGATGATTTTGGCTTATTGACCCATGTTTCAATCCTTGTTCTATTGGATGGTGCGCTCGAAGGCGGCGAAAAAAATAGCGTACTATGAACCCAATCAATGTTTCAATCCTTGTTCTATTGGATGGTGCGCTCGAAGTAGACGGCTTAATTGCCCTAATGGAAGAGTTTCTATGTTTCAATCCTTGTTCTATTGGATGGTGCGCTCGAAGTATCTTGGCCGCATTGGCTATTGCCGGGCGGTTCCTGTTTCAATCCTTGTTCTATTGGATGGTGCGCTCGAAGAGCGCCAAGGACAAAGGCCCGGCAAGGGATGGTAGTTTCAATCCTTGTTCTATTGGATGGTGCGCTCGAAGCTTTGGGTCTGATAGATCGTACCATCCGGGTAGATGTTTCAATCCTTGTTCTATTGGATGGTGCGCTCGAAGAGGCCGTCCAAGGTTTTGATTCCAAAAATCCCATCCGGTTTCAATCCTTGTTCTATTGGATGGTGCGCTCGAAGCCGGAGCTGAGCAATCAACCCATCATGAGCCGGAAAGTTTCAATCCTTGTTCTATTGGATGGTGCGCTCGAAGCATGGAGGCAGCAGCGCAAGCTGCTGCCGACGCCGAAGTTTCAATCCTTGTTCTATTGGATGGTGCGCTCGAAGTTTTGTTGCAACATGTTGCAACAAAAGAAGCAGAGGAGTTTCAATCCTTGTTCTATTGGATGGTGCGCTCGAAGCCAGTCATTTCCAAATATAATTGGGAAAGAATACGGTTTCAATCCTTGTTCTATTGGATGGTGCGCTCGAAGGCCCTTACACCCTTGATGCGCTACTAATACCCGCACGTTTCAATCCTTGTTCTATTGGATGGTGCGCTCGAAGGCACTACGAAAAACCTATGCGAATGAAGAAGAAGAGGTTTCAATCCTTGTTCTATTGGATGGTGCGCTCGAAGTTCCATATCGCCGCTATCGGGCATAGGCGGAGAAAGTTTCAATCCTTGTTCTATTGGATGGTGCGCTCGAAGATTTAGCCGGGCGTTGGCCGGCGTATGGTGAAATAAGTTTCAATCCTTGTTCTATTGGATGGTGCGCTCGAAGCCCACGAGGGCCCCGAAGGATATGTCGCTAAACTTGCGTTTCAATCCTTGTTCTATTGGATGGTGCGCTCGAAGTGGCCCTGTTGGGCTATATGGCCTATACGGCCTTCAGTTTCAATCCTTGTTCTATTGGATGGTGCGCTCGAAGCGAACGAGGTGAAGCCTACCCAAGTGAACATTCAGAGTTTCAATCCTTGTTCTATTGGATGGTGCGCTCGAAGATATTCAAAAGGTATGGAGTTTCTGAAGCTACTGGAGTTTCAATCCTTGTTCTATTGGATGGTGCGCTCGAAGGGCCATGCCAGTAACGCGGATTGGCCGCGACATCATGTTTCAATCCTTGTTCTATTGGATGGTGCGCTCGAAGGCCATGCCAGTAACGCGGATTGGCCGCGACATCATGTTTCAATCCTTGTTCTATTGGATGGTGCGCTCGAAGACGCAAGGCGGCTTACAACGCTGTCCAATAATACTAGTTTCAATCCTTGTTCTATTGGATGGTGCGCTCGAAGCCGGAGAAATGGCCATACAAGCGCCGCCAACTGATCGTTTCAATCCTTGTTCTATTGGATGGTGCGCTCGAAGGGTCGATGCGGGATGCTTGTCAAGGTAGATCATCTGGTTTCAATCCTTGTTCTATTGGATGGTGCGCTCGAAGACATTTACAATACGAGCGGTAGCGTTCCAAGTGGAGTGTTTCAATCCTTGTTCTATTGGATGGTGCGCTCGAAGGAACATGGATGAACGGTTTTTCGCTTCCGTCCTCCAGTTTCAATCCTTGTTCTATTGGATGGTGCGCTCGAAGCTTAGATTGGTCGTTCCGCTGGATGGATTGGTAAGCTGTTTCAATCCTTGTTCTATTGGATGGTGCGCTCGAAGCAAAAAATAGGAGTGCAAACCAAAACGATTGATATGGTTTCAATCCTTGTTCTATTGGATGGTGCGCTCGAAGCTTTTGAGTGGGATTAGGGTGCTGTCTTTTTTCTTGTTTCAATCCTTGTTCTATTGGATGGTGCGCTCGAAGTACGCAGCACTTCCGGCAGGTAGCTAATGTATTACAGTTTCAATCCTTGTTCTATTGGATGGTGCGCTCGAAGAATACTTTGCCTGCTGGCGAATGGTGCTATATCAGGGGGTTTCAATCCTTGTTCTATTGGATGGTGCGCTCGAAGGGGCGGCAGGTTTGCCGATTTCGTGGAGCCGTTGAGGTTTCAATCCTTGTTCTATTGGATGGTGCGCTCGAAGAGGCTTGCGCGCTGGCCTGGTTGGCGTGGCATGATATTGTTTCAATCCTTGTTCTATTGGATGGTGCGCTCGAAGGTACCAACAACTTTTCTATTGTGGTGATGGGTTCGTGTTTCAATCCTTGTTCTATTGGATGGTGCGCTCGAAGCCGGCAAGATGGCCTTTTGGGAATTATTCCTGGGCCGTTTCAATCCTTGTTCTATTGGATGGTGCGCTCGAAGCTTAGCCCTTCTTTCAGGGCCAGCCTTCACTACTAGTTTCAATCCTTGTTCTATTGGATGGTGCGCTCGAAGGCAGGAAGCTGAGATCGAAGCGAATTTCGCTGGTCAGTTTCAATCCTTGTTCTATTGGATGGTGCGCTCGAAGCTTAGATTGGTCGTTCCGCTGGATGGATTGGTAAGCTGTTTCAATCCTTGTTCTATTGGATGGTGCGCTCGAAGAAGGAATGGACATTCATTTTGTCATCAATAACCGCAGTTTCAATCCTTGTTCTATTGGATGGTGCGCTCGAAGCCGGATTATTCGGGATGGCAAAACCATTTATGTGGGGTTTCAATCCTTGTTCTATTGGATGGTGCGCTCGAAGTAGCCGTATTGCTACGCACCGCCTGCTCGCTCCACGGTTTCAATCCTTGTTCTATTGGATGGTGCGCTCGAAGCGTCGGTTGGAGGAGGTACAGAGGCTTTTTTTTGCTCGTTTCAATCCTTGTTCTATTGGATGGTGCGCTCGAAGAAGGAAGCACACACCGAGCCAAGCGAAGGAGTATCGGTTTCAATCCTTGTTCTATTGGATGGTGCGCTCGAAGTTTGTAATCCACTGTGCCAGAGTCCAACCAATACGTTTCAATCCTTGTTCTATTGGATGGTGCGCTCGAAGCGTGTACGGGCCGGAGCCTGTGAAAGTGAGATTGGTGTTTCAATCCTTGTTCTATTGGATGGTGCGCTCGAAGACGAATGCTATCGGCCTCCAATGAACGCCTGCAGGCCAGTTTCAATCCTTGTTCTATTGGATGGTGCGCTCGAAGATGGCCTGATGTTGACAGGTTTATCCAGTCATTTCGTTTCAATCCTTGTTCTATTGGATGGTGCGCTCGAAGTTATGCCGGTCGTAGTAAACCCGGCCCATAAGGCCGGTTTCAATCCTTGTTCTATTGGATGGTGCGCTCGAAGTAGCGCTGACGAAATGGCCAAAGCCAAGCACATTGGTTTCAATCCTTGTTCTATTGGATGGTGCGCTCGAAGGTGTATCGAGGGGCTGGAACGCCAGCGCATACTCCAAGTTTCAATCCTTGTTCTATTGGATGGTGCGCTCGAAGAAAGAATATCCATGTTTTATGTTTTATGCGGTCATGTTTCAATCCTTGTTCTATTGGATGGTGCGCTCGAAGCAACACGAAAAGGATAAAATCAACTGGCAGGGCTCGGTTTCAATCCTTGTTCTATTGGATGGTGCGCTCGAAGCTTTGCCAGCGCCTTGAAAAAATGGACGAATGGACGAGTTTCAATCCTTGTTCTATTGGATGGTGCGCTCGAAGAAAACATCTGTATTATGGGAAAGAAATTGCTTTCAAGTTTCAATCCTTGTTCTATTGGATGGTGCGCTCGAAGTCGGATACCCACACCGGCATGAATCCATCCAGCGGCCGTTTCAATCCTTGTTCTATTGGATGGTGCGCTCGAAGGTGATGGTGGCTACTACGTTTTTCATGCTCTGCTTTTTGTTTCAATCCTTGTTCTATTGGATGGTGCGCTCGAAGCCACAACCCACCATTCCTTGCATACCTCGAAAGGTCGTTTCAATCCTTGTTCTATTGGATGGTGCGCTCGAAGCTCCAGCCAGTTTGCGCTCACCTACGGCGGCGATACGTTTCAATCCTTGTTCTATTGGATGGTGCGCTCGAAGCCGTATCTCTTTTCAATCGATTCAATAACAATGCTTTGTGCAGCTTCTGCGCAAAGATAAAAAGAAAAAAA
>Ga0058869_1455529_pt1 | contig 11136 bp, 6 predicted proteins | sample TNRReaAaerobiRNA_FD_61086 | JGI IMG/M metagenome (GOLD analysis project Ga0058869, IMG submission 61086) | Wastewater treatment Type I Accumulibacter community from EBPR Bioreactor in Madison, WI, USA - TNR Reactor, Time I- 292min-Aaerobic_... | ecosystem: Engineered > Bioreactor > EBPR >...
TCGTCTTTTTCATCTGGTCGAAGCGGTACTGTTTGCAGTACATAATCTTCTTCATAACCAGGCTTGCTGTAATCATAAGCCCAGCGATGTACTTCCGGGATTGCACCAGGCCAGTTACCATGAATGTGTTCAACAGGGGCTGTCCATTCAAGGGTGTTTGAATGCCAAGGGTTTTGAGGGCTTTTCTGCCCTTTAAAGATTGAGTAGAAGAAGTTAAACAAGAAGATAGCCTGTGCAACAGCTGCAAGGATAGCAAAACTTGTTACCAGTACGTTTATATCCACCAGATTGTCGAACAGGGGAAATTCAGTATTGGTATAGTAGCGACGAGGCACACCAGCCAGCCCAAGAAAGTGCATAGGGAAGAACACACCATAGGCGCTAATAAAGGTTAACCAGAAGTGGGCATATCCCAGTTTCTTGTTCATCATGCGGCCATACATTCGGGGGAACCAGTGATAAACACCCGCAAACATTCCGAAAATTGCAGCAGAACCCATCACGAGGTGGAAGTGACCTACTACGAAATAAGTGTCATGCACATTGATATCGAGTGCAGAGTCGCCCAGGATAATACCTGTTACACCACCAGAAATGAAGAAAGAAACCATGCCAATGGCATACATCATTGCTGGTGTAAAGTGAATATTTCCTTTCCAGAGGGTGGTGATATAGTTGAATACCTTCACCGCTGAGGGGATTGCAACAAGCAGTGTGGTAAAAACAAATACCGAGCCTAGAAAAGGATTCATGCCTGAAATAAACATGTGATGCCCCCAAACGATGATAGAAAGGAAAGCGATAGCCATCAGAGAGGCAACCATTGCGCGGTATCCGAAAATAGGTTTGCGAGCGTTGGTGGCAATTACTTCAGAAGTGAGGCCTAAGGCTGGAAGTAATACGATATAAACTTCCGGGTGACCTAAGAACCAAAAAAGGTGTTCATAAAGAATGGGGCTACCACCATTGCGTTCGAGAGCCATTCCACCGATATAAATATCGCTCAGGTAGAAACTGGTACCAAAGCTTCTGTCGAATATCAATAGAAGTGCAGCAGCAAAAAGAACAGGGAATGAAAGTACGCCTAAAATCGCAGTAACAAGGAATGCCCAGATGGTAAGCGGCATTCTGGTCATTGACATGCCTTTGGTACGAAGGTTCAGAATAGTTACAATGTAATTCAGGCTGCCGAGTAGGGAAGAGGCAATAAACAAAGCCATACTGATAAGCCACATGGTCATACCAAGGCCGGAGCCTGACATTGCCTGAGGTAATGCGCTCAGTGGAGGATAAACTGTCCAGCCTCCTGATGCAGGGCCTGCTTCGATGAAGAGCGACAAAAACATCACCAGACATGAAGCAAAGAAGAACCAATAAGAAAGCATGTTCAGGAAGCCTGATGCCATATCTCTGGCGCCTATTTGGAAAGGAATTAACAGGTTAGAGAAAGTGCCGCTCAATCCTCCGGTAAGAACAAAAAACACCATGATAGTACCATGGATGGTGACCAGGGCCAGGTAAAAATTGGGGTCAAGAATACCGTCTTTTCCCCATTTACCGAGGATGGTTTCAAGAATAGGAAAACTTTGGCCAGGCCAGGCAAGTTGTAGCCTGAAAATGACCGACATGAGCATTCCAAGTACGCCCATAATAACGGCGGTAACCAGGAACTGTTTGGAGATCATTTTATGGTCTTGCGAGAAAACATATTTTGACCAAAATGTTTCTGCATGATGATGCTCATCATCAAATTCATGGGAGGATGCATGTGCATGCCCTTGAACCTGTCCCGCTTCCGGCTGATGGGTATATTCCATTTCTGCTGACATTTGAATAGAATGGGTTTATTGTTAAGATTTATTGGATGATACTTTCAGCGCTTGCGGTTGCTTTTTTCTGTCTCCAGGTTTGCTGTTCGCGCATCCATTTGTCGTATTCTTCCTGTGTTTCAACTATTACATCCATTTGCATATTGTAATGAGATGTACCACAAATTTTATTGCAAAGGATGACGTAGTTAAACTTTTCGTTTCCAGTTTCTTTACGCATTTCTTCAGTAGTAATTGTAGGAGTAAACTCGAAAGCAGTTTCCATTCCGGGAACTGTATTCATTTGTACTCTGAAATGTGGAAGGTAGGCACTGTGAATTACATCACGTGATCTGAACTTAAAAAGGACAGGTTTGTCTTTTACTAAATGCATTTCTCCTTTTACAATGATATCATCATTTGCTTCAGGTACATTTAACAGACCAAGATCATTTCCTGCATCAATTTTACGATAGTCAGATTTGCCCAATACTTTGTCTTTGCCAGCATACCGGGCTGTCCAGTCAAATTGTTTGGAGTACAATTCCACGACAATTGGGTCTTCTGCTTTAGGGTAAATTACATCATCCCAAACAGTTAAGCCATAAACAATGAGGCCTGTTAATACGGCTGCGGGCACAACGGTCCAGATGAGTTCTAATTTATTGCTATGAGCAAAATAGGTGGCTTTGCGGCCATTGCGGAAGTAGTTTTTTACAATTTGGTAGGCTAATACAATATGGGTCAAAGCGAACACCAATGTAATAATTACCATGGTTGTATTGAACAGGTTGTCAATGGCAGGGCCGTGAGCAGAAGCTGCTCTTGGAAGCAAATCATCTTTGTATTCAAAAAACTGCCAGGCAAGGAAACCAAGTAACCATACAACGAAGAGTGCCCAAAGCCAGGCCATATTGCGGCTTTCGCCTTCGGTGGCTCTGTCGTCGGTACGTCCACCACGTATTTCAGCAGATAAATCATATACATTCATCAATCGCACAATGGCGATAACGAAAAGTGCAATGGTCGTGAGTATTAAGAAAGTCATAATTAAAATCAGATATGGTGATGAACACTTTCAGAGTAAAACACGTGTTGTTTGTTTTCAACAGTTGAGAAGGAGGCCAGGCGGCTCATTACAATAAAGCCGAAAAGGCCAAGGAATCCGGTAAACATACCAATTTCAACCCAACCAACATGCCAGTGTTCTTTAACAGCACCAGGCATAATCATGATAAAGTTATCAAACCAATGACCGATAAGCGTAATGATTCCTACGAAGGTCAATAGATGGTACCTTCTTTTTGAACCCCGTTTCATCAAAACCAGGAAGGGGAAGAAGAAGTTCAAAAACAGATTTAAGATAAATATGGATTTATAATTGGTCATACGATCCATAAAATAAGTCACCTCTTCAGGGATATTAGAATACCATATAAGAAGGAACTGTGAGAACCAAAGGTAAGTCCAGAAGATTGAAAATGCAAATATGTATTTACCCAAGTCATGAATGTGGTTTTCATTCACTTCCGGAAGAAGGCCTCTGCTTTTCAGATGCAGTACAACCAGTGTAAGTACAATGAGTGAACTTACGAAATATCCGGCAAATGTGTACCAGCCGAAGAGGGTACTAAACCAGTGCGTGTCAATAGACATAATCCAGTCCCAAGCTGAAGTTGAAGAAGTAACAGCAAAGAATGCAAGGAAGAAAGCAGCAAGCGACTGAGTTTTTCTCCAATTTTTAGTGTTATATGACTGCTGTTCTATCTGTGAGTATTTTTGAAATGCGCGATAGAAGAGGAACCATCCACCAAGATAGACTATTGTTCTGATGGTGAAGAACCATTTGTTCAGATAGGCAGCCTTACCTGCGATAATTTCATCATGGTGTACCACTTCGGGGTCGGCCCAGTGGTAAATATGGTTTAGGTGAAATGCCGAAAGAATCAGCACACCGCCCAGGATGAGGGAGCCTAAAGGCAGGAATGCCGCAATAGCTTCCATAGGCTTTTTAATAGCGGCGAACCAACCTGCTTCTGCAGCATAGTTCACAGCAAGAAAGAAGAGTACCCCTAATGCTATAGAAGTAAAGTAGAACGCATTGAGCAAAAGATTTGGCCAGGCGCGGTGAGAGTCGGTTAAAAAACCACCAACCAGGCTAAGTAGCCCAATCCCTATCAGTGCAAAACAGATGTTCCGGGATTTGTTGGAAAATGTATACTGCATGGTAAGCCTTTTTTGGTTTAGGGATATTTTATTTCTTAGTTAAAGAGTCAGTTGATGCTGTTTGAGTACTTGCAACAGTGGTGCCAAGTCCGTCAGCTCTTAATTTTTGCACCCAGTGTATTACTGCCCAACGTTCTTTTTCGTTGAGCTGGGATGCATGCGAGCCCATCATATTTCTTCCGTAATAAACAGCATGGTACATCTTGCCTTCGGGAAGGTTTTTCAGGTTTTCGCTGTAATAGGATGGAACGCCATTGAATTTATCGCGCTGAACCAGGATACCCTGACCATCACCTTTATCGCCATGACAAACTGCACAGTAAACTTTGAATTTTGTTTCTCCCAGCTTAAGTATCTCGGCTGAGTTGGGCAAGGGGTTTACAAGACCAGCACCTGCGGCTTCATAGCCTTCATTTGTATTAGGGTAGGCGAATGGTTCGTAAAACGGAAGGGTTTCATCATTAAAGCGTGGGATAGTTCCTGCAACGGGTTTTCTTGATGAGCCATTTACAGGGTCAATCGGGCTTTCTGAATATGCTTTCATGGCAGGCGACCTGTACATATCCGGCATATATTCTAAACCCGGGCTCAATTCATTTTTAGTACATGAACCGAGAAAAATTCCCATGCCTGCTATTGCAGCAGAGATAAAGAAAATGGATGATTTCATGATGTGCATGGTCAAATCTTAACTGAGAACTTTTTCATTAATTTCAACACTTCCGGTATTCTTTAGAATATCCATGATTTCACGTTCTTCAACGCGCTTGTTGTCAAACGTATTAATCTGCATTACAAATTTATCATCAGTTGACCTTGGGTCTGGATTGTGAGGCTTGCGACCAGGATAAATCTTATTTACAAGGAGGTAACTGATCACCATTCCGTGTGCAGCGCAGAATACTGTTAATTCAAATGTTGCCGGAATAAATGCCGGAAGGTTTTCTAACCATGTAAAGCTGGGTTTACCACCGATATTCATTGGCCAGTCAGAAATCATCATGTACCAGGTCATCCAAACGGCAGAGAGTGTACCAAAAACGCCATACCAGAATGCAAAGTTCGACAAACGGGTAGGTTTGATACCTATTACCGGGTCAAGACCGTGAATAGGGAATGGGGAGAATACATCAGCCACGCGAATCCCTTTAGTTTTCAAGGCTTTTGCGCTTTCAATGAGCGCATGGTCATCGTCGAATATTCCGTAAATTACTTTCTTAGTGCTCATCGTGTTTTGAAACAGAAGAAGTTTGATTTTCGCCGGTTGATTTAAGGATTGATTTTAACTCACTCACCGCAATAACCGGGAAGGTGCGGGCGAATATCAAAAACAATGTGAAGAAGATACCTATTGTTCCGAGAAAGATGCCTATGTCAACAAAAGATGGGTGGAACATAGTCCAGCTTGATGGAAGGTAATCGCGGTGAAGTGAGGTTACGATAATTACGAAACGCTCGAACCACATACCGATATTTACGAAAATTGAGATAATAAAGGTGGCTGTAAAGTTTTTCCGAATCTTCTTAAACCAAAAGAGCTGTGGGGTGATTACGTTACAAGTCATCATTGACCAGTATGCCCACCAGTAAGGACCGGTAGCCCGGTTCAGGAAGGCGTATTGCTCGTAAGGTACACCTGAGTACCATGAAATGAATAACTCGGTAAGGTAAGCCACACCTACAATTGAACCGGTAAGAATGATGATTTTATTCATCAGTTCAACGTGGGTGATGGTGATATAATCTTCAAGGTGCAATACTTTGCGCATAATGAGCAAGAGTGTCAATACCATTGCGAAACCTGAGAAAATTGCACCTGAAACGAAGTAAGGTGGGAAGATGGTAGTATGCCAACCCGGAATGACAGAGGTGGCGAAGTCCATAGATACAATGGTATGTACCGAAAGTACCAGAGGGGCTGATAAGCCGGCAAGTACTAACGAAACCTCTTCGAAGCGTGACCATTGTTTTGCAGAACCACTCCATCCGAAACTAAGGATGGTATAAATTTTCTTCATCATCGGTTTTACCTGACGGTCGCGGATGGTAGCAAAGTCAGGAATAAGACCGGTGTACCAGAAAACCAGTGAAACCGTAAAGTAGGTAGAAATTGCGAATACGTCCCAAAGCAGTGGTGAGTTAAAGTTTACCCAAAGTGAGCCAAATTGGTTTGGTAAAGGGAAAACCCAGTAGGCAACCCATACACGGCCCATGTGCATTACAGGGAAGAGGGCTGCGCAGATAACCGCAAAGATGGTCATTGCTTCGGCTGAGCGGTTAATTGACATCCTCCAGCGCTGACGGAACAGCAAAAGGATGGCAGAGATAAGCGTCCCGGCGTGACCAATACCTACCCACCATACGAAATTGGTGATATCCCAGGCCCAGCCTACGGTTTTGTTAAGACCCCAAACACCAATTCCTGTACCTATTGTGTAGGCAAAACACATTACTCCCCACAGGGCAAGTAATGATGAAATGGTAAGAAGGATTTTATATAAGCGGTTGGCTTTTCCTTCAACAGGTCTTGAAATATCTTCGGTGAGCTGGTGATAGGTTTTATCACCCAGAATCAACGGTTCTCTAATGCTTACGTGTTGTTCCATGCTAATTAGGCGGGTTTCAGGCTTCAGCAGGTTTGTTTCTGACTTTTGTTAGATAATATACGGAAGGTTTGGTACCCACTTCTTCTAAAAGTTGGTAACGCCTTTCATTGTTGTATGCTTTTCTTATTTCTGATTCAGCATCATTAAAGTCGCCGAATGTGATTGCTCCGGTGGCGCATGATTGTTGACAGGCAGTTTTAACAGCACCATCTTTTACTCTGGTACCATCTTTTTTGGCTTTTAACTTACCTTCCTGAATGCGTTGAACGCACATTGAGCATTTTTCCATAACACCACGTGAGCGAACGGTAACATCAGGATTCAGAACCATTTTGCCTAAATCATCTGTCATGTTGAAGTCGAATGCAGGGTTCTCATTGTATCTGAACCAGTTGAAACGACGCACTTTATACGGACAGTTGTTGGCGCAGTAACGAGTACCAACGCAACGGTTATAGGTCATTTGGTTTAAGCCTTCAAGGCTATGTGTAGTAGCCAGTACCGGGCAAACAGTTTCGCAAGGTGCGTGGTTACAATGCTGGCACATCACAGGCTGGAAAACAACTTCTAAGTTGCTTCCGGTAGCCGGAACCTCCATCTGGAGATATTTGTCAATTGCACCAATTCCTTCTTTTTCAGCTCTTGCAGGAGTCATGTCGCTTGAGTAGTAGCGGTCAATGCGCATCCAGTGCATTTCACGGCTTCTGCGTACTTCATCTTTGCCTACTACCGGTACGTTGTTCTCGGCTGTACAGGCGATGACACAGGCGCCACAACCATTACATGCATTGAGGTCAATAGACATGTTCCAGAAGTGGTTTTTGTTCTCAAACTCTTGCCAAAGGTTGAGTTCACCAGGTTTAGCCAAGCCGTCTTTTCCAACTGTTTTCAGATTGGTAGCCAGCAGAATGGGTTCATTGCCGGCGGTACTGTCTTTGCGGTATTCAGCAAGGGTTGTTTCTTTAACAATTCTGTCGCGCCCCATCATGGTATGGTGGGTTTGCGTACATGCAAGGTGGAATTTTCCAACGCTGCCACCGAAGGAGGCACCACTGGTTTCGTAAGTTAAATATCCATTCTCAACATTAAGGAATGGGTAAGCATTTTGACCAATTCCCTCGGCGGTTTTACCTGCACCTTTGCGGCCATATCCCAAAGCTACACCAATAACTCCCATCGGAATACCGGGTTGAGCCAGAACAGGGATTTGAATTTTGTGCTTTCCGTTGGTCAATTCTACCACATCAGCTTCCTGTTCCTGACCATTGAGTGTATTGAACCCATTTTTGTTCATTTCCTCTGGATTCATGAGCAGGTAATTGTCCCAGGTTACGCGTGTAATAGGGTCGGGGAATTCCTGAAGCCAGGGATTATTTGCCTGATTACCGTTTCCGATACCTGTTGTAGCGTATACCACCAGTTCGTGTCCTTTGCTTTGACCAGCTTTACTAACAATAGCAGCAGCGGCAGCACTTAGGTCAAGGACAGGTGCTACAGGTGTTGCGGCAGTGTTGGCAGTGGTATTAGCAGTACTTGTGTTAGGTGAAACAGGAGTTGTTGCTTGCCCGCCAGAAATCACACCATCATGAAGCGACTTATTCCAGAAAGCTGTAAACAAACCACTGGCACCTACACTTGAGAACACATTATTTTCCCAGTATTTACTGATGTAATCGTGTGCGTTGGTAGTATTTCCGGCCCAGGTTAAAAAGCTTTCAATTGCCTGACGGGTTTTAAATAGCGGGGATATAGTAGGCTGCCCAAGGGTATAGATTCCTTTTCTTGGGTTTGAATCTGACCATGCTTCAAGATAATGGTGGTCAGGGGCAATCATTTGGCAGTTGGCACCTGTTTCGTCAGCTCTATCACCAAGGTAAACACTTAGTTTTGCTTTAGCGAGTGCGGCAGCAAATCCGGGGTAAGTATATGCCGGATTGGTATTGTATATAAACAATGCATCAACTGTACCGGCATTTAACTCTGATACAAGTTCGGCAACAGCGGTGTCATTACCCTGGCGCGTAAAATCAGGTGTATCAAGGTCAATTGTAGCACCGTAAGCACCAAGATGGGTATTGATGGCATTGACAACCTGTTGAATTGCAGGATTGTTTATACCACACACTACCAATGCTTTGCCTTTGAAATTATTTAATTCAGAAGCAAGTGCTGAAATAGCAGCATCATTAGCGCCGAGTGATTTAGAAGAAAGTGATGAGCCGCTGAGTTTGTTTAATAGCTGAAGAGCAGAAATTCCTAATTCAGAGGGTTTTAATGCAATTCGCTTGTCGGCATTTGAACCGGTAAGGCTAAGAATAGATTCGATTTGAACATGTTTTGACATGTTCTTGTCTTTGGGATTGAGTTTACGCTTTTCTGCGTATTGGCGTGAGTATTCAACTGGGTTAATCCAGTTTGACATAAAGTCACATCCAATTCCAACTACATAATCAGCCTTATCAAAACGATAGGTTGGTAGCACGGCTTTTCCGAAACTTGCCTGATTAGCTGAAATCATTGCCGAGGCCGACAATGTATCATATTGTATCAGTTTGGTACTGGGGTAAACTGCTGAGAACTCAGTAATTGCTGACTTCAGTGATGGGCTAATCAAAGTAGAGGAGAGGATACGAATGTTACCTCCGTTTGCTTTGATACTTTCTAATTTGCTCTTAACATCTTTATCAAGATCAGACCAAGACTTTTCTTTACCAGCAGCCTGGGGGCCTTTTAAGCGGTTACTGTCATAGAGCGACAGTACAGAAGCCTGAATCCGTGCATTAGAGCCTCCTTTTGTAATAGGGCAAAGGTCGTTTCCGTCTACTTTAATTGGGCGACCTTCGCGGGTTTTCACCAAAAGGCTGGCGAAATCGTTGCCATCCCAATAGGTTGAGGCATAATAATTCGCAACGCCGGGCATTAAATCCTCAGGTTTATTCAGGTAAGGAATTGCTTTTTTCACCGGCGCCTCGCAGGCGGCCAATGAAGCAGCAGTTACACTGAAACCTAAGAATTTAAGAAAATCTCTGCGGTTGGCAGAAGTATCTGCCATGTTGCTGGCACCTGTAAGGGCATCTACAGGCAGTTCTTCAGGGAACTCGTTATGTTTGTTTTTGATAAATTCAGGGGTTTCCTGAAGTTCCTCTAACCCTTTCCAGTATTTCTTTGATTGACTCATAGTTGCCGATTCCGGTTTTAGAACAGGAAAATCAATAGTGGCATTTGGCGCATTCAAGTCCGCCAATACTGCCAATTGTGAATTTGTCTCCTTTTTTGTATTTCGGGTCATTTACAAATTGCTTGTGCAATTCTTCGTAATAACCGTTGTTTTTAAAGTCAACTTCGGTCTCACGATGGCAATTGACACACCAGCCCATAGTAAGCGGAGAGAATTGACTTACCACGGTCATTGAATCAACTGCGCCATGACATTCCTTGCATTCTATTTTACCCACCTTCACATGTTGAGAGTGGTTAAAATAAGCATGATCTGGCAGGCTGTGCACTCTTATCCACTGAATAGGCTTCGGATTTGGTCCGTACTGTTGCGCTTCAGGGTTAAAGTCTAAGGCTGCGTATATTTTGGCAATTTCTTTGGTGCCATGTTCAGGCCCTTCTTGCACATATTTATGACAGTTCATACAAACGTTCGCCGAAGGAATCACAGCATGACGTGATTTTTCAACCCCTGTATGGCAGTACTGGCAGTCAATTTTATTATCTCCGGCATGTAGTTTATGGGAGAATTTTATTGGTTGTTCAGGTGCATATCCCTGATATACCCCAATACCTAAAAGTGCATCCCAGGTGATTTTCAGAATCCATATAAATATAAGGAAGCTGGCTACTGCAACTAACTTTTTGTTGTTTGATGTCCAGTGACAGAAATTGCCCCAAAGTGAGCGGTCTGCTTTTTCAGGAACCGGAATGCCTGCACGCTCATTGAGCAGTGCCTGTTGTGCAGCGCGCACTTGCCCTAAAGCAGCAATTAAAAACAACAAAATGATGCAAAGACCTACAAGAATATAGGGAGTGCTGCCAGAAGATTCGCTGGTTTGTGCAGCAGCTGCTCCTGCCGGTGCCCCAGCTTCAGGTGCTTTGGCCACAGGTGCCGCTTCATCACCACCTTTATCGCACCAATCAATTATGGCAGTAATTTCAGCCTCTGTTAGCGACTGAGGTGGCATCGGAATCTGATTAAATTCCTTAAACAGGTTGTTTGCATAGGCATCACCTGTTTTTAGAAACTCCGGGGCATTCTTTACCCAAGAGATCAGTTTTGCCTGATCAGGCCAACGAGATTTTACATTGAGCAGACCTGGACCTGTTGATCTTTTATCTGAAGTCTTATGGCAAGCTGCACAATTGGCCTTGAATAACTTGGCGGCATCTTGCGAATAAAGATTCGAAGAAATAAAGGAAACAGTCAGAAAAACTGCCAGAAGAGAGATGAAGCGTTTACTTAAATTACGCATATTCCTTAGCTTGGAGTACCT
>Ga0058869_1093239_pt1 | contig 11116 bp, 8 predicted proteins | sample TNRReaAaerobiRNA_FD_61086 | JGI IMG/M metagenome (GOLD analysis project Ga0058869, IMG submission 61086) | Wastewater treatment Type I Accumulibacter community from EBPR Bioreactor in Madison, WI, USA - TNR Reactor, Time I- 292min-Aaerobic_... | ecosystem: Engineered > Bioreactor > EBPR >...
ATCGGCGACGACAATGACCTCCCCACGGGAAACTCTGCAGAATCTGGCGAAGATCGGCAAGCTCAAGGCTGAACCCCCTGATCAGGCCGAGTTCGACGGACTGCTCCGATCCGCCAGGAATAGACTGCCGGACGCGCAGAACCCTGGACTGAACCCCGAGAGCCGCTTCAGCCTGGCCTACGACGCAGCACACAGTCTCGCCTTGGCGGCCCTGCGCTGGCATGGGTATCGATCGGAGAACCGCTATATCGTCTTCCAGATTCTGGGCAGCACCGTGTCCTTACCTGTAGCCAAGTGGCGTTTCCTGGACTCGACACGCTCAAGAGAATTGCCTATCGCGCGGAAACGGCCATGGCCAACGTCCTGGCCCCTTTTCTCGCGCGCCCCGACGAGGCACGCAGCTTGCTGCGCACGATCTACACGACAGCGAGTTCTCCGTTCGCCGCGCCACCTGCCGCTGTTCGGCGGAAACGTCAAAGGCAGTATAGTGTGCGCCTCATCGGCAAGCGAAAGAGAGTTGCACTGAAATGTGCCAGGAACCTCCCTGCAATGCGCCTTCCGGAGTTGCTTTGACCGCCGAGACCGCGTTCATCGACGCGCTGACCGCTTCTGGCTGCATCCCGACGGCAGGGCTGTGGTCGTGGTTGGCTCCCGGCGTGACGGGAATCGGCTTCGGCATCAAGGGCCTGGACGGACGTTATCGAGTGGCCAACCAGGCCCTGGAACGGCTGTTAGGTTCCGGTTCGGACCACCTGGCCGGCCGATCGGAAGGCGATTTCCTGCCGCCGGAGCTGCTCGCGCAGGCCCTGCGCTGCGACCAGTGCATCGTCGATGGTGCGCCGGCGGCGTCGCTGGAGCTCCCCCTGCCGGCCAACAGGCCGGGCAGGCGTTGTCTGTGGCTCAAGCTGCCGGTCCTCGCGCCCGACCAGACGCTGCAGGCGATCGCCTCGATCATCCACGAACGGGGGCCAGCGCTTGCCGAAGTGCCCACTCGGGAAGCGCTGGCCAGCCTGCGCCAGGCCAATCGTCAGTTGCAGAGGACGGTGGACGAACTCGAACAGGTGGCCAGCACCGACAAACTCACCGGCACCTGGAATCGGCGACGCCTCGAAGAATGCGTGCGCCACGAAATGGACCGCCTGAAGCGCTATCAACAACCGCTCAGCCTGCTCCTGCTGGACATCGATCTGTTCAAGAGAATCAACGATGTGCACGGTCACAACACGGGCGATCAGGTGCTCCAGGCGCTGGGCAGCCTGCTGCGCAGCCGCTTGCGCGGAACCGACTCGCTGGCACGCTGGGGCGGCGAAGAATTCGTCGTCGTCTGTCCGAATACCCGACGCGAAACGGCGGCGCTGCTCGCCGAACGGGTACGCAGCGAGATCGCTGATTCATCGTTCCCGGGGGTGGGAAAGGTGACCGCCAGCCTTGGCGTCGCCGAGTGCCGGCCGGAAGAAACCTGGGAACAGTGGTTCGCCCGCGCCGATCAAGCGCTTTATCGGGCGAAGAAGGGCGGCCGCAACCAGGTCCAGCTCGCACCCGAAGCGCATCCCGCGCTGATCGAGGAATACGTCGTCGCCAATTTCGTGCAGCTCGTCTGGCGCCCGACCTACGAGTGTGGCGATGAACGCGTCGACCGGGGCCACCGACAACTGTTCGCCGACGCCAACGAGCTGCTCTCGGCCATCCTGTCGGGGCAGGCGGCAGCCAGCGTGGACCGGGTCGTCGACCATCTGCTGGCCGACGTGCTGCAGCACTTTGCCGACGAGGAGGCGGTCATGGCCGCCGCCGGGTTCCCCGGCATCGAGGAGCACATCCTCCTGCATCGCCAACTCATCGACCAGGCGCAGCAGGTCGTGGCGCAGTACCGCGCCGGCGATCAGAGCGTCGGCGCCGTGTTCCAGTTTCTCGCTTACGACGTGGTCACCCGGCATATGCTGGGAGCAGACCGCCAGTTCTTCCCGTTCCTGCACGCGAACGACGGGTTGTCGAGCGGAATCAGGGGCGAGCGGCGGCGATCCGAACAGCGTCGCCAGGCCGACGGCCAGAGTACGCCGCCGCTGGCCGGTCAGGCGTGATCGGCCCAGCCTGAGCGGGGCGGGTGGCCCGCTACTTGCCGACTGCCGCCTTGGCCTTGTCGGCGGCCTCTTTGGTCGCCTCAGCCGCATTCTTGGTGGCGTCGGCCGCCTTGGCGACCATCTCCCGGCCGGCCTCCTTGGTCGCTGCGACAGCGTCCTTGCTCGCCGCGCGGGTGGCGTCGGCGGCTGCGCCGACCGCCTCGCCGGCCTTCCTGCCGGCTTCGTCAGCTCTCTGCGACGCCTCCTTGACGAGTCTCGCCGCCTCGGCCTTGGCGGCCTCGGCTTTCCCGGCGTCATCGCTGCAGGCGACCACAGCCAGCGCCAGGAAGGTGGAAAGAACGAGCAGGCGAATTTTCATGAGATTGAACTCCAGGAGTGAGATGGATCGAAGAGCGGCCAACGGCGGCCGGATCGAACGCGGATTCGCGGCGACCCTGATCGGCGCGACGACCGTGTCTGACACGGCGCCGTCGTCCGCTGTGGTCGAACGATGCTACCGCAAGCGCTTCGACACCGCCAGTCAACCCGCTGCCCCGGGTGGCACCTCCTCCCCCTTCAAGGGGGAGGCTGGGAGCTTACAAGTGTAGGTTTTTTTGGCTGAGACAGCTGATGGCGAGACAAGGCGTCCCCATATAAGAGGTGGGAAGAGGCTATGGAAGGGGGCTTTTGCTGGAGGTGAATCATGTCTCGCCATCCCGAACTTTATCGTTGGATTACCACCGTTGCCGACCATTTCCCGGGCTTGAGCAAACCGCTTGCGGCGGGCCTGGCGTGGTGGAGCCTGGGCATGATCCTCGCCCGGTCTTGTGCCTTGAGTGCGGTGGCCGGCTTGCTGGGGGCGCTACTGGGTCAATCGTTCCACACGGTGCGCGAACGCCTGCGCGACACGTATCGCGAAGCGAGCGCGAAAGCGGGGACGCACCGTGCCGAACTCGATGTGAGCGAGTGCTGGGCACCGTGGTTGGCTTGGGTGCTTGAGGGCTGGTCCGGCCAGCAAGTGGCGCTTGCCCTCGATGCGACCACGCTGGGCCAACGCTTTGTGGCGCTCGTGATCAGCGTGCTCTATCGTGGCTGCGCCGTCCCGGTGGCCTGGAAAATTCTGCCGGCAACGGAGAAGCATCCGTGGCAGCCCGAATGGCTGGCCTTGCTGAAACACTTCAGCGCCGTCGTGCCGCCCGGCTGGACCGTCATTGTCCTGGCCGATCGAGGCTTGTACGCCAAATGGCTTTTCCAGGCGATTCAGGCGTTGGGCTGGCACCCGCTGCTGCGCATCAATCAACAGGGCACGTTTCGACCTCGCGGTTGGTATCACTGGGTGCCCTTGACCCAACTGGTACCGGCCGTGGGTCGGTCCTTTGCAAGCCAGGGCACCGCCTTCCATTGCAAGAAGGCGCAACTCGAGTGCACGTTGCTCGGCCGCTGGGATGCCGGTTATAAAGAAGCGTGGCTGGTGCTGACCGATTTGTCGCCACAGGCCGCAGATGTCTGCTGGTATGGGTTGCGGGCGTGGATCGAGCAAGGGTTCAAACGCATCAAACGGGGCGGCTGGCAATGGCAATACACCCGCATGGACGATCCCGCGCGCGCGCAACGGCTGTGGCTCGCGATCGCCTTGGCCACCTGGTGGTTGCTGTCCGTCGGCGGCGAGGCCGAAGCCGCTTTGCCTGTCGAAACCTTGCCGACCGTCCCCGGAGCCGCTCGGCGGCAGAACAACGGTTGGCGTTTGGTCGGGATCTTTCGCCAAGGCTGGAATTTGATTGTTGCAGCTTTGCTCAGCCATCACATGATCCCCATCGCGCACGCTGTCCCGGAACCCTGGCCAACTCTACCACCGACGGAATGCTCGATAAAAAACCTACACTTGTAAGGGCGAGCGATCCCCGTGCCAGCACAAGCAGGTCAGCCGGTCGGGCTGCCGACCCCATAAGCAGCAAGGTTTCCTCGCCGCCCAATCGGCAGCGAGCCGAAGCGCCAGGTTACAGCAACTCCAGCGGCGGCGTCAGGCCTGACGCGTAGGCGGCCGAGTTGCCCTGAACAGCGGTCTGACCCAGTCTGGCGAGAACCTTGTTCGCTTCGCGCAGGCGGTCGAGGAGCTTGACCAGCAAGACCTTGTGAAAGCGCTCCCGCACTTCATCCGAACTCAAGTCCAGGGCAGAGCTGTTGATCTCGAGGAACAAGGTGGGTTCAAGCGTCACCACCGTCGCCTGACGGCGGTTGTCGGTCGGATGCAGGAAGGCCATTTCACCCACTACTTCACCCGAGCCAAGGCGGCAGATCACTCGCCCGTCGGCCGACACCTCGACAAAGCCGTCGACGACGACGCCAAACTTGCGATGGCTGTCGCCTTCGCGGATCAGCGTTACCTTTTCCGACAATTCCCGCCAGACGCTGATGCGCAACACCTCCCATAACTCGATATCTTCGAATTCGGCGAAGAAGTCGACCTTGCGCAGCCTCTCGAAGTGGGTCTGGTCCTGCTGCGTCTGGTCTTCTTCGAGCATCTGGTAGCGGACCGAAGAGAGATCCTTGGCGAACTCGGCGCCATTGCGATAACGGCTGTAGAGGTCCTTCTCGAGCGCCTTCCTGATGATAGGATCGATCCCCGGCGGCAGATTCGGGTTGAGCGCGCACGCTGAAGGCGAGTCCATGTTGACGATCTTGTACACCAGGGTGGCCGGGTTGTTGGCGCGAAAGGGCAGCCGCCCGGTGAGCAACTGAAAGAGCAGAACGCCGAGCGAATAGAGGTCGGTCTTGTGATTGAGCGGGTAGTTCTTGACCTGTTCGGGCGACATGTAGGCCGGGGAGCCGACGCCCATCACGAAAGTCGAGTCGGTGCCCATGTCCTTCTGCAGATTGAGGGCGAGGCCGAAATCGGTGATCTTCGGATTGTCGCTGGCATCGATCAGGATATTCGCCGGCTTGATGTCGCGATGGACGATGCCTTGCCGGAAGGCATGATCGAGGGCCAGGCAGCACTTGAAGATGATGCCGATGACGCGGTGCATCGGCAGCAGGCGATTGATCGCGCAAAACTTGTCGAGCGCCGCTCCTTCGACGTACTCCATCGCCAGATAGGCCTGTTCCGGCTCGACCACGGCGTCGTAGATCTTGACGATGTTCGGATGCTCGAGCCGCCGACCGATCGAGTCTTCGGTCTGGAAGAGCTTGCGCAGACGCCGCGACATGGCGGCATTGTCGTCGCCGAAGCGAATCAGCTTGATGGCGACGAGTCGATCCAGGTCCGGATCGCGTGCCAGGTAGACGACTGCGGTCGCACCCTTGCCCAGCGCGCGAATGATTTCATACTTGCCGATCTTCTGCAGCATTCCGATACCACACTCCATCTACGACCAGCGGGGAATCAAATGCTAGCAGCAGAAGCGCCAGGGCGACGAAGATTTGTGCGCGATTCACGTTGTCGTCCGACACAAAGCTACAAAACGCTTGAAATCGAGGAAATTGCCCCAAACTCTGCTGCGTTTTAAGGGAGATCGCCATCCATGCAAACCAACGACACCGTACCTCAAGAGACCACCGCTGTGGCACCAGAGCCCGCAATGATCGAGCCGGCCGGCGAAGGAACGCCGGCCCCCCCGGAAAGTACACCAAATCTCGAACAGGCGCTGCTGCAGGCGCAACTGAAGGCCGACGAGTATCACGACGCCTGGCTGCGCGCCAAAGCAGAAACCGAGAACGTTCGCCGACGTGCGCAGGAAGACATCACCAAGGCGGCGAAGTTCGCCATCGACCGTTTCGCTCGCGAACTGCTGGCGGTCAAGGATAGTCTTGAAGCGGCGCTGGCCGTCGAAACTGCCAGCGCAGAGAGCTTTCGCTCGGGCACTGAGTTGACCCTCAAGCAATTGGTCGCCGCGTTCGAAAAATCCGCACTCACCGAAGTCAATCCGCTGGGCGCCAAATTCGACCCGCATCGGCATCAGGCGATCAGCGTCGTCGAATCCGAGCAGGAGCCGAACACCGTGGTCAGTGTTCTGCAGAAGGGTTATCTGCTGGCCGACCGCGTGCTGCGTCCGGCGCTGGTGATGGTGGCCAAGGAAAAGGCTTGAAATCGGTACCCTGATCCCCAGTTACCAAACGTTACCCAACATTCTGACTTGTGAAGAATGTGGACACAAATCAATGAGCTATCGAAAGGAATTACGCAATGGGCAAGATCATCGGGATTGACCTGGGTACCACCAACTCGTGCGTCGCCGTGATGGAGAACGGCAAACCGAAAGTCATCGAGAACTCCGAGGGCGCGCGGACTACACCGTCCATCGTCGCCTACGCCGAAGACGGCGAGATTCTGTGTGGTGCGCCGGCCAAGCGGCAGGCGGTGACCAATCCGAAGAACACGCTGTACGCTGTCAAGCGACTGATTGGTCGCCGCTTCGAAGAGAAGGAGGTGCAGAAGGACATTTCCCTGATGCCCTTCAAGATTCTCAAGGCCGACAATGGTGACGCCTGGGTCGAAGTGCGGGGCAAGAAGATCGCCCCGCCGCAGGTGTCTGCCGAAGTGCTGCGCAAGATGAAGCGCACCGCCGAGGATTACCTGGGCGAGGAAGTTACCGAGGCGGTGATCACCGTGCCCGCCTACTTCAACGACAGTCAGCGCCAGGCCACCAAGGATGCCGGCCGGATTGCCGGTCTTGAGGTCAAGCGCATCATCAACGAGCCGACAGCGGCGGCCCTGGCCTTCGGCATGGACAAGAAGCAGGGCGACAAGAAGATTGCCGTCTATGACCTCGGTGGCGGTACTTTCGACATCTCGATCATCGAGATTGCCGAGGTCGAAGGCGAGCACCAGTTCGAGGTGTTGTCGACCAACGGCGACACTTTCCTCGGCGGCGAAGATTTTGATCAGCGTCTGATCGACTACATCATCGACGAGTTCAAGAAGGAGGCCGGCGTCAATCTGAAGGCCGACGTGCTGGCGCTGCAGCGCCTCAAGGATGCTGCCGAAAAGGCCAAGATCGAGCTCTCTTCCGGCCAGCAGACGGAGATCAACCTGCCGTATATTACCGCTGACGCCTCCGGTCCCAAGCACCTGACGCTGAAGATCACGCGCTCCAAGTTCGAATCGCTGGTCGACGAGCTCATCGAGCGGACCATCGAGCCCTGCCGAATTGCCTTGAAGGATGCCGGCTGCCGGGTCGGCGAGATCAACGACGTGATCCTTGTCGGCGGTCAGAGCCGGATGCCCAAGGTGCAGGAGAAGGTGAAAGAGTTCTTCGCCCGCGAACCGCGGCGCGATGTGAATCCGGACGAAGCGGTGGCGGTCGGTGCGGCGATCCAGGGCGGTGTCCTGCAGGGCGAGGTCAAGGATGTGCTGCTGCTCGACGTGACGCCGCTGTCGCTGGGGATCGAGACGCTGGGCGGGGTGATGACCAAGCTGATCAAGAAGAACACGACCATCCCGACCAAGGCGAACCAGGTCTTCTCGACCGCCGACGACAACCAGTCCGCGGTCACCATCCACGTGCTGCAGGGCGAGCGCGAAATGGCCACCGGCAACAAGAGCCTCGGACAGTTCAACCTCTCGGACATTCCGCCGGCACCGCGCGGCATGCCGCAGATCGAAGTGACCTTCGATATCGACGCCAACGGCATTCTGCATGTCTCGGCCAAGGATAAGGCCACCGGCAAGGAGAACCGGATCAAGATTCAGGCGTCTTCCGGCCTCAGCGAAGCGGAGGTGCAGCGCATGGTCCAGGATGCCGAAATGCACGCCGAAGAAGACCGCAAGGCCCATGAACTGGCGGAAGCCCGCAATCAGTGCGACGGCATGATCCACACGGTCAAGAAGTCGCTGGCCGAATACGGCAAGGAACTCTCCGACAGCGAGAAAGGCGTCATCGAAAGAGCGATGAAGGACGCTGAGGAGGCGATTCGCGGCAACGACCTCGAGGTGATCAAGGCGAAAAGCGAAGCGCTCGGGACGGCGGCACAGAAGCTGGGCGAGAAGATGTATGCCAAGCAGCAGGAGCATGCGGAGGGTTCTGGCCACGCCGGCGGCCCGGGCGGCGGTGGTGCCGGTGGTGCCGGTGGTGCCGGTGGCAGTGCCGGGGGATCTGGCGGTGAGGCGAAGAAGGACGACAGCGACGTCGTCGACGCCGAATTCACCGAAGTCAAAGACCGGAAGTAGTAGGCATTCGCCTGAAGGGCGAGGCGTATAATCGCGCCTCGCTCCGCCCCTCAAAGTGCTCGAGAACCGATGGCTAAACGTGACCTGTACGACATTCTCGGCGTCAATCGCGACGCCTCCGAAGATGACCTGAAAAAAGCCTACCGCAAGCTGGCAATGAAGTTCCATCCGGACCGCAATCCGGACAATCCGAAAGCCGAGGAACACTTCAAGGAGGTCAAGGAGGCCTACGAGGTGCTCACCGACAGCGACAAGCGGGCGGCCTACGACCAATATGGTCATGCTGGCATCGACCCGCAGGCCGGCATGGGCGCGGCCGGAGCCGGCGGATTCTCGGACGCTTTCGGCGGCATTTTCGATGAGATCTTCGGTGGTCGCCGAGGCGGACGGTCGAATGTCTATCGCGGTGCCGATCTACGCTACAACCTTGAAATCACCCTCGAGCAGGCGGCCTTCGGCACCGAGACCAAGATTCGCATTCCGACGATGGAGGCCTGCGAGGCCTGCCATGGCAGCGGTGCCAAGGCCGGCACGCAACCGAAGACCTGCCCGACCTGCCAGGGCAGCGGGCAGGTTCGCCTGCAACAGGGCTTTTTCTCCATTCAGCAGACCTGCCCCAAGTGTCACGGCACCGGACGCTACATTGCCGATCCGTGTACCGCCTGTCATGGTGCCGGGCGCGTCAAGCAGCACAAGACACTGGCGGTCAAGATTCCGGCGGGAGTGGACGAGGGAGATCGGATTCGGCTCTCGGCCGAAGGTGAGCACGGCATCAATGGCGGCCCGTCCGGAGATCTGTACGTGCAGATTCACCTCAAGGCGCATCCGGTCTTTCAGCGTGAACAGAACGATCTGCACTGCGAGATGCCGATCAGTTTCACCACCGCAGCGCTGGGGGGAGAGATCGATATTCCGACCCTCGACGGAGCCGCAAAAATCCGGGTTCCGCCCGAGACGCAGACCGGCAAGACCTTCCGTCTGCGCAGCAAGGGGATCAAGGGGGTGCGCAGCAATGCCCACGGCGACCTGCTCTGCCACGTCGTCGTCGAAACGCCGGTCCATCTCACGGAACGGCAGAAGGAGTTGTTGCGCGAGCTCGAGGAATCCAGTCGGGAAAATTCGGCCCACCACAACCCGCGCGCCAAGTCGTGGATGGATCGAGTGCGCGACTTCTTCGCCGCCACCTGAGCCACGGCTTGCGGTGCCCGCTGGCGCGGCAGGCCGCTACCGTTCTGCCGCCGACCTCCTCAGGGCTTCCTCGCCTGAGCGAAACTCCGCTGCACGTAAGATTGGCCATCCTGCGCCCGTCAAGGCCAGGGCAGCGCTCGCTGGCGAGATCAGGAGGGCGGTGGGTCAGACCGCGGCGTAACTGCGGACCAGCGGGTCGCCCTGTGGTGAGGATTACCGTGCGCCGCGGGCTCACGCGCGACGCCAGTTTGTTCCCTTGGCGCCGTCCTCGAGCGCGATTCCGGCCGCCAGCAGCGCGGAACGAATGCGGTCGGCGGTGGCAAAGTCCTTGCGCTGCTTGGCGGCCAGACGCTCGGCAATCAGCGCTTCGATGTCCGCGGGCGACATTTCTTCGTTGCTGGTCGGCGCTGCCTGCAGGAAGGCCTCGGGGTCACGCCCGAGCAGTCCGAGCAAGCCCGCCAGCCGACGCAACTGGCTGGCCAGACTCGCCGACTTGTGGCGATTGAGCTCGGCGGCCAGGTCGAACAGCACCGCGCACGCTTCGGGCGTGTTGAAGTCGTCATCCATTGCCTCTCGGAAGCGAAGCGCGTGTGCTTCGTTCCAGTCGATGGCGGCGGCCTCGGGCGGGACGGCCTTGAGTGCGATGTACAGCCGGCTCAGAGCCTGCCGGGCATCGTCGAGGTGGGCGTCCGAATAGTTCAGCGGACTGCGGTAATGCGCGCGCAGGATGAAGAAGCGCAGCACTTCGGGGTCGTATTTCCTGAGGATCTCCCGGATCGTGAAGAAGTTGCCGAGCGACTTCGACATCTTCTCGTCATCGACGCGAACGAAACCGTTGTGCATCCAGTAGTTGACGAAACGGCAGTCATGCGCGCCCTCGGACTGCGCAATTTCGTTTTCGTGGTGCGGAAACTGCAGATCCTGTCCGCCGCCGTGAATGTCGAAGTGCTTGCCGAGCAGCTCGGAACTCATCGCTGAACACTCTATGTGCCAGCCTGGCCGCCCGGCTCCCCAGGGCGAAGGCCAGGATGGCTCGCCGTCTCGGGCGTGCTTCCAGAGCACGAAGTCAAGCGGGTCTTCCTTGGCGGCATCGACGTCGACGCGCTCGCCGGCGCGCAGGTCGTCAAGGGACTTGCCCGAGAGCTTGCCGTAGCCGGGAAACTTGCGCACCGAAAAATTCACGTCACCGGCCGCGGCCTGGTAAGCCAGACCCTTTTTTTCCAGTCGGCCGATCAGCTCGAGCATCTGCGGCACGTATTCGGTGGCGCGCGGTTCATGATCCGGCGGCTCGACGCCAAGCGCCTCTGCGTCTTCATCCATGCAGCGGATGAAGCGCCCCGTCAGCTCACTGATGGGCTCCCGGTTCTCCGCTGCCCGTTTGATGATCTTGTCGTCAATATCGGTGATGTTCCGGACATAGCACACCTGCAGGCCGCTGGCGTGCAGCCAGCGCTGAACGATGTCGAAAACGACCAGAACACGCGCGTGGCCGAGGTGACAGTAGTCATAGACCGTCATCCCGCAGACATACATGCGGACGCTGCCGGGGGTGATCGGTACGAAGTCCTGCTTCTCTCTGGCCAGTGAGTTGTAGATTTTCAGCATCTTCAGGTCGGCGCCAGGACGCCGGGGAAGGCGGAGGCGTGCAGAGTATTTTGGTTTGAACGCGACTCTTGTTAGAATCGAACGCTTTGGTGACTTTTCG
>Ga0058869_1044272_pt1 | contig 11111 bp, 8 predicted proteins | sample TNRReaAaerobiRNA_FD_61086 | JGI IMG/M metagenome (GOLD analysis project Ga0058869, IMG submission 61086) | Wastewater treatment Type I Accumulibacter community from EBPR Bioreactor in Madison, WI, USA - TNR Reactor, Time I- 292min-Aaerobic_... | ecosystem: Engineered > Bioreactor > EBPR >...
CCCCTCCTCCGTTTTCATTCGCCGCCGCACGACCGGGCGTAGCCGGCTGCTGCGAACGACGTCCCGCGTGGAGCGAAATTCAAGCCAGAAGCTGAAAGGCCGCCATAACAGCGGCCTTTCTTCCCGGAACCGTCGTGCTACTTCGCCAGCCCCGCCGGTTTCGCCGCCGGCGCCGCAACGGCGCCACCCCCGCCACCCCCGCTGCCACCTCCGCCGACGCCCGGCAAATTGGTCGTGAACGTATTCTCCACAAAAGCCTGAATCGTACTCTTGAGCACGTTCGGCGCCTTGAACACGCCGTAGTGCGCCGTCGCATCCGGGAAACTCGCGAAGTACGCCCCCTGTACAGCCTGCGCTGCCTTCTTCGCGTTCTCGACCATCAGCCACTGATCAGTATCGACGTGCACCACCAGCGTCCGCGCCTTTATCCGCTTCAACTCCTTGTTGATGTTGTAGTTGAAGCCACTCTCGTTGCGGTACCAGTAGTCGACCATATCCTCGTTCTTGGTCCGGTTGATGTAGGTCAGCGTCTCGTCGCCCTTCGGTTCCCAGTAGAAGACTTCTTTCTGCAGCGTCGACCACGGGGTCGACGAACGGACCGGGAAGGTATAGCCGGTCAGTTGCAGGATCGACCACATGAACTCCAGCCCCTGCTTGGGGTGCTGGTCAAGCGGCAGATCGTAGTAGTTGCCATTGGTCTTGCGCCACACGGGATCGCTCTCGATTGCCGCCTGCCCCAGGCGGAAAGTCCACTGACCGACCGCATCGTCACCATCCGAAGCCGTCGTCCCACCGATCGGCATGATCGCCTTGACGAAGCCGCTCGGCGAGTGCATGACGCCCCATACCCAGCTTTGGGTGGCGCCCATCGAGACACCGGTCGCCACCTCGATCTGACCGATATTCAGGTGCTCGCGCAACATCCGGTAGTTGGCCTGGACCATGTCGAAGTAACTGTACTGCGGGAACTTGCGGCCCAGACCATCCGACGGTTTGGACGCACCCCACAGCCCGAGCGCATCGAGGAAGACCACGTAGTAGCGGTTGGTGTCGATGGTGCGACCCGGGCCGACAACGGCGCCGCCCGAGAAGGCATTCAGCGGCTGCCCTTCGTACCAGGTGTTGTACATCCAGGTCGAGTCACCCGAATAGTAGGTGTTGATGATCACCGCATTGACGATCTCACCCTTGTCGTTACGCTTGGGCGTACCTACCGCAATGTAGGCGGCCCGCAGCGGCGCAGCGCCGAGCGACTCAAGCGTCGTGCCGCCCTCCCCGCCGTCGCGCCAGGACTCCGGATCGGCGTCGAGGTTGTACTTGCCCCCGATGCGGAAGTTCGGAATCTCGTAATACTTCTTGAGCTGGTCCTGGGCCATGACAGCCGACGGCGGCGTAATCTGTACCTTGCCTTCGGCAGCCCAGGTCGCACCGGGCAGCACGAAGGCCGCCGTCAGTGCCAGAACGATGATCTGCTTTTTCACGTCCGATTTCCTCATGTCTTTTTTCATGGCGCACCTCACTTGGCAAGGCCGGACGGCTTGCTGGACGAGGCAGCGGCCGGCGCTGCCGCACCCTCACCAACCGGGTTGATCAGGGCCTCGATGACGTCAGCAGACATCAGGTCCACTTTGCCGCTGCGCATGAAGTCCACCGTATCCTTGGCGAACTCGTAAGGCACGTCGGTGTGGATGAAGTGCCCGACGTTCGGATAGACCTTGATGGTCGGCGGGTTGCCGGCGAAGGTCATGCGCTGCTTGAACGGAATGACGATCGTCTTGGCCATGTCGGTCAGCCCGTTCAGCGCAGTACCCGGGATGAACGGTTCCTTGGCCCCGAAGGTCAGGAAGATCGGTGCCTTGATCGTCGGCAGGCGCTTGTAGATCGAGTTCGGGTCTTCCTTAACGTTTTCCGAGCAGATCGAGTAAAGGTCGTAGGTAAACATGAACGCCCACTGCTCGAACTCGCGCTTGTTGCCGGTCATCATGGCGATGCGCTGGTTGGTATGCAGGCGCGCATACTCGGTGTCGTTGAAGAAGTACCCGGCCGGACTTGCCGTCACGTTGCCGGCGGCGTCGCGTTTGCGGAAGTAGAAGAAGTCTTCCACCGCCTGCGGCGTCTTATTGATCTCACTGGACACCAGGCCCATCGGCTCGTAGGCCGCGTTCCAGGCCTTGAGATCGTAGGCGATAGACGGGTCGCAGATCGGATACGACTTGCCGTTCATTTCGATGGACTTCGGATACTCCTCAAGGCCGGCCGGACCTTCAAGGATCAGGCCCTGCACGGCATTGGGATAGAGCATGGCATAGCCGATCACCGTCTGGCCGCCCAGCGAATGGCCGTGGTAGAAGGCCTTATTGACCCCCAACTTGCCGACCACGAGCGCATGGAAAGCATCGCGCACATCGTTCAGGGTGCGAGTCATCGGTTTGTCGATGTTGCCCGGACCGGACATACCCCACTGCGGCATGTCTGGTGCGATCACGCGGTAACCGCGCTCGACTGCGTACTTGATCAGGTAGCCGTAGTGCGCACCGAAGGCGCCCTTGCCATGGACGACGACCAGGGTCGGCGGATTGCTCGCCTTGCCGCAGTATTCATCCATGTAGCCGATTTCCCATTCAACGCCGCGCTTGTCCTTGACCTTGGCGTACTTGACCGGGAACGGCGACACCATCTCGTCCTTCCAGAAGGACTTGTTGGGGTCGGGTTTCATGTTGATCTTCGGCGAACGGTAATTCTTCGCTTCGCAGACGATCGTCTTGTCGGAGATCACACCGATATCGCGCATGAAGGTGTCGAATGTCGGGTTGGTCTTGAGCGAATTCGGCGCCTTGAACACGGCGTAGTGGGCGGTCTTGTCCGGGAAGCCGACATACTGCCCGCCGGGGATCAACTGCGCTGCTTCCTTGGCCTTGTCGGAAATCAACCACTGGTCGTTGTCGATGTGCACCACCAGCGTGCGCGCCTTCATGCCCGGCAGCAGTTTGTTGATGTTGTGGATCTCGCCGACCGTGTCGCGGTACCAGAGATCGACGCCGTCGAACTGACTGGCCAGGCGCTTCAGGTTGGCACCCGCATCCTTGCCCATGCGCGGGTCATCCTTCCAGGTGAAGACCTCCTTCGAAACGGCCTCCCAGCCCAGCGACTGGCGGTAGTTCAACTGGTAGCCGGTGAGCGACAGCATCGACCAGTGGAACTCGACGCCCTTGTTCGGGTGCTGGTCCTTCGGCAGCTTGTAATAGTCGCCCTTGGTCTCGACCCACACCGGGTCGGATTCGAGCGCTGCCTTGGCCAGCTGGAAGGTCCAGGCTGCGACCGGGCCTTCGCCGTCGGTCGCCGAGGCGCCGCCGATCGGCATCACCGCCTTGACGAATCCGGGATACATCAGACCCCAGTAGTAAGCCTGGGTGCCACCCATCGAAGCACCGGTAGCGAGCACAACCTGGCCAATGTTCAGCTTGTCGCGGAGCAGGCGATAGTTGAGCTGGACGACGTCGTAGTAGCTGTAGACCGGGAACTTCATGCCCAAGCCGTCGGATGGCTTGGAGGCGCCCCACAAGCCGAGCGCGTCCAGGAATACGACGTAGAAACGATCGGTGTCGAAGAGCAGCCCGGGGCCGACCAGCGCGCCACCGGAGAAGGCATTGCCAGCCTGCCCGGCGTACCAGTTGGTGTACATCGCCGTCGCATCGCCGGAGTAATACGAGTTGATGACGATGGCGTTGATGATCTCGCCCTTGTCGTTCTTCTTGGGCGTGCCGACCGCGATGTAGGCGGTCCTGGCCGGCCCGGCACCGAGCGACTCAAGGGTCGTGCCACCTTCTGCACCGTTCTCGAATGCCTTGGCGTTGTCCACGTCGTACTTGCCGCCGATCTTGAAGTTCTTGACCTCGTAGGTCAGCTTCATCTTGTCCAGCGCGTCGTTTACCGAACGCGGAGTCAAGGGTTGTTGCTGGGCAAAAGCTGCACACGTCAGTGAAAGTGTCAGCATCACCGACACCGCACCGCGCACAAAGCTTCGCCAACCCGCCAATTTGTTTCTCATGAGTTGATCCTCCGTTTTCCCTCGATAACGTGGCGGTAATTCATTAACTACCCCCCAGACGCGCTATCATCATAGCCAGTTTCCATGAGCAGTAAAGACCTTTTCCACCGACTCATTCTGGTGCATCGCAACATGTCCACAGCTTATTTCGACCATCACCAAGTCAATTTCGAACTGGCCGGCGACCTCGACAGGCCGGTCATCACCTTCCTCAACGGCCTGACGCAGAATGCCAACCTGTGGAAAAGCTACGCCGAGTATTTCGTTCCGCGCGGCTACCGCGTTCTGGCCTACGACATGATCGGCCAGGGGCGCTCCTCGAAGCCGGTCATCGACATCCCGCTGGCGGCGCACGCCGACATGCTCGCCGCCCTGCTCGATGAGTTGAAGATCGACAAGACCCATCTGGCCAGCATTTCCTTCGGCGGCATCATCGCCCTCGATTTCGCGATCCGCTACGGCCAGCGCCTGCACAGCCTCGTGGCGATGAGCACCTTCGCCGAACTGACGCCGCAACTTGAATTTCTCGGCACAGTGATGACGCAGGGCCTGACCGACGTCGGCCTGCCCTACATGCAGAGCATGCTCTACCCGATGAACATGAGCTCGGCATGGATCGCCGCCAACCGCGAGCGCATTCCGGCCATGAAACGCGCCGGCTACATCGGCAACGATGCTTACGCCATGCAGAACCTGATGGAATCCTTCACCGCCTTCAAACCCCTGACGCCTGACCTGCACAAGATCAAGGTACCGACGCTGATCATGAACGGCGAGTTCGATTTCTTCACACCACGCGAGTGCCACGAACTGATGCGCAGCAAGATCGCCAATTCGCGACTGCTTATAATCCAGCATGCCTACCATGCCTTCACGCTGGAAATGCCGACGGTGACCATGCGCCAGATCGAGGTCTTCCTGGGCCAGGTCGATACCGGCGCATGGAAAGGCGACCAGAGCGTGTGGATCGCCAATGAGGACACAGCTGCGCCCGAACAGTGGCTGCCCATCGCCGGCGACTGGATGCGCGCCGTTCAGATCGCCGCGCCGGTGAAAGCACCAGAGCCGGTGGTAGCCAAGAGCCCTGCAAATTCCGCGCCCAGGCGTCCCGCCAAAAGTCCTGCCGCAACGCCGGCACCGCTTCCCGTCGCTGCCGTCCGCAAGACCGTTACCCGGAAGACAAAACCATGATCGACCCTGTAGGTTTCGACCAAGCCCGCGACCGCATCGCGGCCACCGGCTTCACACCGGAAATCCAGTCCAAGATCGCGCTGGTGCTGAGCGCGGCCAAGAACGGCAACCTGATGTTCCAGGCCAGCCTGCAATGGATGCCGGGCCTCGGTCTGCTCCAGCAGTTCCTCATTTCGCAGTCGGCGCGCGAACTGGAAGCCGTGACCTTGCTGGCCCGAACCACGCAGTGGGCAAGCAACCCGGCGCTGGCGCTCGAGGCGAACCGCATCGTCGCACCACTGATCACCGCCTGGGGCCAGATCATGATGCCGCCGGGGCCAATGTTCAACCCGCGGGCCGTTTACCGCGGCATCTCGCTCGGCCATGCACAACTGGCGCGCATCCGGCTGCTCCCGGTCATTCCGGACAATGCCGACCCGCTCGATCCCTACGTCGTCGCCCTGAGCCGCATCGAACAGGAAAACGGCCGCATGCTGCAAACGCAGATCCGCCTGTTGAAAAACATCGAGGCAGACATTCCGCTGGGCGAACGCGAAACGCTCGTCGAGCAGGACCAGGAGTTGGTAGACGGTGTGTTCAACGCCTTTCTCGCCTGGCTCTCTGCCACCTGAGCAACCCTGCTCACCCGCCCGCCGGGCGTACATTGATCTGCCTCTTGGCCTGTAGCTGGCACTGGGTTACGCTTCTGCCATCGCCCTCCGCAGGAAAGAAAACGCCATGCACATCCGCTCGCCTTTACGCCCCACCGGTGCCGTCAGACTTGCCTGTCTGGGCGTCGCGGCAATCCTGCTGGCTGCCTGCGGCAAGGAAGCGGAAGTTGCTGCGCCGCCGGTAGCAGCCGTTGCCGCCGCTCCCGGCGCCACCGACGCGGAGAAGGTGCTCAACGTCTACAACTGGTCGGACTACATCGCCCCGGAGACGGTCAAGAACTTCGAAGCCAGGTACGGGATCAAGGTCAATTACGACGTCTTCGATGCCAACGAGGTGGTCGAGACCAAGCTGCTCGCGGGCAATACCGGTTACGACCTGGTGATGCCGTCGGCACAGTTCATGGAACGTCAGATCAAGGCCGGCGTGTTCCAGAAACTGGACAAGGCCCTGTTGACGAATCTCGGCAACATGGATCCATCGATCATGCAGCGCGTCGCCTTGCACGACCCAAACAATGCGCATGCCATTCCCTACATGTGGGGAACCGATGGCATCGGCTACAACGTCGACCAGATCAAACAGATCATGCCCGATGCGCCACTGGACTCCTGGGCGCTGGTGCTTGATCCGAAATACGCCGCCAAATTCAAGGATTGCGGCATCTCGATCCTTGATGCCGCATCCGATATCCGCAGCATTGTCCTGATCTACCTCGGCAAGGATCCCAACAGCCAGGACCCCGCGGATCTGCAGCTGGTCGAAGAGCAGTTGATGAAAATCCGGCCCTATGTGCGCAAGATCAATTCATCGCAATACATCGAAGATCTGGCCAACGGCGACCTGTGCATTGCGGTCGGCTACAGTGGCGACGTGCTGCAAGCGCGCGATCGCGCCAGGGAGGCCGGCAAAGGGGTGAAGGTAGCCTATGCCTTGCCCAAGGAGGGCAGCATCATCTGGTTCGACATGATGGTGATTCCCGCCGACGCCAAGCATCCCCGCAATGCGCATCTGTTCATCGACTACCTGATGCAGCCGCAAGTGGCAGCGAGCAACTCCAATGCGGTGCACTATCCAAACGGCAATCTTGCTTCCGAACAGTTCATCGCTCCTGAAGTAAAGAACGATCCCAGCGTCTTCCCCAGCGCCGAGGTGAAAGCCAAGCTGTCCCCTGAACTGGCAGTGGGTGACGACTACAACCGCCTGTTGACCCGCAGTTGGACGCGCTTCCAGACCGGCCAGTAATGGCGGGCAATGGCTGCCGCCGAGCACGCGCCGCCCCGATCACTCGCCGCCTGCGGGCTCGCCTCGTGCCTGGTCGCGTTGCCTGGATACTTCAAGCTGGAATCTGAATGGCTTCGTCGGCACCGGCCCCCACCCACCCAGCTCGCCCGTGGAACGATCCCGTAGTCGAGCCTTACATCCGTATCGAGCGGGTAAGCAAAAGCTTCTCCGGCTTTGTCGCCGTCGATGATGTCTCGCTGAATATCTATCGCAGCGAACTGTTCTGCCTGCTCGGCGGATCGGGTTGCGGCAAGACGACGCTGCTGCGCATGCTGGCCGGATTCGACGAACCCAGCAGCGGCAAGATCTACATCGACGGGCTGGACATGAGCGGTATCCCGCCCTACGAACGTCCGGTCAACATGATGTTCCAGTCCTACGCCCTCTTCCCGCACATGAGCGTCGACCAGAACGTCGGCTTTGGTCTGCGGATGGAGCACCGTTCGCGCTCCGAGATTGCCGAGCGCGTGGCGCAGATGCTGAAACTGGTGCGTCTTTCCGAGTTTGGCAAACGTAAGCCGGACCAGTTGTCTGGCGGCCAGCGGCAGCGAGTCGCGCTGGCCCGGGCGCTGATCAAGCAACCCAAACTGCTGTTGCTCGACGAACCGCTGGGCGCCCTCGACAAGAAGCTGCGCGAGCATACCCAGTTCGAACTGGTGAACTTGCAGGAGGAACTGGGGGTGACCTTCGTGGTTGTCACCCACGACCAGGAAGAGGCGATGACTCTCTCCTCACGCATCGGGGTCATGGACCACGGCCGGATCGTGCAGGTGGGAACACCCCAGGAGATTTACGAGTCACCGGGCAATCGCTTCGTTGCCGAATTCGTCGGCTCGGTAAACCTCTTCGCAGGCCAAGTGACCGCCAGCGAGTGCGGCGCCCTCCGCATCCGCTGTGCAGAGCTCGAACGACCGGTCGAGGTGGTCAGCGCCCCCCTTTCAGCGCCGCAAACCAGGCTCTGGGTGGCGATTCGCCCAGAAAAAATCCAGCTCTCCGTACAACCGCCACAAGGCGCAGCCAACTGGACGTGCGGCGTGGTGAAGGAGATCGCCTATCTGGGGGATCTGTCGGTCATGCTGATTCGGCTGGAGTGCGGCAAGATCGTCCGGGTCACCCGCCCCAACGTCTGGCGTCACGACGAAGAGAGCATCACCTGGGAACAAGCGGTCTATTTGCATTGGCACGCCAGCAGTCCGGTGATCGTCAGCGAATGAAACCCAAAATGCAGCCAGGCCTGGCCGCTGCGCCTTTGGCCGAACGATTAGCAGGCGGCAGCCGCCGCCTGCTCGATGCCATCGGCAAACTAGCGCCCGGCCGCTGCACACAAATTCTCCTGATACGCTGGAGAATCAGCGCCCGCACTGCAGTCATTGCCGTGCCCTACCTGTGGCTCTTGCTGTTCTTTGTCGTGCCCTTCGTGATCGTGCTGAAGATTTCCTTTTCGGAAACGCAGATCGCGATGCCGCCTTACCAGCCCTTGCTCGAATGGGCTGGCGCACAGCTGGCCGATATCCGCTTGAACGTCAATCCCGGCAATTTCCTGTACCTCTTCGAAGACAGTCTCTATCTGCGCGCTTTCGTCAATTCGCTGCAGGTAGCCGCTGTATCGACCGTGGCGGCGCTGTTGATCGGCTATCCCCTGGCCTACGCCATCGCCCGCAGCGCTCCTCGCTGGCGCGGCATTCTGCTGATGCTGGTGATTCTGCCCTTCTGGACATCCTTCCTGCTGCGCGTCTACGCCTGGATCGGCCTCCTGAAAAACAACGGCCTGCTCAACAACTTCCTGATCTGGCTGGGCGTCATCGACCAGCCGATCGTCATGCTACAGACCGATTTCGCGACCTACCTGGGCATTGTCTACTGCTACCTGCCGTTCATGGTCATGCCGCTGTACGCTAACCTGGAAAAAATGGACCTGACCCTGCTCGAAGCCGCAGAAGACCTCGGCTGCCGCCCGCTACGCGCCTTTGCCAGCATCACCCTGCCCTTGTCCCTACCGGGCATCGTTGCCGGCTGCATGCTGGTCTTCATCCCCGCCGTCGGCGAGTACGTCATTCCCGCCTTGCTCGGGCCATCCGACTCGCTGATGATCGGCAAGGTGCTATGGACGGAGTTCTTCAACAACCGCGACTGGCCAGTGGCCAGCGCGGTCGCCATCGTCCTGCTCCTCCTCCTGGTCGCACCGATCATGTATTTCCAGCGCCTGCAGGGACGCGCAAGCGCCGCACGCTGATGAGACCGAAAGCCTCCCTGGTCAGGCTTTCCTTCCTGGTGCTTGGCTTTGCCTTCCTGTATATCCCGATCCTGTCTCTGGTTTTCTATTCCTTCAACAAGTCGCGCCTGGTCACCGTCTGGGGGGGATTTTCCACCGAATGGTACGGCCGCCTGTTCGAGAACACGCAGCTTCTCGATGCCGCATGGCTGTCGCTGCGCGTCGCGGCGGTGACTGCCACCGGCGCCACCATCCTCGGCACCCTGGCCGGCCTGGCGCTGGCCCGCTTTGGCCGCTTCCGCGGACGCACGCTGTTCACCGGCATGATCACCGCCCCACTGGTCATGCCCGAAGTGATCACCGGCTTGTCGCTACTACTGCTCTTCGTCGCCAGCGAACACGCTTTTGGCTGGCCCGAAGGCCGCGGTGTCAGCACCATCACCATCGCCCACATGACGCTGACCCTGTCCTACGTGGCAGTGATCGTGCAATCGCGCCTGTCGTCGCTGGATGTTTCGCTGGAGGAAGCCGCCATGGATCTGGGCGCACGACCGGCCAAGGTGTTTCTGCTCATCACCCTGCCAATCATCGCGCCGGCCCTGATCTCGGGTTGGCTGCTGGCCTTCACCATTTCGCTCGATGACCTGGTGATCGCCAGTTTCGTCTCCGGTCCCGGCTCGAGCACACTGCCAATGGTGATCTTCTCGAAAGTGCGCCTGGGCGTTAGCCCCGACATCAACGCCCTGGCGACAATCATGGTTTCGCTGGTCACACTGGGCGTGCTCATCGCCGGATTCGTGACCCTGCGCAGAGACCGCGCTCGGCAGCGGAACATGCAGATGGCGCTTGGCTCGGCTTTTCACCAGGGCCGTTCGTCGTGAGCGGGTGTCGTCCGGTTGGGAAAACGTATGTGGGAGTGCTCGGATGTCCCACCTTGCGTGGATTCCTCGCTCTTTGAATTAGCCCCGTTTCCTACTCGCTTACGACGATTTTGGACTGGCGACGAATCTCCGTACGCGGCCCGGACCTCACCTCCTCACTGCACGAAGGTGAAACATCCCGGGCTCCTGTCGCTCCAGAAGATCCATTGACTCGAAAGCGTGAAAATGCTCCACTCGGTCCATTCTGCATTCGAGGTTTTTGGCATGAAAGCATTAGCACGGACAAAGAACAGCGATACTTCGGCCGACGTGTTGCCCATCTTCCGGCCCGACTTGACACCGTCGACCCGTGTTGCGAAGGAAGCGTATGCCGCGGTTAGAGCAGTCCTGGAGAATCTTCCGCAATCGGACAATATTCCTGGCGCAGTCGAACAGATGCTCCGCGCAAACGGGCTGATGAGAAATCTGCCATGGCCTGCACCTTACGATGAAACCCGGCATGAGTTGCACTTGGGTGACGCCCGCTCGCTTTCATGGATTCCAGACGGGAGCGTCCATCTCGTAGTCACTTCTCCTCCCTATTGGACACTCAAGGAGTATGAGCATAGCGATCAGCAACTTGGCGATGTGGACGATTACGAGGCCTTCCTGAGCGAGCTCGACAAGGTTTGGTCGGAGTGCGTCCGGATTCTCGCGCCGGGCGGACGGATTTGCTGTGTCGTCGGTGACGTTTGCGTGCCTCGCAAACGAATGGGAAGGCATTTCGTGATGCCACTTCATGCAGACATTCAGGTTCGTTCGCGGCGAGTGGGGCTGGACTGCCTGACACCGATTCTCTGGCAAAAAA
>Ga0058869_1526312_pt1 | contig 11024 bp, 11 predicted proteins | sample TNRReaAaerobiRNA_FD_61086 | JGI IMG/M metagenome (GOLD analysis project Ga0058869, IMG submission 61086) | Wastewater treatment Type I Accumulibacter community from EBPR Bioreactor in Madison, WI, USA - TNR Reactor, Time I- 292min-Aaerobic_... | ecosystem: Engineered > Bioreactor > EBPR >...
CTGGTTCGTCACCCGCCACCCCGGCGCCATCGACTGGGCGCAGAGCGTCTCGAAGAGTTCCAGATCCAGCGCAGCACGGTGCGCCCGGGTGGCAGCGAGGAAGCTGCGCATATCGTGCTCGCCAGCGGAGAAAACCTCCCCAACCTGATCCCCGTCCTGGCGCCGGCACTCAAGGCCGGGCGTGTATTCATCCTGGCCAGCAGCGCCATGCGCGCCAATGCCGACAAACTCCGGCACGAGTTCCACGTCGCCGGTTTGCCGGAAAGTCGCACCGGCTGCGCGACGACCGCCCAGACCACGGCCTCGCCGCCATCGTCACAAGCTTGCCGGACGATGACAGACGGGGAAACCGGGGTATCGTTACGGCTCAGGAAATATCCGTCTGGAAAACAGGAACATGATGCTGAAAAAGGAATTCGGGATCACCCTCAACGCCCCGGCGTTTCTCGGCGATGCGGAACAAAAAGGCGTCTGGCGCACGCCGCCAATCAAGGCCATGGTGCGCGAATGGTGGCGGGTGGCGGCGGCACCTGCAGAGGCATATCGCCATGAACGACTGCGCCCGATCGAAGGCAAGCTCTTTGGCAATGCCTGGCTGGACAATGATTTTTCCAAGAGCCGGGTGCGGATGGCGCTGGAGCATTGGCAGTTCGGGAAAATGACTCAATATGAACCTCTGCAAAAAGTAGACCACCCTGAAGCCGAGAAGGCGAACAACAAGGTTGAACCACTCAATTACTTGGGCTACGGTCCGATTGATAGAGGCCAGTTCAAAAACGGCGCCGCGCTGCAAGCCAACGAAACCAACACCCTCAGCCTTGCCTGCCCGGACGGTGACGCAGGAAAAATCGAACAAGCCCTGCAACTCATCGACTGGTTTGGCGCGTTCGGCGGGCGTTCGCGCAATGGCTGGGGTTCTCTCGGTTTGTCGGGACAATGCGCATTGACCAGGCAGCACGCCTCGCTCACCGGCGTCCTTCGCCCCCTGGCCGACTGCCTGAAACTCGACTGGCCACACGCCATCGGGCGAGACGATCAAGGGCCGCTGATCTGGGAAAGCAGCGCCAGCTTCAACGACTGGCAAGCCGCCATGAGATTTCTGGCGCAAACCAAGATCGGGTTTCGCACGAACCTTGGTTTCACGACGGGCAACGGCAGCTCGCGGATCGAAGGGCGACACATCGTTGCCTACCCGGTGACCAATCACAATGTCCGTGCCTGGGGTGGTCAGGCCCGCCTCGCCAACCAACTCCGCTTCAAGCTTTACCGTGACGCCAGCCGCCAACTCCGCATCCGCATCTTCCACACCCCGCACGCCTGCCCGCTGCCCGTCCCCAGCGCATTGCAGCAAATCGCTGTCTGGCAAACCGTCCACCGCTGGCTGGACGAGCAAAGCACGCTTACCCGCCTCGGAGCCTGATCGATGAATCAAACCCATCCCTGGCTGGCCAAACTCGCCGCCTGGACACACGATCCCGCCGAAAAAGCCCTGGTCCTGATGCGCGACCCGGCGGGGCACGAAGGCGGCACGGTCAAGGAACTGCGCAAGGTTCTTTTCCCGCAAGGCATTCCGGCGGACATCAAGGCCGCCATGAAGCGGGCCGACCACTGGGCCGCCGCCGCCGACCGCCCGCAATTTGGCGGCAGCAGCCGGCAAAGCTGGGCGCAAGTCCGCTTTGATGAACAACCGGTGCTGATTCACCCGCTCTCCGGCGAAGAATTCGATCTGAAAAAACTGGCCGAGATCGACCCGGCGCACATCAAGGCGCTTTCCGGGCAACACTTCGACGAACTGATCGTCGGCGAAAACGGCGCCATCGACACCCGGAAAACCGCGCTCAATTTCTGGCGCTTCGGCCCGGAACTCGACCAGAGCACCTTGCCGACGCTCTGGAAAATGCTCCCCGCCGATACCCGCGTACCCGATCACACCATCTGGTCGCACCTCGATCTGTCCAGCGCCTTCGCCACCGCCTTCAGCGCCGATGCCGGGAACGACGCGGCGCTGCTTTCGATGAGCTTTGGCCCGGTCCAGGACTTCATTGCCGCCGCCCGCACCACCTCCGACCTGTGGGCTGGCTCGCACCTGCTGTCGCGCCTGGCCTGGGAAGGTCTGAAAGTCATCGCCAGCGAAATCGGCCCGGATGCCGTCCTCTTCCCGCAACTGCGCGGCATTCCGCAAGTCGACCTCTGGCTGCGCGACGAAATCGGTTTGCCAGCGCAGCGTTTTGCCAAGGCCGAATGGGCGAGAACGCCCACCGACGCCAATCCGCTCTTCATGGCCGCCCTGCCCAACAAGTTTGTCGCCATCGTCCCGGCGGATCAAGCCGCGGCACTGGCTGAAAAAGTCACCGCCGCCGTGCGTGACTGGGTCAGGGACACCGCCCAAGGCATGCTGGCCGAACTGCTGGAGAAAGCCGGCATCGCCGACACCCCGGATTTGCCCTGCCACAGCCAGTTGACCGCGCAATTGGCCGGTTTCCCGGAAGTGTACTGGGCCGCCGTGCCGTTTTCCCTGATTGCCGCCGACGCCGAAGGCAAGGCGCTGGCCGAACAGAACCAGCTCGCCAAGGCCAGCCGCCCCTTCCTCGGCAATGTGGATGCTCCCGGCTTTCTCGGCAGCGAAGTCTGGCGCGTCCTGGCCAGAACCATCGAGATCGACGGCGCCCGGATTCTGGCGCCCAATCCCGGCGCGCTCTACCCGGCCATCTACGACCTGCTCGACCGGGTGGCCGCGGCCGCCAAGGCCGTGCGCCCGTTCAGCCAGACCCGGCAGGAAGGGTATCGCTGCGACCTGACCGGCGAGGCCGAATGGCTGACCACCGACCGCGCCCAACTCGGCTATGGCAAAACCGGCCGCAAGGATGCGCCCACCCTCTGGAATGCCGCCGCCACGGCATTCCCCGGCCAGTTCCGCAAAGGCGAACACCTTTCCGCCATCGCCATGCTCAAACGCCTGTGGCCACGCCGGTTTGTGCGGGAAATCTCGTCCGTGATTGGCAAGGACATCGGCCGTTACGTCATTTCCACGCATACGATGGCCCTGGCCACCTCGCTGGAAAAGTGGATAGCCGCCGACGGCGGCAGACAAGCCCAGGCCGGCTTGCTCGAAGCCGCCCAAACACCGACCGCCCTGCCCCTGCGCCTGATGCGCGACCTGCAAGACAAGTCGCCGGAAACACGCCAGCTGGCCAAGGCCATCCCGGCGTGGCTCGACGATGACAACGACGATGAATCCCGGCGCGAAAAGAAACAGAAGGACATCGCCAACCTGCTGGGTGGCAAGCCGGAAGCCTATTACGCCTTCATCCTGCTCGATGGCGACAGGATGGGCGCCTGGCTGTCCGGGACCGAAGCCGGCTACAACCTGCCCTACGCAACAACCTGGCACCCGAAGATCCGCGCCGGCGTCCAAGGCAAATTCCCCCAGCTCGACGCCTACCTGAACGCCGACCGCGCCGTTTCTCCGGCGCGTCACATGGCCATTTCCTCCGCCCTCAACGACTTCGCCCTGCACATGGCGCGGCATGTCGTCGAAGACCTGTGCAAGGGCAAACTGCTCTACGCCGGCGGCGATGACGTGCTGGCGATGGTTTCGGTCGACGATCTGCTGGCCTGCCTTTTCCTGCTGCGTTTGGCCTATTCCGGCAGTTGGCCCGATCGGGAGGGCCTGGCCGAACTGGTGGGCGTCCTCGGCGAGCGCGGAATGGCGCAGCTCAAGCGCGGCCACGCCCTGCTCGATGGCAAGCTGCTGCGGCTGATGGGCAACAAGGCCACGGCTTCTGCCGGCGCCGTGGTCGCCCATCACCAGGCGCCGCTGGCCAGCGTCCTGCGCGAACTGCGCAAGAGCGAAAAGCGCGCCAAGACCGAAGGCGGGCGCGATGCCTTTTCGATCACCCTGCGCAAACGCTCCGGCGGCGCCGTGCAACTCACGCTGCCCTGGCTCACGCCGGGCGACTCCTGGCCAACCGCGCTTGAAGGCAGTCTCACCGACACACCCATGGCCCTGCTGCTCAAACTGCGCAATATCTTCAGCGGCGACACCTCGCGCAGGGCCGCCTATCTGACCCAGGGCTGGCTCACCGGCCTGCCCACTGCCACGCAAATCGGCATGCCGTCCCTGCAAGCCATGATCGCCGCCAACCTCGAATATCAGCTCAGGCGGCAAGGCGGCAAAGATGACGCCCAAGCCAATGCAGCCGCTGCTCGTTTGCTGGTCGACATTGCCTGCCGCATCGCCGAACAGCGCAAAAACGAACCCGCCCCCATCATCCGCGACCTGCTGGGCATTGCCGAGTTTCTGGCCCGTGAAAGCCGCACCGGAGAAATGGCATGAACGCACTTTTTCTTGAACCGCACGACGTCCTTTACCTGCGCGGCAACAAGCTCTTTGGCGATGCCGGCGCGCACGGCGAAGCCCTGATGCCGCCCTGGCCATCGATGGCTGCGGGGGCGCTGCGTTCCCGTCTGATGGCCGAAGGCGAAACCGTGGAAACCCTCGCCGATTTTCGGCTCACTCGGTTTGGTCTCGCCAGGCGCCAAGCAGACGGTCCCGTGGAACCACTCTGGCCGCTGCCTGCCGATGTAATCGTCACCAGCGACGTGCTGGAGAATGCCACCTACTTTCAGCCCACCGAACCTGGAAACGGCATTGCCAGCAGCTATCCACTACCCTTGCTCCCCGTATTTGCGGCCGGCAAACCCGGCAAACCCGAGAGTGGCCTTTGGCTCAACCGTGCCGGCATCACCGCTTGGTTGGCCGCTGCGCCGATCAAGCCGGAGCACCTCCTTCGTGCCAGCCAGCTTTGGACATCGGACTCGCGTTTGGGCATCGCCCTCGATGCCGAAAGACGCAGCGCGGCCGAGGGAAAGATCTATACGACGGAAGCCATCGCACTGGCCAAAGACATTGGCTTCGTGATCGCGAGCAACGGCCATGCACAGCAACTGAGCAGAGGCGACATCGTCCGTCTGGGCGGCGATGGCCGTGCTGCGACGATTCACGGCGTAACCCTCAACACGCCCGAAAGCGACTGGGCACGCATCGAAAGAGAAGGGCGTTTCCGCCTTTTGCTCACCACGCCGGGCATTTTCGCCAATGGCTGGGAGCCCGAAGGCATTCCCGCTCAACTGGTGGCGGCTTCGGTCAACCGGGCTGAAACCATTTCCGGCTGGGACATTCTGACCGGCAAGCCCAAACCCGCCCAGCGCATCGCCCCCACCGGCAGCGTGTACTGGTTTGACAAGCTTGCCGACGTTCAAACCCTCAAGGATCTGGCCGATAATGGCCTTTCGCTCAACGACCCCGCCCGCCGCGCCGAAGGCTTCAATCACTGCCGCATTGCCCCCTGGGCTTAAGGAGAATTCAGCATGTTTGCCTTCAAGCTTGAAACATCGGTCACAGAAGACCACCGGATTGTTGTTGACCTCCCCGCCGATTTCCCGGAGGGAGGGGCGGAGATCATCGTGTTGGCCAAGCCCGGCGCGGAGAAACCCCGCGGAGAAACGCTGCTGGACATCCTGGACTGGCTAGGCACCCAGCCTCCGACAGGGCGAAGCAAAGAGGAAATCGATGCGCAGATTGCTGAGGAGCGCGCCTCCTGGGGAGATCGGTAATGCTGGTTTATCCCGATACCTGCATCCTGATCTATCTGGTTGAAGAGAACCCCGTCCTCCATCCCCGGATCGAGGCAACGATTCGCAGCGCCCCATGTGCCTTCGGCCTTTCGGAACTCCTGCGCCTGGAATGCCGCGTTGGCCCCATGAGAGCAGGCGACACGTCCTTGCTGGCGCGCTTTGACCGGGTCTTTGCCGCGACAGACCACCGCTTTCTCGAGGCTTCACGTCGGGCATTCGAGCTTGCCACGGAACTCAGGGCGCACGACGGTCTGAAAACACCGGATGCCCTGCATCTTGCGATCTCCATCACCGGCGGCTGCGATCAATTCTGGACCAACGACCGTCGGCTTGAAAAAGCCGCCGATGGGCGGATCGCCATCGTCGCCTTCAACTGATTCCGCTTTCGGAGTTCTCTCATGTACCAAGCCCAAGCCGCCCTGTTCCTCTATGCCGTCAGTCCCGTCCACATGGGCGCCGGCGCCGCCTTCGGCCTGATCGACAGCCCGATTCAGCGCGAGCGCCATACCGAGCACCCGCTCTTCGCCGGTTCCGGAATCAAGGGCGCCATCCGCCATCGCTTTGCCCAGCTCTGGCCGAAGCAGGACGACCTGCTCAACCGCCTGTTCGGGCCGGAAGGCGGCGATCTCTACGCCGGCGCCGTCAGTTTTGGCGACGCCCAGCTGGTTGCCTTCCCCGTCCGTTCGGCCAAACGCGGCTACGTCTACGCCACCTGCCCGCTCGCCCTGGCGCGCGCCAACCGCCTCCTCGGGCTGCTCGGCAAAGCGGGTTTGCCGGCGAGCAAGGATCACCCGGCCGCAGGCAAGGCAGCCGTGGCCGATGCCGCCTTGCTCGACGGCGACAGGCTGACTCTCGAGGCCTTTGAGTTCACCGCCAGCGCGACCGGGGAACTCAAGGCCGTTGCCGCCTGGCTCGCCGGCAACGCCCTGCCGCAAGGGGAAGCGCATGCCTTTTTCCGGACCAAGATCGGGACCGACCTCGTCCTGCTCTCCGACGAGGAGTTTGGCTATTTCGTCAGGAATGCCACCGTGGTCGAACCGCACGTCCGCATCGACGACGCCACCGGCGCCGCCAGCGACGGCGGCCTTTTCTACGTCGAAAACCTGCCGCCGGAAAGCCTGCTTTTCGCCCCGCTGATGGCCAGCCAGGAACGCAGCGGCAAGCAGGAAACCCCAGCCGCGGCCGTGCTCAGCCATGTCCTCGGCAGCCTCGATGGCCAACTGGTGCAGATGGGCGGCGACGCCACCACCGGGCGCGGGCAAGTCGTCGTCACGGCGTTGAAATGAGGGCATGACGATGACACTCGAACAACGGCGTTCCGAAACCGCCTGGCGCTTCGCCCGCGAAGGCGTGGCCGTCAGCGACCAATACAAGGATCTCGCCAAGGCGACCCCGGCGCTGATCATGAACAACGGCCTGATGCAGACCCTGGCATTCTTTGAAGACAAGGGCAAAGATCATCACAAGACCCTGGCCAGCCACCTGCGCCGCTGGATCATGGTGCGCGCCGGCGGTGCGGACAGAGATCCCGGTTTTCAGGCCTTGATGGAAATTCTCCTCAAAGCGGAATCCGCCCAGTACCGTCAGGCCACCGAAGAATCCTTGCTGCTCCTGCGCTGGATTCGCCAATTTTCGGCCGCTTTGGGAGGTTGACCGTGACAGCCGCCATTCCCGCTTATCTGGCTGACCGTATCACCGACGCCGCCCCCGGCCACCGATTCAGTCTCTACTACGCCGGCTGGAATGCCGATTTCAGCAAGCCGAGCGGTGGCGCGACCCCGGCGCTGAAGGCCACGGTCTGTCGGCTGCCGCAGCACAGCCGCGACCTGCTGCACGCAATCGAATCACGCCAGGCGGCGCTCGCCGCGGGAGCGGCCAATGTCTTCAGCCACCCCGCCATCGCCACCGCCCCCTTCGCCACCGGCCTGGGCAACGAACATCCGCTGGAAAACGGCTTTTCCTTCCTCTCGCCCTACGGCCTGCCCTATCTGCCCGGCTCCGGCGTCAAAGGGGTCATTCGCCAGGCGGCCGAAGAACTCGCCGGCGGCGAATGGGGCGACACCGAAGGGTGGGAAGAAGAAAGCATCCGCGCTTTCTTTGGCCCCGGTGAAGAGGACCCCACGCGCGATGACGCCCCGCAGCAAGGCGCCTTGCGCTTCTGGGATGTCTTCCCGGCGCCGGAAGCCTCGGCCAGAAACGACAAGCCGCTGCTCGCCGTGGAAATCATGACCCCGCACCTGGGCAAGTATTACCAGGGTGAAACAACGCCGAACACCAGTTTGACCCCCAATCCGATCGCCTTTCTGGCCGTCGCCGCCAATTCGCGCTTTGCCTTCCATGTGGAATGCAACCCGGCTTTTCTGACGCCCGCCCAACAGGAGAACTGGCGAACCCTGATTCAGTCCGCCTTCGACCATGCCGGAAAATGGCTGGGCTTCGGCGCCAAGACGGCGGTTGGCTATGGCCGCATGACGCTCGATCCAGGGATCGCCCGGCAACGTCAGGCGGCGGCGGAAAAATCCCGGGACGAAACGAGAAAGGCGGCGGAACAATCCCGGCGTGACGCATTGCCGCCTGAGCAGCGCCTGCTCGCCGAGCTTGACGCCCGATTGGCCACGTTGCCCAAGGACCCGCGCACCGATCAACCCCTTCGGCAACAAACCAGCATCCATCCCTGGAACGAGATACTGACCCTGCTCAACGACGCAGCAGGTTCGCTCGACAGTCTCGGCAAGCCCGACCGCGAACAACTCGCCAGCAAAATCAGACAGAAGCTCACTCTATCCTTCAAAGTGGAAGGCAAGGCCGAAAAAGCCATGAAGGAGAAACTTGCCGCGTTGCGTGGCCAATAGCCCATGACCACCTGGTTCATCACCCGCCACCCCGGCGCCCGGCAATGGGCGCATGAGCAAGGGCTGGACATCGACCGTTACGCCAGCCATCTCGACCCGGCGCAGGTCGCGGCCGGCGATACCGTCATCGGCTCGCTGCCCGTCCACCTTGCCGCCGCCGTCTGCGAGCGCGGCGCCCGCTACGTCAATCTCTCCCTCGATCTGCCGGCGCACGCGCGGGGGCGCGAACTGTCGGTTGAAGAACTTTCCGCCTTCAATGCCCGCCTGGAAGCTTTCACGGTCAACCCCGAAAACACCGCAAAAACCGCACCATGAGCACACTGATTACCTTCCTCGGCAGAGGCCAGGCCCGGGACGGCGGCTACCGCAAGGCCCGCTACCAGTTCGCCGACGGGCAAGAGCGCGAAACCTCGTATTTCGGCCTCGCCCTGGCCGACGTGGCGAATGCCGCAACGGTGCGGATTCTCGGCACCTCGGGCAGCATGTGGGATGCGCTCATTCTCGAACAGGGCGACACGCAAGGCGAGGACGATCTCTGGGAAGAACTTGCCAGCGCCGTGGCGGCCGACCGGGTCGACCAGCCGTTGCTCGATGCGGTTGAACGCATGCTCAACCGGAACGATCGGCGGAAATTCCAGCTGCGCCTGATCCCCTATGGGCTCAAGGACGACGAACAGATTGCCATTCTCCTCGCCATCACCAAGGATCTGCCGGTCGACCAAGGCATCATTCTCGACGTCACGCACGCGCTGCGCCACCTGCCCATGCTTGGGCTGCTCTCCGTGTTCTACCTGCGGGCAGTCACCAGAATCCACATCGACGCCATCTATTACGGCGCGCTGGAACAGACCCGGAACGAGCGGACGCCGGTACTCCGGCTGGATGGCTTGCTCAAGCTCTACGAGTGGATTCGCGCCCTGGAAAACTTCAACAAGGATGGCGACTACGGCGCCTTTCAATCCCTCTTCAACGACGAGAAACTGCCTGGCGACTTGCTCGCCCAAGCCGCCTTCCTTGAACGCATCGCCAACGCCTCGCTCGGTAGCCAGAAATTGACAACCGCCATGCAGAAGATCGATGCCGGCTCGGCAATGAGCGCCGCCGGCAAACTCTTCCTGCCGCTGCTCAAGCAGCGCACCGAATGGCGCAAGGGCAAGGATCGCGGGCAGCGCGAACGGCGGCTGGCCCTCGACTACCTGAACCGTGCCGACTATCTGCGCGCCGCGCAGTTTGGCTACGAATCGTTCATCTCGGCGGAAACACGGGGCGACCTGAACGAGCATGAATCCCGCAAGGAAGCGGATAGCTATCTGAGCGAAAAGGGAAAGGAGCTACCCATTGAGTTGCCGGAGAATTTTTCAACCCTGAAAAACCTGCGCAATGCCCTTGCCCATGGCGTCATGGACAGCAACCAGGGCAGGACCGCGGCGTTCATCAAAGAACTGACCAGCGACGAAGCCAGACTGCGTGGATGGCTGAAAAAGACCCTCGATCGAACCTGACCATGCTCCCCCTCGCCCGCTACCGCTTCCATCTGCTCGCCACCACGCCGCTCAACCTGCCCGAGTGGCCGGGGTCCGCATTGCGCGGCGCTTTCGGGCACGCGCTGCGCAAGCTCGCCTGCATGACGCGGCAGAAGGAATGCGCGGGTTGCCCGCTGCACCGCACCTGTCCCTACCCTGCGATCTTTGCCCCGCCGCCGGTGGCCCATCCGCTGCAGAACTTCAGCCAGCCGCCCGCCCCCTACGTCATCGAACCCGCCGGCTGGGGCGCGCGACGCCTCGCCGCCGGAGAGCGCCATCATTTCGACATGGTGCTGGTCGGCCGCGCGCTGCGCGAACTCCCGCTCGTCGCGCTCGCCTGGCGTCACGCCCTGCGGAACGGCATCGGCCCCGGCGACGGCCGGGCGGAAATCTCCGCAATCGGCTGGCTCGCCCCCGGCGGCGCCGAGCAAGTCGTTCACACCCCCGAATCCGGCAGTTTCCGGGAACACGAAGCGCTCGCCCCCCAGCCCCCCGCCGCCACCGGCCGGATGACCCTCGACCTGCTCAGTCCGCTCCGTCTGCAGGAGAACGGACGCGCGCTGCCGCCCAATCGCCTCAGCGCCGAAGCCCTGCTCATGGCCAGCGTCCGCCGCGCCAGCCTGATGGCCGAATTCCATGGCCCCGGCGCCCCAGGTTGGGATTTTTCGGCGCTCAAAACAGCGGCTGCCGCGGTCGACAGCGAAAAACACCTCGAATGGCAGGACTGGACGCGACGCTCATCGCGCCAGCAGAAGACGATGCAACTCGGCGGCGTCGTCGGTTGCTGGACCCTGCGCGGCGACCTTGCCCCCTTCCTTCCCGCCCTGCATCTCGGCCAGTGGCTGCACGTCGGCAAGGAAACCGCATTCGGCCTCGGACGCTACACGCTGCGACACAACCCCGCGCATTCCCCGGAAAACCCGGAACGCGCCCTCCAGGCCATTGATTTGCAAGACGAAGTCGATGTACCGCAGTAACAATCCAGCCCTGAAATAAAAGGGATTAAGACGTT
>Ga0058869_1468502_pt1 | contig 10899 bp, 6 predicted proteins | sample TNRReaAaerobiRNA_FD_61086 | JGI IMG/M metagenome (GOLD analysis project Ga0058869, IMG submission 61086) | Wastewater treatment Type I Accumulibacter community from EBPR Bioreactor in Madison, WI, USA - TNR Reactor, Time I- 292min-Aaerobic_... | ecosystem: Engineered > Bioreactor > EBPR >...
ACTCCCGGCCTCGGTTTCCGAGGCTTTTTTGTTGATAACCGAAGGAGATGACCGATGCCAAACAATCCTACAACACCGAAAGTTCTGTTCCCTGCCGACTTGCCCCCCGAAAACGTGGTTAGGGCAGTGCTGGCAATGCTGCAAAGCTATTATGAACGCGAGCTGGAATGCGTAAACAACACCCTGGCCGACTTTCCGGATTTTTTCACCGATAAGCTGGCCATCACCTGGCTACGTATCAGAGCTGGCAGCCAAAGCGACGTCGAGGCCCTGTGTGTGTTCACCAAGGTCATCACCGCCGAACTGGACGGGGGAAATAGTCCGGAATGGCCTCCTCCGCGTTAGCGGATGGACGACGGCGAGGGTTTATTCGTCATCCAAGACGTCATCGCTGGAGAAATCGTCATCCTCGCCTTCGAAATCGTTGCCAACCTGCTCAACGTGCATTGAGGAGGAGGAACCATCATCGATAAGCATGCTTTCCATGGTTTCCTCGTTGATTTCCGGCGAGCCAAACATGCTCTCGATCTCTTCGAGAATCGCAGAAGGCTTGCGCAGCGAAGATTTCGCGGCCAGCGCCTGTTCGGCGTCGTCGAACATATCCACACGTTCGTCCTTGAAATGCGGGAAGCCCGTACCAGCCGGAATCAGACGGCCGATGATGACGTTTTCCTTCAGGCCGCGCAGGAAATCGCGTTTGCCTTCCACGGCAGCCTCGGTCAATACGCGGGTCGTCTCCTGGAAACTGGCGGCCGAAATGAAGCTTTCCGTATTCAGCGAGGCTTTCGTAATACCCAGCAGAACCGGGTGATACTCGGCCAGCATGCGGCCTTCCTTGCCTTCGATCGCTTTGTTGGCGTCGGCCACGATTTTCTCATCCAGCAGTTCGCCGCCCAGCAGAATCGTGTCGCCCGCTTCGTCCACGCGCACCTTCTTGGTCATCTGACGCACAATGACTTCAATGTGCTTGTCGGCGATTTCAACGCCCTGTGAACGGTAAACGCGCTGCACTTCCTCCACGAGATAGCTGCGGACAGCCTCAATCCCGTTGACCACCAGGATATCGTGCGGATTGACCGGGCCATCGGTCAAGGCCTGACCGGCTTTGACCACATGCTTGTCTTCCACGATGATCGTAGAGCCCACCGGCACCGACACTTCCTCACGGCCATTGCCGCTGACCAGGAACAGGCGTTGCAGATCGTCTTCCCACTGGATTTCAACCGTGCCTTCAACCGGCGCAATTACCGCCGATTCTTTCGGCTTACGGCCTTCCAGCAGTTCCTCAACCCTCGGAAGACCCTGGACGATATCCCCGGTCTTCTGGCGTTCGAAGATGAGTGAGGCAATCAAGTCGCCCCGCTGCACCAGCGCACGGTTTTCAACCTGCAGCAGCGTACCGCCCGAGATCAGGTAAGGACGCGCTTCGCGAATAACAATAGACTTGGCCGAGACGGCGCTGACCTGGCCGGAAATCGGGGATTTTTCATCCTTCGCGATTGCCTGGTCCACCGTGACGAAATCACCTTCCTTCACAGTGGGCTTATCGCTGGTATCCACCGTAACCTCGTGATCATCCGTAATCAGCAGCACACGGCGCACGTCCTTGCCTTCCGGCGCGTTGCCGAGACTCACACGGCCTTTGGTCTGCGTGATGACCTGCGTTTTAACCACAGGGGTGCGCTTTTCAATCACCTGACCGTCTTCCACCAGCAACTGGGTTTGCGTGGCGGTTTTTTGCAGCGCACCGATAATCGTGGCGGCTTCGCGGCGGATCGTCAGGTTTTCCAGCACGACCAGCTTCAGGTTATCAAGATCGCTTTTCTTGCCGCCGCCGGTTTTCACCTCGGCCACGCCTTTCAGGCGCTCGAGGTAGCCGCTCATTTGCAGCACCAGCGAGGTCCGCAGGATGGGCGCACCCTCGATGTGGCGGATTTTATCACCGTCTTTCACCTGCAACTGGGTGACAGGCACGATGGCGATGTTTTCCGGATCGGTGGAGTCAAACTGGATGTCCACTTTTCTCGGTTCAACAACGAACTCCTGATACGGCCGCAGCAACACTTCGGCATATTCCAGATCGCTGGTGTCGTCGAGATCCTCGTCCTCGTCTTCAGGTTCCTCGATTTGGAAGTTGATCGTCACCACGCAATCTTCCGACGCCTTGACGCCCGGAGCGATTTCAGTGCCTTTCGACACCACGGTGCCGTCATCGACATTCAGCGTACTGATGTCATCCACACGGAAGAGCTTGCCGGGGCGGATGATCACTTCGCGGACGATATCGTTCTCTTCCACGATCTCCAAAATCCCGTCGGTCTGGGCAATAATGCCCTTGATGATTTCCGTTCCGGCGGTCACTTCCATGCCGGATTCGATGCCCGGCACTTTCAGCGAGATATCCTTGCTGACCTGGTGGATTTCCTCGGGCAGGAACAGGATTTTGCCGGGTTGGGTCAGAATGCGCTGTTCGTCCACTTCCACATCAAGATAGCGGATCTGGCCGCTGGTGGGCACCGCCATGGTCTCATCAATCAACTCGGCCACGATACTACCGTTTTCAACAGACGTCCCCGCCGGTGACTTGACGATGAAGGTCTCCTCGGTGTCCATAACCTTCCAAATCTGTTCCTTCTTGGTCTGGACCAGTTCGGCATTGGTCGGACTGATACCGGCGATAATAATCGTCAGTTCCTTGCCATTGACGATGCGTTTCACACTTTCCTTGCCGACTTTCTGATCCTCGGTTTCCAGATCCGTCGGAATGCGCACTTCACCGCCATGTTCACTGGAGACAAACATTTCAGCAATAATTTCGCCTTCCTGCAGCGCCTGTCCATCCTTAACGAGGTGACGCGCGCCGGTCGGCAGGTTGTAGACATCACCGCCACGCACCCAAATGGTCCCCGGGCGGTTGGCGGTCCGGCTGATGTTGCCCTGACGATCGCGTTTTTCATCGGCGTCGAAGCCCTCGAACCAGATTTCACCGCTCATATCAGCCGTGATGTCTTTCGTGGCTTTCTCGGTCCGGCGGCCGGCAATTGGTTCAAATGCAGCCACGGCTTGCCCCTTGGTGACCTTGTCCCCAGCTTTCACCATGATTTGGGAGTTGTAGGGCAGGTTGATCTTGTCGGTTTTACCGTCTGCGGTCTTGATTTCCATCGTGCAATCGCGCGTGGTCATATCCACCACGTCCCCGTGGCGGGTCCGGAACTCACGGGTGGGGAGCTTGCTGGTCACTTCGCCCGCGTTCTTCGCAGTAAACAGTTCGCGCTTGCCCATACCACCCACAGCGCCGCCGGTGTGGAAGGTACGCATCGTCAGCTGGGTGCCAGGCTCTCCGATGGACTGCGCGGCCATAATCCCGATGGCCTCACCGATATCGACAATTTTGTTGCTGGTGAGCGACCAGCCGTAGCAGCGCTGACAGATGCCCACTTCGCTGGCGCAGGTCAGGGATGAACGAATCTTCACGGACTTGATGCCCGCCTGGTGAATGGCTTCCGCCATGGCAGGCGTGATCACTTCGCCCGCCGGCGCCAAAACTTCGCCATCGGCATTCACCACATTCTCGGCGGCGGAACGCGAGATCAGACGCTCGGTGAGCGACACCATCTCGGATTCGCCTTCCAGAATCGCCTCTGCAATGATACCGTTGGTCGTACCGCAATCGGCTTCCTGAATAATCACGTCCTGCGCAACATCAACGAGACGGCGGGTGAGGTACCCAGAGTCCGCCGTTTTCAGCGCGGTGTCAACAAGGCCCTTACGCGCCCCGTAGCTGGAAATGATGTACTCGGTAACGCTCAGGCCCTCGCGGAAGTTGGATTTAATCGGCAAGTCGATAATCTGGCCCTGTGCGTCGGCCATCAGACCGCGCATCCCGACCAGCTGGCGAACCTGCGAGATATTACCCCGGGCGCCGGAGAAGGCCATCATGTACACCGGATTGAGGCGGTCGAAACTGTCAACAACGGCTTTTGTCAGACGCTCGGTCGTTTCGCCCCAAGTGTCGATAACCTTGGTATAACGTTCCACCTCGGTGATTTCGCCCTTCAGGAAGCGATTGGTGGCGCGTTCGATATCCGCCTCGGCTTCCGCCAGCATGTTTTTCTTCTCGTCGGGCACCGTCAGGTCCGCAATGGAGATCGTGACGCCCGCCAGCGTGGCGTAGCGGAAGCCCAGATCTTTCAGGCTGTTGGCCAGGGTGCCGGTCTTGGCCATGCCATGCTCGGCATAGACCTTCGCCAGCAGGCGATTCAGCTCTTTTTTATCGACCACCTTGTTGATGAAATCGATTTGTTTTTTCTGCGATTTGTTGGGTGACAGAATGCTCATGGGGCAAAATTCCTCGTCGAATGCTTATTGCAGAACCGCCTGGCGGACCGTTTTGTTGAAGATGATACGGCCGGCCGTCGTTTCAATGAGTTCACCGGTTTCGTCGCGAACGATAATCTTGGCATGCAGATCGATGATCTTCGCTTCAAAAGCCGCCAGCGCATCCTCAAAGCTGAAGAATTTCAGCCCGGCGCCCTTGGTGGCTTTCGGATTGTCCAGCGTCAGATAGTAGATGCCAAGCACCATGTCCTGTGTTGGCGTGATGATGGGCTTGCCGGTGGACGGCTGCAACGCGTTGTTGGTCGCCATCATCAGCATGCGGGCCTCGGTCTGCGCTTCCACCGACAACGGTACGTGGACCGCCATCTGGTCGCCGTCAAAGTCGGCGTTGAAAGCGGTACAAACCAGCGGGTGCAACTGGATCGCGCGACCTTCCACCAATACGGGTTCAAAGGACTGGATACCCAGACGGTGCAGCGTTGGGGCGCGGTTCAGCAGAACCGGGTGGCCTTTGATGACCTCTTCCAGGACATCCCAGACGACGGTTTCCTGGCGCTCGATGGTCTTTTTCGCACTCTTGATGTTCTGGGACTCGCCACGCTCAATCAGCTTGTTGATGACGAACGGCTTGAAGAGCTCGATGGCCATCTCTTTGGGCAAGCCGCACTGGTGCAGCTTCAGGCGGGGGCCAACCACGATGACCGAACGGCCGGAGTAGTCGACACGTTTTCCGAGCAGGTTCTGACGGAAACGGCCCTGCTTACCCTCAATGATGTTCGAGAGCGATTTCAGCGGGCGGTTGTTCGGACCGACGACCGTACGGCCACGGCGACCGTTGTCGATCAGCGCATCCACCGCTTCCTGCAACATGCGCTTTTCATTGCGGACGATGATTTCCGGCGCGCCCATCTCAAGCAAGCGTGCCAGACGATTGTTACGGTTGATCACGCGACGGTAGAGGTCGTTCAGATCGGAGGTGGCGAAACGGCCGCCATCCAACTGCACCATCGGCCGGAGATCCGGTGGGATGACGGGCAGTACATCCATCACCATCCACGAGGGGTTGGTACCGCTGTTGATCAGCGACTCCACCAGGCGCAGGCGTTTCAGCGGCTTCACGCGCTTCTGCGAAGAACCCGTGATCTCTTCCAGTTCGATCTTCAGGCCATCGCTCATTTCCTGGAGGTTCAGACGGCTGAGCAGCACCTGGATGGCTTCAGCGCCGATACCGACTTCCAGCTGCGCTTCCTCGTTCTCTTCCAGGATGTTCTCGTAGTCTTCCTCGGACAGCAACTGGTTGGCTTTCAGCTCGGTGTTGCCCGGATCGAGCACCACATACGAGTTGAAGTAGATGATCTGCTCCAGATCCTTCAGCGACATGTCGAGAATCAGACCCAGATAGCTGGGAATACCTTTCAGGAACCAGATATGCGTGACCGGGGCGGCCAGCTTGATATGGCCCATCCGGTGGCGGCGGACTTTCGATTCCGTCACTTCAACACCGCAGCGTTCGCAGACAATCCCACGGTGGCGCACCCGCTTGTACTTGCCGCAATAGCACTCCCAGTCCTTCGAGGGACCAAAGATGCGCTCGCAGAACAAGCCGTCGCGTTCGGGCTTCAGCGTCCGGTAGTTGATGGTTTCCGGCTTCATTACCTCGCCGTGCGACCACTGGTTGACACGGTCGGGCGATGCAATGCCGATCTTGATGAAATCAAACTGATCAATGTTGGTGCTAACCACAACGGGTCTCCTTTGTTCAAAAAGGCTCAAAAAAGTTTGGATGGCTTACTGCCGGCTGGCTACAGCGAGTCCGAGTTGGCCGAGAAGAAGTTCAGCAGGTCATTGCCTGCCGAAGCAAACTCGCGGCGCGGACCACGCGGGGCAGCCTCGTCGGCCATCAGGTCCACTTCGATCTCGCGACCGTCGCGCAGGGTCTTCTTCACGGTGATGTCGAGGCCGATACTGTGGATCTCGCGCACCAGAACCTTGAACGACTCGGGAATACTCGGCCGGTTCAGGTTCTCGCCCTTCACGATGGCCTCGTAGGCGCGGGAACGGCCCACAACATCATCGGACTTGATGGTGAGCATTTCCTGCAGCGTGTAGGCAGCTCCATAGGCTTCCAACGCCCAGACTTCCATCTCTCCGAAACGCTGGCCGCCGAACTGCGCCTTACCACCCAGCGGTTGCTGTGTGACCAGCGAGTATGGGCCGGTGGACCGCGCGTGGATCTTGTCATCCACGAGGTGAACCAGCTTCATCATGTACATCCGGCCAAGGGCAACCCGGTTGGCAAACGGCTCGCCCGTGCGTCCGTCATGCAGAATCGCCTTGCCGTCGGCCTGCATCCAGTTGATGCCGGCATCCTCGATGGCCTGCTGGAGCTCCTTCGTCACCGCCTGACGCGAGGCCTCCTCGCCGTACATCTCGTCAAACGGCGGCACTTCGTAGTGCTTGCCGGTCAGGTGCGCCGCCAGACCCAGGAGGGTTTCATAGGTCTGACCCACGTTCATACGGGAAGGCACGCCCAGCGGGTTCAACACGATGTCAATCGGCGTTCCGTCCGGCATGAAGGGCATGTCCTCAATCGGCAGGATCCGGGAGACAATCCCCTTGTTGCCGTGACGTCCGGCCATTTTGTCGCCCACGCTGATCTTGCGCTTCTGCGCCAGATAGACACGAACCACGGTGTTGGCGCCCGGCGGCAGCTCGTCGCCTTTTTCGCGGTCGAACACCTTCACGTCAACCACGCGGCCACCTTCGCCGTGCGGTACGCGCAGGGAGTTGTCACGCACGTCGCGGGCCTTTTCCGCAAAGATGGCGCGCAGGAGCTTCTCTTCCGGCGGATGCTCGGATTCGCCCTTCGGCGTAATCTTGCCGACGAGAATGTCTCCGGCAAATACACGGGCGCCGACACGAACGATGCCACGCTCATCCAGGTTGCGGAGGGCGTCTTCACCCACGTTGGGGATCTCGCGGGTAATTTCCTCAGGACCCAGCTTGGTGGTGCGGGCGTCTACTTCGAGCTTCTCGATGTGAATCGAGGTGTAGACATCATCATGAATCAGGCGTTCGCTGATCAGGATGGCGTCCTCGAAGTTGTAGCCTTCCCAGGGCATAAACGCAACCATGACGTTCTTGCCCAGGGCCAGTTCACCGCTCTTGGTGGCAGCGCCATCAGCAATCAGCTGGCCTTCAAGCACCTTGTCGCCCGGGGCAACAACCGGACGGTGGTTCATGCAGGTATCCTGGTTGCTGCGGAGGTACTTCACCATCTGGTGCTGAACCAGCTTGCCTTCCTTGTTGCGGATTTCGATGACGTCACCCGTCACGCGCTCCACGTTGCCGGATACTTCCGACACCAGCGACATACCAGAGTCCATCGCCACGCGGCGCTCCAGGCCCGTGCCCACCATCGGACGCTCGGCTTTCACCAGCGGGACGCTTTGACGCTGCATGTTGGAACCCATCAGGGCGCGGTTGGCGTCATCGTGCTCCAGGAAGGGAATCAGCGCCGTTCCGACCGAAACGATCTGGATGGGCGAGACCCCGACATAGTCCACGGTGGTCGGCTCGGTGATGGTGAACTCGTTACGATAGCGAACCGGCACGTGCGGCCCCATCAGAACGCCTTCCGCCGTACGCGGGGCATCCCCCGGCGCCACGCGGGACTTGTCTTCCTCATCGGCTGACAGGAAGTGGATTTCACCAGTCAGCGTTCCGCCTTTAACCTCCCAATAGGGGGTTTCCAGGAAGCCATACTCGTTAACACGCGCATAGGTGGACAGCGAGCCAATCAGACCGGCGTTCGGACCTTCAGGCGTTTCAACCGGGCAGATACGGCCGTAGTGGCTGGGGTGAATGTCACGAACCGCAAAACCGGCGCGCTCGCGGGTCAGACCGCCGGGCCCGAGGGCCGACAGACGACGTTTGTGCGTCAGTTCGCTCAATGGGTTGGTCTGATCCATAAACTGAGACAGCTGCGAAGACCCGAAGAACTCGCGGATGGCCGCCAGCAGGGGCTTCGGGTTCAGCAGGTTGTTCGGCGTCAGCGTGTCGATATCCTGCAACGTCATACGTTCTTTGACAATCCGCTCCAGACGGGTCAAACCGACGCGGAACTGGTTCTGCAGCAGTTCGCCCACGGCGCGAATCCGGCGGTTGCCGAGGTGATCGATATCATCCACCTGACCATCGTCGTAGTTCAGGTTGACCAGGTAATCGATCGCCGACACGATGTCTTCATTGGTCAGAATCCGCACGGTATCCGGCGAAGAAAGGCCCAGCTTCTTGTTCAGCTTGTAGCGGCCCACTTTGCCGAGGTCATAGCGCTTTTCATCGAAGAAGCGGCTTTCCAGCAGGGAACGACCGCCACCCACGCTCGGCGGATCGCCGGGACGCAGTTTTTTGTAGACTTCGATCAGCGCCTCTTCGGTGGTTTCGGTCGGATCCTTATCCAGCGTCTTCTTCAGATAGTCGAAGTGACGGAACTGGTTTTCCATCTCGGACACCGACATGCCCAGCGCACGCAACAGCGTGGTGGCGAGGATTTTACGATTTTTGTCGATCTTGACGTAGATGACATCGTTAATGTCGGTCTCGAACTTCAGCCAGGCGCCCCGGTTGGGGATCAGCGTGGCGTTGAAGATACGCTTGCCGTTGAGGGCCTGGTCCCGCTTGTAGTAGATACCGGGGGAACGGACGATCTGCGAGACAATAACCCGCTCGGCGCCGTTGATAATGAAGGTGCCGCGCTCGGTCATCATCGGAATTTCGCCGATGTAGGCTTCCTGCTCCTTGATTTCGCCGGTATCGCGGTTGACGAGGCGCAGCATGATGCGCAACTGGCGCGCATAGGTGGTATCGTGCAGGCGCGCGCTTTCAACGGTGTGCTTGGGTTTGTCGAAGCTGTATTCCGGCAGGAAGTACAATTCCAGACGGCCGGTATAATCGCGGATTGGCGAAAAGGAGAGCAGTTCCTCCTTCAAACCCTCGGTAATAAACCAGTTGAAAGAATTTTTCTGAATTTCCGCCAAATCCGGCAGTTGTTCCAGGGGCAGGGAGCCGATGCCTGGAAGGGTGGAACGGGTGGTCGTTGCAGCCATTGTCAACCTCTATATGTGTTTGCAAACGTAATGCGCAGTGTCTGATTCAAAAATCTTTTGCGAGCGTGGTGGACAGGACGGTCAGAGACTCTACTCGGGTTGCAGTGAGATGAAGTTCCCACTATAGCAAGGACGGTCCAAAAACAAAACTCAACAGGCAAAAAGGAAAACCAGGCGGCCCATCGTTTCACTGTGGGGCATTGCTGGTTTTCCTTGCCTGAAGCTGGATTTACTTGATTTCGACTTTACCGCCGGCGGCTTCGATTTTCGCCTTGATTTCGTCGGCCTCTTCTTTCTTGACGCCTTCTTTCAGCGGTTTCGGCGCAGCGTCAACCAGTTCTTTGGCTTCTTTCAGGCCAAGACCGGTAACGGTGCGGACTTCCTTCAGAACGGCAATTTTGTTGCCGCCCGCATCAGCCAGAACAACGGTGAAGTCGGTTTTCTCTTCCTCAGCAGCAGCGGCGGCGCCACCACCAGCCGGAGCAGCAGCCACGGCCACAGGAGCAGCGGCGGTAATGCCGAACTCTTCCTCAAACGCCTTCACGAGGTTGGCGGTTTCCAGGAAGGTGAGGGTTTTGATTTCTTCAAAAATCTTGCTGGTCTTTTCGTTCAATTCAACAGTCATCGGAATGGACCTCATTTCATGGTTGATGTTGTACTTGTTTGTATATCAGGGGTTTACGCAGATGAGCGGCCAGGGAGGCTAGCCGGCTTCCTGCAATTTCTTGGCGTACTGGTCCAGAACGTTGACCAGACCGCGTTGCGGACTGCTGAGGGCACCAACGATGCCCGCCAGCGGGGAGTTGATTGCACCCACCAATTGACCACGAAGCTCTTCAATTGGCGGGAGTTTAGCCAGCTGCTCCACTTCAGCCTTGCTTAGCAATTTCCCATCCAGATAGCCGCCGCGAATTTCGTTGTCCTTCTTGTTTTTCGTCAGGAAGGACAGAACCGCCTTCACGGGGGCAACTTGATCGGCCTGGCCAAGCACCAGCGCCGTAGGGCCTTTCAGAATAGGCCCCAGAACCGACATATCGGTGCCGTCAATCGCATGCTTGACCAGCGTATTCTTGGCAACGGTCGCCAGCGCCTGCTCTTTGCGCAGTTCGCGCCGCAGTTCAAACAGTTCAGAGACGGTCAAACCGCGATAATCGGCCACCACGGCAATCGTGGACTTGGCCAGCGATTCCTTCAGCTCCGAGACGGTTTCTTGTTTCTGGGCCAGTTTACCCATGACCACAGTCCTTTCTTGCAATATTTCAATTCAAGTGGATTCAACTTCATACCGGCTGGTGGTTGCGGGAAGCTCGCGGAATCGGAGCACTTCAGACAGTGACGCCGGAACCGGGCGGCGGTCTCTGGGCGGGTTGGCCGGAGGATTTGGAGACACCGGGAAAACCGTCGGAGGAGGCTGCTGAGGCTGTTCGGGAGACCGTGCTGGACATCAACCAAC